>Ga0265798_10012155_pt1 | contig 10418 bp, 9 predicted proteins | sample P3T30metagenome_FD_192430 | JGI IMG/M metagenome (GOLD analysis project Ga0265798, IMG submission 192430) | Plant litter microbial communities from East Loma Ridge, Irvine, California - P3 T30 | ecosystem: Environmental > Terrestrial > Plant litter > Unclassified | place: USA: California...
AGGAGTGAGGTGGCGCTATGGACGCTAAGATCGCGATCAAGGACCTGCGCAAGGGCTTCCGTTCGCTGCCGGTGGTCGGCGGCATCGACCTGGCCGTCGCGCCGGGCGAGTTCGTCGCCATCGTCGGGCCGTCGGGCTGCGGCAAGTCGACCCTCATGAAGCTGCTGGCCGGCTTCGAACTGCCCGACAGCGGCCATGTCGCGATCGACGGCGTGCCTGTGCGGCGGCCATCGCCGAACGCCATCGTCATCTCGCAGCAGGGCTCCGTCTTCCCCTGGCTGACGGTGCGCGAGAACCTGATGTTCGGGCTGCTGGATGGCGACCCCGCCGCACGTGCGGCGACCGCCGACCACTACGCCGAGATGGTCGGCCTGAAGGGCTTCGAGAAGGCCTATCCGCAGGAGCTCTCCGGCGGCATGCTCAAGCGCGTCGAGATCGCGCGGGCACTGGCGGTCAAGCCGGACATCGTGCTGATGGACGAACCCTTCTCGGCGCTCGACGCGCTCACCGCCCTGAAGATGAGAAACGAATTGCTGCGCGTCCTGCGCGAAGAGAACCACACGGTCCTGCTCATTACCCACGACGTCGAGGAGGCGCTCTACCTGGCCGACCGCGTGGTGGTGCTGTCGACCCGCCCGGCCACCATCCGCACCGTGTTCCCGATCACCACGCCGCACCCGCGCAAGGTGTCGCAGCCGGCGCTGCAGGAGATCAAGGACGCCATCCTCGCGCAGCTCGGCGTGCTCGAAGCGTGAGTGGCGTGATCGGATAGTCGATTGGCGCGGCTTGCCACTGGCAGGGAGGGCGCGCCGATCTACGATGGTCCTGTCGTTCACCCACTCAGGAGCACATCATGCGCAAGACCATCATCATCACCGGCACCTCCAGCGGCCTTGGCCGCGCCACCGCTCAACGCTTCCAGCACGAAGGCTGGAACGTCGTCGCAACCATGCGCTCGCCCGAGCAGGAAAGCGAACTCACTGGCCTCGACAATGTGCTGGTCACCCGCCTTGACGTCCAGGACCACGACTCGATCCATGCCGCAGTAAGCGCCGGCATTGCCCGCTTCGGCCGCATTGACGCGCTGGTGAACAACGCCGGCTACGGCGCCTACGGACCGCTGGAAGCGACGCCGGTCGAGAAAATCCGCCGTCAGTTCGACGTCAACGTCCTCGGCCTGCTGGCCACCACGCAAGCGGTGCTGCCGCACCTGCGTGCGCAGGGTGGCGGCGTGATCGTCAACGTGTCCTCGATGGGTGGCCGAATGGCTTTCCCGCTGGGGGCGCTCTACCACGGCACCAAGTTTGCGGTGGAGGGTATCTCGGAGTCGCTGCAGTACGAGTTGGCGCCGCTCGGGATCGCGGTCAAGGTGGTGGAGCCGGGTTTCATGCACACCGATTTCGCCGGACGTTCGCTCGACATCAGCAATGACGAGAGTATCGAGGTATACCAGCCGTTGGTGCGTTCGCTGATGGGGGCACTGGGCGAACTCTCTGCCAATGGTACCGGGCCGGAGGTGGCGGCGGGCGTGGTCTACGACGCCGTCCTCGACGATAGCCCACGCCTGCGCTACGCGGCCGGCGCGGATGCGACGCAGATGCTCGCGCAGCGCGAGCAGACCGACGATGCCGCCTTCTTTACCGGCGTCCGGGCGCAGTTCGGGCTATAGTCGCTTGCTAAGAAGATAAAGGGATGACCACCATGAGCTATGCGCTCGACACCACCTGGCGCGTCCTGCTGCGCGACCTCGGGGTCGATCCCGGCAGCGCCCTGCGCCGCGCCGGCCTGCCCGAGGACATGTTCCTGCAGCCCGCCCTGCGGCTCGCGCCGGCGGACTTCTATCGCCTGTGGGCCGGCGTCGAAGCCGAACACGGCGACCCGCTGTTCGCGCTGCGTGTCTGCCAGGCGCTGCGCAGCGAATCCTTCGTGCCGCCCCTGTTCGCGGGCCTGTGCAGCCCGAACCTGCTGGTCGCCATGCAGCGCGTCGCCAGGTACAAGAAGCTGATCGGGCCGATGCAGCTCGCAGTGCGCGAAGCGCCGGATTCGGTGGAATTCGATTTCTCCTGTCCATCCGGGCAGCCGCAGCCGCCGTTCTCTTCGTGATGATGGAGCTGCTGTTCTGTGTCGCCCTGGCGCGCATGGGTACGCGCGACGCGATTCGGCCGCTGGAGCTGGTCACGATTGATCCGCCATCGCCGCTCACGCCCTACGAGGAATACCTCGGTGCTGAGGTGAAGCGCGGTCCGCGCCACTTGGTCCGCTTTTCGCGCGTCGACGCCGAGCGCCCCTTCCTGACCTCGAACCCGCTGCTGTGGGACGCCTTCGAGCCGAACCTGCGCCAGCGCCTGGCCGACCTGCAAACCTCGACCGGCACCGTGCAGCGGGTGCGCGCGGCCCTGCACGAATTCATCCCCAGCGGCCTGACCACGATGGAAGCCGTCGCCGCCAGGCTGGCGCTGAGCAAACGCACGCTGCAGCGGCGCATCGAGGCTGAAGGCACCAGTTTCCAGGCGATCCTGAAGGAGACCCGCGAAGCGCTGGCGCGCCACTACCTCGCCAATACCAGCTTCCCCGCGGCGGAAATCTCCTTCCTGCTCGGCTACGACGAGCCGAATTCCTTCTACCGCGCCTTTCGCAGCTGGACCGGGACCACGCCGGACAGCATTCGCCAGGCCTAACGCGACGCCTGCACGGTGGCGACTGCCATCGTGATCATCCCCGCGACCACTTGGCGCAGCGCCGGCATCTGCTCGGCCGACGCCTTGATGCCGGTGGCTGCCACGCGCAGGATGTGGGCGATCTCGCCCGCGCGCATGACGCCCTTGCCGCGCATGGCGGCGGACAGCACACGCTCCAGGTGGGCCTCCAGGCCCCCGTAGATGGCAGCCAGGGCATCGGGCGCATAGGTGCCGCAATTCGCCATCATGTCGATCCCGTTGGGCGAATCGATGACCGAAGCGGCCGGCTCCAGGATCCAGATGTCGAACAGGCAGGCCAGCTGCGCCGTCAGGCCGCTCGCCCCCGGCAGCCGTTCTTGCGTCGCCGCTTCGCAGCGCGCCTGCTGGCGCCGCACCAGCGCTTCGAAGATGGCTTCCTTGTTGGGGAAGGAGGCGTACAGCGTGGGCCGCGACATGCGGCAGGCCTCGGCGATCTCGCTCATGCTGACCTTGCGGTAGCCGTGGCGGTAGAACAGGTCGAACGCGGCATCGACGATGCGCTCTTCTTTCGGGTCCATACAACTCGCTTGTTTTACAGTTTACATATTCTGTAAACCTGTTAGGATGGCTTGACACTTTCTTGTAAGTGTAAAACCTTGAGGAGAAGAAGTCCATGAATGAACTTGCATCGGTTATGGGATACGCCGCGATCGAGCGCGGCGGCGCATTGCAGCCCTGGCGCTTCGCGCGCCGTGCGCCGCGTCCCGACGACGTCGCCGTGCGCGTCCTGTATTGCGGCGTCTGCCACAGCGACATCCATTCGGTGGGGCGCTGGGGCCAGTCCTTTCCGCTGGTGCCGGGCCACGAGATCGTCGGCGAGGTGACGGCGATCGGCGCGGCGGTCACCGGCTTCGCCGTCGGCGACAAGGTGATGATCGGCGTGATCGTCGATTCCTGCCGGGTGTGCGAACACTGCCGCAACGAGATGGAGGTCTACTGCCGCGAATTCCCGGTGCAGACCTTCGACGGCGTCGACCGCATCGACGGCAGCCGCACCCGTGGCGGCTACTCGACCCACTACGTGGCCGACCAGCGTTTCGTCTACCACCTGCCGCAGGGCCTGGACCCGGCTGCGGCGGCGCCGCTGCTGTGCGCCGGCGTCACCACCTATTCGCCGCTGCGCCACTGGCAGGTCGGCCCCGGGATGACGGTGGGCGTGGTCGGCATCGGCGGCCTCGGTCACCTGGCCATCAAGTTCGCGCGCGCGATGGGCGCCCACGTCGTCGCCTTCACGACTTCGCCCGCGAAGGTGGATGAGGCGCTGGCGCTGGGCGCCCACGAGACCGTGCTGTCCACCGACGCTGCGGCGATGGGGGCGCAGGCGCACCGCTTCGACTTCATCCTGGACACCGTCTCGACGACCTACCCGATGACGCCGATGATGCAAGCGCTCAAGCTGGATGCGACCCTGTGCTCGCTCGGCATCCCGGAGCGCTTCGACGTCGATCCGATCATGCTGGCGATGGGCCGCCGCCGGCTCGCCAGTTCCGGCGCCGCCGGCACCCGCGACACCCGCGAGATGCTGGATTTCTGCCGCGAGCACGGCATCGTGGCCGACATCGAGCTGATTTCCATCGACGGTATCAACGAAGCCTTCGCCAGGCTGGAGAAGGGGGACGTACGCTATCGCTTCGTCATCGACATGCAGGCCGGAGCCGGAATCTGACCGTCTGTTCCCCGCTTGCGGCAGTCTGTCGAAGCGGGGATGCGCCGGCTCGAGCGCCACGCTACGATGCCGGCATCAGACGTCAAGGAGAGTAGCGTGAAAAAGATCATGTCCGCCGTGCTCGCGGCAAGCCAGCTGTTCAGCGCCGGTGCGCTGGCCCAGGATCCAAAGGAAGCCGTCGCTGCCCGCGGCGCGGCGGAAAGCTGGCTCAAATTGGTTGACCAGGGCGACACCGGGGCGGCGTGGCGCGCGGCGTCGTCCAACGTTCGTAAGGACACCAACCAGTTCTTCTGGGGCTCGATCATCAACGTCAGCCGCGCGACACTGGGCGACCTGAAGTCGCGCAAGCTGAAAAGCAGTAGCGAGAAGGGAAACAGCCAGCTCGCCTTCGAGTACGAATCGAAGTTCCAGCAGGATGCCAAGGTTCTTGAGACCGTGACCACCCTGCATGAGAAGGATGGCACCTGGCGCGTGACCGGTTACAACGTGTCCGCCACCAACTGAGCGGTGCGTCGCCTCCATGTGGCTTCTGCTAAGGTCTGATGGACCTGAACAAAGGAGCTTCCATGGAACGTTACCTGATCGTTTATCGCGGCTCGACCCTCGACGAGTCCGAAGGCCCGCAGCATGATGTCGCCCGTTGGGACGCCTGGTTCACTTCCTTGGGCGCCGCCCTGGTCGACCGCGGCGGAATGGCGCGCAGCAGCGTCGAGGTGCCGAGCCGCCTGCGCGGCCCGAAGACCAGCAGCTCCTCGCTGTCGGGCTACTCCATCATCGCCGCGCCCGACTTCAACGAAGCCGTGCGCCTGGCGGAAGCGTGTCCGATTTTCGACGAGAAGGGCGAGGTCGAGATCGCCCGCATGCTGGACGCGACGGGCTGACCTCTTTATTTACTGCGCAACGAAGACCACCGCCGTCCGCGGCGGAATGGTAAAGCTGCCGCTCGCGCCATCAAAACGCGCCTGGGTGGCGCGCTTGTCGGCGGCGTCTTTCGCCATGTGCACCGGATGCAGCACCAGGCGCTTGCCGCGCAGGGCGTCGTCTGCCACCGTGTGCGCCACCTTGTCCACGTTCACCAGGTAGCTCAGGCCGGCGAAGTTCGCGCCCGGATACCCCTTGCCGTCGATCCAGGCCGCCAGCACGGCTGCTTGCTGTTGCGGCCCCGTGTTGAAGAAGCGCAGGCGCTGGACGATGTCGCTTGTTGAGCGCATGCGGAACAGGGTCGAGCTGGCGCGGATCTCGAGCAGGTCGCGGAAGGCGTCGCGCGCGAAGGCGATGTCCGATGGCTGCGGCTTGATGGCGGCGGCATTCGCGAGATATGGCTTGAGCAGCGGCCAGTCCTTGCCGTTGTCGTCGCTCTGCGGCAGACCGGTGCCGAAGTAGTTGTCCTGGTAGGTCCAGTCGATGCGGTTGAACCAGTCGCCCGCATTGAAGCTGTTCTTGTCCAGCGACTTCGAGCGCAAGGTGTCGATGCCGGCGTGGTAGTAGGCCACACCCTGACTGAAGGCGTTGATCGCCATGCCCAGCACCTGTACGCGAGCGCGCTCGTTGGCGCTGGTGTTCAGCGGCAGCTTCAGGACGTTGATGTCGAACAGCGTCTGGTTGTCATGGTTCTCGACATAGTTCACCACTTCGCCCGGCTGGCTCGCGTAGCCGGCCGGCTGGCCGCCGCCATAGGGGATGCTCGCCAATGTGCGGGCCTGGCCGTCGAAGGTCTGGAATATGTAGGGCCGCACCGAGCCGGCCAGGCCGACGCGGATCATGTCGGCCGCGCGCAGCAGGTCGACGGTCTTGGCCTCGCCGCCCAGCGCGTTCGGGTCGTAGACCAGGCCGTTGATGTAGCCCTGGCGGCGGATCAGCGCATCGCCTGAGTCGCTCGGCGAACCGCCGCGCACGGCGTCGCGCGCGCGGTCGCTGAAGGTGCCGATGCCGGAACCGTTCAGCGACAGTTGGGATGCCTGCACGAAGCGCGCGCCATTTTCCACTTCGCCGAAGTTCCAGCCTTCGCCGATCAGCTGCACGTGGCGGCCCGCTGCCTTGTCCACGCGCGCCTGCAGGCGCTCCATCGCTTCGCGCGGCTGGTGGCCCATCAGGTCGAAGCGGAAGGAATCGATCTTGTAGTGGCGGGTCCAGAGTTCTGCCGAGTCGATCATCAGCTTGGCCATCATGCGGTTCTCGGTGGCCGTGTTGTCGCAGCAGGTGGAGCGCTCGATTGTTCCGACAGCGTTCAGGCGGTGGTAGTAGCCCGGCACCACGCGGTCCAGCACCGACTTTTCGTCCTGGCCGGCGATGAAGGTGTGGTTGTAGACGACGTCGGTGCCGACCCGCAGGCCGGCCTTGTGCAGGTCGATCACCATCTGGCGGAATTCGACGATGCGGCGCGCGCCGTCCGCCGAATCGCTCGCATAGCTGCCTTCCGGCGCGCTGTAGTGTTGCGGATCGTAGCCCCAGTTGAAGCAGTCGGTGTGCGCGGTCTTGCGGGTGAGGGCCTGCTGGCTTTCGCCATCGGGGGCGCCCGCCGGCTGCGGCACGGCGCAGTCCTTTTCCGGCACGCTGCCGATGTCGTACACCGGCAGCAGGTGGATGTCGGTGAGGCCGGCCTTGGCCAGCGACTTCAGGTGGCGCATGCCGTTCGAATTCGCTTCGCCGAAAGCCGTGTACTTGCCGCGTTTTTCCTCGGGGACGCTCGGATCATTGAGCGAGAAGTCGCGCACGTGCAGCTCGTAGATCACCATGTCGGTCTGCGCCTTGACGGTGTTCGGTGCGCGGGTGGCGTCCCAGCCTGCCGGCTTGAGGTTCGCCGCATCGAGGTCGGCGACATAGCTGCGCTTCGAGTCGGTGGTGAGGCTGACCGAATAGGGGTCGGTGACGAGGTTGCGCACCAGACCCGTGCCGTTCACGGCGACATCCACGGCGTAGCGGTAATAGCTGCCCGAGAGGTTCTTGCCGACCTGCGCGCTCCAGGCGCCGGTCTTCGCGTCGAACGCCATGTCGTGCACGGCGCGCGCCTGGCCGCTGCCGCTGTCGTAGGTGCAGACGGCAACGCTGCGCGCGGTCGGCGCCCACAGGCGGAAGGTGGTGCGGTTCTTCTTCGGCGTAGCGCCCAGGTCGGGAATGTTCTCGGCTGCCGTATAAAGATCGTCCAGCGCGCCGGCGGCCTGGATGCGGGTCGCGGCGCTGACAGTGCCGTCGGCCGCTTCCTGCACCAGCACCAGCTGGCCGCGGTGCAGCGTCTTGATGCGTTTCATGTCAGCCGCGCGCAGCGACAGCACCGGCCCGTTCGCCACATACTTGAAGCGGGCGGGCAGCGCAGCGGCGGACGACTCGAGCACCAGCGCACCATCCGCGCCCGCCACCTTGGCGCCGGGCGTGGCGACGATCGACGCCTTTGCGGAGTGATAGAGCTTGAACGTGCCGGCATTCGCGCCGGGCCAGGTCAGGCGCTGGCCGTCGAGCCAGACCGCGCGCGCGTCCAGCGTAGCGCCGGATGCCTGCAGGACTTCCTGAAAGGATGGGTTGTCGCAGGCGGCCAGAGGAACGGCGGCGTGAGCAGAAGAGGCGAGGGCAGCTGCCGCAAGCGCGATAGTTCGAAGTCGGTTCATGTCAATCATAGTGAATGGATCAGCCGCGGTAGTGATCGACCATTTTGTAACGCTTCGCATACAGCCCGAAGATCAAGGCCGCCAGCAACGCAAACCCGGCGAAGAAGTACATCTGGAACGCCATCGCCCCCACACCCGAACTTTCGATGTGGGCGATCACCGCCTCGTTCTTCACCCCAGCATTCACGATCAGTACCCACAGGTTGCCGACGGTGACCGCCAGATACCACAGCGCCATGATCACGCCCTTCATCGAGGCGGGCGCCTGGCTGTAGGCGAATTCGAGACCAGTCGCCGACACCAGCACCTCACCCAGCGTCAACAGCGCATACGGCAGGATCTGCCACGCGATCGACACCGCGTCGCCCTGATCGAGCTGCACCTGCAGATTGCCGACCACGATCCAGGCCAGCGCCGAGAAGGCGATACCCGCGGTCATGCGGCGCAGCGCCGTCGGCAGCAGCCCCATTTTGGTGAGCATCGGGAACAGCACCAGGTTGTTGAAGGGGATGAGGATCATCACCAGCAGCGGATTGAGCGCCTGCATCTGCGCCGGAATCACCTCGAAGCTCCAGCCCAGCAGGTTCACTTGGGTCGACATGGCATTGGCCTGCACGATCCAGGTCGAGGCCTTCTGGTCGAACAGCGACCAGAACGGCGTCACCAGGCCGAACACGATCAGGATGCGCAACACCGCACGTACGCCGTCCACCGCGATGTCGGGATGCGCGCCACGGGCGCGATCGAGCTGCATCGAGGCGCCGATGCCGACGCAGGCCAGCAGCAGTACCAGGGCGGTGCAGGCGGCGATCACGAAGCCCCAGCTCGGGGTCATGGCCAGCGAAGCGACAGCGGCGGCAGCGCCGAAGCCGGCGACGATGAGGCCGGGACGGCCCTGGCCGGCCGCCTGTGCGAACAGCGCAGTGCGCACCACGCGCAGGAAGGAATGCGGGTCGCTCGGCGCCGGCGGCACGTGCACATACTGCTTCTTGCCGCTCCACAGGACCATGGTGGCGATGAACATCAGGATGCCTGGGATGCCGAAAGCGACCGAGGGACCGTAGTCGCGCAGGAACAGCGGCATCAGGAGCGAAGCGAAGAAGGACCCGAAGTTGATGATCCAGTAGAAGGCGTCGAACACGACCTTGGCCTTGCTCTTGTTGGTCTGGTCGAACTGGTCGCCGACGAACGAGGCTACCAATGGCTTGATGCCGCCAGAGCCGAAGGCGATCAGGAACAGGCCGAAGTAGAAGCCCTGCACGCTGTGTTCGAAGATGGCGAGGCAGGCGTGGCCGGCGCAATAAATGAGGCTGAACCAGAAGATGGTGTTGTACTTGCCGAAGTAGCGGTCGGCGAGCCAGCCGCCCAGCAGCGGGAAGAAGTACACGCCCATCATGAAGGTGTGGAACACGTGCTTGGCTTCGCCGGTGCGCTCGGACTCGGCGACGAACAGCAGCAGGGTCGAGATCAGGAAGGGCGTCAGGATGTTGCGCATCCCGTAGAAGCTGAAACGCTCGCAGCCTTCGTTGGCGATAATGAAGGGGATCTGGCGCGGCATGCGGCCTGCGCTCTTGATGTCGAGCGGTGCGGAAGAATTCATGGCGTCCTCGGGAAATCGAATCAGACGCGATCCTATGCCGAGCTCATGGAACTTTGCAATAAAAATATCGCCGTGAAACAAACGAGATACACAACGTACGTAGTTTAGCTACTTCATACTTCAAGTGTTCGTGAGGGCAGGCTTGCTAAGCCGTTGTTTATAAACGATTATGGCCTTGAATCGTCGGATGCTGAGCGATTGTCAACTTTTTCTTCATCCTGTATATTGCCTAGAATTCCATAAACCTGACGGACCACCCATGACCCAGATTTCGACCACCGCCGACTGGTGGAAAGACGCCATCATCTACCAGGTCTACCCGCGCAGCTACCTCGATACCAACGGCGACGGCGTGGGCGACCTGGCGGGCATCACCGAGAAGCTCGACTACATCGCGAGCCTGGGCGTGGACATCGTCTGGCTGTCTCCCTTCTTCAAGTCGCCGATGAAGGACTTCGGCTACGACATCGCCGATTACTGCGACGTCGACCCGATGTTCGGCACCCTGGCCGACTTCGATGCACTCATCGCCAAGGCCCACGGCCTGGGCCTGAAGATCATGATCGACCAGGTGATGTCGCACACCGCCGACACCCATCCCTGGTTCGTCGAGAGCCGCAAGAGCCGCGACAACGCGAAGTCCGATTGGTACGTCTGGGCCGACTCCCTGGCCGACGGCTGCCCGCCGAACAACTGGCTGTCCGTATTCGGCGGCTCGGCATGGCAGTGGGATACCCGCCGCAAGCAGTACTACATGCACAACTTCCTCACGAGTCAGCCGCAGCTGAACTTCCACAACCCGGACGTGCAGCAGGCCCACCTGGACGCCCAGC
>Ga0265798_10012157_pt1 | contig 10418 bp, 10 predicted proteins | sample P3T30metagenome_FD_192430 | JGI IMG/M metagenome (GOLD analysis project Ga0265798, IMG submission 192430) | Plant litter microbial communities from East Loma Ridge, Irvine, California - P3 T30 | ecosystem: Environmental > Terrestrial > Plant litter > Unclassified | place: USA: California...
CCAGGCGCGTGCCTGAGGACATTTAGTAATCCGTCATCAAAGCTCGATGCCATCGATTTGGAGGAGTTGTACCTTGGAAGCTCGTGACCGGCGCGGTCAATATCGTAGAACGTCAGACCACGCTCACGTCCCCAAGTACCAATGACACCAGCCATGGACGATCGAACAGCTGCCGTTGACTCGATCGGGTAGGGCGAGTAGAACTATGGCAGCGAACCGTCAATGCCTATTTTCAGTATACGCTGAAAGCCTCTCCAAACGGGGACTCACTGGACTATTAGGCTGTTGTTGGAATCCTTGCATCCCTTGCCACGTTGTTTGCTGCAGGATAAGCAGAGTTCCATTGGTCGGGATCAGCATATCAAGCCCTCCACTTCCGATGATCACATTACCGGTATACTCTATCATGCGAGTGAGCAGATCAGTAGAGGCAGGTGGTGGACTGAAGGGGTCTCCGAGGACAATGGTGCCGTCGCTACGATTGCGGAAGACTCCCTGCTCGCCACATCTTGTCCAGCGATCGCTACTTGGTGGGACGTTGAGGGCTGTGCGAACATCCGGCTGGGAGAACCAGGTTGTTTTATCTAACGAGGATTTGATGTACGGGTTGTCCGAGCCGATGGGAGAGCTGTGAATGGAGAGTGAGCGGGTGGGCTAGACGAACCCGGAGAATGTGATTAGCGGCGAACTCACGATGGCCATGGACAAGTGTCAGTGATGTGGTAAATGTTAAAGCAGGGATTGACCAGTTCTGCAGCTTCTCGTAAGGGCAACCAGATCTCACACTGTTCTTCTGTCAACTGATCGTCATCGAGAACGAATTGCGTGAAGGGCTCTTTCGGTGGAGGATAAACCAGATGCGTCTCAATGTAGCTTGTAAAGCCGCAACCATCGGCAAGTGTGTTGAGGTTTGTGAGGAAACTTTCGTTCAGACCAAGAACGTTGTTCCAATAAGTCGCGTAGGCCGGAAGAGGCATCATCATCTGGATGGTGCCGTCGCCAATGACTGCAGCATTCATGTGCACTCCCACAAGATTGTAGTACTTCGCCTCTCCAGCGCCTATGAACTGATTGATGATGCGTTAGCAACCATAGTTGAACAATTTCGAACGATAATCAAACGAACCGCTCCGGCGATGTACGGGATATAAACCCCTGCGTAGCTTTCACCAGTCAAGTACATCCTCCAATTCTCCATGCAAAAAAGCTCGACAAAATTACGCCAGAATCCAATAAACTCCAAGGCGAGATCGTATTCGTCTTCGATGTCTGGCTCGCCTTGCGAGTAGCCGACGCCAAGCGGCTGGTCTATCCAGACTACGTTGGTCAAATTGAGCCAAGTCAACGGGTTTGGTGCTGAAGAATCCATTCCTGGGGCCCAGTTGATCGGGCCCATCTCTGTGAGCAGGCCTTCCATCGAGCTGCAGCCGGGTCCGCCGTTTACTGCAATGCGTTAGAGAAGTTTAGGTACTAGGCAAGTATGTTACTTGCGCCATATTACGATCTCATCTTTTGGCTTTGGGTCGTAGCTCGGGAAAAACCAGAAGAAGAGCTTTCTTGTCTCGTTTTGCTCACGGCTGATGGGGAGGAGACCCGCGTAGCTCTCGCCAACATCCCATGTAATGTTGGGAAGAGTGCTGCCATTGACGGCAAAAGCTAACACTATGTCAGCAATGAACCAACAGAGACCTGTGTGCAAAACATACTTGCGGTGGCTTGATTGAGGAATCTGAACGCGCGCTGTTGGAGCTCTAGGTTTTCGAAGTGGCCTGAAGGAGAAACCTTTTCCACGTAAGATCTGATCCTGTTAGTATCAACACGCGGGCTAGCTTGTATCCTTCCGAAGCCCAAAAAGGCACATGTCGTTGCTAGCAAGCGCATTCTGAAACGAGGAATGGCGGTTCGCTGAGAGAGGCACCAGAGTTGAGAGATGCCGTTGAGAGCAGTCCCAGAGATCTAGATATCATGTACCCATCCGATGTTTGTGCCCTAGCACGGTTCCCGTCATGGACGAGATCTAGTTGCCTGATAACATATGTTCGTCTCCATATTTGCTGCGGAACTTGGGAGTAACGGCCCAGGGAAATGGTACTGAGTACAGGAGCACCGCAGCGCCGTTAGGTGCGTTGATGTCAGGAAATCTTACATGTATACATTGACGATGCTGCTCGCGTAGACGCTGGCAAGGTGTAGTCTGAATGCTCTTGACGTTAATCACTACCGTCGGACTGGCATACAGTGGTACCAAGTCCTGTTCAGATAGTGGACGCATGGCGTAGGACCGAGGACCAGGTTCCGAGTGGTGGTGCAATACACAAGAAGTCCGCGGGACTGTTCCAGAAAAGCGCCAAAGCCGAAGTATAGCGGTCACCGCCCGCGCAGTTAAACCGATCTCTAGACATGAGATCACAAAGAGCCGCCACTGACCAGGTGGCTGGGTTCGGTGGCAATGATGCTTGCAAGTGTTGGATGTGCCTCTTAAGAGTGTTCCCTCCACTATGCGGTGCCTTACAAATGTTTCAGCCTCACCGTCAGGCGTAACATACCTTGTGAGCCAGGCAGTGTTTCGTAGATGGGGATCGCAGAAATAAATCAGCCATTTACAATAGGTGTACATACCATCCTGTATGCTCCCACATTGTCCTGTCACGTCTCACCACTTCTGGGTATCCGCAGCTCGTCATCATCTTAGGCAATTCATTTTGCAGCATTTGCACCGGAGCCGACAAAGCGTCGCATACCCACGCTCTTTGCCTTCTTGCCCTTTTCCCGCGCCTGCATCGGGTGCTCTTTTTCCCATCTTTCGTCTTCCATGTACGCTTCAACAGCGGCATCGAGGCTCCAATCGGCCTGCTGCATGTATAATGTTGCGACATCATACCTGGACGCAGGAGGCATACTTGTCAGCTTATCAGTCTCACTCAAGACCGTCTTCGTGCGAGTACGAGAATTGGAAGAATGCAGCGTTGACTTACTCGGCAACCTTGCAAGCCATCATCCAACGTCGCAACTTATTCTTCTTGATCTCATCTTCCTCACTTTCTAGTGGCCGGGGACTGAGAGAGATGCCGCCCTTGTAGTGCTCGCCAGGTATGAGGATAGTCTTCCTCGCTTGTACTAGGTGATCCGAGTAGATGTTGTTCGTCTTTCTGAGCGCCGCGATTGGAACATCATAAGCCAAAGCAAGAGATCTCATAGAGTCTCCTGGTGCGACGAAGTGCAGAACATCTTCTGCCGGTGCAGCGCCGCCTTTCTCATTCGTACCACCAGTGTAATTCCCAGCTTGGTAAGCCGGTAATGTCTCTTCACTCGTGTTGCCAGGCGGTGCAACGTTGGGCTCCAAGGGCGAGTATGCTGGAGGGTCACGAAGACCTTGTGGCAAAGACGAGGGTGCGGTGGTTATCTGGCAGTACGGACAATAGGTCTCATATCGTTTATTCTGATTGAGGCAGCGAGCGCATATAGTGCGGCTGCAGCAAGGAAGAGTGCGGCCAGGAAAGAGAGGTTTCTCGGAGGGAGTGTCATAGACTTGGGCGCAGGTGGCACACGAGTCTGATGCCATAGTTGATGTGGTGTGCTGGTCCTGACGGGCGTGAATATGGGAAGTAGGTACGATCAGACCTACTGCTATTACATAGACCTTGTAGGCCTCACTAATTGGCACACGGATAACTCGATAGACAAATGCATGTGATCTGCCGCCTTCGAATAGTATGGATGACGAAAGAGAGATGGTTGATGCAGGGCACGATTCGCCACGCGGGAAGAAAGCGAAACAACGCGAGATGAAGGCGACCTCCACGGCGATGGCGAGCAGCGGGCCCGAGCAGCATCTGTGAAGGCCAACCTTGTATCCATCGGCCGTCTCCCGTTCCTCCTCTCACTCTCACGACAACAACAACGACACTGTTGCTCACACCTCCCACCTACCCAGAATACCACTAATCGACATTGACCGATATACGCTCCTTAACAACGCCGATTTACCGCTGCACCGGCTTGACACTCGCCACCCGCCCGTTAAAGTCCCACAACAAAGCCCGGCCGTCTCCTGATCGCGTGCCCTTCAAGCGATACCGGATTAGAGTGGACTGATCGCACAACACCCTATTGCGCCCGCCGGCGCATCTATAATATCAATCGCACGACTCCCAACACACCTATTGCCATCCGCACTAACAATGGCCAACACATCGGCAGTCCACGGCTTGCCGCCACTTCCCGACTACAGCCTTGAACCACTGCCGCCTCTCATCCCATGGATCGACGACGCATACCTTGCGCTGGCGCTACCAATAGTCGCCTACTGGGCCATGTCAATGCTCTTCCACATCATTGACGAACTCGACATGTTCCCGCAATACAGACTGCACACACCAGCGGAGGTTCTCAAGAGGAACCATGTTTCCAGATGGGACGTACTTCGAGACGTTGTCATTCAACAGGCGATACAAACGGTCTTTGGATTGGGGCTGGCATTGACGGACGCGGAACCTATGCAGGGCAAGGCAGACTACGACGTGTCTGTCTGGGCACAGAGGCTACGGATTGCACAAAGAGCCATCCCGGGAGCGCTCGGTCTAGTCGGGTTGGACGCTGCGGGCATTGCGAAGAACATTGGAGGAGAACATGCGATGCTTTCAGGCGCATTGGCTGGCGGGGTCTATCCCGAGCTCACACAGACCGTCATGCTCGCGGGCCAGCAGGTTGTTGCGCCCGCTTTTGCGAGCTGGGAGATCACTGCAGCCAAAGCCATCTACCACGTAGGCATTCCTGCCCTGCAATTTATGGTCGCAATCCTGATTGTCGACACATGGCAATACTTCCTGCACCGCGCGATGCACATGAACAAATGGCTCTACACCACCTTCCACGCCAGACACCACCGCTTGTACGTGCCTTATGCGTATGGTGCTCTTTACAACCATCCTGTTGAGGGCTTGTTTCTTGACACATTAGGTGCTGGACTTGGTTATCTCCTTACTGGCATGACATGCCGTCAGAGCATGTGGTTCTTCACAATGAGCACCGTCAAGACCGTTGATGATCACTGTGGCTACGCTTTTCCCTGGGACCCTCTCCAACATGTCACCAGCAACAATGCTGGGTACCACGACGTGCACCACCAAAGCTGGGGCATCAAGACTAATTTCAGCCAGCCATTCTTCACTTTCTGGGATGGTTTCCTCGGCACCAAGTGGGTTGGCGGAGATGTCTCTGCTCGCTACGAACGTGCTCGCATTGCAGCTCAAAAGAAAGTCGATGCGGAAAACTCAGCTCCTATCACTGCCTCGTCTCCTGCAGAGAGCGACAAGCAGAACCTTCACCCATATGCAGACGAGTCTTCCCGGGCGTCGTCAACAGCCCGCGCCGCGCAAGCCGTGCTCGAGCCTTCCGTTCCAGCTGGAAAAGCAGCACAACAAGCACTAGGCGGTCGGCAGCAAGCTCTTGATGACCAGCAAAGCGGCGGCAAGGCCGTGCTGGCTGAAGAGAACGCCGAGGAGATCCAAGCACAACAGCAACTGCGTCGCAGTCCTAGAAAGCGCTCCAAGAGCTCTGGGTTAAAGGGCTTCGCTGATAGGGTTGGCGAGAGTCTGCAGGGGAAAGGGACAGGCGTGCTCGGCGTGGAGAACTCGAGCAGGTAGATATGTCGAATATCGGGAGTATGGATTCAAAAGAACACAAGAAAGAAAATAATGCACCTTGATTGACAGCATAAATGGGTACAGGGTTGGGAGCTGGTTGGTCTCCTCAGGTCGTTGGGTTAGGGGTAATGTCTTTTCTACTTATCTGATGCTGTCATGTTGCAGCCATCATCAGACACAAACAATCGTTTATTCGCTCCGCTAAGAAGCTGAGTCCTCTTCGCCGAATCTGGTTTTTGTATGTACACTCAAGTCGTATTTTCCCTCCCAATCCTGTGGCATCGATGTTTTCGTGATGGAGCCTGAGGCTAGCAAGCATCCACTTTGATCTAAGATTTTTGCGTGTTGTTTTGTTACCACCGAAATCCTCCCTTTCGCTGCCCTGTGCTCCTTCCCGTCAATGACGTGGACCCTTTGCTGCTTCCAGTCCTGTGGAAAAAGGAGAACACGTGATTATCTTGTTTAGATCAGGCTGAGGCATATATGTATACATTTCTGGTGAAAAACGAGTGTTTTCGAAGACGCGGCCTCTTCTACTTGAAAGTGATCGAAGCATTCACAAACGACACTTTGCACGTGATTCCATCGAGCAGGGACTGGAGGCGGCAACTTGAAGGCAAGAACGACCCACCCCACCGCGCCCAAGGGCCCGCCTGGCAACCCGTAAACAGAGAAGAAGATTCCAACTCCTGACCACCGCGCCTCCCCCACGACACCCACCACCACAACACCATCGTCTCCTCTGTTCCACGTCTAATACCATCGACATCTGCGCTGCGAGAAAGAGAGGCTTCCCGCACAAACTCCCCCTCGAACCCTCTCCCAAGCTTTCCTCTGTGGGGCACCATTACTCTGCAAGGGCTTACCTAGCCAACCGACAGACACCACTCGCCTGACTCCAACCCCGGCACTCAGCCTTGTCACAGACTGAGGGAATCGCCTTTGCTGCACTCCAGGTCGGCATACAACAACTTCATCCGCAACCTTCCGTCGCTCCCACCCACCGCTTCACTCCTTACGGCGGCGTCTGGTCTTGCGCTTTTCCATCATCCTTATTTAACTCAATCCGTGCCGCAATCTGCCCAGCATGGATGTCAACCAGGTCCTCGCCGGGACTCTCTCTCCTGGTGCGTACCACCGCTTTATGCCACACTTGGGGTGCAAACAGACGTTGACTGACATGCGCAGATGCCACGATTCGCTCTGCCGCCGAGCAGCAGCTCGCACAGGCCGCTGAGGCCGACTTCGTAAGCAAACCCAGAAAGAAATCTAAACGAAAAAAGATGACACCGCTGACCCCAATTTCTCGAACAGCAAGGCTACCTCACCACCCTCTCCCGCGAGCTCGCAAACGAAGGCGCCGAGTCACAAGTCCGTATAGCAGCCGGTCTTGCGCTCAAGAACTCTTTCTCGGCTCGTGATTTCACTCGCCTGCGGGAGGTTCAAACAAGATGGCAACAGGGGCTTACTCCGCAAATCAAGACGGAGGTCAAGGGTTACGCCCTTCAAACACTTACAAGCGACGATACAAGAGCTGGGAACTCTGCCGCACAATTCATTGCTGCCATTGCCGCCATCGAACTGCCCCGTGAGCAGTGGCCTGAGCTCATGCCGACTCTGGTCGAGAACGTTGGAAACGGAAAGGACGCCACCAAGAGGAGCAGTCTGCAGACTATTGGCTACGTCTGCGAGACCGACGACCAGGAACTCCGAGACGCTCTCGCCCAACACAGCAACGCCATTCTTACTGCGGTCGTCCAGGGCGCACGCAAGGAGGAGCCTAACAACGAAATCCGTGTTGCTGCCATCACCGCTCTTGGTGACTCACTCGAGTTTGTTCGCACCAACTTTGAGAATGAGGGCGAGCGCAACTACATCATGCAGGTCGTTTGTGAGGCCACCCAAGCCGATGAGTCGCGCATTCAGGAGGGTGCCTACGGTTGCCTGAACCGCATTATGGGTCTCTACTACGAGAAGATGAGATTCTACATGGAGAAGGCCCTCTTCGGTCTTACCATCCAGGGCATGAAGAACGACGAAGAGGATGTTGCCAAGCTTGCCGTCGAATTCTGGTGCACCGTCTGTGAGGAAGAGATCAGCATCGAGGACGACAACTCACAAGCTGAGGAGGAGGGCGCCACCGAGCTCAGGCCTTACTTCAATTTCGCCCGTGTGGCCACTCTGGAGGTTCTCCCCGTTCTGCTTGAGCTCATGGCCAAGCAAGACGAGGATGCCACTGATGACGAGTACAATATTTCTCGCGCCGCATACCAGTGTGTGCAGCTTTGGTCCCAAGCCGTTGGCAGCCAAGTCGTCCCGCCTATTCTTTCTTTCGTCGAGAAGCACCTGCGCGCCGAGGACTGGCACTACCGTGATGCCGCCGTCTCTGCTTTCGGCGCCATGATGGAAGGTCCCGAGGAGAAGGTTCTCGATCCGCTTGTCAAACAGGCGCTGCCTGTCTTGATCGAGATGATGAACGACCAGGTTGTCCAGGTGAAGGACTCCGTGGCTTTCGCCCTTGGTCGCGTCTGCGAGGCGTCTTACGAATCCATTGACGCTGAGAACCTCACCAAGCTCATTACTGCGCTGTTCAGCGGCCTGAGCTCTCACCCCAAGATGGCCAGCAGCTGTTGCTGGGCTCTGATGAACCTTGCCGACCGCTTTGCTGGCGAGCCCGGCTGCGAAACCAACGCCCTCTCCCAGCACTGGCAAGCGAGTGCCCAGCACCTTTTGCAGGTCACCGAGTCCACTCAAGACAACCAGCTCCGCACTGCTGCCTACGAAGTCCTCAACGCTTTCATCACCAACGCCGCAAACGACTCTGTCCACATGGTTGCTGGTCTGAGCGACGTTATTCTCGAGCGTCTTGAGAAGACCATTCCCATGCAGCAGCAGGTTGTGTCTGTCGAGGACCGCCTCACTCTCCAGGAAATCCAGACTTCCCTCACTTCCGTAATTCTGACTATCATCCAGCGTCTGGAGAAAGAGATCGCACCTCAGGCAGACCGCATCATGCAGCTCATGCTTGCCCTTCTGCAATCTCTGCCTGGCAAGAGCTCCGTGCCTGACACCGTCTTCGGTGCCATCAGCGCGCTTGCCAACGTTTTGGACGCAGATTTCGAGAAGTACATGCAAGCCTTCGTTCCCTTCCTCCTCAGTGCTCTTAACAACCAGGAGGAGCCCGCTCTGTGCTCCGTTGCTATCGGCCTCGTCAGCGACATCAGCCGTGGTCTTGAGGAGAAGGTCCAACCTTTCTGCGATCAGTTCATGAACTCCCTCCTTAACAACCTCCGCAGTGCTGTTCTCGGCAACCAGTTCAAGCCTGCCATTCTTCAGTGCTTTGGCGACATCGCCCAAGCTATTGGTGGTGCATTCGAGACCTACCTTTCCGTTGTCGGCCAAGTCCTGCAGCAGGCTGCTGGTATCTCCGCACAGGAGGAAACCAACTTTGAGATGCTCGACTACATTGTGTCACTCCGCGAGGGCATCATGGACGCATGGGACGGCGTGATTATTGCTATGCGTGCCGGCAACAAGGTCCAGCTTCTTCAGCCATTTGTTGAGTCGATCTTCCAGCTGCTGCACCAGGTTTACCAGGACTCCAATAGGACGGAGGGTCTTCTGCGCTCCAGCATGGGCGTTGTTGGGTACGTTAACCATTGATCTAAGCCTAGAACCACATGCTAATATGATCTACAGCGATGTTTCCGAAGCATTCCCTAACGGCGAGTTCGCCAACCTGTTCCGTGCCGATTGGCTCACTCAAATGGCTCGCGATGTTCGTGGCTCAAAGGAGTTCTCCCCTCGCACCCAGGACACCGCTCGCTGGGCTCGTGACCAGATCAAGCGTCAATCCGGTAAGCCATGACACATGTTCGCATCTTGACATCGGCCGCCAGTATCCCCTGTCTCAGTCGGGCTCTCGCGGCTTTGATAGTGTGCAACCTCTATACTTATCTGAATATCTCACTAACTTGTAATAAAGCCTCCACAGGCAATGTGATGTCTTAAGAGCCCAATCTTGAGGCCCCTTCCATCCCCTGGCAGTCTAGGTACCCTTGAGTCCCTTGCACCCGGTGCCCAAACCCCCGAATGACACCCTACCTTAAAGGTCATGGTGTCAGCCCGGACAGCCCAGAGGCAATGACAGGACCCGGTTCTCTCATATGCTTCGCAAATCCGACCACCCCGTCCCGTGCACCACGACCATTGCCTCGTACGCACACCACCCCAACACATTACCACGACCCCAGCATTCACTTGCTCTTGCACGCCGTCACCACGATTCACGGCTACCCATTCCACCCATCGACGCCCGATACCCTTTTCGCTTCGCCTCGCCCGATTTTGTGCTGCTACCGTCCGCTCTTGGTTCGGGTTCTTGGAATGACGATTCACGGGATGCATAGCGCTGAGATGATTTCGGGAGCGCATTCATGTATTCGGGACGACTAGGCTGCACTTGGGATACACTTACACGGACCATCTTCTTCCCCTTTACCTCCGCCACGCTCTAAATTGTGTCGCCAGATTTGATGCCGCCTCGAATATCATAGGTGGATGGCGACTCACATCAGGACCCTTTTCGTAGTAATAACGTTTCACATTACCATCTATCATGTCGTCGCCGCTGTGAAGTGTCGTTTGCGTTTTCTACATGCTCTTGTCAACAAGTTTCGCCATTTCGCACCCGTAACACTATTTATCGACCATGGCAGACTCTCGTTATCGACAACTCGTTTATTAACATCTGCAACAAAGTTCGCTAATCCG
>Ga0265798_10012159_pt1 | contig 10417 bp, 7 predicted proteins | sample P3T30metagenome_FD_192430 | JGI IMG/M metagenome (GOLD analysis project Ga0265798, IMG submission 192430) | Plant litter microbial communities from East Loma Ridge, Irvine, California - P3 T30 | ecosystem: Environmental > Terrestrial > Plant litter > Unclassified | place: USA: California...
GCGACCGAGCCGGGCCTGTCGCGCGGCCGAGCCGGGCTGAGGAGGCGCGGCGTCAGAGAGGCGCGACGCCCGGTTCCGTCTGCGGCAGCACCGCGGCGGTGTCGATGTCGAGACCGTCCTCGAAGCAGGTGCTCGTGGCGATGAAGCTCGTCTTGGCGTCGGTGATCGTCACGAGCACCAGGAACCCGTCGTCGCGGGCGAGCAGGAGCTCCACGCTGCCGTCAGGGCGATCGGTCCGGACCACGTCGTCGCCGTAGGGCGCGAGCGACGAGCGCACTCCTCTCTCCGACTCCGCGCGGTCACGGGCCGGCTGCTGCTCGAAATAGCCGGCGAACTGCTCGCCGTCGGGGCACGAACCGAGGTCCGGATCCCAGCCGCCCAGCCAGTCACCACCCACGGCCTCGCGACCGGCGGCCACGGCTCCGACGATCTCGTCGGCGGCAGCCGGAGGGTCGACGGCTGCGGCGGCCGGACCGTCGCCCGGCGCGCAGCCCGCGAGCAGGGCGACCGTCGCCAGGGTGGTGACGCCGACGGCCAGAGCGCTTCGCGAGGCGGAGATTCAGAGGACCGTGACGCCGGGCTCGGTCGCCGGCAGGTAGTCGGTCGGGTCCGCATCGACGTCGTCGGCGTAGCAGGCGCTCGTCGTGGTGAGACTGGTCTTCGCGTCGGTGACCGTGAGGAGCACGAGGAATCCGTCCTCGCGCACGAGCAGGACCTCGACGCTGCCGTCGGGGCGGTCGGTGCGGATCATGTCCCGCCCGTCGGCCCCCAGGGAGGCGCGGATCGCCGCCTCGGACTCGTCGCGATCCCGCGCTGGCTGCTGCTCGAAGTACCCCGCGAACTGGTCGCCGCCCTCGGGGCAGGGCCGGGTCGCGAGATCCCAGCCGCCCAGCCACGCGCCGCCGATGGCCTCGCGCCCCGCAGCGAGTTCCGCGACGACCTCGTCTGCGACGGCCTGAGGGTCGGCCCTCTCGGCGTCCGAGCTCTCGGCGCGACTGCAACCGCCCGAGGCCAGGAGCACCGTCATCAGCACGACAGCGGCGACTGCCCGTCCCGCGGAGCGCCTCCGACGTGCGCCGTCTCGCCTGCCCATGGTCCCCCCGGATCGCTGCGCCGTCATCGTCGCAGGCACCCCTGACGCTACCTTGCGCCTCTTGCCCGGCGACGAAGCGCGAGCAGACCGGTCAGTTGTTGAAGCGGAACTCGACGACGTCACCTTCGATTGATTGAGGTCGGTTCGGACTGGTGGGAAGCGGGAAGCGGGATAGCACTCTTGACGCCAACTCCTGTGTGCGGCGTTCAATGTCGGAACTTGTCCAGGAGTCGCGTGTTGCCAGCTCGGCATTCAGTGAAAGTCCGTTGCGATAACCGATCTGGCGTCCCTTTGAATCCTGACGGTCGCGCTTCTCCACGAAGGATTTGTTGCCCAGGTTGCTGTTATACGCCGTGACTGTCAGATTGCCGAGCCGGTGCTTGTGTTCCTCCTGAACCTGGGCAGCCACTTCCGCACCCCCGAGCATCTCCACCCATGCGTGGGGAAGATTCTCGCCTTGCGGGAGAATGTGCTCGATCGTCCAAACGAAGTGGTTCTTCTCCTGACGCCACAGATCGACCCTCGTCTCCTTGGTCATCTCGTCTTCGGCAAGTGTGGTCAAGGCAAACCTCGCGACGTCAGTGCTCTCGTCATAGATGCGGCCCAGAAGCCGCGCACGGAACTCGTCGTCGGATGCCGAGACTGTCGTCAATTTCTCGGCGACGACCCCGTAGACGTCTTCACCACGAACCGCGTCAATAGCGCCGATGGTCGTCATGAAGAGCTTTGCCAGCGCGTACGTGGGCGGATAGCCCGTCAGATTACGACGGACGAAGAAACTCGTGAGGAGTTCGGTGATCGCCTCAAGGTCGGCGTCGCGGAGCTTCAGATCATCCTGCTTCGCCATCAGCCACATCAGGAGGACGTAGGACGGAGCGCCTTGGGCTCGCATGAGCCTCTGGAATGCGCGGTCGAGCGCCGTCGGCTGGTCGAGCTCGACAACACAGTTGATGCGGCCGTAGACCCTGCTCGCGTCTACAAGGGCATCGGCGACCTTCTTCAAGTCCTGTTCGAGGAGCTTCTCGTAAATTCGGATCAGGTTGGATTTCGTGGCAACAGAAGCGTTGGGCACGTCGGGCAGCTCTGATTTGAAGGCGTTGTAGTAGTGCCGCAGGAACCGCTCCTGGGTGGAGTACGTGTCCCCGAGGCTCGTCAACATGTCGTTCCAGTGCCTGAACGCCTGGTCGACATTCATGATCTTCTTCTTTTCGGACTCGGCGAGCAGGTGGTTCTTGATCAGGTCCACCGGCGAAAGGGGCATGCCGCGGTTGTTCAGCGATTCGAAGAGAACGAAGGCGTCCGAATGGCTGGCGACTTCGATTTTCACGATGACCGCCTTCAATGCCGCCTCGTGGACGCGAAGCGCGGCCTCTGTCTCTGCGAGACCCTCCGTGTCGGCGAGCTTGAGTATGGCGGAGCGGAAGTACTGGTAGCACTTCGCGATCCGTCGACTTGGGAAGTACGGCTTCCACTCGCCTTCGACTGGCAGCCCGGCCTCCTCGAGAACCTTGAGGTAGTCGAAAAGGTTCAGGCCCTGCTTCTGGGGCGTGACCCTCGGCTGTCCGTCGCTCTTGCGCACCAGCTGGCGCCCGAGATTGGTGACGTCCGTCCGGGTGTCGTCGTCGAGGCTATCGCTGTGCTCCTTGAGTACTGAGTGCACGGCGGCCAAGAGGAGCGTCAGCGTCGTGAGGCGTTGTTGACCATCGACCACCTGAAGGATGTTGCCCTCAAGCGCGTCAGTGGTCTGGTCGAGCGTGATGATGGTGCCCAGGAAGTGTGCGCCGTCGGCGTCGATGAGGTCCTCGAAGAGATCCTCCCACTGAGCTTTGTGCCATGAGTACTCACGCTGGTACGGCGGGATCTTGTAGAGGACGTTGCCCTCATGGCTGAAGAGCGTGTGCACCGGGTACTGGTTGGCCGACTTGATCATCCCCTTGGCACCTTCACTTCGCTCCAGCAGATGTTGATCCGATTCGGAACTCCACCACGTCGCCGTCCTGCATGACGTACTCCTTGCCCTCGATGCGGGCCTTGCCGGCCGAGCGCGCCTCCGCGATGGAGCCGGTCTCGACGAGGTCGTCGTACGAGATGACCTCGGCCTTGATGAAGCCCTTCTCGAAGTCGGTGTGGATGACACCGGCGGCCTGCGGGGCCTTCCAGCCCTTGCCGATCGTCCAGGCGCGGGTCTCTTTCGGGCCGGCCGTGAGGTAGGTCTGCAGCCCCAGCGTCTCGAACCCGATGCGGGCGAGCTGGTCGAGGCCGGATTCGTCCTGCCCGAGCGACGCGAGCAGCTCGGCCGCGTCGTCGTCGTCGAGGCCGATCAGCTCGGACTCGACCTGCGCGTCGAGGAAGATCGCCTCGGCCGGCGACACGAGCGCCTGCAGCTCGGCCTTGCGGGCCTCGTCGGTCAGCACGGCCTCGTCGACGTTGAAGACGTAGATGAAGGGCTTCGCGGTGAGCAGCCCCAGCTCGCGGATCGGCTCGAGGTCGATGCTCGTCGACGAGAGCGCCTCGCCCCGCTGGAGGGCGTCGCGGGCGGCCACGGCGGTCTCGTGCACGACCGGCTCGACGCGCTTGAGCCGCAGCTCCTTCTCGTACCGCACGAGCGCCTTCTCGACCGTCTCGAGGTCGGCGAGGATCAGCTCGGTGTTGATGGTGCCCATGTCGCTCTCGGGGTCGACCTTGCCGTCGACGTGCACGACGTCGGGGTCGTCGAATCCGCGGACGACCTCGGCGATCGCGTCGGCCTCGCGGATGTTCGCCAGGAACTTGTTGCCGAGCCCCTCGCCCTCGCTCGCGCCCTTGACGATGCCGGCGATGTCGACGAACGACACCGGCGCGGGCAGGATCTTCTCGCTGCCGAAGATCCCGGCGAGCACCTGGAGGCGCGGGTCGGGCAGGTTGACGATGCCGACGTTCGGCTCGATGGTCGCGAACGGGTAGTTCGCCGCCAGCACCTGGTTCTTGGTCAGGGCGTTGAACAGGGTGGACTTGCCGACATTGGGCAGTCCGACGATCGCGATAGTGAGAGCCACGAGGGTCAAGCGTACCGGGCGTGCCGCGGCACCGGGGCGGAGCGGGACCCGAGGAGGCGCGGGTCGCCCTCCGCCCGGCCCTGTGGAGGGAGTGTCGGAGGCGCGTGAGACCATGAGTCAATGCCCATCGACTTCACCGCGATCGACTTCGAGACCGCGAACTCGAGCAGCGCCAGCGCCTGCTCCGTCGGCCTCGTCAAGGTCCGCGACGGCGTCGTCGTCGACAAGGTCGGGTGGCTGATCCAGCCGCCCGCGGGCCATGACGAGTTCTCGGAGTGGAACACGCGCATCCACGGGATCGTCGCCTCCGACGTCGTCGGCGCGTTCGGCTGGGCCGAGCAGTTCGACCTGATCGCCGACTTCGCCGGCGACGACGTCTTCGTCGCCCACAACGCCGGTTTCGACATGGGGGTCATCAAGTCGGCGTGCGCGGCGACGGGGCTCACTCCCCCGCCCTGGTCGTACCTCTGCAGTCTGCAGGTCGCCCGCAAGACGTACGCCCTCGACTCGTACCGACTCCCTCTGGCGGCCGCGGCCGCCGGTTTCACCGGCTTCTCGCACCACGACGCCCTGGCCGACGCCGAGGCCTGCGCCGCGATCGTCTCGCACGCCGCGCTCTTCCACGGCGCCGACGACCTCGCCGAGCTCGCGTCGATCGCGTCGGTCAAGGTCAAGGTGCTGAAGCCCGCTCCCCTGCCCGAGTCCCCCGAGGGCGCCGAGCCGGTCAAGCGCCGCCTCCGGGTCTTCTTCACCTGACCCGGTCCGTCGCCGACGGGCGGTGTCGGTGGCCGCTGCCACACTGCTCGACATGGTCTCCTCGCTCGTCGCCTTCCTCCTCGCCCTGACCGCGCTCGTCGTCGGAGCCCTCGTGGGCGCCCTCGCCGGTCGTTCCCGCAGCGCCGCCGCGACGGGTCGTCTCGCCGCCGAGGCGGCGGCGGCCCGAGCGACCGCGGACTCCTACCAGGAGCGCCTCCACGAGCAGGATCAGCAGTACCGTCGGCAGATCGCGGGGCAGGAGGCGCGGCTCACCGAGTTCCAGGATCGCCTCCGTGACATCCGCATCACCGAGGCCGAGCGCACCCGCTCCGAGGGGCATGTGCTGACGGCCCTCAGCCCCGTCGCCCAGAGTCTCGCCGCCGTGCAGAAGAAGGTCGCCGAACTGGAAGAGCAGCGCACCCATCAGTACGGCGCCTTGAGCGAGCAGCTCCGCAGCGCCGCCGCGTCGGAGGAGCGCCTGCGCAGCACGGCCGAGAGTCTCGCCTCCGCCCTGAAGTCGAACAGCACCCGAGGCGTCTGGGGCGAGACGCAGCTGCGCAACGTGGTGCAGGCGGCCGGCCTCGTCGAGAGGGTCGACTTCGACGTGCAGACGAGCATCCACTCCGACGCGGGGTCCGGTCGCCCCGACATGGTGGTGCACCTCCCCGGCGGCAAGAACATCGCCGTCGACGCGAAGGTGCCCTTCACCGCCTACCTCGAGGCGAGCGCGATCCCGGCCACGGCCGGCGGCGAGGAGGGGGCGCGACGCGAGACCCTGCTGCTCCAGCACGTGAAGGCCCTGCGGGCGCACGTCGACGCGCTCGCGTCGAAGAGCTACTGGGCGGGGCTCGAGTCGTCACCCGAGCTGGTCATCGCCTTCATCCCGAGCGAGTCCCTCGTGGCCTCGGCCCTCGAGGCCGACCCGTCGATCATGGATTACGCCTTCCAGAAGCGGGTCGCCCTGGCATCCCCGGTGACACTCTGGTCCGTGCTCAAGACCATCGCGTTCAGCTGGCAGCAGGACGTCGTGACCGCCGAGGCGAAGTCGCTGTTCGATCTCAGCCGCGAGCTGTACGGCCGCTTGTCGACGATGGCCGGCCACGTCGACAAGCTCGGCCGGTCACTGCGGGGATCCGTGTCCGACTACAACCGCTTCGTGGGCTCGCTCGAGCGGACGGTGCTTCCGTCCGCCCGACGCCTGAGCATGCTCGACGAGACGAAGGTCCTGGCCGCGCCCGCGACCATCGAAGAGACGCCCCGCGACCTGACGGCCGCCGAACTGACAGCCGCCCTCGACGCCGATCGGGAACGACACGGCGCGAGGGCGGATACCGGGATGCAGCGAGAAGGCTAGGCGGTCTCTCCGTACCACTTCGACACGAGGTGGTCGGCCTCGACACGGCGGATCGTGCCCGAGTGCGATCGGAGCACGATGCTCGAGGTGCGGATCATGCCCTGCTTGCGCGTCACACCGGCGACGAGAGCGCCGTCGGTGACGCCGGTCGCGACGAAGTAGGCGTTGTCACCGGTGACCAGGTCGTCCTGGTCGAGAACGCGATCGAGATCGTGCCCGGCGTCGAGGGCCTTCTGCCGCTCGGCGTCGTCCTTCGGAGCGAGTCGGGCGAGGATGAGACCGTCGAGCGCCTTGACCGCGCACGCGGTGATGATCCCCTCGGGGGTGCCGCCGACGCCGACGCACATGTCGATGCGCGAGTCGGGTCGAGCGGCGTTGATGCCGCCGGCGACATCCCCGTCGAGCAGCAGGCGGGTGGAGGCGCCGACGGCGCGGATCTCCGCGATCAGGTCGGCGTGACGGGGGCGGTCCAGGACGGCGATCTGCATGTCCTCGACGGCGATGCCCTTCGCGGCGGCGAGCGCCACGATGTTCTCGCCGATGGGCCGGTCGAGGTCGATGATGCCGCGACCCTCGGGGCCGGTCACGATCTTGTCCATGTAGAAGACGGCGCTCGGGTCGTACATGCTGCCGCGGTCGCTGACGGCGATGACCGACAGCGCGTTCATCCGGCCGGCCGCCGTGAGGCTCGTCCCGTCGATCGGGTCGACGGCGATGTCGCAGGCCGGCCCGAAGCCGTTGCCGACGTGCTCGCCGTTGAAGAGCATCGGCGCCTCGTCCTTCTCGCCCTCGCCGATGACGACGACGCCGTCGAAGGCGACCGTGCCGAGGAACTTGCGCATGGCGTCGACGGCGGCCTTGTCGGCCGCGTTCTTGTCGCCTTTGCCGATGAAGGGCGCCGAGCGGATGGCCGCCGCCTCCGTCGCCCGAACCAGCTCCATTCCGAGGTTGCGATCGGGGTGCGAGTACAGGGTTCCGGAGGGTGAGTCAGCCATCCCTGAAGCATAGTCCGGCGTCGCCGGGACGTGACGACGTGCGATATGTTCGTGGATCGTATGCAGAACACGTGTTCTACCGAAAGGCTCTCATGCAGCTCTCCCGTCGGCGACCCGCCGCGATCCTCGCCGCCGTCCTCAGCGCCGTCGCGGTCCTGGCCGGCGTTCCGTCGGCCTCCGCGTCCACGATCGCCCCGACCCTGAACGACGTCGAGATCGCGGTCCGGGTCACGAGCGACGGTCTCGGTCGCTTCACCGACCACGATCGCCCCGGCGGTGACAGCGGCCCCTCCAACGGGATCGTGCGGACGGGCGACGCCGTGGTCTACGGCGTCACGGTGGGCACGTCCCGCGGGACGGCGACCGGCGGCGAGTTCACCCTCACCGCGCCTCCCGGGCTCTCCTGGACGCGGCTGCCCTCGGAGTGCGCTCCCGACGGATCGACGATCACGGGCGATCAGCTGCGCTGCCGCCTCGGCACGTTGACGAGCGGCGCCCGGACGATCAGCGTCGCCGCCTCGGTCGCCGTGGCGCTCCCCCACGAGGCGATGCTGGCGGTCTCGGCCCAGGCGCGGGCCGAGGGCAACGAGCCCGTCGAGGCGCTCTCGCCCGCGGTGCGGGTCTCGGCCGTCCCCCGCTACGACGTCTCGATGGATCGGGCCCTCCCCGTGCTCGGCGCCGCCACCGGCCCGGACGGCGTGACGCCGGGCTTCCGGCTCGTCTACCCGCTGCTGGTGCACTGGAACGGCCTCGTCGACGGAGGGGGCCTCCTGGGCGCCGAGCCGCTCGGTGACCGCATGACCCTGGTCGACGACGTCTCGGCGATGTACGGCGGCGATGCGAGCCCCGCCGTCCTGTCTCCCCTCGACGGAGCTCCGGCCTGCGGTCCGAACTCCGGGCAGATCGAGTCGATGCCCGGGGGCTCCGGTGGCGGCACGCACGCCGTGGTCGACTCGGGCACCGTGACCTGCACCCAGACGGCTCCTGGCGAGCCCGTGACGATCGAGATCACCGGCGCGGACACCTCGATGTCGTCCGTCCCGACCAAGAGCGTCACCGGAGGGGACATCCTCGGAGGCGCGCTGCCGTACGTCGTGTCGGCCTACGTCTCGCTGTGGGTGCCCGAGCAGGGCGAGGCGGGGGCGTTCCGGGCGACCAACGCATACCGGGACTTCGTCGCCGAGTCGGTGAGCGGCCGGGACAACTACGACGGCGCGGGCGAACCGGTCGAGAACAACACGATCTCCCGCGATGTGGCGAGAGGCGCCGGGGCCGGCGGCTCGCTGCGCTACCTCGGCATCGACGCCGAGACGGGCGCGTCGTTCGATCTCTCGGGCAAGAACAACCTGCCGTACGTGACTCCCGCGCAGCCGGTGATGAGCATGCTCGGCGTCCGCAACTCGGGCACCGCGCCGTGGGATTCCGCGATCTCGTGCATCGTGTTCGACAACTCGATGCAGACGATCCGCGAGCACCCGTCCGGCGTGTGGGCCACCTCGACGAACACCGCGCTGACCGGTCGGCCGGAGTTCGCGGCGTTCGACGGATCGGATCCGTCGACGGCCCGCGACGCCCGGTGCGGCGACGACGACCTCGACTGGCAGGCTGACCCGCGATCGGTGACGGGCGGCGCGGACGCCGTGGGGGCCGTGCGGTGGACGTACGACCACCCGGCCACGTCGTCGATCACCTTCGGCGCGCATGTGCGCATCGCGCCCCGCCTCGAGAACGGCACGCGCCCCCGCACCTTCGCAGCGATCCGCACGTCGCCGACGGCCGCCTGGACGCACGACGTCGGAGACGCCGACTCGGCCAACGGCGGATGGGCGGACTTCCTCACCGTGACGAGCAACATGGCCCGCATCCGCGCCGCCGTCGTCGACGCCGGACACGACGCCGACAGCACACCCGACGAGACGACCTACGTCACCTCCGGGGGCACGGCGACCTACGCCCTGCATCCGAGCCTGACCAACGCCTCCGACGACCGCGTCGACGAAGCGCTCACCATCGAGGCCCGGCTGCCCGCGGGGACCTCCTACGTGCCCGGAAGCGCCTCGCGAGAGCCCGAGGTCGACGACGTCGTGATCGGCGGCGTCGTCCGCCAGCGACTCGTCTGGCGCCTCGCACCCGTGTCCGTCAACGACGCCGTCGACCCCCTCACCTTCGACGTCCGCTTCGACACCGTGCCCCCAGGGGCCGAAGCACGACTCGAAGCGATCGTCGGATCGACCCGCGACGTCTCGGCCGAGTCGGCACGCGTCGCGCATCGCACCGTGACCGTCCTCGAGGGCGGCGGATTCGACGCCGAGGAGACCGTCGATCGGCCGGTCCGCGTGATCGGAGACGACGCGACCTACACCCTGACCTACCGCAACACCGGCAGCACGACGCTGCCGGGAAGCGCGCTCGTCACGGTCCTGCCGTACGACGGCGACGAGCGAGGCACCACGGGCGGCCGGGCCGTCGCCGTCCACGAGCTCACCGCCCACACGACGACGGACGACATCCGCTACACGTCGGCCGCCTCGGAGGACGTGTCCGACGACCCCGTCCACCCGTCGAACCTCGCAGGCGGAGAGACGGCCTGGTGCCCGGTCGGCGAGTTCGGCGTCGACGGCTGCCCCGACAGCCTGAGCGACGTCACGGCGATCCGGGTCGACCGCAGCGAACCGATCGCGCCCGGGGCGGAGGTCAGCCACGAGTTGACGATCGACGGCGCCGCCGCCGGTCTCGAGACCTGGGCGTCGACCTTCGGCCTCCGCGTGACCGGCATCGACTGGACGGCGACGTCCACCGTCGCCACGACCACGGGCGTGGCCGGTTCGATCGGCCGTCACGTCTGGCTCGACACCGACCGCGACGGCACGCGCGGCGACGACGAACCCGCCGCCGCCGGGCATCGGGTGGCACTCCACGGCGTCGACGATCGGGGTGCGGACGTGACGCGGACGACCGAGACCGGAGTCGACGGCCAGTACCGGTTCGAGGGTCTGCGACCGGGCGACTACGTCATCGACTTCGGCCGCGCGCCGCAGGGATGGACCCTCCGCGACGTCGGCGACGACGAGCGCGACTCCGACGTCGACGACGAGGGGGTCGCTCGGGCGGGACTCGAGACCGTGGTCGGATCCCGTGGACTGACGGGGGTGACGCGGCATGAGCACCTCGATGCCGGGATGCT
>Ga0265798_10012160_pt1 | contig 10417 bp, 13 predicted proteins | sample P3T30metagenome_FD_192430 | JGI IMG/M metagenome (GOLD analysis project Ga0265798, IMG submission 192430) | Plant litter microbial communities from East Loma Ridge, Irvine, California - P3 T30 | ecosystem: Environmental > Terrestrial > Plant litter > Unclassified | place: USA: California...
ACACTACCCGCCCACCCAACAACCCCCCTTTCCCCCCGACATCGCAAACCTCCTACACGCAATCTTCCCCACCACCCGCGCAGAAGCCGCAATCGTCAATCTCTACTCCCCAGGCGACACGCTCAGCGTGCACCGCGATGTAGCCGAGACGAGTTCGACTGGTCTCGTAAGCGTGAGTTTGGGCTGCGATGCGGTATTTGTGATTGGCACGGACGACGATAGGGTAGTGGCGCTGAGGCTGCGCAGTGGGAGTGCGGTGTACATGTCTGGTGCGTCGAGGTTCGCGTGGCATGGAGTGCCGCGGATTGTTGGGGGGACGTGTGCGGAGGAACTTGAGGGGTGGCCTGGGGGGGAATGGGAGGGGTGGATGAGGGGGAAACGGGTGAATTTGAATGTTAGGCAGATGTATGATTGACGGAGGCGCTGCAGAAGGGAAATTTTGTCAGGGGAAGAAGAGATGGTATTACGTTTTGCTTGTTACTAAGGTATCATAGGGGATATTAATTCGTGCTAGCGGTAGGGGGTATGATGGATTTTGTTCACGCTTGACGCGAGGTGTCCAAACTCAGATTCGTCTCGAAGAAACGGGAATGCCACTAATACTTCTCAGGCAGGACACCACCCGCAGATGCAGGCGCAGCGGTTCCAGGGGATACGGCACTGCCGGGAGCAACAGCACTTCCTGGGGTCACGGCACTTCCAGGGGCGACGGCACTTCCAGGGGCGACGGCACTACCAGGAGTCGCACTGCCCACTGCGCCCGTCTGCTCAAGGCCCTGCGTCTGAAGTGGAGCGGGCTGCGCGTTGCCCGCGACAGGGCTCGATGGCGATCCTGGGGCGTCGTTGGTGACGGATCCAGCAGCCTGTTGGATGATGGACCACCACTGGCTCGCGGCCTCGGGCGTGTGTGCCTTGAACGCAATCTCGTGGCTCATGGAGAAGCTGTTGCCCAGCTTACCACCCGAGACGTCCTTGCCCTTGACATTGAACTTTTGGCCGCTGACGGCGCCGACCATGCAGTCGGGCAGGTAAAGAGACAGCTCTGGGACCGGGTCCTTTGCAAAGTCGTCGTCCGTCTTGAACTCGTGCAGAAACTTGGAAGGCGTGACAACGTAGTAGTTGGTGTCGTACGAGCGCATGATCTTGCCCTTTCTCTCGAGCGAGCCGGAGATGAGGGGCTGTGTCGCGCGGTGGTTCTGGTTGGGGAACTGGATCTGGTTGACGGTGCGTGCGGGCGCCGACGGGTCAATGAGGATGGTGTTATTGCGCTGGATGAAGCCGTTCCATTCAAAGTCGAGGGGGATGCGCTGCGTGTTGCCCGTCATGTCGCCGTACGCGGCCTTGGTGTGCTCGGCCTGGGTGTTGACGACCTGCAGGAACTGGCCCATGCCATGCTGCACCGTCTGGACAATGTGGGCTTCGAACTGGGCGAACGAGTTCTGCACGCTGATGAGGTCCTGGCGGTTGGCGTTCTCTTCTTGGACCTGCTTGTTGAGGCGGTGCATGACGCCGCGCTGGAGGACGTATGGGTCGTCTGCGGCCTTCACGCTGCCGTGCGTCGAATCGAACGTCGCCGTATTGGTGCCGAGAAGCTCGATGTGCTTTTGGGTGTGGGCGCGCGCCTTGTCGACCTGCTTGCCGCCCTTGCCGGCGCCTTTGCTGAGCTCCTTTTGCTTGTTCTTGATCTCGGTGTGTAGACGCTCGAAGACGGGGAGGATAGCGCTCTTGAGCTGCTTCGCCGTCTCGTAGTGTTGGTTGGAGATGCCCTGGTTTGATTAGTACGAATAAAGACTGAATATGCATGCTTCCTTACCTGAGTGTTGGACCTGATGTTCTCGAACATGCCCGCAATACCACCAAGCGACTGGTCGAAGTGGTGGCCTTCTTTCAGAGGGTCCTTAACCGTCTGTCCCAAGTTAGTATCCTGGCGGTCAATATGTATCATAATTGCATACCTTCAGCACCCTCTCGTACTCCTTGCCGTGCGCATGGTTGGTCTTTTCTGTGGCGGTGACATAATCCTCGAGATATGCAACTGCGTGCTTCCAGGCCGACAGCCGCTCCGAGAACAGCTTCGTGACCTGCGCAAACGTTCAGCCACCGCTTGTGTAGTGCCACGCGGATCCTCACCTCTGATGTATCCTCGCCTGGAACAGCCTCGTCTTCGGCTGAGAGGTTGGTGAGTGTGCGCGATGGCACCTCGCTGGTTGCGGATTGTGGGACAGACATTTTGTCGAGTAGTGAATCTGAGGTAGGAGTTGTGCGGTATGTTTTTTTCTTCTACGAGTAGAGAATCAGGTTGTTATGGTACTCTAGCTGTGTTGAGCCTCGTTTGGCGGGGTTGGCTCCGGCACACGATTCTGATTCAGGTGATCAAGGTAAATGTGAATCGTGAAGTCTTTATATCAAAAGGGTCCAGGGAGGTTTAAGAAATAATTTAAGCTCAAGGGATGGGCCAGACCGATGGCATCACGAGCAGGGTTGCGCAAGACCTTGGATCGTCCCGAGCCAGCAGTGATGTCATTGTTTTGGTACATTTGAAGGGTCGCGGGGAGATCGGCGCTAGGGGGGCTGCATGCTATGTGCTGCGCCTCATCTTGCTTTTCCTTTTACAGAAATCATCTCGTCGGATCCTACTCAAATTTCCAACCTCTGGACCGCAAATTCTTAGAACATGGTAGCATTGCATCTGCATACGTCTGCCGATCTTGTGCAAACTTTTTTGTGGCTGAGTCTGTCTTGAATCGAGCCGCGAACGGCTTCGAAGCCTCTTGGTCTCATTCGGCGCCGCGATGTATCTATCGTACGACAATACACCCATTAGGGGCTCATACTTTTCGTATCGTTAACTTCGGAGTTCAGCGTGTTCTGGAAGTTCATACATCAGATACGCTTAATCTACCCACAGAACTCGACAAACGACTCAAGACATTTCATCCTGGTTCAAGTCGTCTCTTGACAAATATGCACTCGGCTGACTACTCAACTCACACTGGGAAAACACTAAGCGCGATACTCCATCTTTCAACAATCACCCGTAAGCTGTTGGTTCTCACTGGAAACTTTCACATTTCGACACTATGTACACCACCTAGCATGCATTTTAACCTAATACTCCATCGCCTCCTCGAACAGATTCCGCAACTGCTCCCTCTCAACCTCCAAGTTGGTCGTCTCCAAGCTCGGCGCAAGCATAAGCACTCGCGCTTGAGGAATCGTGCCTTCAACAAGGTCATCCAAATCGCCCTTGCCGAAGCCTAGCGCCTTCAAACCCCGAGGCTGATCACCCAACTTGACCAAGAACTCTGCCAACGCATCACTCAGTACCTCTCCGGCACTTTCCTTCTTCACGTTCGATATATCGACGCCGAAGGCCTCCGCGGCGGCGAGATGTCGCTCGGGGTTCGATGCGCCAGTGAACTTGAACACTGCGGGTGCGGTCACGGCGACGGATACACCGTGAGGGATGATGGTGTGGTCGCACTCGTAGCCGGCGTGTTTGTAATTCTTGTTCTGCCCTGAGATTGGGTATGACATGCCCTGAACAGAGATCAGCACTCACTTCAGACGCCCGTCCGTGAACAGTCTACTTACGTGGCAAAGATGCACACCCGCATTGCCAAAGCCCACGCCAGCTAGTGTAGCAGCAAGCAACATCTGACTCTGCGCCTCATGGTCTTCCGGATCCTTGACAGCGCGCGGAAGATACTTGACCGTATCCCTCAGCGCCTTGAGCGAGAAAATGTCAGAAATCGGATTTGCGCCCTGGTATGCCGGTCGAAGAATCGGATTCGTCGGTCTGGGCGTGCGCTCATAGTAGGGTATCGCAGTCCAGGACTCGAGAGAATGGCACAACACATCCAGTCCGGACGACGCGTGCACAGCACTCGGCATCGTGCGCGTATTCAACGGATCTACTATTCCCAGTGTGGGCTTCAGATTCCGATGCGCAATGCCCGTCTTCGCGCGCTTGCTCACGAGATCGAAAATCGCCGTGCCTGTCGTTTCACTCCCCGTGCCCGCCGTCGTCGGTACCGCCACTAATGGAAACAGCTTTCCGGGAATCGGCAACCCCTTGCCCAGCGGCGCGTTCACGAAGTCCAAGAAATCGGCTTCAGGAAAGGACGTATACAAGTTCATCAGCTTAGCCGTGTCAATGACGCTGCCGCCACCAACTGCCAGAAAAGCATCGGGCTTCCAAGGCTTCGCATAGTCGATGGCAGCCTTGATGCTGTGGTCTTTCGGCTCGACGCGCACGCCGTCGAATATCTCAAACGTGACGCCTTCGCGCGTCAGACCTTCGACGACTTGCTTCATCGCATCCAATTTGCGTACATTCGGATCTGTAACGACCATCACACGCTTACTGCCCATGTTCTTGAAGTCCATGCCCACCTCCTTTGTGCAGCCTGGCCCGAAGCGTATACTCGAGGCCGCCATCTCGAATGCGTATTCTTTCTGCTGCGCATGGTCGATGGGTGTAGCGAGGTGGCGGCGCGCTTGCTGGATTGTGGAGGGTGTTTGTTGGTGGTAGTTTGGGTTCGAGTGGCAGGGGCAGGTTGGCGGGTGGGTGTATTGCACGGTGCGGAGGAGGTTGAGGGCGCGGGCCGCGCGGCTTGGGGCTATGCGGATGGCGGTTGTGAGTGACATTGTGGTCGTTGCGAGGAGGGCTGGTAGGAGACGCGGGGTCGCGTGGAGGGTTGTGTGGGATTGTTAGGGGCAATTGAGAGCGAATTCTGACTATTTCTGCTTTCGATTGATATGCTACCGTGCTGAAAGTCGAATGATTAATTCTGAAGCTTCACAGAGTGTATGGTGAGGTTTGTGACGCATGGCTGCTTCATGATGTCTGCCATGTCCGAGGCCGAGGTCTGAAGTGCGGGCTGTCCCTGTTCGGCAGTCCGAAGTGTGGGGAAAGCTCCTTCTGCCATCTGTCGTTCATGTCGGATCCGACATTTTTCACCGTTCTGTCCCGCATCGTTCTCCGCATGTCTGTCGTACCAGCACGGACAGTCTCATCGACTTTGATGCCCTCTTGTCAAGCGCAGCCGCGGAGCTCAATATTCTTAGCCGAGATACGCACATGGCCCTGTCACATAGTTACACCAGCCTCTTCTGCGGCCACAGGATAACGAGGGTTAGGCGCCGCCATCTGCCACATCTGGAAGCCCGTTACAGCTCCCCCACACTTCTGAAGAGCATGGCATTTGTATCACGCCGCCATTACTGGTATCTGTTAGTTCCTCTGCTGGACGGCTATGAAAACTACTCCGGTCAGTCGCGAGTACCCATGAACTTGCGTCGAAGGAATTGGCAAGTCTACGCCGTGACAGCAACTCACCGATCAGAAGTGCTATGCATTAAGGCCCTGTTCGGTTGCCCAGTTTCAATCTGGGATATCGCCCAATCGGGTAGCCAGTTTCAATATGGGCTCCAAGCTGGTGTTGTGTTCGGTAAACTGGGGGTTTTGAAATTGAAACTGGAGGACCAGTTTGTTAGCGCTACTACTAGTAAAATAAACCCTTGTATAGTATAACTTGGCCCCCCTCCTGACCCTTTTCGCCAAAGTGGAGCACCAGTTTCGAATTGCTGCTCATCCCAAGTATTTCCAGCCCACGCGCTTCTCGTTGTTGCAATCTCTTCTAGGTATCCTCACAATCTACAACTCACGACTCACGTGACTATAACTTAGTTTCTTATGTAGCAATTTAATATCTCGCAGCAATAGCTATTACTACAGTAGTTACTGCAGGAGCCTTAGCAAACCTCAGCGACGATGAAGGTAAAGATTACGAGGATACTAGAGACGTAGATTTCACGAAGTTGGAAGTTACAAGGAACGAAACTAAGCAAATCGTGTACCGAACAGCCTCTCCACTTCCGGTCTCATTCAGGCTAAGCGTTGGCTTGCACTACGAGCCGCCCCCAGCCGCCCACTATGCCTATCAGGACGCCGATATTTGGCACTGAAACTGGGCAACCGAACAGGGCCTAAGCAGTATCGAGTTGGACACCTCTGATTCGTGGACAAGGTGCGCGGCACAGTGCAGTAGCGTTACGAGCAGCACATGTCAATGAAGCCACGAGCAAACATGGACCAAGCACCAACCACTCCTTGTGACACCATGGTAATTATCCTGGATCTAAGCGCCCTTCAACCACAGGCGCGGACCGAAGAGATGGTTGCGCGGGCCGTTCGGGTAGGCGTCAATATGTCCAGCACATTGAAGCTCAGCATGTGTCTCATGCACAGCCGCCCTTGGCTTATCGTGATTCACCAATCCTACACCAGAGCAGCATCGGTGGTAGCCTCCACACGGCGCGATCAAGGATACGAAAAGTACACCATCACACCTTTAAGCGATGTTAAGCGTCCAAGTCAAAGGTCTCCGTGGGGTAAGGCTAATCGCGCGGTTGTTTCTACGCTTTGTTGCCAACCAATGAAATTTGACATGGTACGAGGCTCGCCACGCGAATGCAGTACACAGGCGAAGTTTTTGTGCGCGATGCGACTGCCATGAAGAATGCATCAATCCTTACGAGAAGACCCTTACTGATAGCATAGCAAGTCGTGTGACATCGAACATCTGGTAACTACGAAGTACTGAGATGGAGGTGCTGGCTGCTTCTTGATAACGAGATTGGCTGGGGAGCGCTCAGAACACATGCAGTGTGCTAGTGGCGCACATACTGTGTAGTCGTACACACTGCCATTGCCGCGCTCTTCAGCGCTACGACATCGACAGACAACGATTTCCCCCTTTTAGCGACAGGATCTTCCGCAACTATGTTTCCTGATCCTGTGTTGAAGTTGATTTTGCTGCGCAAACGGCTCTGCGACGCGGGGCAGCTCCCCTCATAAAGCGGCTGAAGTCCCAAACTGGACTGCGACTGTGCCGCACGTAAGACATCATTTGGCCCACGCCCCAATAGAGGTTGGCAACGCCGTATACCGACTGCTCGGAAAACTACTGGGGCCGAAGCCCAATGCCCAGTCACGGGACGATAACATAATGCAGCCTCCTCCTTCTGCGGGCGCACTTATCGAGCCTTTCGTCAATAACTTTTTGCCCACCTTTATTCGACTCAGCGCAATGAGTGTTCAACTACGCATCACTGATCGACGGCCCAGTGCCAAAGCAAATCCACGGACAGTATTGCGTTCGAGTGATGTTCCATCGTCGCCCACTGTTTCTGGTCCCGTTTGTGAAGCACTCGAGGCAGATGGGCGTCCTTGCAAAGGCACACATGCTACCACTTCCGGAGACCCATGGTGCAGCAAACACCATCAAGAGTGGAAAGATATCAATGCAAAGTGGAACAAGGTCCACAAAGAGGCGGAGAGGCAGACGGTCACAAGCTCAGAAAACGCGAAACAGAAAGTGTTGAAACTGCGACAGTCCGTTGATCTACGGCGCACCATTCGAGATCGATTCTATCCTCGTGGCGGTGATATCCAGGACTACATAAGGTGGATTGCAAAACTGGAGACTGACGTCAGGCAGCTCGCCGACACTTTGTTGAGTATGCAATGTTTGTGTTTTGGTGCGGCTGTCGCCTAACATCTAATACAGTGCAAAACCTCGACCGCGGGCCAACACCAGAGACGCCACGCGTTGGCACGCCTCACCCAGACATATTTAATTCCGAGAAGATTATGATCTTGCAATCTCCACTTGATCCCAAGATTCCCATTGACTCGCTGGATGGCATGCCCGATAATGGTAAGCTGGTCGCTTGAGAAACAAACGTATCTCGTGAGCTGACTGGTTACCTCTCGTTCATAGGCGCCATTCTAGTTCTCAAGCACTTCTACCTAGACCTGTGTGCTGACATTATTCGTCGATTGTACACAATTGTCCCCGACTTGAGCGACTCACCCAATCCACCTGGCTCCCCCACTCCGTCAGGGTTAGTGAACATCACACAAAGCTTTTACAGTGACCGTGTATCTAACGTACGATGTAGTGAGTTATTTTACCACTACTTACACACTGCGAACCTGCCTCCTCTATCGTGTGTCGTTCCTAGTTGTTCACAATCTGTTCACTGCCTTATCGCAAGTCAGTCACTAACTGCCATTTTTATCGCTAGATAAAGCCATCGAGCCGGATACCGGCACCCAGATCGTGCGCTCATGGTTTCGCATCATGGTACTCAACGACAGTGATGCAGCGACACTGGAGCACGCGACGAGGTCCCGAAGCATCGACAAATTTCTTTTTGGTTGCCAGGCGAGTCAGCTGGAGATGTATTGCGATTTTTTCGAGAAAGCATGGCGTCCTCACGCCGTTCAATATCTGAGGGTGGCTGTTTGCGCTCAGACTTTGGCCGGTGGTGATGTAAAGACCATCCAGCTGTTAGGAGGTACCATACCATCGACTACGGAAGGCCTCAAGATGACGAAGCCATGCTGGGATCTACTGTATGCAATCTTTGATTTCAACGAACGTACACTTACATTCTCAGGTATCGCTGGTTTCCAACGCTTTTGACGTCGTGGAGCTTGACCAGCATCTGTTCGAACTTCGAAGACTTCTCGACTATTTGCAAGTTACTCATGCTGAGGCTATACAACGATCAGTGGTTCGATAACAAGAGTATCATGAGCGAGTGTACCACGGGCGTATATATGGGCTTTATCCCAACAAGCAAAGGCGACTTCTCCTCGCATGCTGGTTTACGCAAGGAAGGTGAGCTATGGATACAACGACAATCGCGCAACTACTTGTGCGGCCAGATGGCCATCGGAGATCCTCTGACTGGGGCATTTCTTGATGAGATGCGACGGCGCAAGGAACGACTATACCTTGTCGTGTATGAGGGTCAGTGAACCAAATTGCGCTTTACTTCACGACAAGCGCAGCAAGAACTGATCTCAATGATAGGTACTAACGCCGATGCTACTGTGCATCCCACTGAACCCGATCTATTCATCTCGCGGAACCGCTCTGCGATGACACATGACGACCTGCAGATTGTTCGGTACAGCACTACCGTTACACTTGAAGATGTCAAGAATCAGCTACGGCGTGGCAAGACAACCATGTATGATCCCATCGTGGTCGATTCGTGGCAGTTCATCATCATTGATCGAGAAGTTGGAATGCCCTTCCAACTAATGGACATTGTGCAGGATGCACTACTCATGCTTTGCGGTGACCCATCTCCGCGCCAAGTCGCAAAGCGTGTCATCCGCGAGATCATCCCAAAGTCCGTGCAAGAGATCTTCTTGGAAGAGATGACAATCGAAAGCTCTCCGGACTTGCGATACCCCGCGCCGCTGGACGTGCAATACGAAGGCAATAGATTCCGATGCTATGATCCCAATCATGGCATCATTGCGTCAAATCAGGAGCGAATGGCCTCTGAGCAGAGCTCACGAGATACAAATCGCTTCATCCGGCGAGTCGTCGAAGACATGGAACGCTGCGGTCTGATCACTCTGTCGCCAGAGTACGAACGACCACAAGCACGGCCCGTCGTGGTGCAAGGCAGCGATGGCGCAAACGACCTGTACTTTCCGTACAAGCGAGACGCCTCGGCTGCCGAAGGCGAACACGCGGCTTCTCTATCATTGCCTCCGAAGAACTGCCTCGTCGACTTCGTGCAATCGTACAAACAGAAACACACGAATGCCATCTTCACGAAAGGCTCCATCCAGACACATTACTGCGCATGGCCCATGCCAGCGATCAAGAGTTTGGGCAAAACAGGCATGAACTTTGCAACATGGGAGGGTCACGTATATCACTGGAATGCAATGCGTGAGTGGACACTGTTTAAGCAATCTTTTTGCTGGCATACACTGACTTCCAAATTCTAAAGCTTTCGATCGACCCTCATCCGCAAACGCTTGGCAGTACTACATCCAGCACTATATTAACTCCAAGTTTCCGTGGGTCAAGTTCTACCTAACCACTTTCGCAATCTGCGCCACCGACATCCAAGACGCAGAGCACAAGTCCGCAGATCTGCTCCAAGAGATGGAAGATCGTGGCTGGAGGATATCACTCCCGAAGCCGCGCGAGTGGAAGACAAACATGGAGGAGCTGAAGCTGGATGCGCTGTTTGAAGGCGTCAGGCCAGCCTGAAGGGATTCAAAGTGATGTAGTTTGTAACAGTTATAGCACAGCGAAGGGGCACGATTGACCTAAGGGAATATACCAATTGCTACATCGAGTAAGCTATGGCCAGCGAAGATGCCTCAACCCAACCACACGTACACCACCTTTACCCCTTCATACAGAACAAACAAGATCATCAGATCATTCGCAAGCCCATAGAAACATGCGTACGCAACAACGAGGGTGCTGAACGACGCCGCATGGCACCACTTGGCCGCTTTTCCCGACAACCCCACCCGCGCATCAAAGTCATTCTTCCCCACTCTTCTCATGTACGCGACGACCGCATA
>Ga0265798_10012161_pt1 | contig 10415 bp, 7 predicted proteins | sample P3T30metagenome_FD_192430 | JGI IMG/M metagenome (GOLD analysis project Ga0265798, IMG submission 192430) | Plant litter microbial communities from East Loma Ridge, Irvine, California - P3 T30 | ecosystem: Environmental > Terrestrial > Plant litter > Unclassified | place: USA: California...
CGGCGGCTCGCTGGAAAACGCGATCGTGATGGACGAGTACCGCATCCTGAACGCCGATGGGCTGCGCTACGACGACGAATTCGTGCGTCACAAGATCCTGGATGCGATCGGCGACTTGTACCTGGTCGGGCACCCGCTGCTGGCCGCGTACGAAGCGCACAAGTCGGGCCACGCGCTGAACAACGAGCTGCTGCGCGCATTGCTGGCGCGGCCGGATGCGTATGAGATCGTGAGTTTCGATGCCGTCGACAGCGCGCCGCCGTCGTATGTGCGCCAGATGCGCGAGGAGTGGGCGCTGACCTGATCGGTCGCGCAGGCGTCGATGTGCGCATGACGGCGGCCGCATGGGTTTCGTAGGGTGGGCACTTGTGCCCACGCGGTCGTGTCCATCCAGACCGCAAGATCAATTCAATATGTCAACGCCGGCGTAGTGGTTATTCGAATAAGCCGCATCATCGCGAACGGTGAAACCGCGTGGGCACAAGTGCCCACCCTACGCCCTCCGGCAAACGTGACGGCCATTCACCGTTCGGCAATCCAGCCAACGCGCCGATTTAACCTTTGCGCCGCCGCTCGGCCAGCCGCTTCACCGCCGCCACCAGCGCCGCGTTCTGCGGCGTATCCGGCAGCGCATCCCCCAGTTCCTCGAAGGCGGCAACCGCCATTTCCGGCAAGGCCAGCGTGCGCATCTGCACCTGTTCCGGCATGGCGCGCATCACCTGTACCTTCAGGCGCAGCGAATTGACCTGCCAGCCGCGTGCCAGCAAGGTCGACTGCAGCTTGGGCAGGCCCTGCTTCAGCCTTGCCGCCACCGCCGAACTCGGCACGGCCAGCACCAATACCCCCTCCTGGAACGACAGCACGTCGCAATTGCCGGCCATCGCGGGCAGGGCCGTGCCGACGTCGCGCTGCAAATCGGCCATGCGCATGGCGGCCGGCAGCAGCCGCGCCATGCGGTCGTTGGAACGCAGGAAGTCGGTGGCGTCGAAGGAAGTCGGTTTGTTGCGGGTGCCGTAGATATGCATCAGGCTGGTGGAGTTCAGGGAGGTCGATAAGGCCACAACATACCACAGCGCATGGCCCAGCGCACGCCGGCCGTACGACCAGGCGCACTGCATGCCGTACTACATCGCGCACGACCAGGCGCACTGCACGGCACAAGGACAGGTGCACAGCGATGCAATTTGATAACATTCTTTCTGGAACCACACTTGTTATCTGGCCGATAAGCCCCAAGTGTGGCCGCATCGCATGATAAAATCAGTCGCTTTTTGCCTTGGGCGGTCTTCGATGGGTATCTTCTTGATATCATCCCTGGCTCTTTTCGCGGCGTCTTTATAAGAAACTTAGCATGTCATTCCTGACCCAGATTTTCGGCAGCCGCAACCAGCGGCTGATCAAGCAGTATCAAAAAACCGTGCGTCAGATCAACGCGCTCGAGCCGCAGATGGAAAAGCTGTCGGACACCGAGCTTCAGGCAAAGACCCCGGAATTCAAGTCCCGCATCGCCGGCGGCGCCTCGCTCGACGACATCCTTCCTGAAGCATTTGCCGTCTGCCGCGAAGCCGCGAAGCGCGTGCTGAAGATGCGTCACTTCGACGTGCAGCTGATTGGCGGCATGGTCATCCATGAAGGCAAGATTGCCGAGATGGGCACCGGTGAAGGCAAGACCCTGATGGCAACCCTGCCGGTCTACCTGAACGGCCTGTCGGGCAAGGGCGTGCACGTTATTACCGTCAACGATTACCTGGCGCAGCGCGACGCCGAATCGATGGGCCGCCTGTACAGCTGGCTGGGCCTGACCACCGGCGTGAATCTGTCGCAGATGCCGCACGACGCCAAGCAGGAAGCCTACGGCTCGGACATCACCTACGGCACGAACAACGAATTCGGTTTCGACTACCTGCGCGACAACATGGTCTACGATGCGCGCGAACGCGTGCAGCGCAGCCTGAACTTCGCCGTGGTCGACGAGGTCGACTCGATCCTGATCGACGAAGCCCGTACCCCGCTGATCATTTCGGGCCAGGCCGAGAACCACACCGACCTCTACCACCGCATCAACGAACTGCCGCCGCAACTGACCCTGCAGGTTGGCGAAGAAACGCCGGACGGCAAGGGCAAGATCGAAGTCCCGGGCGACTACACCAAGGACGAAAAAGCGCACACCGTGCTGCTGACCGAAGCCGGCCACGAAAAGGCCGAGTCCATCCTCACCCAGATGGGCCTGCTGCCGGAAGGCGCCTCGCTGTACGACGCCGCCAACATCACCCTGATCCACCACCTGTACGCGGCGCTGCGCGCCCACGTCCTGTACCACAAGGACCAGCACTACGTGGTGCAGAACGGCGAAGTCGTGATCGTCGACGAATTCACCGGCCGCCTGATGACGGGCCGCCGCTGGTCCGAAGGCCTGCACCAGGCCGTGGAAGCCAAGGAAGGCGTGCGCATCCAGAACGAGAACCAGACCCTGGCCTCGATCACCTTCCAGAACTACTTCCGCATGTACACCAAGCTGTCCGGCATGACCGGTACCGCCGACACGGAAGCCTACGAATTCCAGGAAATCTACGGCCTCGAGACCGTCGTCATTCCGCCGAACCGCCCATCCCAGCGCAAGGACCGCCAGGACCAGGTGTACAAATCGGCCCAGGAAAAGTACAACGCGATGCTGATGGACATCCAGGACTGCTACGAGCGCGGCCAGCCGGTCCTCGTCGGCACGACCTCGATCGAGAACTCGGAACTCCTCTCCGGCATCCTGAATGGCGCCAAGCTGCCGCACAACGTCCTGAACGCCAAGCAGCACGCCCGTGAAGCGGAAATCATCGCCCAGGCCGGCCGGCCGAAGATGATCACCATCGCCACCAACATGGCCGGCCGCGGTACCGACATCGTCTTGGGCGGCAACGTCGAGAAGCAGATCCAGCTCATCGAGGCCAACGACGCCCTGGGCGAGGCCGACAAGGCCGCCCAGGCCACCCAGCTGCGCGACGAATGGCAGTCGCTGCACGACCACGTGGTGAACGCCGGCGGCCTGCACATCATCGGCACCGAGCGCCACGAATCGCGCCGCGTCGACAACCAGCTGCGCGGCCGTTCGGGCCGCCAGGGCGATCCGGGCTCCTCGCGCTTCTACCTGTGCCTCGACGACACGCTGCTGCGCATCTTCGCCGGCGACCGCGTGCGCGCGATCATGGAACGCCTGAAGATGCCGGAAGGCGAGCCGATCGAGGCGGGCATCGTCACCCGTTCCATCGAGACCGCCCAGCGCAAGGTCGAGGCCCGCAACTTCGACATCCGCAAGCAGCTGCTGGAATACGACGACGTCGCCAACGACCAGCGCAAGGTGATCTACACCCAGCGTAACGAACTGCTGGAAGCGGCCGACATCTCGGAACTGATCGCCTCGCTGCGCACCGGTACCTTCACCGACGTCGTGCGCGCCCACGTGCCGGCCGAATCGGTCGAAGAGCAATGGGACATCAAGTCGCTGGAAACCGTGCTGGCGGCCGAGTGGAGCCTGAACGTGCCGCTGCAGCAGATGCTGGCGAACGAACCGAACCTGAACGACGACGACATCCTGGAAAAGGTGCTGGCGGCGGCAGACGAGTCGTACAGCAGCAAGGTCGGCATCGTCGGCAAGGAATCCTTCGGCGGTTTCGAGCGCAACGTCATGCTGCAAAGCGTCGACACCCACTGGCGCGAACACCTGGCCGCGCTGGACCACCTGCGCCAGGGCATCCACCTGCGCGGCTATGCGCAGAAGAACCCGAAGCAGGAATACAAGCGCGAAGCCTTCGAGCTGTTCGGCGGCATGCTGGACCAGATCAAGAACGAAGTCATCCGCACCGTGATGACCGTGCGCATCCAGAGCCGCGAGGAAGTCGAGGCGGCGGAAGCGGCCATGGCGGCCCAGCAGGCGCACCTGGAAAACATCAACTACCAGCACGCCGACTTCAACCCGTCGGCCGCGCCGGAAGAACTGCTGGCGCCGAACCCGGTGTCGGCCTCGGAAGCGCCGGTCGCCGCCGAAGACCACAGCACCTACATGGGCGTGAAGGTCGGCCGCAACGACCCTTGCCCTTGTGGCAGCGGCAAGAAATTCAAGCAATGCCACGGCAAGCTGGCGTAAGCTGAACCGCGAATGAAAGAACGGCCGGAGCGATTCGGCCGTTTTTTTTCGCCCATCCGTCGGGCGCTTATGCGCTGCGGGTTTTTTTCGAGCCCCTAAAGTGTGCGCCGGAAACGTCCTTACAATGCTCAGCATTATTCACGCGCTGACCCTATTGTGATGAACGCCGCTTCCGGTTCCTACCTCCTTGCTTCCATCGTTCTCGGCCTTGCCGCCGCCAGTGCCTGCGCCGCCGCCCCGACGGCGGACCGCGCGGGCGGCAAGGACCATCCCCTGGTGTCGCGCTACGAAGGCTCGCTCCTGTACGACTATGGCGTCAACCCACTGGGGCCGGCGCAGGTGGTCGAGCGCGACAAGACCGGCGCAGTGCTGCGCCCTGTCGAAGGACGGCTGAACAACCGCCTGTATTGGGGGCCGAAAGACACCGCGGCGCTGGCGATCTTCCGCAACTACCAGGCGGCCCTGCAGTCGGCCGGATTCGAAACGCTGTTCGGTTGCGAAACGGTGCAATGCGAGAAGCTCGGCATCCAGAGGATGGTGCAGGACTTTCCCTACGAAGCGCGCTGGGTGAAAGGCGATCCCCTGGTGAACATCCTCAACAGCGGGAACCAGAAGGACTTCCATTACATCAGCGCGCGCAGGCAGACGGGCGCCGGCTTTACTTACGTGCAGGTGGCGCTGGCCGGCCCCAGGAGCGATGGCGACAGCGCCGGCCGCGTGCGCCAGTTCATCCAGGTCATCGAGCCGGCCCAGGCGGACCTGGGCAAGGTCACGGTCGATGCGAAAGCCATCGGCGCCGGCCTGCAGCGCGACGGCAAGATCGCCCTGTACGGCGTGAACTTCGACACCAACAAGGCGGTCTTGCGCGCCGATTCTGCAGCGCAGCTGCAAAGCATGGCCGATGCCTTGAAAGCCCAGCCGGCGATGAAGGTGCTGATCGTCGGCCACACCGACAACCAGGGTGATATCGAGGCCAACCTGGCGCTGTCGCAGAAGCGCGCGCAGGCGGTGGTGGAGGCGCTCGCCGGCAAGTACGGCATTCCCGCCGCTCGCCTGAGCGCGCGCGGCGTGTCCAGCTTTGCGCCGGTATCGAGCAATGCCAGCGAAGAAGGGCGCGCCAGGAACCGGCGCGTCGAGATGGTGGTGCGCTGAGCGTACGCAGAAACCCAAGAAAAGGAAGAACATGAAAGGCTCCATGCAATCCTTGTGCGCCTGTGCGCTGCTGGCCGCGCTGTCGCCGGCGCTGCCCGTGGGCGCCGCCGACAAGCCAATGCGCGACATCCCCGGCGCAAAAGACAGTCCGCTGCTGTCGCGCTACGAAGGCTCGGTGCTGAGCGCGGCCGGCGACGATCCGCTCGGCTTCACCCGCCTGGTGGAGGTCGAGGCGGGTAAACCCGTGCTGCGCCAGGTGGAAGGCCGCATCACCAACCGCTTTTATTTCGGGCCGAAAGGCACCGGCGCGCTCGAGGTGTTCCGCGATTACCGGCAGGCGCTGGAGGCGGCCGGTTTCCAGGTGATCTATGCCTGCGAGGAGCCGCAATGCAAGAAGGACAGGACCCAGCCACTGGTGGGGAACCTGCCGCGGGAAGCGCGCGGGGTCAGCGAGAATGCCCTGGCCCGCAGCATGTTCAACAACGGTTACCAGCCCGGCTTCAACCTGATCAGCGCGCGCAAGGCCGGCGCCAACGGCGACATCCGGGTGCAGGTGGCGATGTCGGTCGATTCCGGCTCGGGCGCCACGGCCGGCCGCGTGCAGCAGCTGCTACAGGTGGTGGAGCCGGCGACTGCCCGCACCGGCAAGGTCACGGTGGACGCCAAGGCCATCGGCGACACCCTCAAACGCGACGGCAGGATCGCCCTGTACGGCGTGCACTTCGACACCAACAAGGCAGTGCTGAAGGCCGAGTCGGACGAGCAGCTGAAACAGATGGCCCAGGCCCTGGGCACGGCGCGCGACGCCAGGGTGTTCATCGTCGGCCATACCGACAACCAGGGCGACTTCGAGAACAACCTGGGCCTGTCGCAGCGGCGCGCCCAGGCGGTGGCGGACGCCTTGAGCACCCGCTTCGGCATCGCCGCCAACCGCATGACGGCGCGCGGCGTCGCCAACCTGGCGCCGGTGGCGCCGAACGACGAGGAAGCCGGCCGCGCCCGCAACCGCCGCGTCGAGCTGGTGCTGCGCTGAGCGGGGCGCCGGCTGTAGCGTGGCTTAGGGCCGCGTGCTGCCCGGCGCGCGCGTCAGCGTGAAGGTGTCGGTGTGCTCGACCGCTTTGCCGTCCTGCAGGGCAGGGATGAAGCGGCAGCTGCCGAAGGCCTGCAGCACGGCCGCGTCGTAACCGGGTTCCGCACTGGCCTGCGCCACCTGCACATCGCGCAGGACGCCGTTCGTATCGACCGTGTAGCGCAGGCTCAGTTCCAGCGGCGCATCGCGCTCGATCACGGCTGCCGGATAATCGGGCAGGATGCAGGAATCGTTGATGCGGCGCGCCTGCATGAAGGTGTGCAGCTTGGCCGGCGGCAGCGTGCCCTGCTGCGGGGCCGGTTTCTTCGGCAGGTCGACCAGCTTGCCGTTCACCCGCAGCACGCCGCCGCGGAACTGGATTGGCGCGACCAGCACGCCGTTTTCCAGCCTGGCGTAGCCATTGCCGAGCACCTTGCCGACCATCGCATCGGTCATGTCCTGGGCCGCCTTGGCAACGTCGGGCGCCGCGCCGCCTTGCGCGGCCTTGGCCTGCTGCTGCGCAATGCTTGTGGCCACCTCGCGCAGCAGCAACACCGGTACCCGCAACTCGAAGCGCGCATCGATGCGCTTGACGAACCTGGCCATGTCCTTGAGGTCGGCCTCGGTGACGCCGGCCGCGACAACGCTGCCGCTCAGCACGGCCTTGTGGCCACGGTAGGCGGCGCTGATCTCGTCGATGTGCAGCGTGGTCTTGTTCTTCGACGCCGTGCGCGCGAATTGCCGGAACAGCGGCAGGATAGCCTCGAGTTCGGCCGCCGCCGTGCGCTTCGCGTCCAGCTTCCGGTCGGCCTGGTACAGCGCGATCAGCGCCGCCTTGTCGAGGTTGGCGACACGGTAGGTGAAGACCAGGTCGTCGACCTGGTGACCGGCCACCTCGACCGCCTTGATGCCGAAGGATTGCGCGTACTCGACGGTCTTCGGGCGCTCCTTCACCTTGCTGCGCATCCACAGGTCGCGCATCGTGAAACTGGCCGCCTGCGGCTTGCGGATATCGAAGGCGACGCTGGCGATGTTGCCTTCCATGGTGCCGAGCCAGAACGGCCCGCTACCCTTGCGCTGCACACCGCTCACCGAGGCGTCGCGCATCTCGATGCGCCCGGATTCGCTTTCGAATGACAGGGTGGTCCAGGCGCCGCCGAATTGCAGCCCCTTGCCGCTCTTGTCGATCGTCAGATCGATCGGGAAATCGCTCCATTCCAGCACACTGCCGCCGGGCGTCGTATAGCGCAGCGGCTGCAGGGTCCAGCGGTAGCCGGGCGTGCCGGGTGTGGCGCTTTTTTCCAGCGTCCAGGGGCGTTCGTTACCGAAGAAGGGGATCAGTGCAGCAGCGGTCTCGGGCGTGTGGCGGAAGGTCGTCAGGCGATCCAGCTTGCGCGCCAGCGTTTCCTTCCCGTCGAGGACCTGCTGAATTTCCTTGATGGCCGCCGTCGCGGCCCCTGCCAGTTTGGTACTGGTTGCAAGCTGGGGCGCCGGCACCTCTTCGGCGGCAACCGCGGTCACTTCGGTATTCACCGCGGTGGGCTGTGCGGCGATGGGCGCCGGTGGTGCGGCCAGGGCAAGCGGCGCGCTGCCGAGTGCAAGGGCCAGCGCGGCAGATACATATTCTCGTTTCATGATGGACAAGTGTTGTTATGTTTTTAATCTCGCAATAATGCCTCACGTAAATAAATTCGTCCATGCGCGCTGCGTAATATTGCTGTCTGTGCGCACTGCGCCGGCCATGCCGCGTGCGCAGTACAATATTGGATTCGAAATCTTTCCATAGAGACCACCATGGCCGTGAATTCCCCCCTGCCCGTTGCCGCCGACCTGAAGCCGGTTGCCGGTATCGAGATTGGTTTTGCCGAAGCCGGCATCAAGAAGCCCAACCGCAAGGACCTGCTGGTGATGCGCCTGGCCGATGGCGCCACCGTCGCCGGCGTGTTCACCAAGAACCGCTTCTGCGCAGCGCCGGTCCAGGTGAGCAAGGCCAACCTGGCGGCCGTGACGAACGGCGCTGCGCCGATCCGCGCGCTGGTGGTCAACACCGGCAACGCGAATGCCGGCACCGGCGAGACCGGCCTGGCGAATGCCCAGGCCACCTGCGCCGAAGTGGCGAAGCTGCTCGGCTGCGAAGCCGGCCAGGTGCTGCCGTTCTCGACCGGCGTGATCCTGGAACAGCTGCCGATCGCGAAGATCGTCGCCGGCCTGCCGGCCGCAGTGGCCAACCTGACCGCGGACAACTGGTTCAACGCCGCCGAAGCGATCATGACCACCGACACCCAGCCGAAGGCGGCGTCGCGTACCGTCACCATCGGCGGCCATGCAGTCACCATGACCGGCATCAGCAAGGGCGCCGGCATGATCAAGCCGAACATGGCGACCATGCTCGGCTACCTGGCGTTCGATGCGAAAGTGGCGCAGCCGGTGCTGGACGAACTGGTGAAGTACGCGGCCGACCGCTCGTTCAACTCCATCACCATCGACGGCGACACGTCGACCAACGACTCCTTCATGCTGGTGGCCACCGGCGCCGGCAGCCTGGTGATCGACGCCGCGAATGGTCCTGAATATGAGGCCCTGCGCGACGCCGTCACCGACATCTCGCGCAACCTCGCCCAGCAGATCATCCGCGACGGCGAAGGCGCAACCAAGTTCATCACCATCACCGTGGAAGAAGGCCGCGACCTGGAGGAGTGCCGCAAGATCGCTTACGCGATTGCCCACTCGCCGCTGGTGAAGACCGCCTTCTTCGCCTCGGACCCGAACCTGGGCCGTATCCTGGCCGCGGTTGGTTACGCCGGCGTGGACGACCTCGACGTCACCAAGCTCGATCTGTACCTGGACGATGTGTGGGTCGCCAAGGCGGGCGGGCGCAATCCGGACTACCAGGAAGCGGATGGCCAGCGCGTGATGAAGCAGGCTGAAATTCTTGTCCGCGTGAAGATCGCGCGCGGCGACGCCACAGCCACGGTCTGGACCTGCGATCTGTCGCACGACTACGTCAGCATCAACGCCGACTACCGTTCGTAAGCGGTCATGACCCCGCTCGAACAGTTCCTGCACCGCGCCGAGGGCTTGATGACGCGGCTGGAGGCGGTGCTGCCGCCGGCGGTGCCGCGCGAGCCGGACTGGAAGCGCAGCTTTGCTTTCCGCTGGCGCCACCGTGCAGGCGGGCAGGGTAGCTGGCTGCAGCCGGTGACGCATGTGTCCACCATCCGCTTCGCGGACTTGCAGCACGTGGACGCGCAAAAGCGCCAGCTGGAGCAGAACACGCGCCAGTTCGTCGCCCGCCGTCCGGCCAACAACGTGCTGTTGACTGGCGCGCGCGGGACCGGCAAGTCGTCCCTCATCAAGGCTTGCCTGAACGATTTCGCCGACCAGGGCCTGCGCCTGATCGAGGTCGACAAGGCCGATTTGGCGGACTTGCCCGACATCGTCGACCTGGTTGCGGCGCGGCCGGAGCGGTTTGTCATCTTCTGCGACGATTTGTCGTTCGAGGAAGGGGAGGCCGGCTACAAGGCGCTGAAGGTGGCGCTGGACGGCAGCATCTCGGCGCAGTCGGACAATGTGCTGATCTACGCGACCTCGAACCGGCGCCACCTGATGCCGGAAAAGATGTCCGACAATGCCGGCTACAGGCACGGCGAGGACGGCGACCTGCATCCGGGCGAGACGGTGGAAGAAAAGATCTCGCTGTCCGAGCGCTTTGGCTTGTGGCTGTCGTTTTATCCCTTCCGCCAGGATGACTACCTCGGTATCGTTGCGCACTGGCTGGCCAGCTTCGGCTGCACGCCGGAGCAGATCGAGGCCGCGCGGCCGCAGGCGCTGCAATGGGCGCTGGGGCGCGGCTCGCGCTCCGGGCGCGTGGCGTGGCAGTTTGCGAAAGACTACGCCGGCAAGTTGCCCATCGATGCCGGATCGGATACGGAACGCTGACCGCGTAGGGTGGGCACTTGTGCCCACGCGGTGCCAACGTTGCGTATCGAAAACGCGTTTCGACCCCGAACCGTGCCATACCGCGTGGGCTCAAGAGCCCACCCTACGAACCCCCACCTA
>Ga0265798_10012163_pt1 | contig 10415 bp, 10 predicted proteins | sample P3T30metagenome_FD_192430 | JGI IMG/M metagenome (GOLD analysis project Ga0265798, IMG submission 192430) | Plant litter microbial communities from East Loma Ridge, Irvine, California - P3 T30 | ecosystem: Environmental > Terrestrial > Plant litter > Unclassified | place: USA: California...
TCCAAGATGCGTGTCGATGCTTCGTGTGGATCATTACCATATTCAAGCGCCACTAGTATTCGTAGCCGAACTCAAAAGCAATGACATCAGCCAATCATCGGAACCAAGATGTGTGTTACCGACCGAGGCGTGAAGCAATATATCTCCGCACCCACACTGCGCGGCTTCCGACGCTGCTATTGTGGACACGTATCAATTCTTCCTACTCATAGTTTGATGGTATCAGCACATTTGTCGCTGTGCTCGAACGTCTAATCAAGCGAGGCACATATTCGATCATTCAAGATTCGGAACTACCGTCTCTGGCACAAAGAGGTACCAAGGCCCAACTGCGTACCATTCAATGCTTGATTGCGCAAGATCTAATAGTAACATATAGAGTGACCCGACAATAGTAAGGATTGCTGCACCACCACACAACCGCAACATCCCACGCGACCACCACAATGTCGTCTGCAGCCCGGTACCGCAAGCCAGCCAATCCCTCGTCTCCGACGAAGGCCGGCGCAAAAGACACAGCAGAGCTCAAAGCCGCCGTTAAACAGCAAGCCGCCAAAACCTCATCTGGGCTCTCATTTCTCGATGTTCTCCGGATAGTAGGCGGAGTGCTGCTCCTCAGCAGTGGCCTGAGCTATCTGAGCACGAGCGGAACGTCCATGACATGGGGCTATAATCCATGGTGGACGAGGGCACGCGAATGGAAGACCGTACTCGTACGTCTATCTCCCATACCTCTCACATATCCTCACCATTCTAACATACAAAAACAGCAGCGCGAAGTCTCCCTCACCGACGCCCAACTAACCGCGTACGACGGCACCGACCCCACTAAGCCCATCTACCTCGCCCTCAACGGCACAATCTACGATGTATCCATATCCCCACAGACCTACGGGCCCGGCGGCTCCTACCACGTGCTCGCCGGCCGCGACGCAGCCCGCGCCTTCATAACGGGTTGTTTCGCCGAAGACACGATCCCAGATCTGCGCGGCGTCGAACAAATGTACATCCCCATTGACCCTGAGCTCAAAGAGGGCGCGACGCCCGCGGACATCGAGAAGGCGAAGACGCGCAAGCCGTTGACGGCGGGGCAGCGGAAGAACAGGCATGCGCAGGAGCTGAGGAATGCGAAGAGGCAGATGGTTGCTGTGTTGGAGAATTGGCATGCGATGTTTAGGGGGGATAAGGGGAAGGCGTATCGTAAGGTGGGGACGGTGAAGAGGGAGGAGGGTTGGTTGGAGAGGATGCCGGTTAGGGAGCTTTGTGCGTCGGCGGAGAAGGGGAGGCCGGTGAGGAAGTATGATTAGTGCAGATGGAAATGTTGATTGGAAGCGCGAATCTATCATACTCTGATTGAGGTTGACATGTGTTCTTGTGCGTCATGGACTAAACGCTGTACTGACCTCGAAGACGTATTCAACCACCAGACTGACGCTCATCTGCTCGCCATATCATTGTGACCATACGTTTGATGACAGTGTGGTGAGCGAAATCATGGTGAGATTCAGCGAATCGTTGGCAGTACACAGCCGACTCGATGCGAGCTCACCGTCAGACGCCGGCAAGCCATCATCGTCATTAACATTTCGAAAGCAGTTACAACGACAATCGCACAAGCAGAAGCACTTCTCCAGCATGCACTTCGGCACCCATGTGTGTTCAGGTATCTTGTTTCATTCAATACATAACCGACCGCGGCCTCGGTGCTTTACCCGAGCCCGTCCTCTCAGATCATGTTCGCCATGAGCGCATGCCAATGTGATGTGACCCCTTCATGAAGACGCCGATTGGTGACGAGAAAAGAGGAATGTCGTCGAAAAGCTGAAAGAAGCACCCGTGTCTCGCATCCGTTGTCGTTCACATGTCGCTTAAGCCTCTGGGGCGATCGCGCGTGCTGGTAGAATGTTAGGACGGATCTATTCCTGACGTACTGCTTTGGTGTGATATACTGTAGATGCTCAACTTGGAGTGACCGACAACCTTCTTGATCTGGCCGTTCTCCTCGAGGTCGGCGAGCGCTTTCCGTGCAAGCGAGCCGTTGATCTTCAGGCGATCGACGAGGGTGGCAACGGTGATGAGGCGGTAGGACTGGACATCCTTCTGGAGCTTGTCGTTGGTCTGCTTGTCGAGGACGACAGCGTGGTTGGCCTTGTCCTTGACTATGTGACTGTCAGTGGCGATCTTTTGTGCGGGTGCGTGGAAGCGAGCGCGGTGTGTAAAGAGTGCGGAAGATGCGGAGAATGTGTATATGGCGGCCGGCGATGGCTTCGATGCTGGACGAGGTGCTGAATGTGTGCGGTGTGGTATCACGTACCCTTGCCCTTTGACCACTTCTTCTTTTGCTTCTTGCCTCCAGTTGCTGCAGGTGCCTATTGCCGTATCAGCACTCGCTCTTGCCGAAGCCTCCGACGAATTCTTTAGAAGGGTACATACCATGATGTCGGATGTGTGGTTGCTGGAGTTGGGTCTGGTCACCAAAGTTGGGCGTGAAATTAGAAGCGTGCGGTGTGGAGGGGGCTTGGCGCGGCACGCGGAATAACTTCGAAGCGAGCTCCGCTATTGACACGTGATCAGGCGTTCACCCCGCTCAAAGTCGTGCTTCGATAAGCACAATCAGCAGGAACGCGTTTTGTGACATGTCCTCATTGCTACAGTAATTCTACGATCATGATCCGGTTTGCACGTGCAGTGATACAGCTGCAAGGTCAGTCAGCCACCTGCATTGCCTACCTTGTACATCCATCCATTGTAGAACATGTTGCTGCGTGCCATGCATTGCTTGAACACAATTGTTCCGATCACACGCTCGCTTCCCCAGCGGAGATAACCCTCAAAACCTCAATTCGATATATCGGAGCATTAGCGCCTTTCCCGCTATCGCTTAGACCGACCCATGATGATGAGCTAGAAGAGGAAGGCGTCTTTTGAAAGCATCCCAGATCATCGAGCAGCGTCGCTTTGTGAAGACAAGAGCCTGTTTTCTTGCCTCAGGCTTGTTTGTGGAGGGCTGGATGGATTCGCGGTGCATTTGGTCGCGGAAGGTAAGTAGTCTGTGCGCCTTGAACGTGCGGAATCTCACGGTTATAGCGCCTCAGATTCCGTGCGCAGGGCGAGCATGCACAGGTGTGTGTAGTGAACGAGGCAATTGATTGGTCACCTCGAAGCATTTTACTAGTTCCCCCGTGTCCAGATAACGTTACAGGTCTCCAGGAGGTGAGCCTGACCTGCGAGCAAGTTCTCTCATTCACGGCAACGAAGTGGTCATCTTCGGCTGAGAGCCACCGAGTGTTCTTTTCCAATTATAGAGCTAGCACAACTACTAACAACCCAGGACCCTGAATCCAGTCAAGTGCGTCCTTGCTTTGTGACCCGTTTTCTCTACGATGCAGAGATAGATGAACAATGACAGGACGGACGACAGAGAAGGAGAGAAACACAGTTAAACGCCTTCAAAGAGAATGGACCGAGAGATGTAGCAGCTCATGAAAGAGGCAAAATGAGCTTGAGCTAGAGATCCTCCTTCGCTTGTTGCTTTTCTTCAAGTCCACAACATTGCCTGCCACTCCCCAAAAGGCAAGGCCTTTAGTACTTGACTGCAAATGCTCGCTAAGATAGAAGAGACAAAGTCCGTAGTAACCAGAACATGGAACAGAGCTGACGATTAACTCGTAAATGCTAGAGGTCCAATGCACAGAAGCAAGATCTGGAGAGTTCTCGCCAAGACGCCGTGTCCAATAATAAATGCATAATCATCAGAAGAAATGGGTGTGAGGCTTGGAAGCTTCGTGGACCTCCATTTCCTGTGCGAGCGTTAGCAGAGCCAAGAGGTCGAGAGTGATGGCACATACCATCTTGAAGGAATTGAGCTCCTCTTTGATTTGTTGCGCGAGCATGGGCGTGAGCCTGTTGCAGGTCGCAATGTCTCCTCGGCGGTCATAGTCCTGTGGCGACCATGCATCGTGGAATTGAATTCTTGGGCTGAAGGTGATGTTGCCCTTGCTGCCATGAGGCGTACTGGGCAAGCTTCGCGTGCTTCCGTTGGGAATGCGTGGAGCTTTCGTAAAGTAGTCGTCATTACGGCCTTGTGCCTTCTCATTGGGTGTGCTCGGAGAGTTTGATCGTTGTGTGCTGAAGCTCGGAGCTTTGTCGGCCGGGCGAAGAACGGGCGACCCAGAATCAGAGTTTGTTCCATTGCCTGCTTCACGTTAGAAAATCGCTTTGAGTGTTACTGGAGCTTTGCATACGCTTGAGAATACCCTTCTTCATGTTCGAGAGTACTTCGGCGCGTTCGCGGTCGCCTCCAACAATGCTCTTCCTCGCAAGGGAGTCGTTGTTTGCGGAGGATGGGTTGACAAGCTCTGCACTTCGCCCAGTGTCGATCGAATTACGCTCGAGTCTTGGGTAACCTGTTCCGCCACGGATCTGGTCATGGGGATCTGCGTTGACGTTGACCTTCTGCCTCTCTGCCTCAACCGTAACCAGAGACACTTCACCAACGCTCGGACGGGTGATCGGCCCGTCAGCGGCCGGGACGCCAATAACAGACTTTGGCCTGAACAGTCCCTTGATAGACCTGGAGCTTTTCTTCATGCCTTGGCCCATCTTTCGCAGCATGATCGATGCTGATGAGGCAGCTGAAGCGACAGACAAGTTGTCAGTGGAGCCCATTCCACCCTGTCCAGAGTAGATACCAGCGCCGATGCCAGCCGCCTCTTGCTTCGCTATGATGGCCGCCTGTTCGGCGTCCTCATCAGATTGATACCTGTCCTTCCTCAACTTCGCACGCTCTGCCGAAATGTTATTCTCGGCAGATGCGCGTCGGAGCTCCGCTGCGCTTCCAAATGAGAAAGCGCGGCGTAACCGTGACTTCATGCCCTTGTCCTTGTCATTGACAGCTGTGAGCTGCTGCACAGCGGCGCTGGGCAAGGTCGAGGGTTTCGCAGGGCTCGGAGGCTCGGAGCCAGAGACTGGGTGCGACAATGGGGAAGGGGCATGTCGCCTTGTAGGTTCGTTTGCCTTTGGGGCCGAGCCTCCAGCGACGGAAGCGTACGTGCGAGGGGCGACAGGCTCAGCTCGCGGCTAAGACACGGTTAGTTCACGACATGCAAGTTGGGAAATTGGCATGACTTACTTGCGATCTAGATGACGTTTTCGAAGAGGCACTACCGGCGCTACCTTGCCTGTCATGGCTGTGGCCAGACGCAGGTCGGCTGCCTTGTCGGCTCGAGCTGGAGGCTGGCCTCGCCTGGCTGGGGGACGGGGGACCTTGTCTTGCAGTTTGTGATGGAGAAGGGCCAACTTGCAACGAAGCCATGTTAGCGGCTATAGCATCGGCATCGAGGCCATTGAAGCTGCGCCTACGGTATCTTTTCGCAGCCTCGGAGCTACTGAATTGAGCCAGCTGCGAGTCGTCGGCACTGCTGGCACGATTATGCCCGGGCTTACTAGCGCCTGGCAGCTCACCGTTGACGGCGGGACGTGATTGAGCTTGTGTGACAGTAGCGGTGCTGCGCTGGGTCGGGGTGGAAGAACCGGTTGTTATGCTTGAAGACGAGTCGGTCCGTGATGTCGTTCGCCTGTAGCGGCCAGGCGAGGGTTTTGCCGTGGCTTCGCCAATAGAAAATGAGAGGTCAGGGACCGAGGTCGACAAAGAAATCGACGGCGCCAGGCTGTCACTTGGCTTCTGATTCTCGACGTCTCGTGAGGCGTTTGCGGGATTGACCAGGGATCGGTTGGACGAGCCTGATGTCGACACGGTCGAGTCGGACGAAGATGACGGGTGGGAAGGGTGGCCTAGCCGCGCCTGGTTCATGTGGCTGGGCAGCTGCTGGTGGGCGCCATGTGGGAGCGGCGCCGACACGGAGCGGTTACCATGCTGCAGCCCCGGCGTGGTCTGGAAGGCATACGGTGCTATCGGCGCAGAGGTGCCTCTGTAACCGGTGCCACTGGAGTGTCCATTGTACATCTGGTTTCGCGGCGCCTGCGAGCCTCGCTGTTGCGAATGGTGGTTCTGTGAGGACGCGTTCTGGTAGCCATCCGAGGGCGTATATGGCATCGTAAGGGTTCCTGTGGTCTGAACAATTGGTGCGAGTACCTGAGCCATCGGTCCCGGCGAGGGTCGGGCTGCGTGGTGGAACGTGGCTGCTCGTTGGCAGAGGGAAGCAGCGAAGGGTGCACAGAGGTGGAAGCCTGTGATGGAGATGATTGTTAGCAGATGCCCGGATGCTCAGCGCAAGGCGTTGGGTGATGGGCCGTGTCGTACGGTGGACGGAGATTCGGCCGTTGCTCCAGGAGAGGAGAGGGCCGCGACTGAAGGGAGGCGGCAGCAAGGTCCACCACCTCCGTCCGACGCACCGCGTGCCAGTAGAGGGGAGAGTAAATGGGAGCTGTACCTGCTGCGGAACAAAAACAGTGAAACTATTAAGACAGAGAATAGAATGCAACGACGTCGGTAGCTCTGCAGAGGCGGTCGTGAATCCACCAATCCTCCTCGAGCAGGTCAATTAAGCCTGCATTGAACGGTACCGTGAGGCCGTTGGACTGCGCTGAGAACGACGGACGGTCAACAAGCAAGCAGAAAGGAAAATAATAGAGGAAGAGGTGAGAACGTCGGCTTCTCACGGGAAAGATTGAGGTTGTTCGTCGAGAGGAGACACTCCGAGAAGGGGGTGCATGGCCCGTGCGGATATTTATACGCTATCACAAAACGATTCACGCCAACCCAGCAGAGTGGACACGCCGTCTGCTGTTGTCACGGGAATCGTCCTTCACGGCTGATGATTTGAAGTGATAATGCTGCAGCTACTTCCTTTGCTGCTCGCGGGCCATGTGCGCGAAAAGTAGTCCTGTATACACTCGCTCTGTCTTCCTTCCTTCACTTCGGCTTGACTGAGGAAAACGAGGCTGCCATGTGCAGATCAACATAACACGCAGTCGCCGGTCAAACAATTTACTGTCTACACGAAGACGTCCCGCATGCTCTGCACCTTCTCACTCCCAGGCCCCGGCTCGTGCGTGGCCTATGAGATGCCCGAGCCCAATATATACGGGTACTCCACATCACGGACGCCAATTCTTGACCTCTTAACTAATTGTTGATCCGCCCGCCTAGGCAGGGCATCGTTGCCGGGCACGCAGCAGTTGCGATGCATGGGACGGTGCACAACAGAGGTTCATGCTACTCGTCGCCGTCTTTTTCATTCCGCGAGGAACCCGAGGCAACGCAACACACATGATGCGTCATTCTAGGGTTCAGCAATTATTTTGCTTTCGTCGTCCACACTGTGCGCAGGGCGAGAAACGGGTCGCTTTGCCGTGGCATACCCGCGAATGAAGGTGGCCCTCTAGCTCGAATAAATACGATACGCGATCTGGGATACACTTACGTGGAGGTGCAGAGCTGGCCAACAGCATCACGCGCACGAGGAGAATCCCACACCTACGGCTGAGCTGTTTGCAGGAGTTGATGAAGAGCGGTGGGTGTGGTGCAGCAAAGGATTTCGTAGCCTGAGGAGTGTAACAGGGATATCTCTCCTGCCTGCATACAATAAGCATGCTGGATGGCTATGTTGAAGCACACCTCCATGCGGAGAGATGCCCGCTTTGCTGCAAGTTTGCAAAGTCTGCCGCTTGTCGCCACCTGCAATCGCATGAGCTCCTATGCTTGGTTCTTGTTGGCTGCTGTTGAATGGACAGGAAGATTTCAACACAAAGAGGGCGTCTTGACTCTCTAGCTGACATTTGTCGAGCATCTAGTGCACGGCAAGATCGTGGTATCAGTTACCTCCGCTGTCCATGCACCACATCACATCACAGAAGGCAGGGTCCTCGGGACGGCCTGCATCGATGAAATTTTGACAGGTGAACCGCCAGAGCGTGGACAAGCGAGCGAAATGACGATTGTTTGATGTGCTCGGTAGTGCCTTTTCTTGGTGGCATTAATTCCATCCATACAACGAACGACCTTGGATATCTGCAAGGCCGAATTTTGGCAGCTCCACAATCAATTGTCGTGGCGATATTCGAAGAGGAGGGCCCACCATTTTCTTTGGTGTGCCCCTCTCTTGACACTGAACGGGATGATGCCAAAAAGCCAGGGTGGGGCGGCGCCTTCTATTTTCGGGTAGATGCCGACCAATGACTCGCTTAGCGTGATGATCTCCTGCCCCTTCGAGCGGCACAACCACTCACCGCCAGCATCCAATTCACGACCCGAAGCACGAGCACGCCTTGATATTGTCAAAGATGCCGACGACTCTTCTCCCATCGATGTCGCGTTTGTCTCCTTGATGTCACGCTTGTGATTGATATATGCCTCGGTCCTACACCTAACGACGACCCAAATCTGCGATTGAGTTCAAGCCTAGCATCCACCGTGGTGGGATCCTTGGCCCAGCGAACCACGAAGCCGGTTTGTAGAACAACGTCCTCGAGTACGAAGTCCTCCTCAGCAGCGGTCGTGTTATGCCCGGCAACTTGAAACGACGCCAGAGTGAAACTTCTCAATACAGTGCGACCAAGGCCATCGTGGCAGAAGGATTATCCTCTGGCATCCTCTGGCTTCCGAAATGGTGGGTTCATTCATCGGCACGCAAGGGCTCATCAGTAAGATACTGGACGGTTGCTGCGCAGAGGGAGCCATGGATATCCTCGGAGCGATCAAGTGCTATACCAACCGGTTCTTTGGCTATGGCAACGCCGTCGTCACCGTTGTTTGGCTGGAAGAATTTGCACAGCACTGAATGCTACATCAGAGATGAACTTCCTGTTCTTTACCTTCTACTTCTTATTTCAGCCTGTAGCTGCACAAAATTTTGATAGTCTTCCAAAAGCCTTGACCGCCTCTTTCCATTCAACCTCATTTCCGGGCAGCCATAGACACGTCTCCCATGCATATTTGACCTCAACATTCAACCCAACAGCAAAACCCTCCTTCTCGCACCAATCAATAGTTCGAAGGGTCTATGCAGCCACAACGTCCGGACCCCGCGTCCGCTCAGCTGCGATCTAGAGCCGGCTAGATTTTGTGTGCGTCATGCTCACGACAACACTTCTGCACGCAGCGCAAGACGCGTCGTCTTCGCGGCTTGCCCAGTCCGACTAATCAAACCCCACCCTTTTCCATGATTTTCGTCTCATGCACACGACATGATCGACGATCTCAGTCCAGCAAGCCGCTGGATCTCGGAGCAGGTGCATGTTCGCGCCACGGGTCTGGGTCCCCATCTCCATGCAGATCTCGAGCAAACGCGGCTGGTCACAAACGTGCATGGGGATGCGGGTAGCAATATCAGTTGCTCGATATTGATGTGGTTGCTTCGCGTCCCTCAACGTCTCGGCGCGTTGTCTTCGGCAAGTTATTGCTAGGGTAATTTTCTTTTCGTTATGTGAGACACAAGCTTGACTCGACGTAATGTTGATGATTGCTATCGTCAACAACATTCGTTGCTATGTCCATCTCAATCTCCACTGGTCGCACAATAACGTCACACGTAGAGACGTTGAATTGTACAAGATCCTTCTCGGGCGCTATATCATTTTCACAGGGTCCTGCTGTTTCAGATTGACCGTTGAGCTCGATCCATTGCAAGTCGTAATTTCCTGCCAAGGACCGACGTCGAAGACTGGCTGATCATGTCGAAGTTGGATGTCCTAATTCTTCCTCACGCGACATCAAATCGTACGTTATAACAATACAGCGTCCTGAAGGGTTTCGCGGCATTGTAAACAGTTTTGTTTCCAATGATACCAACGTCCTTGTTGGCTGATTTAAGGTTGCGGCAAGCACTGTATCTGAAATTGAAGCGAGATGCCCGCGCCATGATCGACCAGATCCGATCCTCCGCGTCGTACACATCGACTGTCATTTTACTATCCGAGATACCGGTTGGTTGTAGGGAAGTCTTAGCGTTGCGAAGCTTCTCACACCTCACCACGACGGTTTCATAGTGTCTTCATCAGGCGCAAATGTTTGTGAAAAGGGTTGGAAAGTAAGCTTGACAAAACTCAGACTTTCGACGGCGACGGTCACTGTACTTGCAATTATGACTGAAAGATTTGGGCTGCCACTGTCGCATTTAGCGTTTGTGGAAGGGAGGGACCACGGGTTCTATCTTTCCCTCCACCAGGTGCGGCAAGAATTCGTGATCGACAAGACCAACAAAATCCTCCCACAAAGCGCAAAGTCTATAACCTGAACGAGTAGCCTGTCTGTCTTTGATGGTAATTAGGTAGAGTAAGAGAGCGATATATAAGATACTGAGGATAGCCAGGCCTCTACTTTTGACATATTTCTATTTTTTGGTGGTAGAGCTTCGCTGAGGTCATCGATCACGAATTCTCGCGGAGCCTGGTGCCTCCAATCGTGTTCGTGACGTCGAAATTGTGGCACAGAATTAGCTGATCGTGCCCAAGGA
>Ga0265798_10012164_pt1 | contig 10415 bp, 11 predicted proteins | sample P3T30metagenome_FD_192430 | JGI IMG/M metagenome (GOLD analysis project Ga0265798, IMG submission 192430) | Plant litter microbial communities from East Loma Ridge, Irvine, California - P3 T30 | ecosystem: Environmental > Terrestrial > Plant litter > Unclassified | place: USA: California...
GAATGATGGTGAACGTAACGATTAGCGACTACAATTACTAGGAGCTATACAAAGTTGGGTATCGAAGTCTTAGAAGTCAAAAAAGTAAAGAGAAAATGTGCGAATGACGAGGCTGCAGGGCGGCTAGCAGTAGCTGATGCATGTTGCGTCGCTGACTGAGGCGTTGCTATCTTGGTCTGAAACAGATGGATGGGCATCACCTGCGACGCGAAAGGGTCCGGCGGTAAACGTCATCACCGTGTCGCGCTATTCCGCATACGGCAAGGATCTATTTCCATCCCACCGTCTTTTCAAGGTTGTAAGGCTTGCTCGCAAGGACAGGGACTTGAATGTTGCATTCTCATGAAGACTTCATTAAAAGCTAGTATTGCGTTGACATCACTTGGACGAACCGTAGCAGCCCTCGACCACAAGACGCGATGCGCAAGAACGATCATCCACGCCTCCATCCTCCCCACTGCTTATATGGTATACCTGAACCCAGCTTGGCCTTCGTTCTCGTCCATCGGCTCTCCATTAGCCCTCTGCTTATCTACCACTTTATTCTTCTTCAAGAAGTACGTAGTAGTGCAGCACAGCACTAGCAGAATGTAGATCTGAAGACCAGCCGTGACCCAGAGACCCGTAATGTATGTGGGAGCTTCTTCCTGAACGAAAGTCGTTGATGCAAGAATACCACCGATTGCACCGAAGCCGATCTGGAGAGCGCTTCCGACGGACCGCTTACTTTGGCCACGGATGTTGTTGCTTTGGTACGCGAGAATAGCCGGGACGTTGCCCTGGCAGCCACATACTCCTAGGAATGAGCCAAAGTACCTTGCCCCGTTGTTCTTGGCATATGCTACGATCATGAGACCGATGATGGCAAGAATCGATTGCGCAGCAATCACGGGAGCGCGAAGGCGGTATTTGTCTCCTAGCCATGCGAACCCAAAGGCTGTGAACATCGCAAACAGACTGGGAGGCGCGGATAGTGCGTTAGCCTGACCAGGCGAATATCCCATGCCGAGAAGAATGACCGGGAGGAAATAACTGAAGGCGTACGCTGGCATGGTTGTCGACATGAATAACGTGGCATAGGCCCACAATTTGAGGTCTTTCAAGTGGTAAACGAATTTGGCCCAGGTCAATGGATCCGCTACCGAGTCACCTCGATCATCTTCGATACGCTGCATGATGACAGCGGCCTCAGCGGAAGTGAGGAATCCTTTCTTTTCGGCTTTATCGGGGAAGTCTAGGATGATAAACCATGCTGCGATCGCAACAATGCAAGTCAAGATGCCCTCTACACTGAGTGTCAGTATTGCCTGAGTAGAATCAACAAAGCTCGAAAAGCCTCAGATCGAGACGAAGTGCAATGTGGAGAGAGGACCTAGTTAGAAATTGGTGGGGGGTTCTGCTTACCTATGATGAAGATCCATCTCCAGCCACGGAGACCACCGACACCTTCCATTTGCATGAGACCATACGCAAGGATGTTCGCAAGGCCACCGATACCGACAGAGAAAAGATAGAAGCCACCCAGTCTGCGTTCTTGGTAAGCCATTGCTACCATGCCTTTGGTTTGATGAAGGTCGCATACCTTTTTTGTGTCTCATAGCGGCGATACCAACAAGTGATGAGATATACACATCCAGGGAAGAACCCAGCCTCGAAAGCTCCCAGTAATACACGGCATATGGCAAGTGAAATCCAGCTTTCGACAAAGCCCTGTCCGATCATGACAGCACCCCATGATACGGCGATGAAAGCTAGCCAATTCGCGCTACCCACTTTACGAAGGACGATATTAGATGGAAGCTCAAGCAGGAAGTATGTCGGAAAGAAGAGAACCAGGACGATGGTGTAGCGATCTCCGATTTGGAGGTTGAGGTCCGGTCCCATTCCAGCAACTCGGGCGTTGGAAATCTGTCGCCGGTAAGCGTTTCGTCTAGATGCGGACAGAAGGTGTCTGAACTGACGTTTGTGCGGTCTATGAGCGCGATGGAGTACAGGGCACCCAATATAGGTAGCAGCCTCCAGTCGACCCTACGCACCAACCTCTTCTCTTCGATCTGATCATAAGCATACTCCGAGACGTTGTTGTCCGTCGCCGTCGGACTGACTGCTTCCTTGTGAGTAGTGTCTTGCTTGTAATCGTCGTAGCTGTTCATGATGGGCAGAATATCCGGATTTCTCTGCACCGTGGAAAAGGCTCAAGAATACAGGGGAGGATCGTCGCAGGGACAAGAGCAGCTGCGGATCATTTCTCTTATCACGCATCCACTTATACTGGAGTGATGACGATGGAGACCGAGGCAAATTCCGGATTACAGCCAGGGCGAAGCTTCCCAAGAGCTCGGGGTGTCGTGGCTGGGCATGCCGTGTGTTCCACCTCCATCACAAACCCGGCAGACAGAAACCTATTGATCTTTTGGCGCGTCGCATACGGACCCAAATGGAGTAAGTAGATAAGGAACAGGGTCTAATGAGATCCAACCAAGTCATCAGAAGACCCGAGCACGAAGTGAAGAAGCCTTGGACAAGGAGAAACCTCCATGATGGGATACTGCTCCTTGCGCCATATTACCACCGAAGTGCTAACGTCGCCAGCTTTGCGACACCGTTGTCATGCCGAGATGCCAAACGTGGGACTGTCCAATGATGCTCGTGGTGAAGCATGAGCGCAGATCTGTCATCCAGTAATGACACCGAGAGCATCAGTGCTCAGCTTGTCTGGGCGTGCAACGGCGGGTTGGCCAGATTGCGGGGTTGGTCTTGGGTCGGTCTTGAGGCTCTTAGCCATGTGGATGGCTTCCGAAACGCTCATCTGGGGTGCATGTCATCGGCGCGAATATGAAATGACGCATCGCGTCGTGCTGAGTGTGGCATGTAGGCGAGATCGTTAGCATTAAGTGACATATTTTTGTTTCAAGTCCTTGTGTAACAGCGTTTAGCTGTGTTCAGCTACGGAAACGCTTACAGAAACGCTTGCGTATGTGCCGTGCAATGATCCTAGATTGAGGGCAAGGGCGCGGTTGGTGTTCGCGCGAGATGAGATGGAAGACGCGGGGGCTTAGCGTCATTAGCGCCTTGGCGTGGAAGCACCGGATGCGGAGATGCTTTGCTCGCAATCGACTAAAATGCGTTTCATCAGTCACTACCTCACTGCCTGCATCCACGGAGACCATACATCGGCATACCCGGGATCTTTTTAGACACAGTTATAATCCCATTGACCTGTGAGGCTCCGAGAGCCCTACAGCAAACTTCGATCATGCTTGTCCCAGAGCAGCTGTCGCATTAACCTTGCTGATGGTTCATCGTCTACTCCAGAAACGAGTTCGAGCTGTCGCATACATCGCGCTATCAAGCAACAGGAATAATGTTATACAAGTAACTAGAGCTTACAGACTAATAACGGCATGTCTACTGATGCAAAACTTACCCACGTAGCAGTTTGTGAACCTCAGTAGCGATTCTTCGTCTCGGATTACGGGCATCGTCTTCGGCTATCCACCTACTCCTGTAGACCCAGATCGATTTTAACACCATGTTTGCCTCAACCACGGCTAGCTGGCAGATGTGTTGCGATCGGTTCTGACAAATACCACCTGCACAGCAGCGAACCTGAGTCTGTCAGCCCATGTCATCGACAACAGTTCATTGCTTACGCAGCAGTCACAGCGAACACTTCAGCGCGTTTGGCTTCAGTTAATGTCCTCAAGCAGACACTCAGCAATACGTTGAAACCGCCGATCACCCACAGTTTCACCCTCAAAGAATCCAGATGTAACAGTATCAGGATTGACGCGATCGGCAGCAGCGACGCTAATATGGAGGTTATCCACGATGTGACCCTCAGCACCGTGCTGTCGTAGTAGACCCGGCGCCCGTGATGCTTGTCAGTCTTCTTCAGGCGTCCAAGACCGCACTTAAAGAGAAGGATGGCATTTTCCGACACCCAACGAGAGAACGGATCCGCAGGCTCACGAGGGCATACGCCGACAAGATCGGGAGGATAGTTCTCGGGGTCATGGGGGTGACCCCAGAATAGGGCATCGAGACCACCCAGTTCTCCGCCTCCCATGTCATCACTTTGTAGTAGCCGGTAGACGTCATTCAGGTCGAGTCGGTCAGGTTCTGGTATCTGAGAAAGTCTATGCTGCTGCAACAACGCGGTGTCTCTAGATACGTCAGATTTCGAAGGCGCGTGCTCATCGGACGACAAACTCACTGTACTTCTCCAGTTTGGATGATATATTGGCGAGCAACTCGAGTTGATATGGATCCCCGTCCTGAGGGCTGTGTAACAGTCTCATGTAGCTTGTCGCGTAATGATGTTTGTTGCCTTTCGCCTCCTCTCTATCACTTATTTCGGTACCGTGGAGGTCTTTCTCAAGGATAGCGAGCTCTGCCTGCATGTATAACAGCATGCGCGCGTTGAGTGCAACGAACTTTCGAAAGATGAGAGTTTCTGGCTTGACGCCCATGCGTTCCGATAGGCGTGGGTAGCCGATTGGATGGTTGCGCCATGCAGCAGACAGTGCTGCTTTTTTCCTCGAACGTTTCGACTTCTCGTTAGTCATGCTCGAGCCAGATGTGGTTTGGAAGGTATTCTACGAGGAACGAGGTTTTAATGACTACGTTGCGTACAACCGGCTTTAAGTAGGCAGTGTTGGGGCTGATCAGCATCCTCCTGCTGCGCTACGGGGCTATGCGCCTGTGCAATGTTGCATAACGGCTACCGGCATAAAGCGAACAGCCAACCACCGTATTCGAATGATTCGAATAATATTATGGGATTGTATATACGCCAAGTCTGGAAACCGCCGACACTCTACGTGCAATGCGCGTACCCGATAAGTGCTGGGGAACTACTTTTCCAGATACTTACTACACGTGCTCCAAACGGTTCGTGAACTTCAGTGTTGTGAAGCTATTTGCTGTTTTGAGTTGAGCGCATTGTAGTGAAAGCTGCATTGAAACGCGGTCTCGTCTTAGGCTTCAGCACCTCAATATAGCTTGAACTCATGTTCATAGCGGGAAAAAAAAAACTTTATACGATTATAACATGGGTGGCAATCCAGGGGAGGCATTACAGTCTGAAGCTACACAGTAGCGATAACTCCATAGCCGGTTAATGGTTCCATTGCATGTATTATACTACACTCAAACCAAATGTTCCTGGTTATTCCTAATGCTCTTAGCGGACATTGTCCTCTTGCGAGTAGCTCCCACATCACATTATGGGTATATGATAATAATTATCGTGCCATGGTAGATATATGACAGCTCATCTTTCGGTCTTGACACGCGAATAGAACAGCAGGTCAGGGTGAACATAACGACAAGTCACGCAAGTTGTCATTCATGTCAACTGTCCAGCACATGATGCAATGACTAGTACCATCTGCTTTGATAGCAAACGAATCGGCTTAGAGATATAAAGTTCATGTACGTATTCATAGAAAGGTGCATCGGATATCATCTACTAGCACTGAATCACTACAATGTTTTCTGGCATTGGACGTAAAACAGGAACCAATGGCAGCAACCATCCTCCACCCAAACCAAGTAAGTACCGCCAATGAATGTATGGGTATCTTCAAAATCTTACTGACTGTAATATAGGTGACGCACAGCTTCTTAGGTCGAACAATGTAAAGAATGCCAACGATAGAACGCACGATGTGACCGCGCTTAGACTACAGCGAGGCTGGCTTTGCTGTGGCAACTCTAGCACCAACATCCGCCATTGTAACAAGTTCGTTAGGAATCGGAGATCCAAGATAGCTGACGCACCTTGTGATAGTCCAGGCTGCCACCATCACGGGGTGGACATCAGCCTACCTCTGAGCAAAAACTATGAAGGTTCCTTATGCCTTCATTGCCAAGACGTGGTTCTCGTTGCGCCCGGCCATAGGAATTTAGAAGCTCATGTAATTGGCGAGATAGCTTCTCCTGGGTTCATCGGCTGGGTCTGTCTTGACTGCAACTATTGGAACACTTACAGTCTCGTCGGTACTCCTGAACGCTCTGTCAAGCTCTGTAACAGCGCTGTATGTAAGGCCATTGATGAGGAAAACAAACAGTGGTACATCGAGGAGATGAAGAAGTGGGGGCGCGGGAGCAAGCGTGGACGAAAGCCTATCCGTCGACCGCTGTATCTTCAGAAGGATGAGCAGCAGTGGAAACACGCGATGGCAGTCAGGTGGAAGCGTCCAGGTATTCCATAACTTTCTAGATAACTGTCGCAAGGATACAGTCCTGACATGTTACAGATTCATATCAGACGTGTTTTCGTGGAGGAATGTTTTGGATTGCACAAAGTGAAACCTTGGAAGTGAGCCGTCATCAGTATGCCAGCCGAACAATCTTGCTTAGCGCCTTCCACCCCGCTAAAATACACGCCTTTGTTCCCGTTAATAAGGGACAGTAATGTTATCCTAGTTGCAGCCGTAAGCTTCCTGAACACATCAATGGTTTGAATCACGATAACAGCATAAATGCTGACAGAACTGGTAGCATTCTCCATGACATTGATTTGTAACGTACCATACGTGTTGTAACTAGTTATTTCGCATCAGGTAGCTCTCTAGAATTGTAACGTTCGTTGGAAGGCATTCGCAAAAGGACACGCTTCTAATGTAGCCCAGCGTAGCTCGGTTGGTACCGCTACACTACGCAGATGCATGACGGTGACGCACTGTTGGGTGCGAATACAACTTCCTACGGCCCATGAACAAGTGTTTGGCCCAAAAAAATGACCTGTATAGCCGCGAATCTATGCTCAAAGTCAGATGATATACAGTTTGAACAGCTACTAGAACTTACACTGCTGTCATCGCGAAGACGTCCGTCCTTCTCGCCTCCGTGAACCATCCTAGACAGAGCGACACAATGCCGTTGAAAACAGCCATGGCGGCGAGACGATGTACCAGCGAGGGTATGTTGACAAGTGCGATGATTGCTATAACCGGAAGGATGGAAGCGATGAAGCAGGTCAACCAGAACGTGATTGTTGAGATCGTGTCGTCACGATAGAAACACATGGGGTTTTCACTTTCCTTTCCCGGGTATAGCTTCTTGAAGAATAAGAAGACGTGTACCAGTCGATCGGAGAGCATGGTCGTGAACGTGTCGGTGCGCACTCAAGGACGCAGCGCGACCAAGCCATCGTCTGCGTGAGCGGTGGGATTACTTTTTCTGCCCCAAATGTTTCTGTCTGGACCGAGCAAGGGCAGCTCCATCTCTGAGCAGGCCATAAAGCCTTGGACGTCCTTGAGGTCGAAGTAGTCTGGAGGCTCGAACTGGCAGATGGCTGTCTGGTAGTACAATGCCTTGTCTGTGCCGATTAGTATCACCAATCTTGGTGTCTTTATGGTCATGGGTACTCACTGTACTCCTTAAGCTTCTCTCGAATCTTGAGGATGAGGCTCAGTTGCGATGCGTCGACACCATCCCTTTCCTCTGCTGAAACTTCAAGCCATAACCAGTCGTGAGCATACCGGGCTTTCTCCACTTCATCGCTGGCGTGGTCTGCGACTTCCATCTCTCGTAAAGTCTCTTCCAAGTATGTTATTTCTGCCTGCATATACAACAAGTTCTTCGCGTTTAGTGCACCAAAGCTACGGAAGATGGCGCTCTCGGGTCGTAAGCCCATAGATCGGGCAAGCTTGGGGTAGCCTTTGACATAGCCTTGGAGTAGCTTGGATTCTGATATCTCAGCCATCGTGATGAGAGAAACGGAGTGGAGGAGGAGAAGAAGAAGAATTGATGCGAATGCTGGGGGTCTACAACACCTCTCGCGGCGTCTTTATATACCCCCCTAGGGGTAGTTCGCGCAATTGAGTGATTGTTGGAGATTGATTGGTACAACTGTTGACATATCGTAGCCCTAAATCAATTCTGAGCGACTGCCGACAGCCACCAAACTCAACCTTGAATTCTCCAAACATCATCGCCGACATGCGTCATCAGCCCAGCAAGGGCTTCACACCGGCTTCAAGCTTCTCAGCATACGTGCTGCAGAGATTACCATCTCGCCAAACACCGCGAATGTTCAACGTCGCATCAATATCTTCAAGCGGGTTTCCTTCAACCAGGAGCAAATCAGCGTTGAGTCCCTCCGCCAGACGACCGCGATCGGTGAATTGGAAACGTTTGGCGACCAGGCTTGTGGCCGAACGAAGGGCCTCTGCAGGTGACATGCCGATCTTGTTTACGAAGACATTCAATTCTTGGTGCATGGACAGACCGAATGCTGTTCCCACTGCTGGGCCAGCTGAGTCACTTCCGCTACAATTCGTTAGTGACTTGGTCAATGGGATACATACAATTCACTTACCAGAGAATATCAATACCCGCTTCTCTCAACTTCTTCACGCCCTCGTATGCGTATTCCGCTTTACCGTTCTCAGCACAAAACCCCATGCACTTGCACATATTGCCCACGCGATCATCGTTGATAAGCCCTTTGATCCGAGGGTCATGCGCAAACTGATGCTGCAGCTCTTTGCCCTCAGTGGTCAGACTTCCGATTGCAGCAAGTGTAGGATTGACCCAGGCGTTGTTCTTCTTGTACGCAATTATCAGCTCTTTGGTCGGCGGTTGGTCGCAGAATGTATGTGTGAGGCCATCTACACCTGCGTTCAGAACATCGAGAGTATCTCGCAAGGATAGAGCGTGTGCAACGGTCAGGTAACCACGCTTTTTGGCTTCCGTGATGATCGTTTTTTGTAGTTCGACTGAAGGATAACTGAACTCGCGACCCATGCTGGTCCCGCTCTCGTGCATGAGTTTGATGTAGTCTGGTTGCATCTCTTTCTTCGTCCACTCCAGGTATTCCACCACGCTGCTTTGATCCGTCAGCTTGGGCCATTTTGCGATTGCCGCTGCTGTTTCCGGACTCTTGTCGTGAGCCGTGATGACGGGTATCGGCCACCCGTTCTCGATGGTGGCAGCCTGGCCTGCTGTCTTGTACGAAGCAGTATCTGGCTCCAAAGTCTGCTTCTTCAGCTTCTGCACGTTCTCAAGCTCGTTGTGCATTTCGCAAACGGTAGTCACGCCAAAGCGCAACGCTTGAGGTAGGGCTTCGGGATCAGCCCTGTCTGCGTGGATGTGGCAGTCGATCAAGCCTGGGAGGAGCGTGTGGCCCGGTTTGGAATATGTCTTTACTGGTTCGAGCGGCGCATCGCTGATGGGTCCGACACTCTTGATCTTGCCATCATGTACGTGGACATATCCTTCGTCGATAGTTCCTTCGCCAGTGAAAATGCGAATGTCACGAAGAAGGAAAGTCGTCATGGTGCTGGATGCTTCGATGGTAGGACTGTGTCTTGTCGCAATGCTTTGCTGCTAGCTGGTCTCCGCAGGCGTTGTAGACTACACTTGCTTCATGCGATTGTTATATCGGCAGAGGATGCAGGGACGAAACTACGTGTCCCTTCTAAATCTCACACATTGCTTTTGTAGAAGATTACATCTAGCTCACTTTGCTGCAGATGGGGGGCAGCGATACGGGCTCGTTGCATTAGCGTCCGGCTACGACCCGCAGACTACGGATGGAAAGGGCGTCAAGCCCGTGAGGCCAGTATCGTATTGCGAGTATGCCGTGTCCTAGGAGTGAACCTTTACCGGCTTGTCTGGCACTGGACGGACGTGATGGCTTTGTCGTCATTAATAAGTATCGTGGTCCCCCATTCGGTCAGCGTCGTGGAGAGCCGAAGCCGGTTCACCGCTCCCGTGCCATGCGCCATGGTGGATGAAAGGTAACAGGGACAAGTGTGAAGTGCGGCGGGTCTTCTATAGACGTTGTGTTGATGCAGTAATGCCCCTCATCCAGCGATTGTGACATGCATGAGAACCCGCATCACTCCTTCGGATCGATCGACAAATGCCAAGACGCTAGTGACCAGTCGCGCTCATCCTCATCGTCACTTCCATCACTCGACTCTCCGTCTTCGTATCATGACTTTGTGAACTTCACGGCAGTTCGGCCGTTAAAAACGAAGAGCCGTATTCACATAATCTCAAACGTCCAACTGTTTGGCACTTCTAATCAGTTAGCTATGAGTCATTGTCACCTCCGCCACCACGGGCGACGTATGAAGTGCATGAAGAATGGACTACAAGGTCTTCAACTGCTTTTTGAAATGTAGATGTAACAGTAGCCCGGAGATGTGAACGGAAGTACAACACGATCCCAAGGAGACGTGGCCATTGCGAGTGACGTATTCAAGGTATAAAAGCCTATCCTAGGCTGCTCAACTCTGAATCCTCACACTCTCACCACATAACAACATTACGACCGCCTGTAACTCTAAAGAAACCAAAGCCATGTTTCCCTACAGGCAGTCGGGGTATACCTATAACATTACGTTCTCACAACAAGTACCTTTTCCAGGGTCTTACAGTGTACAGGCAGAGAACCC
>Ga0265798_10012165_pt1 | contig 10415 bp, 11 predicted proteins | sample P3T30metagenome_FD_192430 | JGI IMG/M metagenome (GOLD analysis project Ga0265798, IMG submission 192430) | Plant litter microbial communities from East Loma Ridge, Irvine, California - P3 T30 | ecosystem: Environmental > Terrestrial > Plant litter > Unclassified | place: USA: California...
CTTCTCGGCGCCGTCGCGCGGCATGATCGGCTATCACGGCGAGTTCCTGTCGGACACGCGCGGCACCGGCATCATGAACCGGCTGTTCGAGAAGTACGGCCCGCACAAGGGCAACATCGAAGGCCGCAAGAACGGCGTGCTGATCTCGAACGGTCTGGGTGAAGCGCAGGGCTATGCGCTGGGTCCGCTAGAGGAGCGCGGCATCCTGTTCGTCGGCCACGGCGAGGCGCTGTACGAGGGCATGATCGTCGGCGAGAACGCCAAGACCGGCGATCTCGAAGTCAACCCGATGAAGTCGAAGCAGCTCACCAACTTCCGTGCATCGGGCGGCAAGGATGACGCGATCCGCCTCACCCCGCCGAAGAAGATGACGCTGGAGCAGGCGATCGCCTATATCGACGACGACGAGATGGTGGAGGTGACGCCCAAGTCGATCCGGCTGCGCAAGCGCTTCCTCGATCCGAACGAGCGCAAGCGCCAGAGCCGCTCGAAGGCGGCATGAGGCTTCGGGCCGGGCGAGCGACATGCTCGCCCGGCCTTTCTTTTATCGGCCAGTGCGGATCGGCACCGGCCGCGTTCCTTTTCAGGCGTGCGCGGGGGTGCGGTAACGCGCGGCAGGTTCGCGGCGGCTCAGCACCGTGGCGAGGTGTTGGCGCTCCGTATCAAGCGCCTGCCAGCGCGGCAGTTGCTCGTCGGCAAGCGGCGGGATCGTGACCGTTTCGCGTGCGTCGAAGCCGGCGAGCGCCGCATCGACGAGATCATCGACCGCCATCACCATCTCCGCCGGCATCGCCTCGACATCCTTGCCGGACCGTTCCCAGATTTCGGTGCGGGTGGCGCCGGGCAGCACCGCCTGCACGTACAGGCCCTTGTCGCCATATTGCGCGGCGAGGCTCTGGCTGAGGTTGAGCAGATAGGCCTTGCCGCCCGAATAGACGCCGTCGAACGTCTCGGCCATCAGCGCCAGCACCGAAGCGATGTTGACTATGGCGCCCCCGGCGTCGCCCCTGGCGGCGCGCGCCACGAACGCCTTGCCGGCGGAACCCGCGAGCAGCGTCGGCGCGGTGATGTTGAGCGCGATGATCCGCGCGACATCGGCGGCGGACGCGGTGAGGAGATCGCCGTCGAGCGCCATGCCGGCATTGTTGACGAGCAGCGTGATGGTCGCATCGTCGGCAAGCCGCGCGGCGACGGTGGCGACATCGGCGGTATCGGTGAGGTCGGCGCGCAGCACGGTGACGGTGCGGCCGGTCTCGTCACGCAGCCGCCGGGCGAGCGTCTCCAGACGGGCGGCATCGCGCGCGACGAGGACGAGATCGTAACCGCGGGCGGCAAGCCGGTCGGCATAGACCGCGCCGATGCCCGCCGACGCGCCGGTGACGAGCGCGGTTTGATTGAGAGCGTGAGCCATAATATCTCCTCGACACCCGGCACATCGCCGAGTGACTTGCCTTTTAATAGTTAGTGACTATCTATTTGCAATGGACATCGACAAACTTTCCTGTGAACCGTGTTCGATCGGACGCAGTATCGCGCGGGTGGGCGACGCATGGAGCATGCTGGTGCTGCGCGATGCGGGGCTCGGCCAGACCCGCTTCGATGGGTTCCAGAAGAGCCTCGGCATCGCGCCGAACATCCTCACCCGGCGGCTGGCCGCGCTGGTCGAGGCGGGGCTGCTGGAGCGGCGGCGCTATAGCGAGCGGCCGCCGCGCGACGAATATGTGCTGACGGCGGCGGGGCGCGATTATGTACCGATCCTGCTGATGCTCGGCAGTTGGGGACGCACGCATTTCGGCGACGAAGGGACGAGCCGACCGATCGACCGCGCCACCGGCCGCGCGATCAGGCCGGTGATCGTGGACGCCTAAACCGGCACACCGCTATCCGAGCTGGATATCGGGCTGGAGATGCCGACGGGGTGATCCGCCGCGTGACCAATCCGCGAACGATGGCATCTTCCCTTCGCAAGCCGATCAGCTAAGCTGCTTGCTTAAGGGGAGTATGTCATGGTTGGTGGGCGCGTCGTTTCGTCTTTGCTGGTTCTCGCAATGCTGTCGTCGTGCAGCGGCGGAGATAGCGGTAGCGGCTCCGGGCCGACGTCCAGCATCCCGACCCCCACGCCCAGCCCGACCGCGACCCCTACCGCCACCGCCGCCGCTGGCTGCACCTTGCGCGAGCGGCAGAGCTGGGCGGCGGCGCAGCTCAACGAATGGTATCTGTTTCCCGAGACGCTACCCGCTAGCCTCGACCCGACGCCGTATTCGACGCTGTCCGATTATGTCGATGGCCTCACCGCCACGGCGCGCGCGCAGGGACGCGACCGCTATTTCACCTATGTCACCTCGATCTCCGAGGAGAATGCCTATTACACATCCGGGTCGAGCGCCGGTCTCGGCGTACGGCTGACCGCGGACACCAACGCGCGCCGGCTGTTCATCGCCGAGGCGTTCGAGGGCGCGCCCGCGCTCGCCGCCGGGATCGACCGGGGTACCGAGATCCTTGCGATCGGCACCACCAGTGCGAACCTCCAGAGCGTATCCAGCATCATGGCGGCGAACGGCACGCAAGGGCTGGTCGACGCGCTCGGCCCGGACACCAACGGCACCACGCGCGTGCTGAGCGTGGCGGATGCGGCCGGTACGCGCACGGTGACGCTCACCAAGACCACCTACGACGTCGCGCCGGTATCGAACCGTTACGGTGCGAGCGTCATCAACGATGCCGGGCACAAGGTCGGCTATATCAACCTGCGTACCTTCATCACGCCCGCCGAGGACGCGATGCGCAACGCGTTCGCCACGTTCCGCGCGGCCGGCATCACCGAGGTGATCGTCGATCTGCGCTACAATGGCGGCGGCCTGCTCTCGACCGCGCAGGTGCTCGGCAATCTGCTCGGCGGCAACCGCTCGACCTCGGACGTGTTCGCCTATCAGACGTTCCGGCCCGAAAAGGCGTCGGAGAACGAGACCGATCTGTTCGCGCCACAGGCGCAGTCGGTTTCCCCCACCAAGATCGCCTTTATCGGCATGGGCGGCACGGCATCGGCAAGCGAACTCGTCATCAACGCCTTCCCGCCCTACCTGCACACCAACGCCGCGCTGATCGGCACCAACACCTACGGCAAGCCGGTCGGCCAGATCGCGCTCGACAAGGCGGCGTGCGACGATCGGCTGCGCGTGATCTCGTTCGCGCTCCAGAACGCGTCGCATAATGCGAATTACTACAACGGTCTCGCCTCGACGATGGAGAAGACGTGCCAGGCGGGCGACGACCTCACCCACAAGCTCGGCGATCCCCAGGAAGCATCGATCCGCCAGTCGCTCGATTATATCGAGGGCAAGAGCTGCACCGCGATCGCTACGACCGCCAGTACCGCCAGCGCCTCGGTTCACAATAACGCGATCCGCTTCACCACGGCGGACGCGCCGGTTCAGACGCTGGTCGCACCCAACCGGCCGAGCCCGGCGCAGCGCGCGGTGCCCGGACTTTTCTGAGCGGGCGAGCCTTGCGCCTGGATTGGTGGAGAGCGGACAAGCTGCTTCTCCATCATCTCACGGGATGGTAGCCAGTTGCGCACGTCGCTCGCCGAGCTGACGAGAGGAGGAGATTCAGCATGATCTTCAACCAACCCGTCGCCGTCGAGCAGTGCGCCGTTCCTTCGCAGGACGTTATTCTCAGCGTGAGCGGCAAGCCCGAGGAAATCGCGCTTTTTATCAAGGATGTTGTTTCGGGCGGTCCCGTCTGGCGCATCATTGACGACAAGGCATCCATAGCCTCCCGGTCTCTCGTAATGCGGGCGAATGCGACGATCCCGTATGCAGCCGTGATGGCAGCGACCGACAACGCGCGAGCCCGTCTCATCACGGCGCGTGTCACGTTTGCGGCACCGAAATGTGCCTCTTGAGGTAAGCGAACGTCGGCGACTGGACGACAGCCGCCCCCACCTCGTCGCTAGGCCCGGCTCGGCCGCAGACCGCGCGTCTCGGCCGGGCGGCGGCGCTCGGCGGCGATGAAGCCTACCACCGCGATCGCGACCAGCGCGACCAGCATGCCGAGGATCATGTCGGAGAGGTAATGCGTGCCCTCGATCGGTGTGGACAGCAGCATCGCCACATCGACCGCGACCACCGCCCAGCGCAACCGCGTGATCTGCCAGCCCGCCGCGATATACACGAATGCGGAAGCGGTGTGGAAGCTCGGCGCGGAAACGATGCCGCGCAACTGGCCAAGATCGACCACGCGGTCGCTCCCGGAGCGAAGCGCGGGGATCAGGCCCTGCTGCCAGATCTCGCTCTCGGGCAGGTAGGGCAGCACGCCGTGCCAGAGGTAGGAGAGCGGACCGATTGCCGGCATCAGCGGGTAGAGCGCGAGCGTGATGAACGCCGCAAGCGAGAATGTCGCGTAGAACCGGTATACCTCCTCGCGGCGCCCCTCCCACGCGAACGATGCGAGGATTACGGCTGGCGTTACATAGATGCTGCGATAGGCGGCGGTACCGAGCAACTGCAGCCCCCGGTGTGCCGCCACCGTCTCGTACAGGCCGATCCAGTCGAACCCGAGCATCCGGTCGGCCCGCTGTAGCGCAGCATCGCTGAACCCGTGCGACAGCGCCGCCAGCGGGTATGTCGCCACCGCACCGATCAACACAATCGCGGTGAGCACCGCATAATAGCCGGCGATCCGCGCGACGAGCACCAGCCACGGCACCGGGCGACGCAGCGCCGCGATGCGCAGCGCGAGCGCTGCCAGCGCCGCTGCGGCGAAGGGCAGGTTGCTCGGGCTCCACGGATCGATCGACAGACCGGCGCAGCGCATCAGCAGCGCAAGCGCGAGAAATGCGAGCGCGAGACCCGCGGCGATCCACTTGGCGGGCAGAGACAGGGTGGCGAACACAGGCGGACTGACGCTCCAGTTTTGCCGGGCGACACAGGAGCGATGCCGGACGGTCGCGCTTGCTACCGCGCGTTACAGGGAAATGACAGCTGTGGACTATCGCGCTCGTCGCGATGCTGACCCGCGTGTGACATTATCGTCATGCTGGCAGACCTCTAGGCGACCCAGCACGGAAGTCGCCGCCCAATCCATCGCTCTGACCAAGAGCCACGGATCCCGTCGCCGGTCGCCGCAGATAAACCGCGGCTTAACACTGCATTCCGAGGCCGTTCAGAGCGACTCGACTAGGTCCTTGCAACAAGCTGGTCCACCGGGGCGTTATATCGGCCACAAGCGGACGGGCTTTGGGATACGAGGAGAATGAACATGAACTCGTTTTTGAAGAAGGCCGGTCTCGGTGTCGCCCTTGCCGCGACCGCATTGACCGCGGCTGTTCCTGCCGAGGCGCAGTGGCGCGGCGGCGGATATCGCGGTGGCTATCATGGCGGCTATCACGGCTATCGTGGCGGTAACGCGGCTGGCGCGGCGCTGCTCGGCGGCGTGATCGGCCTCGGCGTCGGTGCGGCGATCGCAAGCAACAATCGCGGCTATTACCGGGACGGTTATTACGACCGTGGCTATCGCGGTTATTATGCGGCGCCACCGGCATATTATGACGGCTATTACCGTGGTCCGCGTTGCTGGACGTCGTATCGCTGGGACCCGTATTACGGCGAGAACATTCCGGTCCGCGTCTGCAACTGATCCGACGCGCGCTGGACCACGAGACGGCGCGGGTGATCCCCGCGCCGTTTTCGTATCTGGCGTTCGCGCACATTTTGCGCCAAGAGACCCGCCATCATGACCGACACGCCCCCCGATCGCCTTTCGTCCAACCCGCGCAGCCCGTTTTTCGACGAGGCCAAGCTGTCGCGCGGGATCGGCATCCGCTTCAACGGCAAGCAGCGCACCGATGTCGAGGAATATTGCCGCTCGGAAGGGTGGATCCGCGTCGCGCTCGGCAAGAAGGTCGACCGCAAGGGCCAGCCGCTCACGCTGAAGCTGTCGGGCGAAGTCGAGGCGTGGTTCGAGCGCCCGGCCGAGGGTGACGACGGAGCCGAAGAGACTGCGGCGGACTGATTATGATCGTCCGCCAGCGCAAGCTGGTGTCTTTCGCGGCGCAGACTGAACATATTACGGATAGTCAGGCTTGCGCTAAACGGCGACGACGCCCAACCGCTCAGCGTCTTGGTTCGATGACGGTCCAATGCGGATGCGGTCCCCAAGGGAAATCCCAGAGGTCGTGGCGATAGCCTGTAATGGCTTGCGCAACATCGATCGGAATGTCGAATACGTAATCGACTTGCCCGCCCTCGTCATGATCCTGCTCAGCTAACAGCCGAACCTTGGTCGTAGTGAACGCCGCCGGCACGACACCGCTGGTTTGAAGATGTCGCACACCGTTTTGCGAATCGTGCCAGATGCTCCAATCGTCACGGCCATCGGTGCTGCTGTGTGCCGCACTAAACATCACGTGTTCCTCTACCTGACACGACACTGCCGTCGTGCCGGCCGAAATCTGGCGCAGATGCTCTGCACTCCCGTAATCGAAATCGTTCGAGAAGATGAGCGTCCGGCCGGTCGGAATGTGCGTCGCCGAAAAGGGGCTTTCGTTGGCTTCGTTTTCGCTGCCAACATCGCGAAAGCCCAAGCGTCGCAGCGCTTCCGCCTTCTCGACCCCGCGCAGGGCGATCCACGAGATCGAAAATCCCATTCGGCCTACCTCAGTGAACGAAGCGCGCGACCACGTCGCGGTAGCTACGGCTTACCTTCACCTGCGCGCCGGAACCCAGCACCAGGAAGCATTCGCCATTGGTGTGCGGCTTCACCTCTTTGACCAGATCGAGGTTGACGATGGTGGAGCGATGCACGCGCTGGAACCGGCGCGGATCGAGCCGCTTTTCCAGATCCTTCATCGTCTCGCGCAGGATCAGCGTGTTGTCGCCGGTGTAGATGCACATGTAATCGCCCGCCGCGTCGATCCGCTCGATCGTGTCGACGTCGACCCGGAAGATCTGGCCGCGATCCTTGATGTTGATGAGCTTCTCGAACCGGTTGGCCGAGACCTGATCGCCGCCATCGGTGATATCCTCGACCGAATCGGGCGCGACCTCGGCAAGCACCTCGCGCAGGCGGTCGACCTCCTCGACGCCGCGCTTCTCGGCGAGGCGCTGGCGCACGCGGTCGAGCGTGTCGGCGAGGCGCGATTCGTCGACCGGCTTCATCAGATAATCGGTCGCCTGCGCCTCGAACGCCTTCAGCGCATGGTCGGAATAGGCGGTGACGAACACGAACAACGGCGGCTCGACCTCCATCAGCCCCTGGACGACCGAGAAGCCGTCGAAGCCCGGCATCTGGATATCGAGGAAAACAAGGTCGGGCTTGTGCGTCTTGATCGCACGGATGGCTTCACGGCCGTTGGCGCATTTCTCGATGATCTCGACATCGTCGTGCGCTTGCAGTCTCAACTCAAGCCCCTGGATCGCAAGGGGTTCGTCGTCGACCAGGATGGTACGGATCGTCATGCGGCCTCTCTCTTCGGTTCCTCTAACTGGAACGGTATTTCAATCTCGACCCCGTATCCGCCCCCCGGGATCGACCGTGTTTCGAAACGATGGTCAGGCCCGTAAGCCTGCGCCAGCCGCTCCTTTATATTGGCGAGCCCCACGCCAGTTGAAGCGCTTGCCCGCGCTTTCATTTCATACAAGCCCGGCCCGGTGTCCGATACGGCGATCTGCACCCGATCCCCGCTCAACCGCGCCACGACGTTGATTTCGGCACCCTCCTCCTTCGGCGTCACCGCATATTTGATCGCGTTTTCGACCAGCGGCTGAAGCAGCAGCGATGGCAGCCGCGCCTGCGAGACTCGCGGATCGACATCGAAGCTCGGGCGCAGCCGATCCTCGAAGCGCATCTTCTCGATTTCGAGATACAGCTTCAGCGTCTCGACCTCCTGCTGGATCGTCACATGCGCGGTCGGCTCGTTGGCGAGCGTATAGCGCAGGAACGACGACAACCGGCTCAGCATCGCGTTGGCGCGCTCGGTCTGTTTGAGCAGCACGAGGGTCGAGATCGAATTGAGCGTGTTGAACAGGAAATGCGGGTTGAGCTGGTAACGCAGCATCGCCAGTTGCGCGGAACTGGCGGTGTTCTCCAGCGCGGCCATCTGGTCCATCTGCGCTTCCACGATCAGGTAGAAGTTGATCCCGAAATACAGCGCGGACCAGCCCGCCAGCACGGTGAAGTTGAGGAAGATCGTGCCGAGCACCAGGCTGAGGTTCAGCCCCGGATCGGCCAGCTTGATGAACGAGAACGAGAAGGCGTCGAGCACCGAATACAGCACGGTAGCGATGCCGAGCGTGATGATCGACAGGATCGCCGAGGTGAGCCGCCGCCGCCGGCGATAATAATGGTACAGCGTGGCGAGCAGCAAAGTGATGCAATAGCCGACGATCGATTCGACGATGACCGGCACCACGCCCGAGATATCCTGCCCGTTCGACAGGCTGGAGACGCTGCGCAGGACGAGGTAGCCGGACCAGCCCGCGGACTGCAGCCGCCAGAAGGCGCGCGCCTTATCCTCGAAGAACGGCCGCGAGAAGATCGCGGGGAGGGAAAACAGCGCCATATGCCGCACCCTAGCCCGGTAGCGCGGCGAGCGCAAAGTCGTGCACCTTCCCGCATCCGCTGGCGCTTCAACCCGACCGCGAACCCGGCTAGAGTGCACCGCAGCCAGTGATTGCAAAACCCAGCGTGTTATCTACATACCACAGTCAGACCGCGGGCGATCCCGCAAAGGATGAGAGCATGGCCGATACGCAGACCACCGAGCAGAGCCTGGTACTGACCCCGCCCGATCCGGTGCCGACGCTCGCGCCCGAAAAGGCGGCGGGGCTGGTGCCGGTCGACGAGACGGTCCGCACGCAGTTGCAGACGCGCGTGGCAGGCTTCGTCAGCGATCTCGTCGCGCAGGACGTCAACTCGCCCGAGTTCGGCAAGCGTGTCGATGCGATCGCGGCGATGGGGCAGAAGGAAATCCGCGAGGCGGCGGGCCAGTCGAACCGCTTCCTCGATCGCCCGGTCAAGGCGATGGACGGCGAGAGCGGCGTCGGCGCCGACCTCACCGCGCTGCGCCGCACGATCGAAAAGCTCGATCCTGCCGCCAACAGCAGCCTAATCTCGGGCAAGGGCGGCCTGCTCGGCAAATTGTTCGGCGGTGGCCTCACCAGCTATTTCGACAAATACCGGTCCTCGCAGACGCACATCAACGCGATCCTCAAGGCGCTGGCCAGCGGCAAGGACGAATTGCTGATGGACAACGCGGCGATCGATACCGAGCGCGCCAACCTGTGGGCGGCGATGGGGCGGCTCGAACAGATGATCGTGCTGTCCAAGGAAATGGATTCGAGCCTCGAGGACAAGGCGAACGAACTCGACCATAGCGATCCGGCCAAGGCGAAGGCGATCCGCGAGACCGCGTTGTTCTACGTTCGCCAGCGCACCCAAGACCTTCTTACCCAAATGGCGGTGACGGTGCAGGGCTATCTCGCGCTCGATCTCGTCAAGAAGAACAATGTCGAACTGGTGAAGGGGGTCGATCGCGCCTCGACCACCACCGTGTCGGCGCTGCGCACCGCCGTCACCGTCGCGCAGGCGCTCGCCAACCAGAAGCTGGTGCTCGACCAGATCACCGCGCTCAACACCACCACCGCCAACATCATCGATTCGACCGGCAAGCTGCTCAAGAGCCAGACCGCGCGCATCCACGAACAGGCCGCCGCCTCGACCATCCCGGTCGAGACGCTGCAACGCGCATTCCAGAACATCTACGATACGATGGATGCGATCGACACGTTCAAGCTGAAGGCGCTCGATTCGATGAAGACCACGGTCACCACGCTGTCGAACGAGGTCGAGAAATCGAAGGGCTATATCGCGCGTGCCGAGGGCGCGACACAGAACGCGCTGTCCGGCCCGGCCGACACGTTCCGGCTGGAGGCGGTGTGACATGACCGACGTTGACCGCCAGATCGCGCGCACCACCGACCTGCTCGACCGGACGCGCGAGCGTACGCTGGCGCAGCGGCGGCGCGCGCGCGGCGGCACCAGCCTCGCCAAACGCGCGACGCTGATCGCGGGCGCCGACCTCGCGATCGTGGTGGCGACGCTCGTGATCGGCTGGATCATGCCGATCGGCATGGGCGGCGCGCTGCTGGCCAGCGCGCTGCTGGTGGCGGTAACGCTGATCCTCGCGTTTGCGCGGCTGTCGACGCCGGTCGCGCCGGAGCGGCTCGCGCAGGTGCCGCTTAAGGCGCTGCCCGCCAAGACTGAACAATGGCTGGAAACGCAGCGCCCCGCCCTGCCCGCGCCCGCGCAAGCGCTGCTCGACGGGATCGGCACCCGGCTCGACATGCTCAGCCCGCAACTGGCGACGCTCGACGAACAGCAGCCCGCCGCCGCCGAGGTGCGCAAACTGCTCGGCG
>Ga0265798_10012167_pt1 | contig 10415 bp, 5 predicted proteins | sample P3T30metagenome_FD_192430 | JGI IMG/M metagenome (GOLD analysis project Ga0265798, IMG submission 192430) | Plant litter microbial communities from East Loma Ridge, Irvine, California - P3 T30 | ecosystem: Environmental > Terrestrial > Plant litter > Unclassified | place: USA: California...
TCGTTCACCGTCAACGGCCCGCTGGCCGATATCTACAACGGCAACCCGGCCGGCGCCTGGGCCAACGTGAGCAGCACGGCGCCGGGCGAACTGCGCGTCAACAGCTACGCGCTGTTCGGCCAGTCGACCTGGCATGCGACCGACAAACTCGATCTCACCGCCGGCGTGCGCGCCAGCTATGAAGACAAATGGGCGCGCGTGGTGCGCTACGCGCCGACCGGCGGCGCCACCGTCACCGGCGCGGCGCTGGCCGCCCGCAACGGCCGCTACGGCGCCTTCGATTCCGGCGACCTGACGCTCACGCAGTCCAGCCCCACGGCGCTGCTGTCGGCCGGCTACAAGCTGCAGCCGGCCGTGCTGCTGTATGCCAGCCTGTCGCACGGCGAGAAGTCGGGCGGCATCAACCTGGCCGTGCCGGGCGCCGGCGGCGTGGCCTCGATGCTGGTGGGCGCCGAGCGCGCCAATGCGCTGGAACTGGGCGTGAAGAGCACCCTGCTCGACAACCGGCTGCAGCTGAACGGCAACCTGTTCACGACGATCGTGCACGGCTACCAGAGCAATGCCTACGACCCGGTCAGCCGCACCTCGTACCTCACCAATGCCGGCGACGTGCGTACGCGCGGCCTGGAAATCGAAGCGGTCGCCACGCCGCTGCGCGGCCTGACCCTGCGCGCCAACGGCTCGTTCAACGACGTGAGCTACCTGCGCTACACCAATGCGCCGTGCGCGCCGGAGAAGGCCGGCGTATTCTGCGACCTGTCGGGCCGCAACGCGCTGGTCAATGCGCCGCGCTGGACCGGCAACCTGGGCGCACAATACTCGCGCGCCGTGGCCGAAGGCCTGCAGGGCTACGCCAACGCGAACTACGCCTACCGCGGCGCCACCTACGGCACGCTCGACGCGTCCGAGTACGCGAAGATCCCGGCCTACAGCGTCAGCAACGTGTCGGTCGGGGTGCGCAGCACGCGCGGCGCGGCGTGGGACGTTTCGCTGTGGGTGAAGAACGCCTTCGACAAGCATTACTACACCAGCCTGTGGAACAGCGGTTTCGGTTCCTACAACGCCGTCATCGGCACCCCGCGCACCGCCGGCATTACCGGCCGCTACGAATTCTGACGAGGAGATCACATGAGCATCAATCCAAAACGCCGCGCCGTCGTCGGCGGGCTGTCCACGCTGGCGGTGCTGCCGGCACTCGCCATCGGCAAGGCCGCGCGCGGCGCCGCTAATGGCATATCCGGCGGCAAACCCGGCGGCAAGCCGAATATCATCTTCATCCTGGCCGACGACCTGGGCTGGGCCGATCTCTCCGTCTACGGCAACACCGATTTCAAGACGCCGAACCTGGACAAGCTGGCCGCGCAGGGCCTGCGCCTGACGCAGGCCTATTCGAATTCCGCGGTCTGCTCGGCCACCCGTTTCGGCCTGATTACGGGCCGCTACCAGTACCGGCTGCGCGGCGGGCTGGAAGAGCCGATCGCCGGCGCCTCCGACACCATCGGCCTGCCGCCGGATCACCCCACGCTGCCGTCGCTGCTGAAGGCCGCCGGCTACCGCACCGCGCTGTTCGGCAAGTGGCACCTGGGTTCGCTGCCGAACTTCGGCCCCTTGAAGAGCGGCTACGAGACCTTCTACGGCAACTACGGCGGCGCGATCGACTACTTCACGCACAAGCCGGGCGTGGGCCCGAACGTGAAGGAAGATTTGTACGAAGGCGAGACGCCGGTCTCCGAGGTGGGCTACTACACCGACCTGCTGGGCGACCGCGCCTCCGGCTACATCAAGAAGCATTCGTCCGACAGGCCGTTCTTCCTGTCGCTGCACTACACGGCGCCGCACTGGCCATGGGAAGGCCCGAAGGATGAAGAGGTGTCGAAGCAGATCTCGAACATCTTCCATTACGACGGCGGCGACCTGGCCACCTACGCCAGGATGGTGGTGGCGCTGGACGCATCGATCGGCCGCGTGCTGAAGACGCTGGAGCAGAAGGGCCTGGCCGAGAACACGATCGTGGTCTTCAGCAGCGACAACGGCGGCGAGCGCTTCTCGAAGACCTGGCCGTTCGCGGGGCAGAAAACCGAATTGCTCGAAGGCGGCATCCGCGTGCCGGCGATCGTGCGCTGGCCGGCGAAAGTCAATGCAGGGCAGGTGAGCGAGCAGGTGGCGATCAGCATGGACTGGCTGCCGACATTGCTGGCCGCCGCCGGCACCGAACCGGCCGCCTCGCACCCGCCCGATGGCAGGAACCTGCTGCCGGTGCTGCTCGGCGACGAGAAGCCGCTGGATCGCACGCTGTTCTGGCGTTATAAAGCCAACGCCCAGCGCGCCGTGCGCGCCGGCGACTGGAAGTACCTGAAACTGAACGGCAACGAGTTCCTGTTCGATCTGTCGAAAGACCGGCGCGAACGCGCCAACCTGGCCGGCAAGCATCCGGACAAGCTGGCCGACCTGAAGGCGCAGTGGGAGCAGTGGAACAACGAGATGCTGCCGATCACGCCGGAGGTGCGCACGCACGGCGTGAACGGCAAGGTGCAGGCGGACAAGTATGCGCCGGAGGGGACGGACTGATCGGCCTGGGCGGGCCGACATGCGGCCCGCCTTTGAATGTCGCTGGTAGAATTCCAGCGCCAGCATTAATCGCGAACGCACATCGATGGGCTATCACGTCACCATTCTCCGCACCGAGGCGGGCATCCAGCGGCAGATTACCGAAGACGAGGTGCGGCGCGCCATCGTCCCGATGGCAGGGCGGCTGGAGGTATATCCGGACACGAACGAATTCTGGCTGTACCAGCCGGCGCTGGGCGAGAAAAGCGAAATCCTCATCCTCGACAAGGACGAGGGCGAGCTGTGGGCGAAAACGCCCGGCGAAACGTTCACCGCGCTGATGATCGAACTGGCGGGGTATCTCGGTGCCCGGGTGCGCGGCGAGGAACTGGAAACCTACCGCTCCCTCGACGACGTCTATATCCATTCCGACGACCAGGCGGAATGGGACCTGGCGTATTCGCCCGAAGCACGCAAGTCGACGAGGTCGCGCGCAGCGGGCCAAACAAGGCACAGGCTGGCAATGTGCGCGCTCATCGCCGTGGTGCTCAGCGCAATCGTTCTGCTGCTCAGGCACTTTGCCTGAGCACGCCGGCGCAGGCAAGCTTCGATGCCTTTATCCATGACGTATTGCGCGCAACAGGCCCGGCACAACCCTGCGCATGACAGATGGTAACGTAACCACATACCTTAAGTTACCCCTGCATGCAAGCTGATATTTCAGCTTGTTGTTCCCTTCATACTTTTCCCAAGGTATCAGTCAACCCGCTGACCGTTTGCCGCCCGCCCGCTCAACGGACGCTCCGCTTCTTTAGAATCGGCTCGAAAGGACACCACCTTTCAAACTGATAATAAGATTCAGGAGACCAGAGATGTCATCGAACCGCCCCCCACGCTGCCGCATCCGTCCCACCGCCTGTGCCGCCGCCGTTGCCACTGCCGTATCCCTGCTGTCCATCCCGACCGCGAGCGCCCAGCAGGCGCCCGCCGCGCAAACGTCCAATGTCGTCGTTGTTTCCGGCACCCGCGCCTCGGTGGCCTCGGCCATCGACCGCAAGAAGAACGCCGCCACGGTGGTCGATTCGATCGTGGCCGAGGACATCGGCGAATTCCCGGACAAGAACGTGGGCGAGGCGCTGTCGCGCGTGACCGGCGTGCAGCTGTCGCGCGATTTCGGCGAAGGCTCGCAGGTCAACATCCGCGGCGTGGAAGCCAACCTGAACCGCATCGAGATCAACGGCCTGTCCGTGCTGTCCACCAACGGCACGGCCGGGCGCGGCGCCGAACTGCGCGAGCTGCCGGCCGAACTGATCAAGTCGATCGACGTGTTCAAGGGCGTGACCGCCGACCAGACCGAGGGCGGCATCGGCGGCACCGTCAGCATCAAGACCAACATGCCGCTGGACTTCAAGAAGCGCACGGTGGTCCTGAAACTCGAAGGCGAGCACAGCACCAACCGCGGCGCCGTGCAGCCGCGCGGCGGCCTGCTGCTGGCCGACAAGTTCCTCGATGGCCGCTTGGGCTTGATGGCGAACCTGGTATACGACAAGGTCTATACGCAAAACGATTACGTGCGCAACAGTAACTGGCGCTACCTGCGCGACTGGGATTTCTCGCCCGAGAAAACCAACACCAGCCTGAATGCCGCCGCCGCCGCGGTGGGCACCAAGGCCGGCTGCGCCGCGCTCGCCGGCGCCAGCCGGACGGCGTGCGACAGCCAGTGGTACGACTACTCGCCGGGCGTGCCTCGCTACGGCATCTGGACGCGCGACCACAAGCGCTCGTCGGCCGAGCTGACCGCGCAGTACAAGGTCAATGCCGGCCTCGATGTCTGGGCGCGCTACAACAAGAACGACCAGAAGCAGATGCTCAACGACCGCAACTACACCACCGATTTCGGCTCGCTGAACCGGTTCTCCACGGGCGGCGTGGCGCCGACCTATGGCGCCAACGGCGCCATCGTGCCCGGCTCCGCCACGGCCACCTGCGCCAACCCCGACAGCGGCGTGACGCCGCCCGGCATGTCGTTCACCAACCACGTGATGACCGAATTCAACGCCGGCACCTGCCAGAACGTGCCGGGGCAGGGTGCGTCGTACAACTTCGACACGGCGGCACGCGACTTCGCGCTGAACATCAACTCGAACTACAAGTCCGCCGGTTTCAACTGGAAGAACAGCCGCTGGTCGGCCGAAGGCCTGGTGGCCAAGACCGATTCGTTCTATGAGCTGCACACCAATTTGATCTCGATGGCCGGCAATATTCCCGGCCTGAAGGTCACGCTGGACGACCAGGGCCTGCCGAAGTTCAATTTCCCGGCCGGCTACGACCCGAAAGACAGCAGCACCTATACCCGCATCGCCTCGCAATACCAGCCGTCGTTCACGGACAATACCGAAGACCAGGTCAAGCTGGACTTCAAGTACCGGCCGGACGTGCCGTTCCTCAAGTCGCTGTCGTTCGGCGGCCAGGGCCGCAAGTCCACCTCCGCGCAATACCGCTGGACCGGCTACCTGGCCACCAACGACCCAGGCACCACCGCCGACGACGTGATCGTGCGCAGTCCGGAAGTGCGCCATGAAATCATCTACAACCCGCTCAACACCACCGGCGTGCTGCAGAACAACGGCGCCATCATCCAGAGCCCCGGCCTCGCAGCCAACAACACCACCCGCTACGTGACGGCAGGGCAGATGTCGGGCCTGGTGGATGCGATCCGTACCAATACGCCGGGCAGCTTCCTGAACGGCTACGGCGACCTGTCGGGCTACCCGACCGGCTGGATGGCGCCGAGCTTCGCCAATTCGGCCCAGTTCTTCGACCTGTCGCGCTACAACCATGACCTGCTGCGCAACTCGATCGGCAGCGACGGCAAGTCGTATCCGATGCCGCCGCAGTTCGCCGTCGAGGAAAGCATCCGCGCGTTCTACGTGCGGGCCGACTTCGCGCACGAGCTGTTCGGCGTGGAATGGGACGGCAACGTGGGCGTGCGCTATGCCGGTACGCGCACCCGGGCCATCGGCCTGCAGTCGTCGCGCATCTACTCGAAGGATGCCAGCGGCGTGCGCGTGGAGACCATCAAGTCGAACCAGATCGTCACGCACGAAAACAAGTACAGCGACGTGCTGCCGAGCGTGAACCTGGCCGGCTGGCTGGTGCCGGACAAGCTGGTGGCCCGCATCGGCTGGGGCAAGGTGATGGCGCGCCCGCTGATCGACAAGATGACGCCGAACATCAGCTGCATTGCCGGCAGCGGCCAGTCGCAGTACGGCGGCGACGGCAGCGCCGACGACTGCACCGCCGGCAACATCGACCTGAAGCCGTTCCGCGCCACCAACAAGGATGCCAGCGTGGAGTGGTACCCGTCGGCCGACAGCCAGCTGTCGCTGGCGTTCTTCCGCAAGGATATCCGCACCTATATCCAGAACGACGTGACGATCGGTAACGTGGACGTCTTCGGCGACGGCACGCGGTGGGACGTGAAGACGTCGATCAACAGCGAAGGCGCCACCACCAAGGGCTGGGAGCTGGCCGGCCGCACGGCGCTGACGATGCTGCCGGGCCTGTTCAGCGGCCTGGGCCTGGACGCCAACTATACCCGCATGAGCTTCGACTACGCGGCCGGCAAGGAGCTGCTGAATCCGCTGGACAACTCGGTGCTGCCATACCCCGGCATGTCGCGCAACAGCTACAACGTGGGCGTGTGGTACGACCTGGGCCAGTGGAACGCGCGCCTGGCCTACAATTACCGCGACGGCTACTACACCGGCACGGTCGATTCGAACGCCTCGCTGCCGGTGTATGGCGAAAAGGCCGGCTTCCTGGATGCCAAGCTGCAGTTCCGCGCCACCGACAACCTGACGCTGTCGATCGAAGGCAAGAACCTGACCGACGAAGGGCAGTTCCTGAACGCCGGCTCCACGTCGCGGCGCAACGAGCTGGCCTGGTCGGGGCGGCGCTATTTCGTGGGGGCGACCTACAAGTTTTAACTAGCCGAACCTTCGATGCTCCGGACTCCGGCACCGACGGTGCCGGAAGTCCGATTCCTTCACTGCTCTCCAGTCCACTGGCACCCTTCTTGCATCGCTACGGGCATCACAGCGCCCCGCACCGGAGGGAACATGGCTCGCCAATCCAGATCGCCTGCACTATTCTGCGCACTTCTCGCGCTGGCATTGCTGTCCCTGGCGGCCACCGCCACGGCGGCCAATCCGCTGGGCATGGCGGTGGCCGGTGCGCCATCGATGTTCGTGCTGGCGGTGGCCCAAGCTACAGGGGAGGGCAAGGATGCCGGGGATGCCAGGCCTGCCGGCCTGGAAGACCGGCGCCAGCCTCGCCAGGAAGCGCCGCCGCCCGCAGTTGACCGCAACCGGCAGGCCGCCACGCAACCCGCGGCGCAAGACAGCGCCATTCCAGACGAGCGGAAAGTCTCCCTGCGCTGAACCGGCCACGGCACCGCGCCGGTGCGCCCGTGCCTCAAAGCGGGGACAGCCTGCGCGCTTTATCGGATCTTTACGGGATCACCCCCTGAACGGGTTGCGCTCGTTCAGCTCATCCATATAAGCGTCGATCCCGCCGCTTTCCCGCTCCAGGAAACGCTCCACCGCATCGGCGAACGCCGGATGCGCCAGCCAGTGGGCCGACCAGGTGCGCGTGGGCAGGAAACCGCGCGCCATCTTGTGTTCGCCCTGCGCGCCCCCTTCGAAGGTGGCGATGCCCTGCTCGATGCAGAACTCCAGCGGCTGGTAATAGGCCGTCTCGAAATGCAGGCAGGGCACATGCTCCAGCGCGCCCCAGTAACGTCCGTACAGCGTGTCCGCGGTGTGGATGAGCAGCGACGACGCGATCGGCCTGCCGTCCCGCTCCGCGATCACCAGCAGGATATTTTCCGGCATGGTGGCGCCGATGCGCTGGAAGAAGTCGAGGTTCAGGTAGGGCGACGAGCGGTGCTCGGCATAGGTATTGCTGTAGCAGCGGTGGAAGAAGCGCCAGTCCGCATCCGTGACGTCCACGCCGCGCACGCGCCGCATCGTCACGCCGGCCTCGCGCACTTTTCTACGCTCGGCGCGGATGTTCTTGCGCTTCTTGTGTTCCAGCGACGCGAGGAAGGCGTCGAAGTCCGTGTAGCCCGCGTTCAGCCAGTGGAACTGCACGCCGCTGCGCAGCATGAAACCGGCACCGGCCAGCGCTTCGGCCTGCGCCTGCGGCGGATACAGCACGTGGGTGGACGACACGCCCACCGCCTCCTGCTGCTCGCACAGCAGCGCCACCAGCGCGGCGCGCGCCTCGTCGTCGCGCGCCATCAGCCGCGCACCCGTGACCGGCGTAAACGGAATCGCCGACAGCAGCTTGGGGTAGTACTCCACGCCGTTGCGGTGATACGCATCGGCCCAGGCCCAGTCGAACACGTATTCGCCATACGAATGCGACTTGACGTACAGCGGCAGCGCGGCGGCCAGTTCGTCGCCCTCCCACAGTGCCAGGAACTGCGGCTGCCAGCCGGTCTTTTCGCTGGCACTGCCGGATTCGTGCATGGCGTGGAGAAACGCGTACGACAGGAAAGGGTTGGGTGCGCGTTCCGGCTCCTGGCTGGCCAGCAGCGCGGTCCAGGCGGCTTCGCCTGCCTGCGACAGGGAAGAAAGGACGGCGGTTCGAAAGCTCATCGGGGCATTGTACGGGAGTTCGGCGCGCGGCGCCGGGCCGGAGCCACGGCAATCGGCACCTGAAAAGCTCCAACTGCCCGGCTTTTTACCGGTCCACATCGCCCGACCAGGCAGCGGGAATATGCTGCCCTATTAATTTTGTAATCAGCCAGCTGATTATTTTTATTGCGGCGGATATTTTATCGGTGCCCCGGCATAATCGCCGGGTTTTAATCCGATAAATAAAAATGTTATCCCGACTGACTTTCGTTTTAATATCGGCTGCGAGTGCCCCGGCCCTGGCGCAACAGGCCGCGGATTCGCCGGCTCCGGCCCCGGCGACTCGTTCGGCTGCATCGCCAGCCGAGCCGACCGGCGAACCGAAACCCGTGGCGAAAGTGGAAATCAGGGGCTCCGCCGAAGACTACGATCCGCGCCGCGACGATACCGCCAGCAAGACCGTGATCGGCAGTGCGGAGATCATGAAATACGGCGATACCAATGTTTTCGACATATTGAAACGCGCGCCGGGCGTGACCGTGATCGGCAACAGCATCCGCATGCGCGGCCTCGGCGGCAATTACACGCAGATCCTGGTGAACGGCGAGCGGCCGCCGCCGGGATTCTCGCTCGATAACCTGCCGCCCGAGCAGATCGAGAAGATCGAGGTGATCCGCGCCGGCACGGCCGAGCATTCGATGCAGGCGATCGCCGGCACGATCAATATCGTGCTGAAGAAAGTCGTGGCCAAGGCGCAGCGTGATTTCCGCCTGAATGCCAGCCGTTCGGACAGCCAGCGCAACCTGTTTCTGAACGGTACCATTGCCGACCGTTCGGGCAACCTGTCGTGGTATGCCAATCCCGTGATGGGGCGCTTCCTGAGCGACTCGGATGGATACGGCACCGACCGGTTCATCGATCCCGCAGGGCAGGTGACGAAATTGCGCGACTATACGCGTGCCGGGAAGGGGACCGGCAGTTTCGTCGGCTTTTCCCCAAGGCTGAACTGGAAACTGCCGGACGACGGCCAGCTCAATTTCAGCGCCTTCCTCAGCGCCAACCGTTCCGAATTCGACAACTCGTCCGCCTACACCTACCGCATCGGCACCTTCAACCGCATCGATTACGCCAATTACACGGGGCACAGCCTGGCCCGCATGCGCAATGCGCAGGGCGAAGTGAACTGGGTGACGAAACTGGCGGGCGGCAAGCTCGATGCCAAGCTTTCCGGATCGGGCCGCGCTGGCAGGCAGGAATTGCGTTCGTTGGCCGTGACGGCCGATCGCGCGGCGACCTACCGGAGCGACAGGGATACCGAAGAAGACAACACGACCTGGAGCACGACCGGCAAATACACGCGCACGCTGTTCGAAGGCCATGCGCTGGCCACCGGCTGGGAATTCAACCGCCAGCGCAACACGGACGACGTGCTGCGCATCGAAGGCCGGCTGGGCAGCGAACCGGCCCCCATCCGCGAGCGGTTCGAGCCGTCGGTCACGCGCTACGCGGCCTACGCCCAGGACGAATGGAACGTGACGAAGAACTGGTCGATGTACTTCGGCGCGCGCTGGGAAGCCATCCGCACCGACAGCGAGGGCACCGGCTTGCCGTCGACGCGCTCGAAGAGCCATGTGCCGAGCCCCGTGGCGCAAACGCTGTACAGGTTCCCGGACAAGAGCGGCCGCCAGCTGCGCGCCGCGCTGACCCGCACCTACAAGGCGCCGACCGTGCAGCAGTTGACGGGGCGCCGCTACTACGCGGAAGAAAATTCGCTGTTCTCGCCGGATAACGGCGGCAATCCCGACCTGCGGCCCGAACTGGCGAACGGCATCGACCTCACGTACGAACACTTCTGGGCGCCCGGCGCGGTGTTCTCGGTGGGAACCTCGCAGCGCCGCATCCGCGACTACATCCGTTCGCTGTTGCGGCAGGAGGCCGACGGCAAGTGGATCTGGCAGCCGGTCAACAGCGGCAACGCCACGGTGCGCACCTTCGACGTCGAACTGAAGTTCCCCTTGAAGGCGGTCATGCAGGACGCGCCGGGCATCGACCTGCGCGCCAGCGTCAACCGCAACTGGTCGACAGTCGACGGCGTGCCGGGGCCGGACAACCGGCTGGGCGAACAGATCCCGCTGACGGCCACCGCCGGCATCGACTGGAAGGGCACGCGGCACAGCGCCGGCGCCAGCCTGGCCTACCGGGGTGGCGGGCCTTTTCGCATTTCGG
>Ga0265798_10012168_pt1 | contig 10414 bp, 7 predicted proteins | sample P3T30metagenome_FD_192430 | JGI IMG/M metagenome (GOLD analysis project Ga0265798, IMG submission 192430) | Plant litter microbial communities from East Loma Ridge, Irvine, California - P3 T30 | ecosystem: Environmental > Terrestrial > Plant litter > Unclassified | place: USA: California...
TGCTTCGACCACGAGTTACCGTTGTAGGAGGCAATGGAGAACTCCCACCACTGACTATCTTCTGAGTCGTTCAGGCGGAGAGGACGCAGATTTGTGACAATCTCGGTATCAACACCCTCTTGCAGGATCAACGCCTGGCTGAGCACCATGTGGCGCAGACTGTAGGACTCTTCGATGCCGCTGAGCTGTCGGATTGCCTCGCCTGCCATTGCAAAATAGCCTGCAGCAGGGAAAACAATAGTGCCCTGAACCTTGTGATCCCGGAGCCAAGGAGCGTCCTCGATGTTGATGAGATTCCTCCAGCTGGGCTCAAGGCTGGTGCTCTCCAACTGGCGACGTCCCAGCAGCGGGTGTCTAGGGAACTTGGGATTTCTCCATTCGGCTGACATGCGAGACTCGACCCAGAACTCGCCTTCGTAATGCCAGGGATAACGTGGAAGATCTGGAAGCGTCTGTCCAGCAGGAGCGACGGCGGCGTAAGTGAGCGGGACATTGAGCTCAAAGAGCTTGCCGACTGCGGTCAGATACGACTGCATGCAATCCTCGTTACGCACCATGACTGAGAGGTATGGCGGAGAGGTGGACGCCTTGGAGAATATCTGTCGAGCGGGACCTGCCAACGCTCCGTGAGGACCGACCTCAATGAAGGCTGGGTTTTTGAAATGGTTCAGCACGCCAGCCATGGCGGGGCTGAAGAGAACAGGTGATTCGAGGTTCTGTTGCCAGTACTTGGCGTCTAGCTTACGCTGCTCCGGCTCTCCGGTACCAGACACACTGGAGAAGAAGGGCTTGAGAGGCTGTTTGCCTACGAGGTGCGGCTCAATCATTGCATGGTAGTCGGATCCAATCTCCCGCATATGATAAGAGTGGTATGCCTTTTCAACCTTGAGCAGCCGAGCCGTGACGTCAGGGTGTGCCTCCTTGACGCGCTCGACAGCGGCTTGCACCTCTTCTGCATCACCCGAAAGAGTGACGCTCTTGGGAGAGTTCTCGCATGCAACGACAACATGCGGTCGCTTCAGGAAGGGCTCGACCTCATCCCAGCCGAGTCCGACGGCGGCCATGGCACCCTTTCTATTCTGCAGTTTGGCGGCTTGTCCACGCTGGTAGGCTCCAATAATGGCCTCCTTCGCGGTCAGAGCACCAGCTGCGTAGGCAGCGGCGAGTTCACCACTACTGTGACCAACAACACCCGCAGGCTTGATGCCAATGCTTTCCAACAGATCTACCATGGCGACCTGAACGGCAGTGCACAGCGGCTGTGATAGCTCTGCCTTCTGGACTTGCGACGTCTTGGCAGACTTCTGCAGCTCTCCTTCGATTGTCCATTGTGGAGGGTTATCGATAGCCGCTAGGTGCTTGTCCATTGCTCTAATCGACTTCTGGAAGACGAGATCATCACGCAGGAGCAGCTCACGACCCATGCGGGGCCATTGTGCTCCTTGGCCAGTAAATACCATGACCAGACTGACGGGCTGGCCAGGAATCTTCCTCCCCTGAGATGCTGGAGCGTCGTTGGCACTCACGACCTTGAAGGATCGATGAGGGAGATGCTCGCGCCTATTGGCAAGCGTGTAGCTAAGGTCGTTGAGCCTGTCGGCCATGTCCGGGTTGTTCGACATCCAGTCGTCGTACCCTTTCATCATCGACTTCAACGAAGCGGCAGAACCTGCAGAGAAAAGGAGAAGCTGAGGATCCGACGCCCTCTCGCTGTCTCGAATTGCTGACTTGGGGAGGTTGAAACTTCTTGCCGAGTCGACAATGACATGCGCGTTTGAGCCGCCGAGTCCGAAGCTGTTGACACTCACTCGCTCACAACGATCTGCCGGGAATGGCGTTGGATCGACAGGAACAGTGAGTTTCCCCTCCTTGAAAGGAATCTTTGGGTTCGGGGAATTGAACTTGATGTTCGGGGGGATGGTGCGGTGTTCCAGAGACATGACAGCCTTGATCAGAGAGACCAGACCAGAGGCGCCTTCAGTATGACCGACGTTGGGCTTCACAGAGGTGATGTGAATACCGCTTTCTCCAAACACCCTGGCCACTGCTCCGGTCTCGATGGGATCGCCAACTGCCGTACCCGTACCGTGGCACTCGAAGTATGCCGTCTTGGAGAAGTCCTGAATGATTGTCATATGTTAGTATTGTCCACTCAATTCGGTCATATGTCCATCGAAACGGAGGCAGGCCTTTAGGGAGCGAAATTTGCTTACCGTAATGCCAGCCTGCTTGTATGCTAGACGGATCATCGCCTCATGGGCTGCACCATTCGGCTGCGTGATACCCTGCGTCTTGCCGTCGGAGTTTGACACGGCTGCTCTAATGACGGCCCGGATCGGGTTGCCATCGCGAATAGCAGCATCTAGAGGCTTCAAAAACACTGCAGTGAATGCTTCACCTCGTGCATATCCGTCTGCATCTGCAGAGAAACTCTTGCATGAGCCTTCGGGAGACAAGATGCCCTTTTCTGTCATCTGTTGCGTCGTGCCAGGTGCCAGAATCAGATTGCCACCGGCTACTATGGCAGACTCGCAAATTCCTCTTTGGATAGCTGAGCACGCCTCATTGACGCCCATCAAAGCTGATGAGCAAGCTGTACGAATAGTCATGCTACGCAGTGTTAGCCATCAAGCATGCATAAGATGGGAGCCGTAGAACAAACCTCGGTCCCGTCAGGCCAAACTCGTAAGATATACGGTTTGCAAGCATCCAGTCTTGGTAGCCATCAATCTTGTTCGGACCGTGCCACAGAGGATCTCTGTTCATCATCTCACCCCAGTCCTCGTTCATGTTTCCAAAGTAGCACCCAATCTTCTTGCCCTAATAGTTTTTTTTTACGTCAGCAAATTTCTCCAATGTATCTTGGAAATACATACTCTGAACCCGACTTCTCCAGCATCTTCAAATGCCTCTGTTACAACCTCCAACAGGCGCCGTTGCTGCGGATCCGCAAACTCGACGTCGGCACGGCTCATCGAGAAGCGAGTCGTGTCCATGGCGCCGAGCTTGACGTCTTCGTCTAGGAAGTAGCCATACTCGGTCGCAACCGTCGTCGGCCGTTTGCTGGTCTCGTGGTAGGCCGACACGTTGTAACGTGTGGTTGGAATTCGACCTCGTGCGTCTCCCTTGTTCACGAGAAATTCCCAAAACTGCTGGGGCGTCGAGTTTCCTCCGGGGAGTCGGAGGCCCATGCCGCAGATTGCAATGGGGACGGCTTTTTTGTTGATGTCGTCCACGTGCAAGCCATTGGTGCCATTCTCGTGCGAATGACCATTAACATGGCTGGTGCCATTCTCATGCGAGTAACCATTGGTATAGCCATTGGTGCCGTTCTGGTGCAAATGACCATTTGTATAGCCGTTGGTGCCGTTAGCTCCGTTGGCGTGAGAGACTCCGTTAGTGGTGGTACCGTTCATGGCCGTCATTTTTGTGGATGGTAGATACTTTATTTGGGGGATCGGTCGAGATCAGTTTGTTGAACGACGTCTGTGTAATGACTTTTGTGGAAGACGAGCTTGCAGTATAGCTTCTGCACGAGGACGCTGAGGATGGGTGCGTGTCACGAAATTCACACAAGGGGCTGCTGTTCTAGCTATTATATTGGAACTCGTAGAGTCCTTCGGGCCATTGGACTAAACACCGGTTCCCGACGTCAACGCGATCAGACCAGAGTATACAGCATCCATACTGTCAGACTACTGAATTTCGGAAGCCAGATGCTATGCAGGAGGCTGCAAGTACTAGACGACAAGCATTCGGCTAAAGCCCCACCCGCGCCCGTGAAAACAGGCAGCCCGAGTGGTGTCTTGGCTACGACAGGTCTTGCCGCGGGAGGCAGGCGCTTGGTCCCGCTGCGCAATACTAGCATCTTCCATCTATGTCGATAAAATAGAATGGACTGCAAAAAGCTCATGGCTGACCTTACAGATCCCGATAAGGTTGCGGCTAAGCCCGAAACCCACTCCGACGCATGGTGCCAAGGTACCGAAAGACCGAACCAGTTCGCCTTGGTTTCCTGCGACTAACGCCACATTGGGAAGTTGAGGCTCTCGGGTTGCAACCATGGAGCTTCGGTATTAACCTATCTGATACTTCCTAGGTATCCGACCTGGAGTCTCCGGAGTTCAGCGCCTGTCTGCATGCATCGTCGGCGTTGGGAGCCGGCTGGAACTGTCCGTCTACGTTGCCTACCGGGACAGTGAAGTTCGGAGTGAGCCTGGGTGCTTGTATGAGCAAGAAGGCGTGACATTTTTCCGAGCACACGAGTATATATGGTATGCTGTCAATCCACGATGTGATACAAGTGCCACAAACACTCGACACCCACTAGCTTTTGCAACCAACTCGATCACTTCCAACTCGAGAACGTCTCCAACAAACTTCTTGTTCGAAACCCTTAGCCTTCGTTTCTGTCTTCCTACCATTACCACTAAAAACATGTCTGCGGCCACGAAGGACCTTGGAGCCCAGTGGAGGGAGGAATGGGCTGTGGCCCAGAAGATCAAGGGGCCCAGCGTGAAGAACAAGTCGGTCTTCTACCGGAACATTGAAGAAGAGCTGGACCTCTCTCGAAAATCCGGCCTGTGCTTCCCAATTCACCTCCCTAGTCACGTCACAGACTTCTCCACCTGCGATGTTCTTGGAATGGGCCACACCGGCGCTCTCAGGGAGGAGTTTCTGAAAGAGCTCGAGGCCAATCCCAACTTCTACATGGGCGCAGGTGGATCTCGTCTCTTGGATGGGACTACAAAGTACCAGGACTCGTTCGAAAAGGAGCTAGCAGAACTCATGGGTGTCGAGTCGGCGCTTGTTGTCCACTCGGGATTCACGGCTAACCAGGCTATTTTCTCGACCGTCCCACGATCTGGCGACGTGATTGTGTACGACGAGCTGATGCATGCTACGGCCCTTACGGGCATGAAGATCAGCTTGGCGCTGGATCAGAGACCTTTTCGCCACAACGATGTTGAGCATTTCATCGAAGTCATGGAAGCCGTCAAAGAGTCTACCCCACTCGTGAAGGCGGGCAAGCGATGCGTCATTGTCGGTGTCGAGAGCTACTACAGCATGGATGGTGACATTTGCCCTCTGAAAGAGCTGATTCAAGCCGCCAAGGAGATCTTTCCCCATGGCAACGCTCAATTCATCGTCGACGAGGCCCACAGCTTCGGTGTATGCGGTCCCGAGGGCACAGGTTTTGTCAGAGAACAAGGCCTCACTGATGAGGTCGCCATCACAATGGTCACCTTTACGAAAGCTCTTGCCGGAGCGGGCGGTAAGTACATTGCAAAGACCCCAACTCTATGATTAGTGCTGACACTCTGCAAAGCATGTATTCTATCCAGTAACACGGTCCGTTCACTCCTCGTCAACCAGGCCAAAGTCTTCATCTGCTCCGTTGCACCTCCGTTTACGCTACTGGCGTCAAGCCGGGCCGGAGTCCGACTCATGCGGTCCCAGAAGATGCAACAGGTACTGTATCCATGGTGATTACCTTGAAAGCTATCCCCCAGACTAACTCACTACCAGGCTCGCGAATATCTGCACGACCTCACCTTGTTCTACCTAGACACGCTTACCTCGCACCCCCTCTACAAGAAGGCCTACAAGAAGGGCATGGTTGACATGCCAGTGCACGAGGATGGCGCCTGGCACGAAGTTCCTATCACGCACATTGTCCCTCTCTGGACACGTCGCCCAAGGTACGCGCTCTACCTTGCCTTCCACCTTACCAAGGACGGTTTCAACGGCTGCTACATTGTGTTCCCCATTGTCGGCAAGGGAGAGGACCGCGTGCGGCTTTTCCTGCACGCCCACAACACCAAGGAGGACGTCAAGAACCTGATCGGTTCCATCACAACTTGGATCCAAGAGATGTTGGACATTGAAGCAAGCGGCGACAAGAACAAGCTTCCTACTGCCGCTCGTCTTGCATTCGATATCATCAAGCGAGACGAGCAGGAAGCCAATGGTACCGCTAGCGTTGCAGCAGCGGAGACCCCCAAGCTCACCAATGGTGTTGCCGCAAAGAGTGCTGTTAGTGCCAGCAAGGAGAGTAGTGCCGGCCTTAACCTTATGAATGGCATCAGTGCTATGAAGAATTCTGCATTGGTCAACAGTTTCAGTCACATCGAAATGCCCTCTCAGATGGTTTAGAGTGCGGGTTTCGAAACCAGATTGTGTGTCGAGATCAGTTTGCTGGGGAGAGAGAGAGGAGGAGTGTAGGGCCGTGTAGCAGCGATGGAGATGATGGGCGTTTATGTTTTTGATTGTTTGTGGACACGAGAGGTCAATGTATCAGGGCGCAATTACTGGATTAGATTCAAGTTAGAGAAGATGGCTCATGTAGATGGGTAGTAAGGGCCTGAATGGCCGTCTTCTAAAAATCTCAGTTCCAAATGTGTGATCTTTGAGATGAAACTTTGGGTGTCGGATGTTTGTGGGTTTATCCAACCTTCTTCTTCTCCTTCTCATTCTTTCTCGACAACCCCCAGTTGTACTCGTCTTGGTCTACTATACTTACACTGTATTGCACATATATATGTTTTCACAATGGTCGCCATAGTGCCTACACGCTCTCTTTACAATCTCAGCGGTACTTGACAAAGGCTCAGTGAAACCCTTCACGCCTTCACAACCCTTCACACGCCATGCCTTATAAAACTACCCATTCGTACTCTTCCCCTGCCCTCTACACAGATCAATCCGAGGCAGTTAACCATGAGACTACGCACCAACCCGCACTCCACTCGCATCGGCAACGTAGACATCCACCAACTCTTCCAGGTCCTAGAACTCGACGCCGGCTATGCAGTAGACACATACCAACACCAACAACTCCACATGAACCTTCCCAACGGTACAGGTAACCGCGGAAGCGTCTCCTTCTCCCCTCCCTCACTCCATGCCACCGAATCGCAACTCGCCATCATAGTCCCATGCATGAACGAGGAGCAGCACATTATCGAAGGCGTACTACGCGGCATCCCACACGACTGCCTCATCATCCTCGTCTCCAACAGCGCACTTCCAAAGTACGAGGAAGAATGCGATTTACTCGAGCAATTATGCGACGACACGCAGCGCCAAGGCATTGCCATTCACCAGCAAAGCCAAGAGCTTGCCCGCGCCTTTTGCGCCGCCGGCATGCCCGAGGTGGTAAACCAGACGGGTGCATGCCAACAACACGTCCGCAACGGCAAAGGCGAGGCAATGATGATTGGTGTACTAATAGCCAAGCTTGCAGGTAAGCCATACATTGGTTTCGTCGACGCTGACAACCTTGTCCCCGGCTCCGTGCACGAATACTGCAAGGTGTTTGCCGCTGGCCTGCAGCTTTCGCTGCACCTGTCTGGCCAAGTAGCTTCCAGCACGGTTTCTCCCAGTTGTACACCAGTGACACCACAGGCTCACGCCATGGTGCGTATAAAGTGGAACTCCAAGCCCAAGGTTGTCGACAACGCGATTGTGTTTCCAAAGACGGGCCGGAGCTCGCGGGTGGTGAATGAGTGGATGAATCGGCTCTTGCGGGCGATTGACGACGGGGGCGAGACTGGGGGCCAGGATATCGTGCAGACTGCTAATGCAGGCGAGCATGCCATGGATGTTGAGCTGGCGCTGAAGCTCCGGTTCGCGACTGGATACGCGGTTGAGCCGTTTCAGTACATTGATATATTGGAGAGCTTTGGCCGCGTTGCTCTCGACGGGGCTGCTGACAAGGACGAGGCGATTGCGCAGTGCTCTTCTGATGATGATGATGATGATGAAGCAAAGGTACGTATCCTGCAGATTCAAACCTGCAACCCTCACTTTCACGATACGGGAAAGGGGAATGGGCATATAGAGCGCATGTGGGCTCAGGGTCTCGGCACCATTTATCACTCGCGTATGACGTCGCGGATGCTAAAGGACGAGCTGCGTAGGTATCTAGACGATAACCTGTCCACAGCCGTTAGAGACCATGGCATGTCGCCACAGCTTCGTGTGTACCCGTCTATGCGTGCAATCGATTTGGACGTCTTTCGGTGTGGGATGAAGGGCCAAGCCAAGACGTTCAACTGTAGTTTGGAGTAAGGGAACGATGGTGGTGATGGTGTTGGTATTGTAGAGTAGTAGGACTCGAAGATGGCCACGTGGATAGAGAGTGACGGGGCTTTTGTTGATTTAGCCTCGTGTTCCTCGAGATTCAAAGATGATTTAGAGAACAGCGTGCGCGCGGTTTAGACACCTCCAAGCTGCTACTTGAGATTTGCTTTGGGCAACTTCGTGTTCAATACTCTCTCGCTTTAACAGGGTAATTGATGGCTATGCCAATTACAGATTTCGTTCGAAAATAGCTCATATGGTAAGTCAACCCCCCAACAACAAGTGATGATGAGAATGAATCCTTTTTTGAAAGACCATCCACTCAAATTGACTTATCCAGCATTCCATCCCTCATAAACAAGAGATATCCCATGAAATCCTAGCCAAGCTGACAGTGAAGGGTGTTTCATAATATTGCTTCGGTGTAAATCAACCAAACGACGTGCGTATCCGCACATCTTCTCGGGTCAACTCGCAGCGCGAATCTTTACACATGGAAGCATCAGTGATAAGCAATACAACCAATGAAAACCCATCTCAAGCCACACTAAACGCCTCTTCTTCACTCACTTTCTACTGCATTCCAGCAAGAAAGCCTTGTCTTGTACGCAAGTACCTAGACGCTTGATTGATAAAGTCCCCAGCCTTGTGAAAGCATACAAGATTGCCCTTGGCGTCCCTGACGGCTTCTCCAATCGACCAGTCATACGGCCGACCGGTATGTGAGTCCCTTGCCGGACACCTAAGACTCTGTATCGCCTTCTGCTCGATCTGGGGCACTGCTGAGATGTTAGCCAAAAAAAAATTATCTCCTGTTACTTTGATCTGGCCAGGAGGGGGTGCTTTACAAGTGGCCACATAGAGGAGGAATTCGTCTACCGCCGTGCGACTAGCTATTGTGTCACTGGAATGATCGGCTAGGAGTACCGAGGCAAGGTTCTCCATATGTTTGACCGTCTCCACTCGCACCCCTGCGCACAGCTCTGTTTGTTCGACGTGGAGCGCAGCTAGTGGGCTTCCCGTCGGGTGCATGAGGATGCCCTTGACATCTCTTGGCGTGAACATGTCTCTGCTCAGCGGGTTGCGGAAGACGCCGCCGTTCGCTCCGAGGGCTTGAACAAGCTCATCCATAGACCAAGCGTAGTTGTCCTCGGTTACGTAAAAGTCGGTTCTGGCTATGTCTTTTACCTGGTCTCCGAGCATGGTCTCGTCGTTGGTGTAGTTTCGTTCTAGACGCTCGTGCTCGACGTGCATAAAGGCAATTTCACACTGAACTTGCAACTCCTCGGGAAGTGCGTGCTTGACGCTGTTGGAGCGGGAGAAGAGGAGATCGCGCATGGTGTCGAGGCTTACGGATGATGTCACACCACAAGTGGCGCGTTTACGTTTGATCATATCCTCCAAGTCCTGAATGGCAATCTCGATTCCGTCTTTCGGGTGGTCTTGAATGTTGCGTGCTACTGAACTAGCACTTTGCATCGCGCTGTCAATGGCTGCCTTGTCCTCGTTCACAACGGCTTGAATCTTGGTCAACTTCTTTGGCTGATGCTCCCCATCCTTGCTTTTGGACTTTTGTGAGCGTAGTAGATGTGAAAGAATTCGCGTCGCCTTTGCTCGCACGTTTCTGTATACAGCCGCCAAACTCATCCTTGTATCTTCCACCGACTGCAGGCCCGAAATGGGCTTTGACAAAGTGTTCTGCTGGTCTTGACCACCCTGGAGGACCTGGCCGGCCAATGTTTTGTCACCTGGCGCAGGTCTTGACGTACTCATGAGAAACCTTAGGTAGGCATCAACATCTGGGTCTTTTGGAACTGAAGCCTTCAACTTCTTTGCCTCGTCCAAAGCTCCTTGTAGCCATACGTCTCCAACTGACATGTAGTGTTCGATCAGTAACTTCCTAGCGCCTATGCCTGGTGGATGCCGCGATATCTCCTCGTACAACTCTGCGATGTAAGTCATGTCAGGACCTACAGAATCCATGACGCCCGGCATGGCCGCTATAATGGTGAGCTCTCGGGTAGCTAATGTTAACACTGAATTTGGGCATGCGCAAATTGCCTGCTGTCCGAAGATCTTTGGCCTGGTTGTGAGTAGATGTTTGTTAATGATGTGCAAAATGGCGAGGTTCTACGAGCCACAAGGCTGAAGAACAGCAAGCTGCAGCCTTGTCGACGACAAATGCATATATACGGTGACCTATTCTAGCAAGGTTGCCTGCGGAAGCCTTAGCGCGACACTAATCATCACCTAATGATAGCCGCCCACAGTCCCCCCCTTTAGGCACACAAACGTGGGCCATTTCCAGGAGTTATATACTATGAAATAT
>Ga0265798_10012169_pt1 | contig 10413 bp, 8 predicted proteins | sample P3T30metagenome_FD_192430 | JGI IMG/M metagenome (GOLD analysis project Ga0265798, IMG submission 192430) | Plant litter microbial communities from East Loma Ridge, Irvine, California - P3 T30 | ecosystem: Environmental > Terrestrial > Plant litter > Unclassified | place: USA: California...
GACAGCGGTCGAGATGCTGCTCGATGCCGCTTTCGGCCCGGATCGGTTCACGCGAACCGCGTACACGATCCGCGGTGGCACGAAGCCGGTCGCCGCGCTCAGCTTCGCCGCGGTCGAGGATGGCGTGCTGGTTGGCTCGATCCAGTGCTGGCCGATTGCGCTGGTCGACGACGACAGACTGTTTCCGCTGATCATGGTCGGCCCGGTCGCCGTGGTACCCGACCATCAGGGCGACGGCATCGGTCGTCGCCTGATGACGCAGGCGCTCGACGCGGCTGCCGTCACGGGACTCGACGATGCGCTCATGCTGATCGGCGACCCCGACTATTACGGCCGGTTCTTCGGCTTCTCCGCCGAGCGCACGGCAGGCTGGGCCGCCCCCGGCCCGGTCGAGCGCCACCGCCTGCTCGCGCGCGGCGATGCCGTGCCGGACAGCACCGGCATGCTAGGCCCCCGCGTTGCCGAGACCATGCCGGTCGCCGCATCCGCATAAGCCACCGCTTTACCTCGGCCCCCTGCCCGCCTAGTCCGCCGCCATGCCCATGGACCCCATCCCTGATATCGCATCGCTCAGTCTCGCCGAGATCGCCAAGCTCGTCGAAGAGGCCAAGCTCCCGCCGGTCGAGAAATGGAACCCGACACACTGCGGCGACAGCGAGATGCGGATCGCGCGCGACGGCACCTGGTATCACCAGGGCTCGCCGATCGGTCGCCCGGCGATGGTCCGGCTGTTCTCGACGATCCTGCGCCGTGAGCCCGATGGCAGCCACGTCCTCGTCACGCCCGTCGAAAAGCTCGATATCGAGGTCGAGGACGCGCCGTTCATCGCGGTGGAGATGAAGGCCGAGGGCAGCGGTCGCGATTCGAAGCTCGCCTTCCGGCTCAATACCGGCGACCTCGTTACCGCAGGCCCCGAGCATCCGCTGCGCTTCGTCGAGGACACGACCGACGGAGATGGCGGTCCGCGCCCCTACCTCGCCGTCCGCGGCGGGATGGAGGCGCTGGTCGTCCGCTCGGTCTATTACGAACTCGCCGAGCGCGCGATCGCCGACAACGCGACTCCCACCGGCCTGTGGAGCGATGGCGCGTTCTTCCCGCTGGAGCCCGCTGCATGAGCCTGACGGAACGGATGACCGCGGCGCTGGCGAAGGGCGCCGGGTCGCACATGATCCTGCTCACCGGCGACCAGCATGACGGCGATCTCACCGCCGCCGACACGTTGCTTCCCGCCGCTGTGCTGATCGCGGTGACCGACCGCGCCGATCCGGGCGTGATCCTGACGCAGCGCACCGACACGATGAGCCGCCACCCCGGCCAGATCGCGTTTCCCGGCGGCCGGATCGATCCCGGCGAGGACGTCGTTACCGCGGCGCTGCGCGAGGCCGAGGAGGAAATCGCCCTCCCTCGCGACAAGGTCCAGGTGATCGGCGAGGCCGACAGCTACCGCACCGTCACCGGGTTCCAGGTGACGCCGGTGATCGGCATCATCCCGCCCGACCTGGTCTTCACCCCGAGCGAAGCGGAAGTCGCCAGCGTCTTCGAAGTCCCGCTCGCGTTCCTGCTCGACGAGGCGAACCATGTCGAGGCGACGCTCGAATGGCAGGGCCACGACCGGCATTATTACGAGATCATGTGGAACGAGCGGCGCATCTGGGGTGCGACTGCGGCGATGATCGTCAACCTCGCACGCCGCCTGAGGTGGTCATGATACTCCCGGCGGCGGCGTGGCGAGACCGTGACGGCCTCGAAGCACTGACCAACGTTCTCGGCGCGGCGGAGGGCGAGTCGCGCTTCGTCGGCGGTGCGGTGCGCGATACGCTGCTTGGCATCGACGTCGCCGATGTCGACATTGCCACGCGCTTGCCCCCGCAGGAGGTGATCGAGCGACTCCAGGATGCGCGGATCAAGGCGGTTCCGACCGGTCTCGCACACGGAACGATCACTGCCGTCACCCCCGCAGGTCCGGTCGAGGTGACGACGCTGCGCCGCGACGTCTCGACCGACGGCCGCCACGCGATCATCGCCTATACCGACGACTGGCGCGAGGATGCTGCGCGGCGCGACTTCACGATGAACGCGCTCTACGCCGATCCCGCGACCGGCGAGATCTTCGATTATTTCGGCGGCCTCGACGACCTCGCGGCGCGGCGCGTGCGCTTCATCGGCGACCCGTTGCAGCGGATCGCCGAGGATCACCTCCGCATCCTCCGCTTCTTTCGCTTCCACGCGCGGTTTGGCAGCATGATCGACCAAGCCGGGCTCGACGCCTGCACCACGCGCGCGAACGACCTGATGGCGCTGTCCCGCGAACGCGTGGCGAGCGAAGTGCTGAAACTACTGGTCGCTGCCAACGCCGTGCCCGTCGTCACGCTGATGGTCGAACGCGGCATCTTCCGGGCGGTATTGCCCGAGATAGACACCGAAGGGGCAGCACGTCTGGCGCTGCTCGCCGACCGCGAAACGGCGGCGGGCATCGTGCCGGATCCGATCCGCCGCCTTGCCGTGGCGATCGCGCCTGCCGCCGCTGAAGCCGTTGGTGCGAGGCTGAAGCTGTCGAACGTCGACCGCAAGCGCCTCATGGCTGCCACTGCGGGACCCGGTGAGGAAGGCCCGCTCGCCTTGGCCTATCGCGTCGGCGTGGCCGGTGCAGTCGACCGTCTGCTCATCGCTGGCGAAGACGTGTCCGCAATCAAGAACTGGACGCCGCCTGCGTTCCCGTTCTCCGGCGGGGCTCTGGTCGAGCGCGGACTTCGCAAGGGGCCGGACGTGGCTGCAATGCTGCGCCGAGTCGAGACGCAGTGGATCTCGGAAGGGTTTCCGCGCGCCGAGCGCGTGGCGGTCATCGCCGACGGACTGGTGGCGGAGGTTTCCGCCTAACCCGTTTTGAGCCGGCGTGGGCGCCAGTCAGTTCGTAGCAGTTATAGAGTTGATCATCGCATACGCCGCATCCGGCTCCAGCGGTCGTGCATAGAAATAACCCTGCCCGTACGTGCAGCCCAGCGCCGCGAGCGTCTGGGAGAGTTCATGCGTCTCGACCCCCTCGGCCGTCGTCCGCATCCCCAGTGCCTGCGCGAGACTGAGGATAGCGCGGACGATCGACACCTTGTCGCGGTCCGCCAGCATGCCCGTCACGAAGCTTCGGTCGATCTTGAGGATGTCGATCGGCAGCTTCTGGAGATAGGCGAGGTTCGAATATCCGGTGCCAAAATCGTCCATCGCCAGGTTCGTCCCGAGCGCCTTCAGCGCGTGCATCGTCCCGGCGATCCGGTCGGGATCCGAGACGATCGCGCTCTCGGTCAGTTCGAGCGTGAACCGATCTCCCGACAGCCCCGTCGAGTCCAGCGCCGCCTGCAGCACCGGGGCGATCGCATCGCGCTGCAGCTGGATCGCCGACAGGTTGACGGCGAGCCTCACGCCGCACGGTCCGCCGTTCGCCGCGTCCCAGCGCGCAAGCGTCTGCGCCGCTTCCTCGATCGCCCATCGCCCCAGCGGCACGATCAACCCCGATTCCTCGGCGACCGCGATGAATTCGGTAGGCGAATGTTCGTGGCCATCCTTGTCGGTCCAACGCGCCAGCGCTTCGAACGACACGATCCGGCCGGTCGCCAGGTCGCAGATCGGCTGATACGCCAGCCGCAGGTCGCGGTGCTCGATAGCCCGGCGGAGCGCGGTCTCCATACCGAATTGCGCGCGGGCGATCGCGAAATCCTGGACCTGGTAGAACTCGGCGCGACCACTCACCTTGGCGCGTTTGACCGCGAACTGCGCGTGGCGGACCAGATCGACATTGTCGCCGGACTCATCGGCACCAAAGGCGATACCGACCGAGCACTCGACGTTGATCTCGTAATCGGTCAACCGGAACGGCGTTTGCAACGTCCGGTGGATCCGCTCGGCAAGCGCCTGCGCCTCCTCACGATCCTGATCGATCGATATCAGGATACCGAATTGATTCCCTCCGATCCGCGCCAGCGTGTCGCGCGCGCGCAACGCACCCTTGATCCGACGCGCCACCGTGATGAGCAATTCGTCTCCCGCCAACGAGCCAAGGCACGAGTTCAGCCGGCCGAACCGATCGAGGTCGATCGCAAGCACGGCCCTGACCGTATGGTCTTCGAGCTCCTCGATCAGGTCCGCGAACCCTTCCCGGTTCAACAATCCCGTCAGGCTGTCAGTCGTCATCTCGCGACGCAGACTGCGCTCGGTCTGGACCTGCGACGTCAGGTCGATGAAACTGATCGTACACCGTTCCCGGAATATGGGATCGGATCGTGCAATCGTGACGCGGTAATGGCGGCAGTCGATCTCGTCGCCCAGGACCCAATCGAAGTCGGACCTGATCTGCTCCGACCCGAGAAACGCCCGTATCCGGTCGCCGAGCTCGGCGATCATCGGCGATCGTTCCGCAACGACGCCGAACCCCGCCAGACGATACGCGCGATTCATCGCGAACAGCTCGAGTTGCCCCGCGTTCAGGACGATATGAACCGCGGGGATCGGCACGAGTTCAAGCCCGCGTGCGACCATATCACTCGTCACGATCGGCTTTGCAGTCTGTTCGAGGGCGGTCGATGGCATGCTCCCCGGTACCGCGGGTTCGTTAAGAGGCTCTGAAGGACCCTGAATGGGGCCTTTCTCATCCATTATCCGAACCGATTATCGCGCGGAAACCCCGTGGGCGGCATCCGCCCGGCGGCTCCGCGGGCAGCGCGCCAAGGGCCAAGGTCCGATTCGGTCCGAGTGCGGCCGGTGCCGCCGCCCATCGCCCAGCTGAGGCCCTCGGCAAAGACGAACGTGATCGCGTCGGCGAGTCCGCCGTCGCGGTAGCGCTGCAACTGGAGCCCCTGCCCGCGCGTCATTTCGACCAGCTCGGCGAGCGGGAACACCAACATCTTCCGATTGTCGCCGATCGCCGCGACGTAATCGTCATTGGGGCCGATCGGCCGGACGATCTTCAACTGTGCACCCGGTCGCGGCGTCATTACTGTCTTGCCCTTGCGGGTTTCGGCGATCACTTCGGCGCTGCTCACCGAGAAGCCGCGGCCATCGGTTGCGACGACCAGCAGTTTCGGATGCTTGCTCGCGGGCAGCAACGCGACGATCCCGACGCTGCCGTCGAGATCGATCATCGCCCGCACCGGCTCGCCGAACCCGCGTCCGCCCGGCAGCTTGTCCGCCGCCAGTGTGTAGAACCGCCCGTTCTCCGCCGCGAGCAACAGCTTGTCGGTGGTCTGCGCGTGGAACGCATAGGCCGGGCCGTCACCCTCCTTGAACTTCAACGCCTCCGGGCTCGCCAGATCATTGTGCCCCTTCATCGCGCGGATCCAGCCGCGCTGCGACAGGATCACGGTGATCGGCTCGCGCTCGATCATCGCCTCGAGCGGGATGTCACGGGTCGGCGCGTGCTCCTCGATCGTCGTGCGTCGTTTGCCGAGAGGGGTCTCAAGCCCGTATCGATCGCGGATCTTCGCCATGTCGCGCTTCATCCGCGCACGCTGCTTCTTCGGGTCGGCGAGCAACGCCGCCAGCGTCGCCTGCTCCTTGTCGAGCTTGTCGCGCTCGGTCTTGATCTCGAACTCTTCGAGCCGGCGCAACGACCGCAGCCGCATGTTGAGGATCGCCTCGGCCTGGCGATCGGTCAGCCCGAACTCGGCGATCATCACCTTCTTCGGTTCATCCTCGGTACGGATGATCTCGATCACGCGGTCGAGATTGAGGTACGCGATCAGATAGCCGTCGAGCAGCTCGACCCGGTCGGCGATCTTGGCCAGCCGGTGCTCGGTCCGCCTGCGCAACACGACGAACTGGTGATCGACCCACGCCGCCAGCGCCTCGCGCAAGCTCATCACGCGCGGCGTGCGATCCTTGTCGAGCACGTTGAGGTTGAGGCTGATCCGCGTCTCGAGATCGGTCAGCCGGAACAGCCCGTCCATCAGGATCTGCGGATCGACCGTGCGGCTGCGCGGCTCGAGCACGATCCGGATCTCGGTATCCGATTCGTCGCGCACGTCGGCGAGGATCGGCAGACGCTTGGCGTTGATGAGGTCGGCGATCTGCTCGATCAGCTTGCCCTTCTGCACGCCGTACGGGATCTCGGTGACGATCAGCTGCCAGCCGCCACCCTTCTCGCGCTCGGTCTCCCAGCGCGCACGGACGCGGAATCCGCCACGCCCGGTCGCGTAGGATTCGCGGATCACGGCAGGTGGATCGACCACTAACCCGCCGGTGGGGAAGTCTGGCCCCTTCACATGCTGCAGGATCGCCGCATCGTCCGCGTCGGGCGTATCGATCAGGACGATCGCCGCCTCCAGCAACTCGGCGGCGTTGTGCGGCGGGATGCTCGTCGCCATGCCGACCGCGATCCCGCTCGCGCCGTTCGCCAGCAGGTTCGGGAACAGCCCGGGGAACAGTTCTGGCTCGTGATCTTCGCCATTATAGGTCGGGCGATACGCGACCGCGTCCTCGTCGAGCCCGTCCATCAGGTCGATCGCGACTTGAGTCAGCCGCGCCTCGGTATACCGGTAGGCGGCTGCGTTATCGCCGTCGATGTTGCCGAAATTGCCCTGCCCGTCGACCAGCGGATAGCGCATCGCGAACGACTGCGCCAAACGCACCATCGCGTCGTAGACCGACTGATCGCCGTGGGGATGGTATTTGCCGATGACGTCGCCGACGACACGCGCGCACTTCTTGTAGCCCTGCGCCGGATCGAGCTTGAGCAGCCGCATCGCCCACAGTAGCCGCCGATGTACCGGCTTCATCCCGTCGCGCACGTCGGGCAGCGACCGCGCGGTGATCGTCGACAAGGCATAGACGAGATACCGCTCGGACAGCGCGCTATCGAAGGGGGCGTCGACGATGGAGTCGAACGGATCTTTGAAATCGGTGGCCATTGCGCGCAGCGATAGCAGCCGGGAACGAAACGATCAAAGCATGAACGTACCAAGCGGCCTGCGCGCTCGATCACGACGATATGCCCGCATGACGCGGTCGATCGAGCCCGCTACACCAACCTTATGATCCGCCTCGCCTTTCTCGCGCTTGCCGCAATGTCCACGTCCGCCGTGGCGCAAACGCCTGCTTCGCCGCCGCCCAAGCTGCTGACTTGGCCCGACCTGACCAAGCGGCCGAAACCGGTGCCCGATGCGACCGTCGACTATGGCACTGACCCGATGCAGAAGATCGACGTCTGGCTTCCTAAGGGCAAGACCAAGGGGCCGTTCCCCGTGGTCGTGATGGTCCATGGCGGCTGCTGGACGACGAGCATCGCCGATCGCAGCCTGATGAACTGGATCGCCGACGACCTGCGGAACACCGGCGTCGCGGTCTGGAACATCGACTATCGCGGCGTCGACCGCACCGGCGGCGGCTATCCCGGTACGTTTGCGGATGCTGCAAAGGCTACCGACCAACTCAAGGTCAGCGCCAAGACGTTCAACCTAGATACGCGCCACGTTCTAGCGATTGGCCACTCAGCCGGCGGCCACCTTGCGCTCTGGCTCGCCGCCCGCGCGAAGCTTCCCACGACGAACCCCCTCTACACCGCGCACCCACTCCGCATCCACCATGTCATCAGCCTCGGCGGCCTGCCCGATCTCGAAGCCACCGCGACTAACGCCGACAATGGCTGCGGCACCGAAGTCGTCGCGAAACTGGTCAGCACGCCCACGCCGCAGCATCCGGACGTCTACGCCGACACCTCGGTCGCGCGCCTCCTGCCGCTCGGGGTAAAGCAGGACCTCGTCAACGGCCGCGAGGACAGGATCATCCCCTTCGTCATGGCGACCGACTATATCGCCAAGGCCAGGGCGGCCGGTGACACCGCCACGCTCCACACCATCCCCGCGACCGGCCATGTCGAACTGATCGCGCCGGAAACGCCTGCCTGGGCCGAGGCCAAACGCCTGATCCTGTCCTATTTCGGAAAGAGCCAGTGACCCTCGAAGACGCCCGCGCACTCGACGCGACCGATCCGCTCGCCGCCTACCGCGACAAGTTCGCGCTCCCCGAGGACGTGATCTACCTCGACGGTAATTCGCTCGGCGCCCTGCCCGAGGCCACGCCCGCAGCGCTCGCCGACGTCGCGACGCGCCAATGGGGCGACCGCCTAATCCGAAGCTGGAACGAAGGTTGGATCGAGGCTCCCCAACGGATCGGTGCGAAGATCGCGCCGCTGATCGGCGCGGGCGAGGACGAGGTGATCATCGGCGACACCACCTCGACGCACCTTTTCAAGGCGTTGGTTGCCGGGCTGCGCAGCAATCCGAAGCGTTACACGGTCTTGAGCGAGGCCGGTAACTTCCCCACCGACCTGCACATCGCTGAGGGTGCAGTCGCCTGCGTCCCCGGCGCACGGCTCAAAGTGGTGGCCCGCGAAGACCTCGCCGCCGCGCTCGACGAAGACACCGCGGTCCTCCTCCTCACCCACGTTCACTACAAGACCAGCGACCGCTTCGACATGGCCGCCTGGACTGCCCGCGCGCACGATGCCGGCGCGTTGATGCTCTGGGATCTGAGCCACAGCGTCGGTGCGGTCCCGATCGAGCTCAACGGCGCGAACGCCGATCTCGCCGTCGGCTGCACGTACAAATACCTCAACGGCGGCCCCGGCGCGCCTGCGTTCCTCTACGTCGCCAAGCGCTGGCAGGACACGCTCGCCAGCCCGCTATCCGGCTGGATGGGCCACGCCGCGCCGTTCGCGTTCGAGGATGCCTACCGTCCCGCCCCCGGCATAAAACGCTGGCTCGCCGGCACTCCCGCGATGCTCTCGACCGCAGCACTGGAAACCGCGCTCGACCTCTGGGCCGACATCGACCAGCACGCCGTCGCCACCAAGAGCGCGCAACTGTTCGACATCCTCGCCGCAGCCGGCGACGCGCTAGGCCTCGACTGCGTCAGCCCCCGTGATCCCGCCAAACGCGGCAGCCACATCAGCTTTCGCCACCCGCACGCTTACGCCTTGACCCAAGCCCTCATAGCTAGAGGCGTTATCGGTGACTTCCGCGACCCCGACATCCTCCGGCTGGGGCTGACGCCGCTATATCTCAGCCATGAAGACGTCTGGCGCGCAGGCGAGATATTGCGGGATACGGTGGAGACCGAAAGCTGGCGCGATCCGGCATATTCGCAACGGCTCGCCGTGACCTGAGCACGCTTGACGGCATATCCCACTTAATCGATAGTGATTAGATCGATCACGGGAGACTGTCCATGAAGTGGGTTGTTAGTGGCGCTATCGCGTTGTCCCTCGCCGGATGCAGCAAGGCTCCCGAAAGTAGCGCCGGGGAGCCCGACATCGCCGGCAACTCTGTCGCCGGGGTGGCATTCGACTACAGCTATGACCTGACGCTACCCTCGTCCCGGATCCCGGATCTTCAGGAGGAACATGCGCGGGCCTGCGAACGGCTCGGGCCAACGCGCTGCCGGATAACGGGATTGCGCTACACGGTTGGGCAGCAAGGCGACGTCAGCGCAAGCCTGTCGGTCAAGATCGCCGCCCCCCTGGCGCGCGCCTTTGGCCGGGCCGGGGTGAAGCAAGCGGAGAGCGTGGGCGCAACGCTGACGGGGGCGGATATCAGCGGAACCGATGTCGCCACCGCCGCCGCGGCGACAGCGACCGAACGGACCGACGTCGCTGCCGAACGCGCCCGGATCGACCGCGAACTGGCCCGTGCCGATCTGGCCCCGCGCGAACGTGCCGAACTCCGCCAGCAACAGGCGGTCGCGCAAGGCCAAGCCACGGCGGCGGCCGCGACGGCATCCGAACAGCGCGAAAGTCTCGCCAATACGCCGATGTCGTTCGACTATACGACCGGCCGCGGGACCGGCCTGGTCGACCGTCTGCAAGATGCTGGCGACACTGCGCTCGGCTCGATCGGCTTGACCGTCACGGCGCTGCTATGGGTGCTGGCAGCGCTTGGCCCGCCACTGGTGGTGGCCTTGCTGGCCTTCCTGGTTTGGCGGCGTTGGATCCAGCGTTGGTGGACGGACTTGATGACGCGCATAGATCGTCGGACCGGCCGACCGCTCGCGACTGCCCACGACACGCCGTCCCCGCCCTTGCGATGACATCGGGCAGTATTCCGGGGGCAGTCATGCGCCGCGATTGCACCCCCCGCACCCTTCGCCTATAGGCGCGGCCTATTCCGGCCTCGGCTTCGCGAACGATCTCGCGTAGGCTGGGGCCGCTCGATTTTCATCGCTCGATTTCCAGGGGACCGCGCATGGCTCGCCGCCGCCAGATCTACGAAGGCAAGGCCAAGATCCTCTACGAGGGTCCCGAGCCGGGCACGCTGATCCAGTATTTCAAGGACGACGCGACCGCGTTCAATGCCCAGAAAAAGGGCACGATCAACGGCAAGGGCGTGCTCAACAACCGGATTTCCGAGCACATCTTCACGCTGCTCGATCATA
>Ga0265798_10012173_pt1 | contig 10412 bp, 13 predicted proteins | sample P3T30metagenome_FD_192430 | JGI IMG/M metagenome (GOLD analysis project Ga0265798, IMG submission 192430) | Plant litter microbial communities from East Loma Ridge, Irvine, California - P3 T30 | ecosystem: Environmental > Terrestrial > Plant litter > Unclassified | place: USA: California...
TTCCAATCTCCCTTCCCGCAATCTTGTCCCAGTTCCCCGGCTTTCCCGCCCCTCGGTTTCATAAAACATCATACCATCCAGGCGCGAAACTTTTTCAGGCAACTACCATGTACAACATTTCCACATTCTCTCAACCAATGCGTACGTGCATGCAACTTGAACCTTTGCCATCAATGTCCTACCCCGCTTGCGACATTTGACATTTGTCATATGCCACCCCGTCTGGTCTGCTAACTCGTTTCATCCTTTGTCTGCCTCAGGATGAGGCGGCGGTGGTTTTGTCGTCGCATGACGCCCAACAGAGCCAAGGCTCAAAATACGTTGCCACACACACACATATACCTAGAATCTGAACGTGCAGGTAAAGGTGAAGATAAGGGAGCCCTGAACAAAAAAAAACTACAATATTCTGTCAAAATGTAGGCGTTTTGTATTAAATCTTGATATTCTGTTTCTTCTCGACCGGCGCTGGCGAATGGCGATGGTGGTATCAAAGGCTGAAGGGGTATTCCTACTAGTACTACTACTACTACTGCTGCTGCTGCTGCTTCAACCTGTAAACTTTGTAGATAGAAAAAAACAAGCCACTACATACGGCGTCTAGCGTCTGCGTTCTGTGAGATAAGGAAGATATAGTGTACAAGGCGATGATGCGCAATGCCATAGGCTCGCTGTCTTGCGGCTCGCCAGTGGAAATTGCCATCAAGGTGTTGATACAAATGCAAAGGTAAAAAAAGGACGAGAAAAAATAATGGATGGTCCCGCGGAATACTTCCTGCCATCGCTGTAGTCTGTAATGATCGTGAATAAGTAGAAGAAAAACAGAACGCCGTGGTTATCTCATTATTATTCCTTTCTAGTCGTAAGGTTGTTTCGCCCCCTCCCCGTCAATCATATTTTGCCTCCATTGGGTTGGAGTGGTACTGGTGGCATCGGTGGTGGTACCCAGGAGGAAGGCTGTCTCGTACCGTCGCGCGGGAACAGACCGTATGTGGTGGCGACTTCAGTTGTAGTACCGCCGTTTGGCCAGTTACCGATGCTGCTGACTCGGGTTCTCCGTGATGGCTGTCGGCTCAGGTTTCCGATTGAATCTTTCCTGTTGCCAAACCTGAGAACTTCAGGGCGGTCAAGGTCGAACGGATCGGATTGTCGAACTGTTCGATAAGTAGCCGTTACAGGGGTGTACATGTTTGTACCACGCCTACTAGGTCCAGGCTCTCCGAAATACATATCTGAATCGCGAGATGCGAAAGTTGACATTGCATCAAAGCCTGGAACTGCCACGGAAGAGCGATTACGAGTATGTCTTGACAAGACGACCTGTGTAGGTAGCGGTGGCACCTTGGATAATTCCCGGAACGGGTCATAAGTGGAATACAATGATCCCGCAGCATTAGAGCTCAGTGTGGAGAATGAGCTCATCGTGCGTTGATGGTTGTGAGTTGGCACTCCTGCCCATACTGGCTCAGCTCCCGGTGGGTCGAGGATAGACGCAAACGGATCCCTGGTTTCCGGTTCGACAGTAGGGGCAGGAACTCGTGGTGTAACAGGCGCGCTCCGTGGGTCTGGGTTGAGTACTAAGAGTGTGTTTGGCTTTGGATCGGCAAACGGATTTGGCGAACCTGTGTCCTCCTGGATACCTGGAAATCGAAAGTTGAATGATATACTGCTCGGCTTCTTACGTTGGCCGTTTCCTTCGTTTTCCTCGCTCGATATGCCCCTATTAGACCCTGAGCGGTTGATAAAGCCTTGTGGTTCGCTGCTTGATCGCGCGCGACTATTGGAGTCTCTGGAGTATATTGAACCAACACTGTTTTGCACCTGATGTCGTTGATAGGGATTGCTCATGGGGCCAGCCTGATTTCCCTTCATCCTCGCGAAAATCGATGTCATCCCAGTGGGTAGTGTCTTCAGCTTTGTCACAAACTTTGGGCTCTCTTGCCTCTTTTCGTTCCATCTTACTGGCTTCGGCTTTCGTTTCCGCAAACAAAAGAACAGTAGTACACTGATCAAAGCCAAAGCAGCCAAACCCCCAAAAACACCCCCGATAATGCCTCCTGCATTTGCACCGCCATTCAATGTCAGAGGACCATCGTAATCAGGATCTCCCTGACTTGGTGCGATTAATCCCCCAGCTACGCCACCTGAAGGTGTGGGTGTGGGTTTAGATCTCTGTCGGGAAGATGACGACTGGTTTGGGTCGGCCAAGGCAGGCGAGTCTGTGACTGATGTTTGTGGGTTCGGTCCAGTTATGACAGGGAGTGCAGCATTTGATTGCACTGATGACGGAGCGTTGGATGGCACCGGTGTTGCAAAGGGAGCTGGCGGACTCGAGGTCACAACGAGTGAAGTGGGATCCGCTACTGGTATTATGTCAGAGCTGATTGCTACTGCTGCTGGTACTACGACGCTAGGAGGAGGCGGCGGCTGCGAAGTCTCTCCCGATGGCACAGCAGCAACCGTGGCTTTGGCCTCTGGTTGCCGTTGCAGAGACGCTGTTGTAGGGCCTGAAGACGTCGCTGCTTGGCCTGAAGACGCTGCTGCTGGGACTGGTGATGCTGCTGCTGCTGCTACTACTACTGCTGGAACTGGGGATGCTGCTGCTGGAACTTGAGAGGCCGGGTCTGGGCTAGGGGAAGCCGCTGCTGGGCTGGGGGAAGCAAGAGCAAGCGGTGTTATCCGCGATAGGGGTGTAGGAACCGAAATTATCGTACCTGTCGCCGAAGTTGCCTCTGCATCTGCTGTAGACGGTGAAGGTGATGGCGGAGGTGGTGCAGGTACGGCGCTCGATGGCTGTGCTGGTGGTGCTACTACTGCCGCTGCTTGCGTCGTCGTCGAAGATTCGGCTGGTGGGGGAGACGGCGGGGGAGCGGAGGATGGTGCCGCAGTAGTGGTTTGTTGTTGCGGTGGTTGCTCAGCGGATGCAGATGAAGTGGCTTCGGTAGGGTTTACGGCTGCTGGCTCCTGTGTTGTCGAAGTGGATATAGATGTGGATGTGGCCGCAGTTCGGGCGCGAGAACGAGTACATCGTCTCCCGCTTACGGTGGTGATGGAACCTGGAGGGGAGGCCATATAAGCGACGGCTTATATAGAGAGCGAGATAGAGAGAGAGAGAGGCCGTCAAGAGTTCAAAAAAAGACAGGAAGAGAAGAGACAGCAAGCGCCGTGGGCGCTTTGAGCATATTAAACTGGGAAATTGAACACTGCGATACCGCGATGCAGAATGGAAAATTGTCGAAGAGGGATGTTAGTAGGCGTTCGAAGAGCGACCGGGAGGTGGTCAACCGTTGGCAGCGTGTGGTGCGCTTGTATTCCTCTGAAACGCGAGCGGCTTCATGTTGCGCTTCGAGCAACACACATGAAGCGCAGTAGGCCTCGCAGTCTAGGGCATCAGCGGCAAGGCCGTCTCACCCGAAAGGCTTGGTACCGGACAGGGCAGGCCATTGGCCATTGTGGTAATCATCGCGATGTTTACAGCGCTGCGAGCGGTGTTGGTCGGGCGGTGCCATGTGGGATGAGGCTTCTAGAGGGTTAGCGGAGGAGGACTGAAGCACGTGATGCAACCCCGACGTCTCCAACACGGAGCGCTTTCGGCCTCACATAGCTGTACAGGTCTCGGTGAAGCACATCCCCAGCCGTTGTGCGATTCAGCGGATGGATCCGAGTGAGGCCAGGTGCACCTGACAGCCGGCAGGGGGCTAGCGCATGGAGAGGCTGAGGGCTTGGATGCCGAGCAGCCTACGCTGAGTCTATCTTCAGCATAGCAGCTGTCAAAGGTTTCAATCCAGATGTCAGTTGGAGTCGACCCTCGTGCAGCGCTACCGCAACGGATATGGCAGACAGGTGCTGGCGCCGTGTGGAGACGCTGCTACGCTGGGTTGCGCACGTCCAGTTTGGCCGCAAGCTATGTACGGTAGGTATCGCTCGACCTCCTCGACTCTGCACTGTCGATTCGCACACCTTGCGCGGGTCCTTGCAGCGTCTGTAGCACAAGCAATCAGCCATGTTTAGTTTCAGCGGTAAGCCTCCTCTTCGCTCGCTCTTGTTCTCTCTTGTCCACCATGGGCCCCGCCATGTCGTATGCCGAGGCCATGTTTGCGCGTTTCAAGTCACCTTCTATCGCCTTCCGCATTGCGAGAACACCCCGACCAGATGTGCGGCATATGTTTCAATGCCGCTCCCCTTCGCTGGCTTGCACTCCGCCGTGAACTCCTTTGCGGAGCGGGGGTTCGTCGAGTTTCCCTATGGCCTGTTCGTTGACATTTCACACGTGTTTCGTCTGAGACCTGTGGTGCACGTGCAATAGAGTCGCTGATATAGGGCTATCCGGCCATAGGAAACCTACTCGCGGGGCAACATGATACGCAGAAACAAAGGCCGCCACCGTCGAAACCTATCCCAATCAAGTTTCCCGTTCTCGAGCCACCCGAGCCGTCAAACTCCAAACCGCCGGATTCATGGATCCAGCCGGATGTCAGCATCTCTCGGCACTTTCTGCGCTTGAGAAAGCCATCTGATATCAATAAAGATACATTGGCATTACTCAATGTCACGTTTCAGCCTGAATGCGACCTCGAGACGTTATTATCATCATCATCATCATCAAACTGCAACAACTCGTTTCTGCCCCCAACATCCTGGCTAGAGTCCCCTGAAACCGTACCCAGCCTTCCCGAGTCTGCGCCCACGCTTCTTTCCAATGGCAGAAAGTTACCCGATCATGGAGAATTCCATGTTCGCGCTAAAGAGTTGCTGTTCAAGAATGCCGATGCCTTCTCCTCGCTTACACGTAAAAGCAGTACAGGCCAAACGCCGCTCCGGCTGGCACATTTTCGAAAGTTCTGGGAAGGGCTTGACAATCTGGCGTATTATTGGGACAATTCTCTAGACGAGTATCTTCCACCGGCTCAAGGGGCTGTCGATGAACATGGGACAACGTCTTCGAGGTCCTTGCCTGATCCTACACCTGAGGAAGATCAGGGAGCCGAACGAGAAACGGGCGACGAGCCTCGCAAGAAGGCGAAAACTGCAGAGACTGCCAATGAAAAGCCTCCGCTTCAGCCCCCGCACATTAATGAGCCCAGTAATACATCACTGAATGCAGATAAGCTCCCAACTATCCAGAGTCGTGTAATTCCCGCTAGGGCTGCACCGCCCAAGGTCCCCTGGGCTGCAAACATGGACTCTCAGAGTAAGCCACTTGACCTTTCAAACGGGTCTTACCGAGGATACCGGATCGGCAATGGTGCTGAAATGCCCGACCAGTATCGCATCGACTGCGTGCGGGCGTTTGTGGAGCCCATTGCGTGGGCGTTTGGTGTAACCCTATCAGCACACCGCCGTCCCCCCGTCCTTACTATTGAGCACGTTCGTTTTCCTGTACGTATGAGCTCTGTGGCCTGGCGACAGCCCCAGGACCGAGCGAAAGCAAGACAGGGCTACATGGAGGGCCCAGTACTAGGTATACAGTGCAGGGCAGACGTCAACTTTGGAGCAACGGGGAGGCTAGACGCCCAGTCTACGCTTGATGCTGTACGGGAACTGGGCGGACTGTTGTTACTAGCACAAGAAAGAGCTAGAGAAGGAAAGACAGAAAGAAGAGGTGGCCAAGGCAAATGGTGGACATCAAAGGAACGCTGGGGTGGAGGTCCTGGTGGGGAAGTTGGCGAAGCTACTGGGGCCACTGACGTGCTAGCAAAAGAAGTAGCATCTAAACTAGAAGAGAAGCCCGTTGAGAGAAACCGAGATGGATCTAAAGCTCGTCGCAGACCAACGCCGACCGAAATCTGGAAGACACTACGACCAGGTAACCCACTTTGGGACCCCAAGGTTACATATGAAGCTGTCGGCAAAGACAGGAGTGTTGCGTGGGACAACGTAAGGCTCCGTACAACAACCTTAATAAACTTGAATGCGCTGATCCGTTACTGCAGGTCTTCATGGTCTCGTCATTGAATCACCACATTAGCCTGTTAAAACTTTGCATACATCCGGCCTACCTGGCGTACATTACTGAAGGCAAACTACCTGATCAGAGCCCATCAGATTCTGACTGGTGCTCGCCGAAGCTGTCGAGAACGAGATGGTTTGACTTGTTCAACATTGATGACCGCATCGAAGCTATGAGAGGGTTGTGGGGCATATTGTCTTACCTCATGCGTGCGGATGACAAACGTCATGAAGACACTGCGATGAATGAGTGATAAGAGAGCACTTTCATTTTGCCTTCTTTCAGGCGGAAGCGCCCAGTCAGAGCTACAGTACACTTTCAAAAGGCATCAACCTCGAACACTTCATTTCAGAGTCCACTTCAGGTGGCTGGAGATTTTCGGGCCATCAAAGCTGGTCCACAATCTGATGATAATCGAAACCCGGCCACTGCTACTCGCCAACCTATGCCATGTGTCAATACCTTCAATTCATATACTTGCGACGCTGGGCTAGAATTGTCGGGATTGAACAATACCATGTCGCAATCGTTTCGAAGACAAATGTCGAGTAGCGTATGCACTAACCCAACAAAACTCTATTTGCGACTACGATACCGCAGAAATTCCTTTCTTTAGCCTAGGTCAGTTTTTCCAATGTGCGGATATACGTGCACCAACACACACAGGATATTGCACGATAATGCAGGCATTTTCTTCTCCCACTTGCGTCTGGCCAACCAACCCCGAGACACTGACGCACAGTCGCCCAAAAAGGCAAAGCTTATGAAACGGGGCGACAACGTGACCATCTGGGCCCTAGATGCACGCACACCTGTGCCACCCTTAGCTGGTGCCCAATGCGTGCGCGACAAATCGCACAGTCTTTCAGTGCAACAGTACCACTAAGAATATAAACATCCCTCCACCAACAGGCTTTGTTCAGCTTCGCCCCGTTCAGTATAACTGTGGCGCTTTTAGGCAGTCTGCGCCCAAGGGGCGCCTGACGCAACGACGTAAGGCGTCTGTCAAACTATCGATGCGCCTAGCTGCTTGACGGTAGCTTGGAAACTTGTAGGCAGCACAGGTTACGACTTGAAGTCACTGCACAATCACCTATCCTGGACCCACTCGATCCAATAGCAGCTATAGGGTCATCGAGAAATACCCACAAGTACCATGCCGTGGCACAAAATGTAATTTTTTTGAAGTAGGTATCAAGTTGGGATAGGTGATGTAGAGCTTTCATGACATACTTACCATTCATTCTTAGTTACAAGCATCTTTGCACGAACACTAACACGGACAAATGATTGTTGCAGAATACTGCATAGCAATTAACTCTGTGTGGTTTGAGTCTGGCTGTGCTCTACTTGTTTGACCCCAATTCCCGGTCTGATCAGATTGCTCACATGGTATCGACTGCGCGCATTGATCCGCAGACCGGGGTTGGGAATAGGTCAAAAGTACCCAGGTACCTAGGTACTTTCGCAAGAGCAGGAATACTCGTCGTCGGATTGATTTCACGATGGATACCCACAATGTTTGAGGAACGTAAAAATTACAGCTTGGCGCCTTCAAAAAGCGATAGTGCAATTACAGGTTCCCCTTATCAAAGAATACACGTCGAGAACATGTCACAACACAAGAATGGGGCATGTTGACTATAGTCCCAAGCAAACGCTCCAATGACCGATTACCTTTCCTAACGACGCCTCCGGGCAGAGAGTAACAGTGGCTTGAAACTGCGACGGCCAAACGACAAGATATCGGTCAGCAGCCCAACCCTCTACACACACCTCGTTCCTCATTCCTATACTGCTTCGAGCCTCAGCCTCTCCTGCAGCCCAAATCTATATAAGATCGGTCGGGTTTATGGCTTGCATGAAAAGGGCCATTGGGATCCGATAAAAACTCCATTTGCTTACTGTTCAGATCCCCGACTACGCCGCTTACTACTACTTACTACTTTGATACAACAACTTACACCTTTTCAAACTCCGCCCCCACCACTACTCTCCACAAAAACCAGCACGCCTTATTTTTTGCTCCGCCTTGCAGATACTATCGGTTACTATTCCCGATCTCTGACATCTATCGTGGACTCCTTTGGGACATCGCGTGGAGAGCCACTTTGCTCTGCCAGCACCACTCTCTCGTCAAGCCGACGTGTATATCAGGCTCTTGCTGTCACATTGCTCGAAAACATATGTATATATAGGGCTTGTATCCCCCGCCGTTCATAACAGCATCGCAGACAGGATCAACTCGGCTACGTTCTCACCTTGCAATACCACCCTTCCTGCTCTACCATCCCAGCTCCCACACATCATCACCATCCCAACCCGCAACTATGATCTCCCCCATCCTCCTCCTCGCCACTCTCCTCCCCTCCCTCCTCGCCGCCGCAGACACCACAGCACCCAAATCGCGTACTCTGCGCCCAGAACTCAACGCCGCGCTCAAGAACGCCGCTACAACCTTTGACCGCAACGCGCTCCTCTCCTCACCCGAAGACTGGTACTACGACTTCAACACGCACGCCAACTTCAACAGCCCCACTGGCGCCGTCATCAACGCCGACGCCGCCACCTTCCCCGCCGTTACAGGACTCGGCTCCAGCGTCGCACTGCTCAAGCTGGCGCCCTGCGGCATGTTGCCGCCGCACTTGCACCCCCGGGCAACGAACCTGGTGACTGCGATTACAGGAAACACAACCACGTACATGATTGGCGAGAACGGCGTTGCGATGCGGAGAGTAGATTTGACGCCTTTGGTGGTTACGCTATTTCCACAGGGAAGTCTGCATATGATGCAGAATAATGGTACGTGAAGAAGTTTTTTTTTTATGGGGGTTGTTTTCCCATTTCAGGCCATCTCCTCTTTTCACCCTTTGAACTCGAATCGAATCGAGTTGAGTCAATCTTTCCCTCTTCTTCTTCTTCTTTTTCCTCTTCTTTCTTAGTCTTGGGATATTGTACTTACAATGCCAAAAAAAATTAGGCTGCGAATCCTCGCTCCTCATCAGCTCCCTTAACAGCGATGATAGTGGTACACTGAATATACTGCCTAGCCTCTGGAATGTGCCCCAGGATATCATTGATGCGGCTTTTGGCGATGCATCAATGAACACAGCTGATATGGGCAAGGGCATTCCTGCTGTGGGCACGGGCGCCATCATCGGTAGTGCAGAGTGCAAGAAGAGGTGCGGAATCTCGACTTGAGAGGGGGAGACGTGGGATGAGGCTATGCTACAGTAGTGCGTGTGGCGTGGCGTGGCGTGGCGTGGCGTGGCTTAGAGGAAAAAAACTGTTAACGGCTGTGCTTTTCTTTGTTGCGCAATGCTTTAGTTTACTTTTTCTTCTTTCTATTTCTGTCATCTAACCCTTGCATCGAGCTTTCCTCCTTGCTTCCTTTCTTGCTTCTGCTCGGCCTTCAAGTTTGCATGCGGTGGTCTTCGAAATGAAAACTTGTTTTCATGGGAAGGGTTTTTTTGGGAATTGTCCAACTTTGTATTACGCGGCATATACAGGTGACCACATGGAGAGAAGAAAAAAAGAAACAAGAAAGAAAAACCCCCCGAGGATGGCTTGCTTTACAAATTCTTTTCTCCGGTCTCTTCTCCTTTCTAGAACAATCTTGCGTCCAGCATGCGTCCACTTCTCCTCGCGAGTATTACGCCCCGGGCCGCCAGCCCGCCTAATAATGGGGCCAGACTGTCTCGGCAGCGTGGCCAAGTTGATGTGTAATGCATCCACAGTAAGCAAGTTGCCTAGGTCAGACAATGTTTCGCACTCCCTTGATGGCTGAGATGGTGGACTAAGAGGAGAAGGTCTTTCACAATAAGCGCCATAGCTTGCCCTGCACCGATGCCATTGGCCAGCGCCTCAACCACAACATGAGAGCCATGTGGTCTTCGCCCCCACGACACGCACATGGCCAATGACGCCTATATCGTAGCCGTATGGAAATGAGATGCAAGTAAGACATATTTCCGCTGCGTACCGACATGCTCAATTCAGTCTGACCGCGGCTGGCATACGCCCGCTTGGTGTTGGAATCTCGTTCGAGGAGTGGTAAACGCGCTGGTTGCCTTGATGAATCTTTCTGCTGCGCCACGTTCAGCGCGCATCTTCGGAGACTCTAACGTGCGGGAAGGTAAGATCGGGCCCCTCGCCTGCCAGCTTGGAGGACATGTGGGTGATAACTTCGTCCGACCATCGAAACGCATCGACCTGATGATAATCTAGAAGAGAATTCAAGCCTCTTACTATCCATTCTTTTATCTCCGGTGTGCAGAATTCGTATGCCACAACAAAGCTTAGGCCAGTATGGAATGCGCCTATCGGCCTGCTGGCCCAAGCATCCTCCCATGTTTTACAAATTTCGAGAGCGATCGATCGACACTCAGCTTGTAGGCCGTAAATTGTGGGGTCGAATGGCGGGAGAAGTCGCATAAGGACTTTGTTAGTTAGAATGATGACA
>Ga0265798_10012174_pt1 | contig 10412 bp, 8 predicted proteins | sample P3T30metagenome_FD_192430 | JGI IMG/M metagenome (GOLD analysis project Ga0265798, IMG submission 192430) | Plant litter microbial communities from East Loma Ridge, Irvine, California - P3 T30 | ecosystem: Environmental > Terrestrial > Plant litter > Unclassified | place: USA: California...
CCCGACGTTGTCGCCCTGCACGCTCGCTGTGATCTGACCGGCAGGAGACTTATTCAAAATGAAGCGCCCGGTGGATAGCTTGTCCGTTTGCGACACCGGTACGCCGTTGTCGCGCACTTCAATCACCGATTCGATCGGACCCGCATGCACTTGGTATTCATGATTGGTGCCGACCAACACAGGGCTGACGTTGAAGCACTCACCAAACACCAGGGGCTGCAATGCATCTTTGTTAGTGCCTGTTTCCCCAATCACGGCTTCGCTGACCGGCGTGTTCAAGCGCTGCAGCTTGTCGCGCAAGGACAGGTTCAGCACGCCAGCATCTCGGCTGCCGATGTCGGCGACCGTGCCGGCGAAGATCCGCCTGAAATCGCTGCGCGGCCAGCGCACGTCGCCAATGAAGACGTCGATCGACCGGTTGTGCCAGACATCGGCAAGCCAGTCGTCACGTACGCCGCTGGCGTTGTCGATTTCGATATTGCCGGTCGACAAAGACGGCTGGCCATCCAGCGGAAGAGACTCGTCGAACGAGATTCCGCCGCGGATGATGCCGAGATAGGCCACGTTGGCCGGCGTATCCGTGGTCGAGGTCGTGTAATGACGATCAGCCAGCAAACGCGTGGTTTCCACGCCCTTGCTCAAGACGCCAACCTCGGCCAGGACCACGCGGATTGCTGAAGGCTCGTCGAGCCAGGCAAGAAACTCTGTGTCCGTCATACCAATTCCACCTTTCGTTCCGACGCGGCATAAGCGCCTCGGCTGACCGCTTGGCCGACACTGCCCGCCACGTGCTCCGCGCCGGCGGCGACCGTCGATGCGACGGCGTTGGCGCCATCGCCCGTGGCCTTCACTAGGGCGGATTGCAGGCGCACGACGTCCCCGCGCAGAGCGCGTACCTCGGCCACTAGTGCGGCGTTGTTTTCGCTATCTGAGTTGCTTCTTGGCGTTGCCGAATACACTTGGCTTTCGGCTGCGGTCAACACGCGTTCACCTTGATGAAGCTCTGCGACATAACCGTCAAAGGGCACATAACCAAGGCCGTGTGCATGCGAACCATTGACCTTGGCCTGACGAATCTGTGCCTCGATCTCCGCCTGACTCATCCCGTTGCCCAGGGCAGCCAACCAGAAATCACGTCCGCCGGCGTCAGTAGCTCGACCAAATACGGACTGGTAAACCGAGTTCAGCCACAGTTCGTTTTGTGCGACTTGCCCAAAGCTGGACTTGGCGCCTTCTGCACCCATGTTCTTCGAGGCATCCGACCAGAACTTCAGACCACCCGCATCGGCAGTCCGACCAAGCGTGTCCTGATACCAGCCACCAACCGCGTTGGAGGTAGCGAGCAGGGGCTGCAAGGCGGTAGCAAGCTCCACGGGCAGGCCTGAGAGCAGCGACGCAACTTCATCAAGCCGACCTGTTTTCAGTGCGAGTGCTTCCAGACCAGCCATCTCGGCCTGTGCGGCTGTGACCGCGTGTTGATACTGGCGATCCAACATCGAATAGGCGTTGGCTGCGACACCTCGAAGCTCTTTCAGCTGAGCCAGGGATTCGCCGCCCACCGACAGCTGCTGCTCGGCGTTGGTTTGCGTGGATGCACCTAGACCAGTAAGCGCACCGGTCACGCTGTCGAACACCGAGGTGTAATCGCTACCGGAAGCGCTGTACTCGCGTTGCAGTTGAAGATAGGTTTGCGCCATGCCCTGCAGCGCGGCCAAGGCCGTGACGTCACCGCCCTGCGCTTTGCCCAAGGTGCTTTGGTATTGGGAAGCAGCTTCGGCAAGCTTTTCGCCAAGCGTCAGCGGCGACAGTTCCGATACCTTCAAGCCCTGCACATATTCGCGCAGCCCTTTGCCCAGCCTTACAAGCTCCTCGAGGTTGGTGCGCTCGACTTGGTAACGCTCAAGCACCAAGGTGCTCAGTTCACCAGCAAGCGATACCTGCTGTTCGAGCGATGCAGTCTGCATCGCCGCCCAAAGCTGTTGCTCACGCGCGGCTGCGAAACTGGCGGGCTTGCCCAGGGCTTTGTCGATGCTGTCCAGCGTGGACCCGGCAGCATTGCGGGACGACAGCGCCGACGATGCTCGCTGCGTTGCGCCCTGAACGGCCTTCAGCTGTTGCTCGAAGGCGTTGGTCACAATGGCAGCTTGCTTCGATGCTGCGGCATTGGCAGCATCGATCACGTCTTGCGCTGCGTTGTTGGCAGCGTCGACCCACTGCGCGAAAGATCCCGACATACCGATCAAAGTGGCATATGCCTGCTGACCTGAACTGGTCGTCAGATCCAGCGACTCGACAAGTGCGCGGAATTCCTCCTTGGTATCAGGCAAGACCAGGCCAAGTGCAGCGACGGTTTGCGTCATCTGCTTTTGCTGGTCGTTCATCCGCTCGGTTTCGGTGTAATACCCCTGGTAGTAGGTGGACAGGTTCGCGGTCAGCTGATCCAGGCCTCCTGATGCGGCCACCAGCCCTTCGCGCGCGGCCCATGCCAACTTGGCCAGCGCCGGGAAGGTGTTGCTCATTCCGTCGAACGCGGTGTTGACCTCACGAACCTTTTCCAGTGCCCCCTGCAACGCCTCGATCTGCTCTTTGGTCGCCGACGACAAGTTGACGCCGTCGAGGACCTTCGCAAATTCGGGGGCGAGATTGGATTGTTGCAGGCCTGCCAGCAGCAGTCGCTGCAAAGCCAGTTCTGCTTGCTTTTCCATGTCGGCGTTGGCGCCTGTCCACACGCTGGCGAAAAGCGCCTGGCCGTTGCGGGACAGGGTCGTGCCGGCATCGGCTCCCTTGCCGTCTGGCGAATAAGCGGTCTGCAGACCGAGCGTCAGACCAGCGGCATTGCCTCCGTACTGTTTGGCGAGCGCAGAGATGCCGCCACCGACGACATTCAAGCTGTCGCCGTAGCCCGAAGAGAAGCCCATGTACCCCCGGCGATCTCCGTAGAAATAGGCTTCGTTCGGTGCGTAGACTGTGCCTGACTCGGTGATATCGCTGCGACCGTATCGGCCGACACCAGGCTTTTTGCTAGGCCCCATCATCGAGCCAAGCGCCGCACCTATTGCCATGCCGGCAATCGCGCCAATAGGACCGGCAGCCATGCCCAGCTGACCGCCGAGCGTGCTTGCGCCGAATGCGGATGAAGTCGCCATCGTCATCCCCAAACTGGCGCCCATGCTTCCGCCCATCGACGAATAGCCCTTGTTGCCGAAAATGGCCCCTCCGACCAGACCGCCAAGCACGCCAGCCACGCCTGCGGCGCCCGCCCCGGCGGCGGTACCGCCGCCACCTAAGCTCCACGTGCTCGTCGCGGGGGCACCTGAGAACCAGCTTGGCGTGACATACCCCGGGGCGTTTGTTAATGACCCCGCAGAGATGGTGTTACCACCAGCCTTGAAGATTGGATCTGTGCCGACACCGGTAGTCAGCGGTTGAGAAGCAGACCCCGTCGTCCAGCTCGCCGAAGCAGCCCTCTCTAGAAGCGCTGGGCCGCCAGACGTATACATCGGATAGGTCTGGGCCCCTAGCTGGTTCTTAAGCAGCGACCCCACAATGTTCGGCAGTTGCAAATCCGAGTTCGAACTGTTTTCAGCGTCATTTTTTGTGCCACTCACCCACTTATCGAGAACACTAGCGCCGCCTGTAGAAAGGCCCTTATTCGTATTCGTCGAGTAGGCGCTCCACGCGTCGCCCAACGACTTGGGCAAAGACAAGCCTCCGCCAGCATTGCCAGCCCCCGACCTGAAGACCGCGTCGAACAGCCCCGTCACGGTCGACTTGAGACTGCTCTCCATCGCCTGCTTGATCGGGCTAAGCACTTCGCTCTGGATCTGCGCAAGCAATACGGTCCGTATTCCTTTGCCGGAAAAATCTCCCGTCTTCAGCCCGGCCAGCACAGCATCCGAAACGCTGGTCTCCAGCGCCTTGAGGACGCGCTCAATGCGGTCATCAAGCTTGTCCGCTGGCTTCTTGCTCTCCTTTTTGGACGAAGTCTCGTCCAGCGTCTTGGCAAAGGCTTGCAACGCGGTGATGACCTTGTTGACAGCCTCCACAGTGCCAGTTGCCTTGGCGTCGGTGGTCTGCGCCGGCGCACCTTGCGTCGCCTGTTTTTCCGCAGTCGCTGCCGTCTTGTTGGCTACGCTGACCGCCTTGGTCGCCGCTGCGGGAGCGGGCGTTGCCGCGCCCGCGCCAGCTGCCTTTTTCGTCGCCGCCGACGCAGCGGCATGTGCGCCGTTCAAGGCATCGGCCATGGCCGACACATCTGCAGCGCATTGCTGTACGGCGGTCAGAAACTTCGTCGCCGAGCGCTTTACTGCCGTCACCTCACGCACGCTCACGATTGCCAGGTCGTCCAGTGATTTGAGCGAAGTGACAAGGCGGCTGTCTGTCCCGGTCAGCCGAGATAGTTCTTCCATGGGTCACCAAAATAAAAAGGCCCCGCACTTGGCGGAGCCCGATAGAAAAGCCGCTGCGGCGCAGCGGTCTGGAACGATAAAAACCTGAACAACGTGAGCGCGCAGAGGCAGCGTCTACACGTTGCGCCCCAGGCTGGCCGCAGACCCGACCTTCCCCACCGAGTCATCCGCCAAACTCACCAACCACGCAGCATCCAACCCGCGCAGTGCCTTCAACTCCCACTCCGCAGGCCGTATCCCCCGCTGGCGAAACCAAACATCAATCTCCCCATGCATCAACGGATTCGGCGCCATGCCGGACTGCCGCCCTGCTGCAATCTCGCAGAACCAGCGCCACAAATACGCCGTCTCTTCCGGCGGCACGGGCGCGCTGGCCAACTCGTCGGCCAGCACCCCGGTCTGCGCATGGATGTCCAGCAGCACCTTCTTCCTCGAAGGCTGACCATCTTTGCCAGGCCGAGTAAACGCAAACTCGGCCTCGGCAAACGCGACTAACGCGTCGGTCAGCCCTGCGTAAAAGCGGCGCTGTCGGCCGAGGCTTCCAGGATCTGCGTGACGAAGCTGGGGTTGCGCGTCAGCAGCTTGCGCAGGTTGGCTTCGCCGAAGGGCTCTTTCGGGCCGCGCCAGCCGATGGTGGCGATAACGGCTTTGTCGATGGTCAGGGTGACGTCGTCTTCGATGGGACGCACTTCAGCGTTCTTGCCTTTGCGAGCATTGGCCAGTTCTTGGCGACGACGGGTGTTGATGGTGCGGAAGGTGTGCGAGGACACTTTCTCGGAATGTTCGCCCAGCACGCGCAGGTGAATGCCGGTGGGCAGGTTGGTCGCGGTGAGCAGTTCGACTTCAACGCCTTGTTCGTTGGCGCCGCGTTCGTCGAAGTTGTCGATGCTGATTTCTTGTGCCTGGGTCATGTTTTGTTGTCCTGTGGGGTCACGCCGCACTGCGGCGAAAGGGGAAAGGGGTCGGGCTTGAGGCAAACTCAAGCGCCGTAAATCGGTGCCAGGTAGTCGTACAGCGCGCGCTGCATCGAGTCGGGCAATTCAGTGCCTTTGATCGATACCTGCGCGTCGCCGAAGGACACGTCCTGGGCGGTGAGGGACAGCGTCAAGCTGACGGTGGATACGCTGTCGGCCACGATCGCGGTGTCTACCGACGACACCGAGGCCGACAAGTCGACGCCGTCCACTCGAATCCGTCCGCGGCCGTTGTCGCCGACCGCAATTTCAACGCGCGCCATACGACTGCTCCTTGAAGAAAAAAACCCGGCCGAAGCCGGGTCGAAAGGCGCTCTGGACCTATCAGGCGGCAGCAGCGGGGGCGGCAACCTCCACGGTGTCGCCGGTCAGGCGGAAGTTGAAGGTGGCGGACACGACGCCGGACACCTGGGCGTCCCACGAGCGCTGCGAGACCAGGGCCAGGGCCGAGAAGGTCGAGCCGTCGCTGAAGGTGACGCGGATCAGGTGGGTCTTCTTGTCTTGCGCGGCAGCCTTGATGACGCCTTGTGCTGCGTCGGCTTGCACCCAGTGACCCGACACGGTCATGGTGCCGGCGTCTTGCAGGCCCAGGCGGAATTCCTTGGCGCTAGAGGCCAGAACGGTGGCGTCGATTTCGTCGGCAGTGCCGCCTTGGTACTGGACCGACTTGGCGGTGATGTCGAGCGATGCGAAGTCGCCGGCAGCGACCACGGTATTGATGTCGGTGACAGCAGCTTTGGAGATGTCGAGCTTGGTGCCTTGGACGAGCAGAACGGGATTAGCCATGTAGTAACTCCAGAAACGAAAAAACCCGCTCGATGGCGGGTTGGGGGGTGAAAACGTGATCTGGTCGGGACGAAAAAAGACCCCGACAGCTTTTCGGTGTCGGGGTTGGTTTTCATGCCGTGGCGCTGCGACAGGATTCGCAAAACGCCGAACGCAAAAAAGCCCGCTCAGTGGCGGGCTTCATTTCTTTCGGGCGAATTAATGCAGCCCATCGGGCTGCATATACTCACACTCGAAAGTGCGGTGATCAAATTGTGGATCTATTATTGCGCGCCTTTGCGCGGTAGTCAAGGATATTTCCGATCGATGTGACCGCATGGAACATCAGCGGGTCAAATTGGCGATAAGGAATCGCTGCGGCGCGGCACAGCGCTGAGGGATGCACGCCGTAGCAGTAGTAGCCGGCCAACATCACCTTGTCTTTCATCGGCAAGGGCTCGCCGCGCCACGCGGCTTCCACCAGCGCCGCGTCCGACACTTCCGCGCCGGTGGGCGGCTGGCGCCACTCTTGGCGGGCCTTGCCCGCCAGCACCGCCAAGTGATGGCAGACCTTGCCGGTCATGCTGATGTCGGGGCGCCGACGCTCGCGCATGATCTCGCCCCAGCGTTCCAGGCGTTCGTGCAATGCGGGCGATACGCGCAACCGGAAGTCGATTTCGCGATGCGGGCGCGGCCCGCTTTGTTTGATGGTCACCAGCTTGCCAAAGGGGTCGATCACCTTGACCTCGCCGGCGCGCGCCGATGCGGCTTCTTTGCGTTCCAGCACGGTGGCGGGGTCGCTGTATTCCCAACGTTCACGAGCGGACATGGTCACTCCCTTGCTTGCGATCACGCGACGTTGCGGCGTGACCTGGTTCGATTCGGCGAGCAGGCCCATGCCTGCGTGATCGACGGCATTTACTGCGCTTGTCTGTCTGGATAGATGCATTGCGTTGTCTCCTCTGTTCTGTGTGTCGATCCGGATGCCATCGCATCCGCTGTGGTGTTGGTTCATGTGGGCCATCACGCGAAGCCGCGGGTCTTGCGCGAAGGCAGCGGTGCGTCCTGCTGCGCATCTGCCGCCAGGCTGGCGAAGCGCGTTTGCGCCCCGACATAGGCCAGGCGCACGCGGCCGGGCTCGCCTTGGCGGATCAGGCCGACGTTGATTTCGGCGATGCCGCGCGCCAGCGTGTCTGCGTGATAGACCTCGTCGCGATACAGGAACAAGGCCACGTCGCAGTCTTGTTCGATGGCGCCCGAATCGCGCAGGTCCGAGGGCATCGGACGTTTGTCGGCGCGAGCCTCCAGCTGGCGGTTGAGTTGCGACAGCAGCACGATCGCCACGTCCAATTCCTTGGCAAGCGCCTTCAGTCCTCGCGTGATGCCTTCGATCTGCGCATTGCGGTTGTCGCCCTCGCCGTTCATCAGTTGCAGGTAGTCGATGACCAGCACGTCCAGGCCATGACGGCGCTTGGTCGAGCGCGCTTTCGCGCGCACGTCGAACAAGGACAGACCGCCCTGGTCGTCGATCCACAAGTTCAGGGCGCGCAAGCGCTGCAGCCCCGCCGATATGCGTGACCACACGGCATGGCTACCCTCGTCTGCAGGCATGGTGTCGGCTTGCAGCAGGTAGCGCAGATCCACCAGGCCAAGGCTGGCCACTTGGCGTTGCAGCAGCTGGCGTTTCGGCATTTCCATCGACAGGAACAAAGCCTGTCCATGCACCGCGACATGGCTGGCGACATTCATCGCAAACGCTGTCTTGCCCATCTTCGGTCGAGCCGCGATCACGATCAGTTCGCCGCGTCGCAGGCCACCCGAGAGCTTGCGATCCAGTTCGGCAAAGCCGGTCGAGATCGCCTTCGGCATGACACCGGCAGCTTGTTGCCGCAGGTCTTCCACGAAGCTTTGCAGACCATCGGCAACATGCTGCGGTTCGACACGACCGCGTGCAGCGGACAGCTTTTCCAATTCGCCCTGGCCGTAGTCGATCAAGGTGGAAATCGGTTCGCCGATACCGGTGTATGCACGGTCGGACAGTTCGGACGCCAGGGCCAGCACCCCGCGCCGCTGCGCGCGGTCGCGCACCATGTCGGCGTAGTGGCCGATGTTGGCGACCCCGGGCGTGTTGCGCGACAAGGCGTTCAAGTAGGCCAGCAGCTCCGCAGGTTGTGCGCCCAGTCGCTCGAACACCGTCAGCACATCCGCTGCTGCGCCCTCGCCGATCAAGCGCAGCACTTCGCGATACGTCTGCCGATTGCGCGGGCTGTAGAAGTGTTCCGGGCGCAGTTCACCGACATGGTCGATGGCATCGTTGTTCAGCAGCAGGCCGCCCAGCACCGATTGTTCGGCGGCGTCGCTATAGAGGTCGGCGCGTGTCATGCGCGGCGCTCGTGTTGGCCGCCGGCGACATTGGAAAAGCCTGCGGGGCTGATCAGCCAGTCGAAGCCGACATTGGGTGGCAGCGAGCAGTGCTCACGCACCCAGGAAAAATAGCGCAGCCAAAAGTTAGGCTTGTCCGAGTAGCGGATGAACGCGGCGATGTCGCCGGCGCGCTTGGTCGAGTACACATGCGTGGCAACCGTGCCAAGCTGCTCGCCCAGCGCAGCGTTGTAGGCGCTGATGACCTCGATGGCGGTGACGTCGTAGTCGCACTCCACCTCGTCTTCCCAGCAGGCACCGTTCAGCCAGGTGGATGCGTGCTTCACGTACTTCACGTCGGTCCACAAGCCTGCCGCAGTGCTGCGTCGAATCGACTCGATCATCGTGGCCAGCAGTGCTTCGTCAGGCATCAAGCGCGCGAAGGCATCGCGGGCATCCTGCTTATCGACCTTGCGGGGGTACACCAGCCAGAAGCGATCGAAGCGGTCTTTCAAGTCCCCTTCAAGCACTCGCTTTGCACGCGCAGCAGCCGGTGCTGAAACCGCGGTTGCCGTCACGGGCCGAGGATGAATACTTGTCTGTTGAAGTTGGTTTTTGGGCTTGTCTTTTGAGGGTCCCGAGACGGGACGCGGCGTGTCCGCATCCGGGACCAGCGCCAGTCCCATCTCAGGACGCCCCTCGTCCCGATCCAGGACAGCTGCAGAGGCAAGCTCGCGCGCCGGCTCTGGTTTGACCCAGGTTTCATGCAGCTTGTTGATGCCCACGATCAGCCCGTACTTGCCTGGCTGACAAACAACGACATTCATCCGTTCCAGCTGCTTGAGGGTCGTGGTCACGTGGTTGCGCGCAATGCCGCACAAGGCACCCAACTGCGACGCGGTCACGTCGTCGACTTTCTTGCCATAGCCGTAGGTCTTGCGCACGACGGCAAGCAGCACGTGCAGCTGCCGCCCGGAAAAACCGAAGCGCAATACGGCGTCGTACAGCTCGTTCGCCAGTCGCAGATAACCATCTTCGACTTGTGGTCCCCGGTTCCCCAGGTTCACCAGCGTCGCCGCATTCACCAAAGATATTCCTTCATCTCGTGCTCCTCGTTGTTGTCCAAGCTCTGTTCTCACGGTCCTGCCCCCTGCGCGCTGTGCGAAGAACCCAGGCCGTGCGGGCGAACGCCCCCGCCGCGCTCGGAAAGTGGCGCCGAGCGGCGTGTTGCCTTGGTTCATGTTGTCGGTGAAGGGCAATCGCCCTTAATCATTTGAAATCGTTATCGCGATCAACTACGATGTGAAGGATCGCGTTGCGATCAGCTTGCAATTGCTCGACTTCCACAGGTTTTCATAGGAGGATGGGCAAACCGCAGCGAATTCGATGACTTAATTTAAGCGCAAATGCGCTCAACCAGCAAGCGCATTTGCGCCTGCGTAACGATCACTTTTGCGATATGAGCACTCTCAGCGAACGAATGAAACAAGCCCGCATCGAGGCTGGGCTGTCGCAGGCCGAGTTGGCCAAGCAACTTGGCGCAGGGCAGTCAACCATCGCCAGCATCGAGAACGGCCGCAACCAGAGTTCCGGACGTCTGGTGGAGATCGCCCAGTTGCTGCAGGTGAACCCAAGCTGGCTGGCAAGCGGTCAGGGACCGCGCAAGACAGGTGCGGACATCGACGAGGTCAAGGCGTCCGATCAGATCGTGGTCTGGGAAAACCTGGCCGACCTGCCCCCCGATGAGAACCGGGCGTGGATCGACCGCTACGACCTGATGTGCTCGGCCGGCAGCGGCATCGTGCAATGGGAAATTCGCCAGAAGCGCGCGCTGCCGTTCACCGTCGACTTCTTCAAGGCGATCGGCTCCAAGCCAGAACACTGCCGGCTGGCTAACGCGCGG
>Ga0265798_10012175_pt1 | contig 10412 bp, 9 predicted proteins | sample P3T30metagenome_FD_192430 | JGI IMG/M metagenome (GOLD analysis project Ga0265798, IMG submission 192430) | Plant litter microbial communities from East Loma Ridge, Irvine, California - P3 T30 | ecosystem: Environmental > Terrestrial > Plant litter > Unclassified | place: USA: California...
CCTGATATTCCGACCACGTGTCGATCGCGTCGCTTTTGGCGAGTTGCATGGCCTGAACCAGATTATCGTCCTTGATGTTGGCGACCGCCATGAACACCGAGAGGACCACTACCGTCAAAGCAACGCCGCGGTTGATTGCCTTGTCGCGGCTTTCAGGAAGATCGCCGCCGATGTCGTCTGTCATGGGGTCCCTCCATGTCGATACCGGTCGCGCAAGTGATAGGCTTGCCCCGCCGGCGCAAGCCCCGCACGATCACCCGCTTTGACTGTGAACGACTTTTCATTCTAGCGAGCGCGCGATGAACGCCGCCCTCCCCGCCGCCGGTCCGGTCCGAGTCGCCGCCCTGTACCGATTCGCGCACTTCGACGATCCCGCCGCGCTGCGCGTGCCGCTGTACGATCTGTGCGCGCGGCTAGGGGTAAAAGGTACGCTGTTGCTCGCGCGGGAGGGAATCAACGGCACGATCGCAGGTGCGGAGGCGGCGATTGCCGATGTGGTGGCGCATATCCGCACGCTGCCGGGCTGCGCCGATGTCGAGATCAAGGCCTCAGAAGCCGCCGCAATGCCGTTCCACCGGCTCAAGGTACGGCTCAAACGCGAAATCGTGACGATGGGCGAGCCCGATATCGACCCGCTCACCGATGTCGGCACCTATGTCGCACCGGCTGAGTGGAACGCGCTGATCGAACGGCCCGACACGGTGGTGATCGATACCCGCAACGCCTACGAGGCGCGGGTCGGCAGCTTTGCGGGTGCGCTGGATCCCGGCACTGCGACGTTCAGCGATTTTCCCGAGTGGTTTCGCGAGCATCAGGACGAACTCGCCGGCAAGACGATCGCGATGTTCTGCACCGGCGGCATCCGCTGCGAAAAAGCGACCGCGTTCGTGAAGGCACAAGGGTTCGACTCGGTGTTCCACCTGCACGGCGGCATCCTGAAATATCTTGAGGAGGTGCCGGAAGCCGACAGCCGCTGGCAAGGCGAGTGCTTCGTGTTCGACGAACGCGTCGCCGTCGGGCACGGGCTTGCGGAGGGAAGCCACGCCTTGTGCCGCGCCTGTCGTATGCCGGTCAGCATCGCGGATCGTGCATCGCCGCTTTACGAGGAGGGTGTGAGTTGCCCGGCCTGCCACGGCAGTCGCGACGCCGACAAGCGAGCGGCGCTTGCCGAGCGGCACCGGCAGGTGAAGCTCGCCGAAGCGCGCGGCGAGGCCCATGTCGGCGCGAGCGCGCCTGTAAAGAAGCCCGACCCGCTGGCGTAGCGCCAGCGCCCTGCTTACGCACGGCCGCCGCGCGACCGCTCAGTAAGAGCGGCCGACGATCACCCGCTCGACTGCGGCTTCACCGGTGAACACGCATGTGCCGTCAGCGGGTCCGGCATCTGCGGGTACGTTGCGCAGCGTCAGCTTCAGCGCCTTCAACCGCTCGATCACCGTGTCGAGCGTAGCGCCGGTCGGCTTCGCCCACTGCACCTCGAGGAAGCCGGGGTTCTTCACACCCTCTGCGAAGAACGCCTGAACACCAGCGAAATCCGTGACATCGCGGACAATGTTCGCATCGAGTCTCGCCTTGGCCTGCGTGAACAGCGCGTCCTGAATCTCGGCCAGCATCGCCGCCGCCTGGTTGACGAAATCGCCCTTGGCCACAACCGCGCTGTCGAGCTTGCCGTCTTCCCGGTAGAGCCGATCACGGCGGATCACCGAAACGTTGCCGCCCGCCACATCGCGCCCGCCGACCTCGATCACGATCGGCGCGCCCTTCTTCACCCAGCCCCACCGCTTCGTCGCCGCCTTGACCTGCTTGAGATCGAGCAGGGCACGCACCGGCTCGCCGAGCGCGGTCAGGGCACCGAGTTCGGCCCGCAGCGCCTTGCAATAGTCGACGATCGCCGCGTCCTCGGGTTGGTCGCGCAACATCGGCACAATCACGATCTGCCAGGGCGCGATGCGCGGCGGCACGCGCAGGCCGTCGTCATCGCCGTGCGTCATGATGAGGCCGCCGATCATCCGGGTCGACATGCCCCAGCTCGTCGTCTGTGCGAGTTCGACCTGACCGCTCGCGTTCTGGAAGGTGATGTTCTGTGCCTTGGCGAAGTTCGTGCCGAGGAAGTGCGAGGTGCCGGCCTGGAGCGCCTTGCCGTCCTGCATCATCGCCTCGATGCTGAACGTCGCGACCGCGCCGGGGAAGCGCTCGTTCTCGGGCTTCTCGCCCGCCACCACCGGCAACGCCACGCAGGTTTCGGCGAACTCGCGGTAAACCTCGAGCATCTTGAGCGTTTCCTCGCGCGCCTCCGCCTCGGTGGCGTGCGCGGTGTGCCCTTCCTGCCAGAGGAACTCGGCCGTGCGCAGGAACATGCGGGTGCGCATCTCCCAGCGCACCACGTTCGCCCATTGGTTGATGAGCACCGGCAGATCGCGCCACGACTGCACCCAACGCGCGAAGGCGGTGCCGATCACCGTTTCGGAAGTCGGCCGCACCACCAGCGGCTCCTCCAGCTTGGCGGACGGATCGGGGATGAGACCACCCTTGCCGTCGGAGATCAGCCGGTGGTGCGTGACGACCGCCATTTCCTTGGCGAAACCCTCGACGTGCTCGGCTTCCTTCTCGAAATACGAGAGCGGAATGAACAGCGGGAAATAGCAGTTCTCGTGCCCCGTCGCCTTGATGCGATCGTCGAGCAGCCGCTGCATCCGTTCCCAGATGCCATAGCCCCACGGGCGGATCACCATGCAGCCGCGCACCCCCGATTCCTCCGCCATGTCGGCCTCGGTGATGACGGTTTGATACCAGGCGGCGAAATCGGCTTCGCGCGTGACGGAGAGTGCGTGCTTTATCATGGTGCGCGGCGATAGCGCCGCACGCTGCCCGCGTCACCCCCTCCGCGCGGTCTGCAGCAGTCGCCGCGCGCGCAGGTACATCTCCAGGCGCTGCGTAGCGAACAAGCCGAGCGCAAACACGACGAAGATGTTTGTCGCCATCGCAAGATCGAGGTGCATCGCCTGCCCCTCAATGCGCGCCGCCGCCCGCAAGGCGATCAGCACGATGATAAACATCACCCCGGCGAGCGACGCCTTCTGGTTGAGCTGGTGCGTCACCGGATCGACCATGATCCGCATCATTTTGCCACGCTGCCAGCCGAGCAGCGCGCCGGCGAGCAACGCCAGCGCACACCCGCCCCAGCCGGCAAGCGTGAGGGGTGTTTCGTAGAGCAGATATGCACACACGGCGCCGTAGACCGCCGGAAAGACCCACAATCGTTCGAGCTTCAGCGGGCGCACCTGCGACATTCGGCGCAACCGCAACGCCATCACGATGACGATGGTGACGGCGGGCACAAGATACTGCGCGATCCCACCCGGCTGAACCTGCATCGCGCGCGCCCCCGTTGTCCCCACCCGACAGGGATCATAGCGCGAAGCAGTCGCGGTGCACCAGCGAATACCACGGTGGCGCACCGCACAGCCGTCACGCCGCGAGCCGACGCGCCAAGCGTGTCCCGACGTCACGACATACTGGCGGCGCGTGCCGCCGCCATGTGCCCTCCCCGCGACGTTACTCGGCGGCGGCCGCCAGCACCGGCTCGCGCCACACCAGCACGGGCTTGCGCGCCGCCTGCGTCTCGTCGAGCCGACTGCGCGGCGCGAAATGCGGTGCGGTCTTGAGGCTGGCGTCACCCGCCTTGGCACGCTCCGCCACGGAGCGAAGCGCACCGATGAACTGGTCGATCCCTGCCTTGCTCTCGGTTTCGGTCGGCTCGACCAGCATCGCGCCGTGCACGACGAGGGGGAAATACACCGTCATCGGGTGGAAACCCTCGTCGATCAGCCCCTTTGCCACGTCGAGCGTCGAGAAGCCTTCGGCTAACCCGTCGTCGGAGAACAGTGCCTCGTGCATGCACGGGCCGGATGCAGCGAACGGGGCGCTGAGCGTGCCCTCCAGGCTACGCAGGATGTAATTGGCGTTGAGCACCGCATCCTCCGCGACCTGCCGCAGACCGTCCGCACCGTGGCTGAGGATGTAGGTCAGCGCGCGGGTGAACATGCCCATCTGGCCGTGGAACGCGACCATCCGGCCGAAGCTGTGCGGGTGATCGTCGCCCGCCGATTCTTCCTCGATCAGCGCGAACTTGCCGTCCGATTGCTTCACGACGAACGGCAGCGGCGCGAACGGCGACAGCGCCGCCGACAGCACCACCGGCCCGGAGCCCGGCCCACCACCGCCATGCGGGGTCGAGAACGTCTTGTGCAGGTTGATGTGCATCGCGTCGATGCCGAGATCGCCCGGCCGCACCTTGCCGACGATCGCGTTGAAGTTGGCGCCGTCACAATAGACAAACCCGCCGACCGCGTGGACCGCGTCCGAGATCGTCTTCATGTCGCGCTCGAACAGACCGCAGGTGTTCGGATTGGTGATCATCACCGCCGCCACGTCCGGGCCAAGCCGGGCAAGCAGCGCGTCGGTGTCGATCCGCCCGGCGTCGCTGGCCGGGATGTTCTCAACCGCATAGCCCGCGAACGCCGCCGTCGCCGGGTTGGTGCCGTGCGCGCTTTCCGGCACGAGGATCACCTTGCGCGCGCCCTCGCCCTTGGCGTCGAGCGCGGCCTTGATCGCGAGGATGCCGCAGAGTTCACCGTGCGCGCCCGCCTTCGGGCTCATCGCGACCGAGTGCATGCCCGTCAGCGTGATGAGCCATTCGGCGAGTTCGTGGATCACGCCGAACGCGCCCTGCACGGTATCAACCGGCTGCAACGGGTGAACGTCCGCGAAACCCGGCAGCCGCGCCATTTTCTCGTTGAGGCGCGGGTTGTGCTTCATCGTGCACGACCCGAGCGGGAAAAGGCCGAGGTCGATCGCGTAATTCTGGCGGCTGAGCCGGGTGTAATGCCGCATCGTCTCCGGCTCGGACAGGCCGGGGAGGCCAATCGCGCGCGCACGCTCCAGCCCGCCCAGCCGCGACGTGCCGGCCGGCACTTCGGCGAGATCGACGCCGGTCGTCTCGGTCGAGCCGACCTCGAAGATCAGCGGCTCGTCCAGCATCAGCGCACGGTTGCCGGTGAAGGTGGCAGGCGCGGTGTCGGCGTTCGTTTCGGGGCGCTCGGGGCGCCAGCCGCTTGCATTGATGGTCATGCCAGTTCCTCCGCAAGCGCCCGGGCAAGCGCTTCGACATCGTCTTGGGTAGTGGTTTCGGTCACGGCGATGACGAGGCCGTTCGCCAGATCGCCGTCGCCCGGATAGAGCCGTCCCAGCGACACGCCTGCCAGGATCCCGCGATCGGCAAGCGCGCGCACAACCGGTCGCGCTTCCCTGGGAAGCTTCAGCGTGAATTCGTTGAAGAATGCATTGCTGACGACCTCGACCCCCGGCACCTGTGCCAGCCGATCCGCCGCCGCCGCCGCGCCGAGATGGTTGATCTCGGCCAGCCGCCGCAGACCCGCCTCACCCAGCAGCGTCATGTGCGCCGACATCGCCAGCGCGCACAGGACGGACGAGGTACAGATGTTCGAGGTCGCCTTCTCGCGGCGGATATGCTGCTCGCGGGTGGAGAGCGTCAGCACGAAACCGCGCTTGCCCTCGGCGTCGACAGTCTCGCCGCAGAGCCGGCCCGGCATCTGGCGGACGTATTTGTCCTTGCAGCCGAACAGCCCGACATACGGCCCGCCGAACTGAAGACCCACGCCGAGCGATTGCCCCTCGCCCACCACGATATCGGCGTCCATCTCCCCCGGCGAGCGGATCGCGCCCAGCGCAACCGGCTCGGTGACGACGGCGATCAGCAGCGCCTTGTTGGCGTGGCAAGCGTCGGCCAGCGCGGTCAGATCGGCGATGCGGCCGAGAATGTCGGGATATTGCACCACCACGCACGACGTTTCGCCGTCGATTTTGGCGATCAGCGCGTCGATGCCGAAATCGTCGTCAAGGGTGGGCGTCGCAGTGTCGAGCGCGTCACCCGTATACTTCGCCATCGTCTTGGCGACCGAGACGTAATGCGGGTGCAGACCGGGGGACAGGATCGCCTTGGCGCGCTTGGTGATGCGCCGCGCCATGCCGATCGCTTCCCAGCACGCGGTCGAGCCGTCGTACATCGATGCGTTCGCCACATCGGTGCCGAGCAGCCGCGCAACCTGCGTCTGGAACTCGAACATCACCTGCAACGTGCCCTGCGCGATTTCGGGCTGGTACGGTGTGTATGCGGTCAGGAACTCGCCACGCTGGATGATGTGATCGACGCTGGCGGGCACATGATGCTTGTACGCGCCACAGCCGAGGAAGAACGGCACCGATCCCGCCGCCACGTTCTTCGCGGCGAGCGCGCTCATGTGGCGTTCGACCGCCATTTCGCTGGCGTGCATCGGCAGACCGGCGATCGGGCCGGAGAGGCGCGCGGCCTCCGGCACGTCGACGAACAGATCGTCGATCGTCGCGGCACCTATGGTGGCGAGCATCGCCTGACGGTCGGTATCGGTTAGCGGCAGGTAACGCATCAAGGTCTCCTCCCCTCCCGCACGCAGGCGCGAGGGGCGTGTTCGGGTTACTGCTTGGCGACGAACGCGGCGTAGGCGGCTTCGTCCATCAGGCCGGACAGCTCCGAAGGATCGGAAAGCGTCAGCTTGAAGAACCAGCCCTGCCCTTCGGCATCCTCGTTCACCAGTGCAGGCGAATCGGTGAGCGCGGCATTGCCTTCGGTCACGGTGCCGGAAACTGGCGCGTAGACGTCGGACGCAGCCTTGACGCTTTCGACCACGGCGGCGTCCCCACCCTTGCTCAGCGTCTTGCCGGCTTCCGGCACATCGACGAACACGATGTCGCCAAGCTGGCCTTGCGCGAACTCGGTGATGCCGACCGTGCCGGTATCGCCTTCGACATCGACCCACTCATGGTCTTGCGTGAAATAACGGCTCATCTGCGGGCCTCTTTCTGTTAGCGAACGTAGCGGTGGGGAACGAACGGCATCGCGGCGACGGTCGCGCTGTGGACCTTGCCGCGCTGCTGCAACTGGATGCGGGTGCCGGGTGCGGCCATCGCGGCGGGTACGAACGCCATCGCGATCGGCGCGTTCACCGACGGCGCGAACCCGCCCGAGGTGACGCGGCCGACCTCGGCGCCATCCGCATCGACGACCGACGCGCCCTCGCGCACCGGCTGACGACCTTCGACCAGCAGACCGACCCGCTTGACGGCGGGACCAGCCTCGCGTTCGGCGAGGATGCGCTCGGCACCGGGGAAGTTGCCCTCCTCGCGGCGGCGCTTCGACAGCGCAAAGCCGAGATCGGCCATCACCGGCGTGACGCCCTCGTCGAGATCGTGGCCGTAGAGCGGCAGGCCGGCCTCAAGCCGCAGCGAGTCGCGCGCGCCCAGACCGATCGGCTTGACCTCCGGCTCCGCACACAAGGCTTCCGCCAACGCCTCGGCATGTTCGCCGTCGATCGAGATTTCGAAACCATCCTCGCCGGTATAGCCCGAGCGGCCGATCCACAGCGGCTTGCCGTCCCATTCGAACGGCGACGCCGACATGAACACCAGATCGCGCACGCCCGGCACCAGCCGCGCCAGCGCGTCGACCGCCTTGGGGCCTTGCAGCGCGAGCAGTGCCTGATCTTCCATGTGGTTGATGAGCACGTCCTCGGGCAACTGATCGAGGAAATACGAGATGTCGTCGTACTTGGTCGCACCGTTGACGACCATGTAGAGGCCGGAGACGTCAAACGGGTTCGTGTCCGGCAGGCGCGTCACCATCAGATCGTCGAGAATGCCGCCGTCTTTCGCCAGCAGCAGCGAATACCGCTGGCGACCGGGCTTGAGGTTGGCGATGTCGCCCGGCAGCACGGCCTCGAGCGCGCCGTCAAGGTCCGCGCCGTCTTCGGTACGGAACAGCAACTGGCCCATGTGGCTGACGTCGAACAGCCCGGCCGATTCGCGCACCCACAGATGCTCGGCCATGATGCGTTCGTACTGGACGGGCATGTAATATCCGGCGAACTCGACCATGCGGCCACCGCGCGCCCGGTGCCAGGCGTCGAGCGGTAGCGTCAGGGTAACGGGGTCTTCACCGGTCTCGTCGATCAGGTCTGCGTCGCTCATGCCGGTCTCCGTATCAGGTCAGACGGCGAAGCACGGCGCGGGAGGCCCGCGCCACGATCCACCGCCCCCTCTGTCACGGAACCTGAGAGCTTTCACCACCGGCGCGGCCGGACGGTTTACACCTTCGGTGGGCTGCGCAAAACATGCGTAGCCGCTTTCCAGAGTGTCGATTCGGCCGGCACGGTCCGCTTTGCCTGAGAGATTCCGGGGCGGTTGCTCCTTCGGCGGCGGGTTTCCCCGCACTCTCCCGTGCCTGCCCATGCCGGTTGCCCGACATCGACGGAATTGATGTGACGCGGTGCAGCAGACGAGTCAATCGGCGTTCGGTCCGAAGCGGAATTTAGCGCCCCCCGCCTCGCCCATCTGTCCGCCAGCAGCATCGATCAGCGCGTGGCGTTGTACTTCAACTGATCGTCGGTCAGCTGGAAACCAACCAGCGCCTCGAACGTGGCGCGGGCGACCGCCTGGCGGATGTCGGGGCGGGTCAGCGGATCGGTCGCCGCGTCCGCATCGCCGGCCTTGCGCTTCTCGGTCAGCTTGGCACGCACCTCCTTGGAAAGCGTCGCCGCTGCCTTGGATACGGTGGCGGCGCCGGTCCCAGTAGCGCTGGCGCGCAACTGGCCGGCATCGAAGTGCAGCGTCACCTGGCCGACACGCTTGGCGACGACCGCGCTGCCGCCCTGCATCACCGCCACGAAGAACGGCAGCGTCACGTCGCGTGCACCCTGCGCCGATGCGCGGCGCGCGCGCACTTCGAAGGTGACGTTGGTAGCGATGTCGTCGGTCTGGTCGTTGCAGGTCGACCGCAGGTTGGTGAGCGATGCTTCCACGTCGATCGCGCGCGCATCGCGGCTCGTCGGCGGGTTGAACAGCGTCACGTCGCCCGTAGCCGCGGCGACTTCGACCGACGGGCAGGCCGAGCGGATCGCGGAGATGCCGCCTGTCTCGTCGAACTCACCGACCGAGGAACACCCGGCAAGCCCCCCCGCGAGGAGCGTGAGCAGGGCGGGAACGGCGATTTTGCGGCCTGTGGGGAACATACGCACCTTAGTCACGAAGGAAGGGGTCGTGGCTTGTGATCGCCCGACCCCGATGGCGTCGCACCATAGGAACCGGCTTCCGCCCGTGCAAGCAATCGCGTAGAGGGGTCCGGTGATGAGCATCCCCAGCAAACCGCGGCTCGATCTGGTGATCGCCGCCCCTCGCGGCTTCTGCGCCGGCGTCGACCGCGCCATCCAGATCGTCGAACTCGCGATCGCGAAACATGGCGCCCCCGTCTATGTCCGCCACGAGATCGTGCACAACAAACATGTCGTCGACGCATTGAAGGCCAAGGGCGCGGTGTTCGTCGAGGAACTCGACGAGGTGCCCGACGCGGCGCCGGTAGTGTTCTCCGCGCATGGCGTACCTAAATCGGTGCCGGCCGAAGCGACGGTGCGCGGTCTGTCCTGGCTGGACGCGACCTGCCCGCTGGTGTCGAAGGTACATCGTCAGGCCGAGCGGCATGTTCAGAATGGCCGCCACATCGTCTTCATCGGCCATGCCGGCCACCCTGAGGTGATCGGTACGCTGGGTCAGGTGCCGCCGGGCGCGATGTCGCTGCTGGAAACCTGCGCGGACGTGGCGGCATTCGAGCCGGTCGATCCGGACAACCTTGCGTTCCTGACGCAGACCACCCTGTCGGTGGATGACACCGCCGAGATCGTCGCGGCCCTGAAGGCCAAGTTCCCCACCATCGAGGGGCCACGCGGTGAGGACATTTGCTACGCCACGTCAAATCGGCAGGAAGCCGTCAAGGCGATCGCGCAGGATTGCGACGCGATGCTGGTGATCGGCGCACATAACTCGTCCAATTCGGTGCGGCTGGTCGAGGTGTCACGGCGCGAGGGCACGCCGGCGCAGTTGATCCCGTGCGCGGCGGAACTCGATTTCGCGTTTCTGGAAGGCGTGAAGACGCTCGGCATCAGCGCTGGTGCCTCCGCCCCCGAGGTGCTGGTGCGCGATCTCGTCGCCAAACTGGCCGAACGCTTCGACATCGTCGAACGCGAGGTCGAGACCACGCGCGAGACGATTTCGTTCAAGCTGCCGCGCGGCCTCGAAGCGGTCGCGTAACGGAAGGTCGCCGCTTGCCGCTTCCCCGGCGTTTGCCGGGCAGCGCGCCATGCGAAACGTCCATTGCAAGCCGGAATCCTGAACATGGCCGTCTACACGCAGGTGTCAGCCGAGGCGCTGACCGCCTTTCTCGCGCGCTACGATTGCGGCGAACTGGTATCCTCGAAGGGCATCGCCGAGGGGGTGGAGAACACCAACTACCTCGTCGACACAACCACCGG
>Ga0265798_10012176_pt1 | contig 10412 bp, 8 predicted proteins | sample P3T30metagenome_FD_192430 | JGI IMG/M metagenome (GOLD analysis project Ga0265798, IMG submission 192430) | Plant litter microbial communities from East Loma Ridge, Irvine, California - P3 T30 | ecosystem: Environmental > Terrestrial > Plant litter > Unclassified | place: USA: California...
TCGGCCGCAACGGCTTCAAGGCCTACGACGAGCTGCGCCACAGCGGCGCCCGCGCCGTGGTAGTGGAGCAAAACCAGCAGCTGCTGGCCGCCGCCAACGAGGCCGGCCGCACCCAGATTCCGGCCGTGTTTGGCGATGCTACCTCCGAAATCACGCTGCGCCAGGCCGGCATCGAGCACGCCCGCGCCCTCATCACGGCCCTGCCCAAGGACGCCGACAATGTGTTCGTGGCCCTCACCGCCCGCGAGCTCAACCCGCACCTCGTCATCATTGCCCGGGCCAGCGCCCGCAGCAGCGTGAGTAAGCTGCTCTCGGCCGGGGCCAACTCGGTGGTGCTGCCCGACGAAATCGGCGGCTCGCACATGGCCAACCTCATCATTCGCCCCGAAGTCATCCGCTTTCTCGACATGATTTCGGGCCTCGACCCCAACAAGCTACGCCTCGAAGAGCTGTCCTTCAACGAGCTCAAGCCCACCCTGCGCGGCCAGAGCATCCGCGAGCTCGATGTGCGCTCGCGCACCGGGGCCACCATCATCGCCCTGCGCCGGGGGCAGGGCGGCGAGTTGGAGGTGAGCCCCGCCGCCGACTACCGCACCGCCGCCGGCGACGTGCTGCTCGTGCTCGGCAACGAGGCCCAGATACAAGCCCTGCACCAGCAGTTTAAGTAGTTAGTAATTAGCAGTGAGCAGTGAGCAATGAGCAATGCACAGTGAACAAGGAGCCAGCCAATCGCTCCTTGTTCATTGCTCACTGCTCACTGCTAATTACTCACTACCTCCCATGCACATTTTACAAGTCAGCCCGCGGGTGCCGTTTCCGCTGCACGACGGCGGCGCCATCGGGATTTATAACATCACCAAGGGGCTGCTCGCGGCCGGGCACCGCGTCACGATGCTCGCCATCAACACGCCCAAGCACCACCAGCCCGCCGATGTGCTAGCCCACCTGGGGCCGGATTTTCGGCTCGTGACGGTGGACGTGGACACCAGCCTGAAGCCCATAAAGGCGCTGCGGAATCTGCTCTTTTCGGCTAAGCCTTACAACGTTGCGCGCTTTATTAGCTGGAAAGTAGTAGACGTATTAATACCCCTGATACAAGCCGAAAAGTTTGACGTGATTCAGTACGAAGGCACGTATGTGGCTTGGTATAATGAGTGGCTGGCATCCGAAGAGTTGATACCCGCCGGTACGGTGGGGGTGTTGCGGGCTCATAACATCGAATATGTTATTTGGGAGCGCTTGGCAGCAGGCGAGAGAAACTTGCTTAAGCGTTTGTACCTAAGCGATATGGCAACCCGGATGCGGCGTTTTGAAAAGGAATACTTACAGTATTTCGACGCTGTGGCCGCCATCACTCAGGAAGACATTGCCCGCCTCAAAGAGCTGGGCTGCCCCGAGCCCATCGCCCTCATCCCCGCCGCCGTCGAGATGGCGTCCTTCCAGCCCGACCCCGCCGTGCGGCCCCGCCCGCGCACCGTATTCATGATTGGCTCGCTCAACTGGCTGCCCAACCTCGAAGGCCTCGACTGGCTGCTGCGCGAAGTGTGGCCCGCCCTGCACGCCGAGCTGCCCGAGCTGGAGCTGCACGTAGCCGGTGTGGCCCCACCCGGCCACCTCACCAGCCGCCCCAAGGGCCAGGACAACGTCTTCATTCACGGCTTTGTCGACTCGGCCGCCGCCTTCATGCGAGCGCACGACCTCATGCTGGTGCCACTGCTGAGCGGCGGCGGCATGCGCGTCAAAATCATCGAGGGCCTAGCCCTGGGCAAGGCTATTCTCAGCACCGGCATCGGGGCCGAAGGCATCGCCGTGCGCGACGGCCACGACATCGTGCTGCGCGACACGGCCGCCGCCTGGCAGCAGGCCCTGCGCGACTACTACCACGGCCGCCTGCCGGTGGCTAGCCTTGGCGCGGCGGCTGCCGCCACCGCCGCCGAGGTCTACGACAACCGCCGCGTCACCCGGCGCTTCGAGGCGCTGTACGCGCAAGCGCTGGGGCGCTAGGAGTTAATGATGATGGCGCGGGGCTCTGCCCCGTGTCTACTTATTCGCCGGCCTCTGGCCGGCAGCCGTTGAACGAGTTGCCCTCCCCGGGCGGGGCAGCGCCCCGCGCCATCCGCCGCGTAATTTCTACTTCATAACTCATGCTTTAAAAAACTACCTTTGCAGCGCGCATGAAAATCCTGGTTTTACTTTCCCGCTTTCCGTATCCGCTCGACAAGGGCGATAAGCTGCGGGCGTATCACCAGCTGCGCTACCTGGCTGGGCAGGGCCACGACATCTGCCTGCTGGCCCTCAGCGACGAGGCGGTGGGCGTGGCGGCGCTGGCTGCCGTGCGGCCCTTGTGCCGGGGCGGCCTCTACCTGCACCGGCTGGGCCGGGCGGCGCGCGGCCGGGGCCTGCTGCGGGCGCTGGCCACCGCTGGCCAGCCTCTGCAAGTCGGCTACTTCTACGAAAAGCCCGCCCAGCTTTTGCTCAACAGGCTGCTGGCTGAGTTTCAGCCCGCGCACGTCTACTGTCAGCTCATCCGCATGGCCGAGTACCTGCGGCCCCACGCCGGCCGGCTGCCCATGACGCTCGATTACATGGATGTTTTCTCGACTGGCATGGCGCGCCGGGCGGCCACCGCGCCCGCCTGGCAGCGCCCCGTGCTCGGGCTGGAGGCCCGCCGCCTCGCCGCCTACGAGGCCGAAGCCTTCGGCTGGTTTCGGCACCGCACCATTATCAGCGACCAGGACCGCCAGCTCCTTCCACACCCCGCCAACGGGCAAATTACCCTCGTGCCCAACGGCATCGACCTCGACTACTTTCAGCCCCAGCCGCTGGCCGCCAAAACCTACGACCTGCTCTTTTGCGGCAATATGGGCTACCACCCCAACGTGGACGCCGCTTGCTGGCTAGCCGAAGAAATCCTGCCCCTCGTGCAGCGCCAGCACCCCGGCGCTACCCTGCTGGTGGCTGGCACCACGCCCGCCCCACGGGTGCAGGCGCTGGCCCGCCGCCCCGGCGTAACGGTCAGCGGCTGGCTGCCCGATATTCGCCTTGCCTATGCCCAGGCCCGCGTGTTCGTGGCGCCCATGCGGGTGGGCACCGGCCTCCAAAACAAACTGCTCGAAGCCCTGGCCATGCAGCTGCCCTGCCTCACTACCCCGCTCGCCAACAACGCCTTGCGCGGCACGCCCGGCCAGCACCTGCTGGTGGCCGATGGCGCGCCCGCCCTGGCCGAGGCCCTGGCTAGCCTGCTGGCCGATGAGGCCCGGGCCGCCCGGCTAGCCGCCGCCGGCCGCACCTTTGTGGCGGCCACCTACGACTGGGCCGCCGCCACGGGTAAGCTGGAGAACTTGTTGCGGGATAATTGTTACTAAAGCCAAAACAAGTAGAACGTCATGCTGAGCTTGCCAAAGCATCGCGCGCGCACCGTTGAATTACTACCCCCGGCGAGATGCTTCGGCAAGCTCAGCATGACGTGCGGGGATAGGTCTTTTTGAGAAACCATGCTAGACACTATAGAATCCGCCATCGAAGACATCCGCGCTGGCAAAGTCGTTATCGTTGTGGACGATGAGGACCGCGAAAATGAGGGCGACTTTATCTGCGCGGCCCGCTCGGCCACGCCCGAGGTCATCAACTTCATGGCCACCCACGGGCGCGGGCTGGTGTGCGCGCCCATCACCGCCGACCGCTGCGACGAGCTGGGCCTCGACCTGATGGTGGGCCGCAACACGGCCCTGCACGCCACGCCCTTCACGGTGAGCGTCGATTTGCTGACCAATGGCGTGACCACCGGCATCTCGGCCTCCGACCGCTCCAAGACCATCCTGGCCCTCATCGACCCCGCGACCAAGCCCGAGGACCTGGGCAAGCCCGGCCACATTTTCCCGCTCAAGGCCCGCAAGGAAGGCGTGCTGCGCCGCGCCGGCCACACCGAGGCCGCCGTAGACCTGGCCCGGCTAGCCGGCTTCGAGCCGGCCGGCGTGCTGGTCGAAATTCTGCGCGAAGATGGCGAGATGGCCCGCCTGCACGACCTCGAAAAGGTGGCCAAGCAGTGGAATCTCAAGCTGATTTCGGTGCAGGACCTCATCAAGTACCGGCTGGCCCAGGAAAGCCTTATTCAGCGTGAAATCACGGTGAAGATGCCCACCGCCCACGGTGATTTCGACTTGTATGCCTACACCCAGCGCTCCAACGGTGCCCAGCACCTGGCCCTGGTAAAGGGCGACCTCAGCGGCCCCGAGCCGGTGCTGGTGCGCGTGCACAGCTCGTGCATCACGGGCGACATCTTCGGCTCGTGCCGCTGCGACTGCGGCCCCCAGCTACACCAGGCGATGGAGCAGATTGACCGCGAAGGCCGGGGCGCCATCATCTACATGAACCAGGAGGGCCGGGGCATTGGCTTGCTCAACAAGCTGAAAGCCTACAAGCTGCAAGAGGCCGGCCGCGACACCGTGCAGGCCAATGAGGACCTGGGCTTCCGGGGTGATGAGCGCGACTATGGCGTGGGCGCGGCCATCCTGCGCGACCTGGGCCTGCGCGAACTGCGCCTGCTCACCAACAACCCCAAAAAGCGCACCGGCCTTAGCGCCTACGGCATCGAAATCGTGGATACCGTGCCCATCGAAATCGTGCCCAATAAGCACAACCAGACGTACCTCACCACCAAGCGCGACAAGATGGGCCACGATATTTTGCAGGCCATGAAGCCCGGTACGGCTGCGTAGTGCCCACCGCCAGTAAGCTAGTCATTGTATTGTATGAAGCAGCTCTTGGTAAGCCTGAGCTTATTGGTAGCTGGCTGGCAGCCGGGCCGGGCACCGCAGCCCGGCCCGGCTGCCCCTGTGGCAGCAGAATTACAGAAGAATTTTGCCCTGTTGTCGCACGGTACTGAGTTTGAAAGCGAGGCGTTTACGAAGTTGATGAATACCACGCCCAAACGGCTGGTGACCTACCTTAAAACGCATGAGTTGTCGGCGGCCGGGGCCAGGAAACTGCACCTTAGCTTATCGGCAGAATACAAAGACGAGGCTCACCTCAACGTATTCACCTACCACTACGAGTCGGGCGGCACGCGGGGCACTATTCACCGGCCTGTGTTGCAGTGGCAAAATGCAGTAGGCCAGCGCTTTGCCTACGCTGCGCCCGTAGAATGCGAGTTTACGGAAATCTATAAATTGGCTAGCCCCGGCCACCCACAGTACCTGCTGCTGGGCCATGACAGGGGGAGTGGGCAATGCTACCTAAGCGCGGCGTACGTGATTGAGCTAAAGGGTTAGTACTTGCTGGTCAATAGCGCCACATTTGCTAAAAATACCCGGCTTGATGCCGCCATTCCTAGCAGCGATGCGCTCATACTCTGCAATGTGGACCTGGCTTTTGAAACTCGTAAGCAAGCGCTACGCATCACAGCGAGCGATTTTAGCGAGGAGCCTGCCGCCAGAGACGTGGTGCTCCGGTGGAAGGGCACGCGTTTCGCCAGCGGGCAGTAGTGCTAGCCCACTGGGCCATCGCACGGGTTAGCCTGCGCGAAACCACCAACTTATAATCCCTGAAAACCGTAGAGTTGTGCACTACGAAGTATCCTTACATGACTACGCCGCTGCCGCTCTACCACATTATTTACCACAGCCTGGCTTCGGGGGAAGGCATGGGTCCGGAAGGCCTCGCCACCCTGCTGCGCCAGGCCCGCGCCTATAATCAGGCCCACCGCCTCACTGGGCTGCTCCTCTACGCCGCCGATACCCACGAGTTTGTACAAGTGCTGGAAGGCCCGCAGGCCGAAGTACAGCAGCTCTACGCCCACATTGCCCGCGATACGCGCCACAAACATGCCTTCGTGCTGCACGAGAGCGTAGAAGAAGCCCGCATGTTTCCCGACTGGCGCATGGGGTTTGCGCCCGCCGCCACCCAAGACCTGCGCACGACCACCGGCTACTTTCCGCTCGTGCGCGCCGACGCCCCGGCCCACCAGCGCCCGCCCGGCCTAGCCGTGCACGCTCCTGCGCAGCTCCGCCGCTTCCTGTCCGATTTCGCTCTGCCCCTAGCTAAGGACGAAGAATAACAAAGCGTAATAGCCATGTAAAAAGGGACTGCCCGCACTGGGGTAGCCCCTTTTTTGGTGCCAAAAGCAACTTTCCCTATTCGCCATATCCTCGCGTACGGAGCCGGTAACAAGTGCGGGCAATACCCAAGCCAGCGAGCGGGCGTAAGCCCTGCCGCTTCTAAGCGGTCTCTTGTAAAACTAATCAACTGGCCTACTACCACCTGCTTGCGCCTGTAAGCCGGAGCCCTTGAGGCCGAGGCCACTGCCCTGGGGGTCGGCTCGCTGTCTGCCAAGTAAGCGGCTAGCGAGGCACTGCCCCCAGCCAGCGCAGTACGGGGTAGCGGCGGTGGCCGGCTTCGGCGTAGGGCGAGTGCTGGTACACCCATTCGAGCTGGGCGGGGCCGCTGGCGGCCAGGGTAGGGTCGGCCTTTTTGGCCGCTTCTAGCTGCTGGCGCACGGCGGGGTTCTTGGCTAGAAAATCGGCGGCCAAATCCTCAAACACGTAGTCGGAGTAGTGCTCCTTTTGCTGCAAGATGCTGTCGAAAAAGCCCCAGGCGAAGAACGAGTCAGTGGCCTGCGGCTCCAGGGTTTCGACGAGGTAGCGGGCGGCGGGGCCTTGCTCGGCTAGCACGGCTACGTAGTCACCAGCGTGTAGCGAAGTAGCGTGGTGGCTGCCATACTCGGTTAGCTGCACCTGGCTATGCAGGTAGTGCCCCTCGTAGGGGCGAGGCACTGTCTTATATGTTTCGATGTCGTAGGTATGGGCGCTGCCACCAAAGTTGTCACGGCTGAGAGGGTGCATTTTTACCCCGTTGCGACGCAGATTATCGAGCACCTCGCCCCAGGCGGCCGGGATGATATAGGCGTCTGGGGCCTCAATTATCACCGTGGGCCGGGCGTCGTTGTAGTGCGGCACGGGCCGTACGTAGGGCCGGGTGCGGTCGTAGTAGAGGCGCGGCTGGCCGCTCACGGCGCTGGGCTTGTGCCCGGCCTCGTAGCCCCGAAACTGGAGGGTGCCGCTGGCCGTGTCGCGCACGGCCCAGGCCAGTGGAAACTGCCGCTGGGCGGCCAGGGCGCGGTCGGCCTCGGCGCGGGCGGCGAGTAGGGCCGGGGCCTGGGCGGCCACGGTTTGGAGGTAGGTGAGGAGCAAGTCGTAGGTGGCGCGCACGCGCGGCCCGAAGGCCTTGAGCATGTGCGTTTCGGGCATGAAGCCGATGCTGTTGAAGAGCGCCGCGTAGCCGGTGGAGTAGCGCGGGCTTTCCAGAAAAGCGCGCAGGCCGCTTTCGGGCGTTTCGCCCTCAAAGTCTACGTAGGGCGTCATGGGCCAGTGTTTTTGGGCCATGCCCTGGTAGAGCGCGGGTAGCAGCTGGCCCTGCAAATAGGTGCCCAGCGCCGGGGCCAGCTTGTTGTGCTGGCTCGGGATGAGCGTGATGGTGTACTGGTAGTCGGCCCCGTTGGAGGTGTGCGTATCTACGAACACCTCTGGCCGCCACCGCTGAAACAGGGCCGCAAACGAGCGCGCATTGCGCGAGTCCTGCTTGATAAAGTCGCGGTTCAAATCCAGGTGGCGTGCATTGCCCCGAAAGCCATACTCGGCGGGTCCGTTCTGGTTCACGCGGGTGGTGCTGTTGCGGTTCAGCATCCCGTCGATGTTGTAGGCCGGGATGATGACGACCGTGACCTTAGCCAGCAGGGCCAGGCTTTTCTTATTGCGCAGCAGGTCGCGGGCCAGTAGCATACTGGCGTCGATGCCCTCGGGCTCGCCGGGGTGAATGCCGTTTTGAATGAACAGGATGGGCCGGCCCTTGGCCCGGCTGGCCCCCGGCTCAAAGGTGCCATCGGCCGAGAGCACCACCTCGTGCAGGGGCTGGCCGCTGTCGGTTGGGCCGGCCTCGCGCAGCCGCACGGTGGCCGGGTAGGCGGCGGCTAGCTCCTTATAAAAGCCGATGCACTCGGCGTAGGTAGCGGTGGTGTTGTGCTGCGGGTCGCGCTCGAAGGGCGTGGTGAGCGGCGGGGCCGGGGCAGCAGTAGTGAGGGCGGCGAGTAGAAGCGAGGCGAAAAACATGGGGGCGAAGGTCGGGCCAGCAGCGCCAACCTTTTGCCCGTTTCGCGCACTTTTGTGCGGACTTTGTTGGCCGCTTTGCGTAAGCTCGGCTATCGCTCACCCGCGAGCTACCCGGCCCGCGCAACCTCTGCTCCATTTTGCGTCCTCTCATCCTCATCTCCAACGACGATAGCCTCATTGCCCCCGGCATTGCGCACCTGGTGCGCCTCATGCGCCAGCTCGATGCCGAAATCGTAGTCGTGGCCCCCGCCAGCCCGCAGTCGGGCATGGGGCACGCCATCACCATCGGCCACCCGCTGCGGCTCGATAAGTCCGATATTTTTGGCGAAGAGGTGATGGCCTACGCCTGCACCGGCACCCCGGCCGACTGCGTCAAAATCGCCAAGCACTACGTGCTGCAAGGCCGCCGCCCCGACCTCGTAGTGTCGGGCATCAACCACGGCTCCAACTCGTCGGTCAACGTGCTGTACTCGGGCACCATGTCGGCGGCCATTGAGGCGGCCATTGAGGGGCTGCCCGCCATCGGCTTCTCACTCTGCGAGTACGGCGACGAGGCCGATTTTTCGCACGTCGGCCCGTGGGTGCTGGAGGTGTGCCGCCAGGCGCTGGCCCACGGCATTCCGGTGGGCACGGCCCTCAACGTCAACATCCCCAAGAATGCGGCCGGCCCCATCCAGGGCATTCGGCTGGCCCGCCAGGCCCGCGCCAAGTGGCAGGAAAGCTTCGAGCAGCGCCACGACCCGTACCGCCGCCCGTACTACTGGTTGCTGGGCGAATTCGTCAACAAGGACCTTGGCCTCGATACCGATGAGGCGGCCCTGGCGGCCGGCTACGTATCGGTAGTGCCCTGCCAGTACGACCTCACCAACTACGGCGCCCTCGGCGAAATGGCCGAAGCCTGGCAGCTAGCCCTGCCCGAGGCCGGCCCCGCCGCCGCCCCGCCCCAGCCCATCGCCAGCGAAGACTATGGCCCCGCCGCGCAGTAGCCTAACCCTTAATCGCCGGTCATCCTGAGCTTGCGAAGGACCTTATCACCTCAAAACGGATTCGTGCTAACGTGATAAGGTCCTTCGCAAGCTCAGGATGACCGGCGATTGGGCCTTTGGGTGTAGTGTAAGGCTACCGCACGGCGCGCACCTGCCGGTGCTGCCGCGCCACGGCGGGCGGGCGCATAATGCGGGGCGGTAGCAGCTGCGGCGGGTGGGGCGCGTAGCCAGGCACCAAGTAGGGGCGCGGGTGGTGCGCGCCGTGTCCCGCTGGTGGCAGCAGCACCGCCAGCAGTAGCAAACCTCCCAAAATCACCGGCGTTTTCATAGAGCGTACAGATTCTCTTTCAAGGTAGTACGCTGGCCGTGAAGGCGGAATGAACCGCTGAGAGATAGCGAAAGCCCCCCCGCTAGTCGCGGCTGAGCCAGCCCTTGCGCCAGAAATAATAGAGCTGAATGCACACAATGCCCAGCAGCACGCCCAGCAGCACGGGGTAGCCCAGCGGCGAATACAGTTCCGGCATGTTGAGCGGCAGTACGTGGCCGTGGGTGTCTTCGTGCTGAAAATTCATGCCGTAGAGGCCCACCACGAAACTGAGCGGGATGAAGATGGAGCTGATAATGGTGAGCACCTTCATTACCTCGTTCATGCGGTTGCTCTGGTCCGAAAGAAAGAGGTCGGCCAGCGAAGAGATGTTGTCGCGGTAGCTCTCGGCCAGGTCGAGGGCCTGGATGGCGTGGTCGTAGGCATCGCGGTAGTACACCTTGATTTCTTCGGGCACAATCTCGTCGGGTAGGCGCAGGATTTCCGACATCTTATCGCGCTCCGGGTACACGAGGCGGCGGAAGCGCACCACGTCCTTCTTCACGCGCAGGATGCGGGCCAGCAGCCGCTTCTCGCTTTTGTCAGCAAAAATGCACGTCTCCAGCTCCTCAATGTAGTCGCCGATGGAGGCCATGGTGGGGTAGTAGTGGTCGAGCACCACATCGGTGAGCGCGTAGGCCAGGTAAGCTATCGAGCGGCGACGCAGCTGGCTAAAATTGGCCCGGATGCGGTTGCGCAGTACCTCCAGGCAGTCATCATAATCGTCTTGGAAGGAGAGCACGTAGTTTGGCCCGGTGAAGAGCGAGAGCTGGTCGTCGTGCACCGTCAGCTCGGGCGTGAATTCGGTCATGCGCGACACCAAGAAGAGGCGGTTGTCGTCGAAAACCTCCACTTTGGCCCGCTGATAATCGCCGAGCACATCCTCCATTTGCAGCGGGTGCAGGCCAAAATCGTGCATCAGGCGCTCCATCAGCGGCAGGTCGTCGTAGCCGCGCACAT
>Ga0265798_10012177_pt1 | contig 10411 bp, 5 predicted proteins | sample P3T30metagenome_FD_192430 | JGI IMG/M metagenome (GOLD analysis project Ga0265798, IMG submission 192430) | Plant litter microbial communities from East Loma Ridge, Irvine, California - P3 T30 | ecosystem: Environmental > Terrestrial > Plant litter > Unclassified | place: USA: California...
ATGCTGGTGCGCATCAAGAAGGAAATCATCACGATGCGCATGCCGCTGATCAAGCCGGAACTCGGGCGCGCACCCTCGGTCGCCCCGAAGACGCTCAAGCGCTGGCTCGACCAGGGCCACGACGACGACGGCGTGCCGGTGGTGATGATGGAAACCCGCAACGCCTTCGAAGTCGACGTCGGCACCTTCGACAACACGCTCGATTACCGCATCGACAAGTTCACCGAATTCCCGGACGTGGCGGCGGCGCACAAGGACGAGTTGCAGGGCAAGACCGTAGTGACCTTCTGCACCGGCGGCATCCGTTGCGAAAAAGCCGCGATCCACATGCAGAACATCGGTTACGAGCGCGTCTACCAGCTCGACGGCGGCATCCTGAAGTACTTCGAGGAAGTCGGCGGCGACCATTACACGGGCGACTGCTTCGTGTTCGACTACCGCACTGCCCTGAACCCGAAGCTGGAACCGACCGAGACCGTCCAGTGCTTCGCCTGCCGCGCCGTGGTTACGCCGCGCCAGCAGCTGGCGCCCGAGTATGTGGTTGGCGTGTCCTGCCCGCACTGCGCCGGGAAGTGAGCGCACGCCAAGCTTATCAGAACGAAATTATTGCAATGCTATAATCCTTGAGGTCGCCATCCGTGATCGTACAGGGCCCGTCTCCTGCCGGATGCGGGCCCTTAATTGTTAACATTTTCAACGTAACATGATCACTTTCCCCATGCTGACCAGCGTCTGGCGTTATCGCGGCTTCGTCGCCGGCAGCATCAAGCGCGAATTCCAGATCAAGTACCGCAATTCCCTGTTCGGCGCCGCCTGGACCATTCTCAATCCGCTGTCGATGATCCTGGTCTACACCATGATCTTTTCCCAGGTGATGGGAACGCGCCTGCCGGGCACCGCCGGCACCTTCGCCTACAGTATCTATTTGTGCGCCGGGGTCCTGACCTGGGGCCTGTTTGCCGAGATCACCACGCGCAGCCAGACCGTCTTCATCGAAAACGCCAGCCTGATCAAGAAGCTCCAGTTCCCGCGCCTGTGCCTGCCGGTGATCGTGGTGCTCAACGCCGGCGTCAATTTCGCCATCATCTTCGGCCTGTTCACCGCCTTCCTGGTGCTGTCCTCGAATTTCCCCGGCTGGGTGTACTTCGCGATCTTCCCGGTGCTGCTGGTGCAGGTCATGTTTTCGATCGGCCTCGGCATGATCCTGGGCGTGCTCAACGTCTTCTTCCGCGACGTCGGCCAGTTCTTCACGATCCTGCTGCAATTCTGGTTCTGGTTCACGCCGGTGGTGTATCCGGTGGCGGCGCTGCCGGCCGCGGTGCGCGCCTGGCTGAACCTGAATCCGATGGCGGGCGTGATCGGCGCCTACCAGGCGATCCTGGTCCACGCCCAGGCCCCGGACTGGACCGCGCTGCTGCCGGCCACGCTGCTCGGCCTGGTTCTGTGCGCACTGGGCCTGCAACTGTTCCGCAAGCGCGCGGGCGAAATGGTGGATGAACTCTGATGGGCAGCATTCGCGTCAACAAGCTGGGCAAGGCCTACAAGCAATACGATAACCGCTGGAGCCGCCTGGCGGAATGGGTCATCCCGGGCGCGGCGGCGCGTCACCGCCTGAAATGGGTGTTGCGGGACATCAGCTTCCAGCTGGCGCCCGGCGAGGCGGTCGGCATCATCGGCATGAACGGCGCCGGCAAGAGCACGCTGCTGAAGATGATCACCGGCACCTCGCAGCCGACCACCGGCAGCGTCGCCATGACCGGCCGCGTCGCCGCCCTGCTGGAACTGGGCATGGGCTTCCACCCGGACTTCACCGGCCGCCAGAACGCCTACATGGCCGGCCAGCTGATCGGCATGAGCGCCGACGAGATCACCGCGCTGATGGGGCAGATCGAGGCCTTCGCCGACATCGGCGACTACCTCGACCAGCCGGTGCGGGTCTACTCCTCGGGCATGCAGATGCGCCTGGCCTTCAGCGTCGCCACCGCCAAGCGGCCGGACGTGCTGATCGTCGACGAGGCCCTGTCGGTGGGCGACGCCTACTTCCAGCACAAGAGCTTCGACCGCATCCGCGAATTCCAGAAACTCGGCACCACGCTGCTGATCGTCAGCCACGACCGCGCGGCGATCCAGTCGATCTGCGACCGCGCCATCCTGCTCGACCGCGGCACCATCGCGAAACAGGGCTCGCCCGAGGAAGTGATGGACTACTACAACGCCCTCATCGCCGAGCATGGGCATGCCAGCGTCGAGCAGGTCGCCACCGCCGACGGCCGGGTCCGGACCAGCTCGGGCAGCGGCCAGGCCACGGTCACCCATATCACGCTCGAGGACGAGCGGGGCGCGCCGCTCGAGGTGGCCAACGTCGGCGCCGGGGTCACGCTGCGCATCCAGGTGCAGGTCAATGCGGACCTGCCGCGCCTGGTGCTCGGCTACATGATCAAGGACCGCCTGGGCCAGCAGATGTTCGGCACCAACACCCATCACATGGAGGCGCCGCTCGAGGGCTTGCGCGCCGGCCAGACGGTCGAATACCGCTTCCGTTTCCCGCTCAACCTGGGGCCGGGCAGCTACTCGATCACCACCGCGCTCACCAGCAGCGACACCCACCTGGCCGACAACTACGAATGGCGCGACCTGGCCTTCCTGTTCATCGTCATGAACATGAATCGCAAGACCTTTGTCGGCAGCAACTGGATTGAACCCACTGTCGAAGTGCTCAAATGATTAATTTTTACCGCGCTTTCGAGGACCGCCATCGCGGTGGACGCGAGCTGATCAAGTCGCGCCTGGCCGCCTACCTGCCCTTCCTGGCGCCGCTGTCCAGCCTCTCCGTCCCGCCCACCGCGCTCGACCTCGGCTGCGGGCGCGGCGAATGGCTCGAACTGCTCGGCGAACACGGGTTCTCGGCGCACGGCGTCGATCTCGACGACGGCATGCTGGCCGCCTGCCGCGAGCGCGGCCTGGACGTCGCCACCCGGGATGCGCTGTCGGCGCTGCGCGCGGCGCCCGATGCCAGCCTGGCCCTGGTCTCGGCCTTCCACTTGGTCGAGCACATCCCGTTCGGCGACGTGCATGCGCTGGTCGCCGAGGCGCTGCGCGTGCTGCGGCCGGGCGGCCTCTTGATCCTGGAAACGCCGAATCCGGAAAACCTGGTGGTCGGCGCGTCGAATTTCTACACCGATCCTTCGCACCTGCGCCCGATCCCGCCGCTGCTGCTCGATTTCGCCGTCGAGTTCGCAGGCTTCGCGCGCCACAAGATCGTGCGCCTGCAGGAAGCGCCCGCCCTGCACACGCAGGAGAGCATCGAACTGATCAACGTGCTCAACGGCGTCAGCCCCGACTACAGCGTGGTGGCCCAGAAATCGGCCGAACTGAGCGTGACCGCCGCCTTCGATGCGGCCTTCGCCACCGCGTTCGGACTCGATCTGGCGGAGCTGGCCCAGCGCTACCAGGTGCAGGCGGTGCGCCGCGACAGCGAACTGCGGGACGGCATGGCGCGCCTTGACCAGCGCGTCAGCGCCGCCGAAGCCGGCAGCCAGGCGCTGTTCCAGCGCACCCTGGAAACGGTCGGCGAAGCACAGGCGGTCTCGCGCCTGGCCCTGGGCGAGCTGCACGAGGTCCAGCGCCAGCTCGCCGCCAGGGAAGCGCACTGGGCGCGCAAGGAGGAAGAATGGGCCGCCGAGCGCCTCGCCCTGGCCCAGCAGCAGGTCAGCGAACGGCGCGCGGCCGATCGGCAGGCGGGCGACCGGCAGGCAGCCGAGGCCCTCCAACAGGCCGAACAGGCACGCGCCCATGCCGACGCCCAGCTGCAGCACGTGACCTGGCAGCTGAACGAGATGACGGTGCGCGCGCAGGCGGCCGAGCAGGCGATCCAGCACCTGTACGCCAGCTCGTCGTGGCGCATGACCCGGCCGGCGCGTGCCGCGGTGTCGCTGCTGCTGCGCCGTCCGCGCGGCGCCGGCGACGCCGTGCAGACGGCCGCGCCGCGCCCCGCGCCCGGCCGCGGCAACCTGCTGCTGCCGCTGGTAAGGCGCCTGGCGCGCCACCCGGGCGCGCGCACGCTGGCCATGCGCACGCTGGCCCGCTTTCCGGCGCTCGAAGGCCGGGTGCGGGCGCTGACCTTCCGCGCCCTGCATGGAACGCCCGCGTATGCGCCGCCGGCGGCCGAGGCGCCGGGCCAGCCCGGCCAGCCCCAGGCCGCGCCGCCGTCCGACCTGCCGCACTCCGCGCGCAAGGCCCTGGCCCAGCTGCAACGCAGCGCCCAATCCGACGAACAATAAGCGAACCGATCGATGCGCATCGTACTCGACCTCCAGGCCTGCCAGGCCAGCAACCGTGAACGCGGCATCGGCCGCTACGCCATGTCGCTTGCCGTCCACATCGCGCGGCTGGCCAGCAGCCAGGGACGCGCGCACGACGTGCGCATCGTCCTGAACGGCCGCCTGCCGGCCAGCGTCGAGCCGATCCGGCACGCGTTCGACGGCCTGGTGCCGCGCGAGCACATCACCGTGTTCGACGTGCCGCCCGGGATCGCCGGGGCCGACCCGGCCGGCGCCTGGCGCATGCAGGCGGCCGAGCGGCTGCGCGAGCACTACCTGGCCGACCTCGAGCCGGACATCGTGCACGTGGCCAGCCTGTTCGAAGGCTGGGGCGACGACGCGGCCGGCTCGGTCGGCCACGGCCCGGCCACCGGGGCCGCCACCGCGGTCACCCTGTACGACCTGATCCCGCTGGTGCGCCAGGATCCCTACCTGGTCAACCCGCGCATGCGCGCCTGGTACTTCCGCAAGCTGCAGTCGCTCAAGAGCGCCGACCTGCTGCTGGCCATTTCCGGCTACAGCCGCGAGGAAGCCATCTCCGAGCTGTACCTGCCGCCCGAACGCGTCATCAACATATCGTCGGCGATCGACGCCAGCTTCGCGCCGCGCACCCCGGCGCCCGAGGAAGCCGACGGCCTGCGCCGGCGCCATGGCCTGGTGCGGCCCTTCCTGATGTACACCGGCGGCATCGACCACCGCAAGAACATCGACGGCCTGATCGAGGCCTTCGCCGCCCTGCCGCCGGCGCTGCGCGGCGCGCACCAGCTGTCCATCGTGTGCAAGGTCGGCGACGAGGAGCGCAAGCGCCTTGGCGCGCTGGCCAAGCGCTGCGGGCTGGCGCGCGACGCCCTGGTCCTGACCGGCTACGTCCCGGACGAGGACCTGGTCACCCTGTACAACCTGGCCACCGCCTTCGTGTTCCCGTCGCTGCACGAGGGCTTCGGCCTGCCCGCGCTCGAGGCGATGGCCTGCGGGGCGCCGGTGATCGGCTCGAATGCCAGCAGCATCCCGGAAGTGATCGGCCGCGCCGATGCGCTGTTCGACCCCACCGACCAGGCGGCGATGAGCGCGAAGATCGCCCAGGCGCTGGGCGACGAGGACTTCCGCGCCAGTCTGCGCAGCCACGGCCTGGCGCAGGCGCGCCGTTTCTCCTGGGACGCCAGCGCGGAAGCCGCGCTGGCCGGATTCGAGCAGCTGCACGAGAGCCGCCAGCCGGCGCGCACGCTGGTGCCCGGCGCCCAGCTGGCCGGCACGCCGGCGCGCCCGCGCCTGGCCTACGTCTCGCCGCTGCCGCCCGACAAGTCGGGCATCGCCGAATACAGCGCCGAGCTGATCCCGGAACTGCTGGCCTACTACGACATCGACGTCATCGCCCAGTCGACGGTCACGGACCCGTGGATCCTGGCGAACTGCCGCATCCGCTCGATCGCCTGGTTCGAGCGCCATGCCGACCGCTTCGACCGCATCATCTACCAGTTCGGCAACTCCGCCTTCCACGAACACATGTTCAGCCTGCTGGCACGCTTCCCGGGCATCGTGGTGCTGCATGACTTCTACCTGAGCGGTATCCTCAACTACATCGACCACACCGGGCAGGCGCCGCACGCGCTGGTCCATGCCCTGTACGATTCGCACGGCTATCCGGCCCTGATCGCCCAGCAGCGCGAAGGCCGGCTGGCGTCCATCTGGGGCTATCCCTGCAACCGCCAGGTGCTGGCCGACGCCAGCGGCGTGATCGTCCATTCGCGCTATGCGCAGCAACTGGCGCAGTCGTGGTACGGACCGGAGGCGGGCCAGGACTGGGTGCTCATGCCCTTCCCGCACGCGCCGGGCCATCCCGACCGCGCGGCGGCGCGCGCGCGCCTCGGCCTGGCCGAGGATGTCCACCTGACCTGTTCCTTCGGCCTGCTCGGATCGACCAAGCGCAACCAGGACCTGCTGGACGGCTGGCTGGCCAGTCCGCTGGCCGACGATCCGCGCTGCCGGCTGGTGTTCGTCGGCGAGAACGACCCCGGCGCCTACGGCGAAGCGCTGAAACGCGCGATCGCCCAGAGCGGCCGCGGCGCCCGTATCGGCATCACCGGCTTCGCCTCGCGCCAGCTCTACCTCGACTACCTGGCGGCCGCCGATTGCGCGGTCCAGCTGCGCGGCAAGTCGCGCGGCGAAAGCTCGGGCGCGATCATGGATTGCCTCGCCAACGGCGTGCCGACCATCATCAACGCCAACGGCTCCGCGGCCGAGCTGCCGGACACCGTCCTGCTCAAAATGCCGGACGACTTCACCCTGCCGATGCTGAGCGAGGCGCTGGCGCTGCTGTACCACGAGCCGGGCCGTGCGCGCGAATATTCCGGCCAGGCCAGCAACTACGTCAGCTCGCAGCACAATCCGCACCGCAGCGGGCGCAAGTACCGCGATGCGATCGAACATGTTCACGCCAACAGCCGCGCAGCGAACCGGCGCCGGCTGGCGCGCAGCCTGGGCGGGCTGGAAGCCGACGTGGCGCCGAGCGCCCGCGACTGGGCCGCGGTGGCGCGCAGCATGGCCTTGAACCAGGGCGCGCCGTTCGGGCCGCGCCAGCTGCTGGTCGACGTCTCGGAACTGGTGCAGCGCGATGCCAAAAGCGGCATCCAGCGCGTGGTGCGCAACATCCTGGTGGCGCTGCTGAACAAAGCGCCGGCCGGATTCCGCGTCGAACCCGTCTACCTGGCGGAAGGCCAGTACTGGTACGCGCGCCGCTTCGCCTGCGACCAGCTGGGCCTGGCGGACGTGCCGCTGCAGGACAGCCCGATCGAGACCGGCGCGGGCGACCGCTACCTCGGGCTCGACCTGCTGCCGCACATGGTGCCCCAGAACGAAGCGCTGTTCGTCGACCTCAGGAACCGCGGCGTCGAGCTGTTCTTCGTCGCCTACGACCTGCTGCCGGTGCTGCGCCCGGACGTCTTCGTGGCGCAGGCGGACGTCAACTTCACGCGCTGGCTCGAGGCCGTGGCGCGGGTCGCCGATGGCGTGGTCTGCATTTCGCGCGCCGTCGCCGACGAATTCGCCGCCTGGCTCGCCGCCCACCCGGTGCCGCGCCTGGCGCCGCTGCGCATCGACTGGTTCCACCTGGGCGCTGACATTCCGCGCAGCGGCATGCCGCCGGCGGAGGATGATGCCGCGTCCGGCACGGTACTGGCCGCCATGCGCGCCGCCCCCAGCCTGCTGATGGTGGGCACGCTGGAGCCGCGCAAGGGCCATGCGCACGCCCTGGCCGCCTTCGAGCGCCTGTGGGCCGATGGCGTCAGTGCCAACCTGGTCATCGTCGGGAAGGAAGGCTGGCTCGTCGACAAGCTGGTCCAGCGGCTGCGCAGCCACCCGGAACAGGGACGGCGCCTGTTCTGGGTCGAGGGCGCCAGCGACGCCCTGCTGCTGCAGATCTACGGCGCCGCCGCCGGCCTGCTGGCCGCTTCCGAGGGCGAAGGCTTCGGCCTGCCCCTGATCGAGGCGGCCCAGCATGGCCTGCCGATCATCGCGCGCGACCTGCCGGTGTTCACCGAGGTCGCCGGCGAGCATGCGTTCTACTTCGGCGACGCCGCCCCGGCAGCGCTGGCCGCGCGCCTGGCCGAATGGCTTGCGCTGCACGGCGCCGGCAAGGTGCCGTCGTCGGCATCGATGCCATGGCTGACCTGGCGCGAAAGCGCGCAGCAGCTCGCCGCGGCCCTCGGCAAAGCCGCCTGGTACCGCACCTCCCCGACACAACCCTGACCCAGCGAGCATGATGTCCACCCCTCCCACCGCCCACCCGCCCAACCGCCTCGCCCGTGCCTTCATCTGCGTCGCGCTGATGGCGCTGACCATCGCCTGGCTGTACCGGACGCAGATCATGAACGGCTTCACGGTCATGGCCGGGGACCGCTACGACGGCGTCATCTCGACGGTCATCATGGAGCACTGGTACAAGGTATTCATCGGCAAGGCGCACTGGGCGGAGGTCGGCTACTTCTTCCCCTACACCCGGACCATCGCCCAGAGCGACGCCTATTTCCTTCTCGGCATCCTGTACACCCCGTTCCGCCTTCTCGGCGTCGACCAGTTCGTATCGGCGGAGCTGGTCAACATGGTCGTCAAGGGCATCGGATTTACCGCGGCCTACGTCATGTGCCGCCGTGTGTTTGCGCTGCCGTTCTACTGGTCGCTGCTGGCGGCCACCCTGTTCACCCTGTCGAACGGGATGACCATACACAGTTCCCGTTCGCAGCTTGCGACCGTCGCCTTCGCCCCGCTCATGGTCTTGCTGCTCTGGAATGCCGGCAAAGCCCTGGCCGCCGACCAGGCCTCCCGTTTCCGCAAGCATGGCGTGCTGGCCGGCCTGCTGTTCGGCGCCTGGTGCATGAGCTGCTTCTACGTGTCCTGGTTCTTCTGCTTCTTCACGCTGGTCCTGCTGCTGGTTGCCACATGGCGCGGCGGCCGCCCGGGCCTCGCGCTGGCCGCCAGGCTGGTGCTCCGCCACCGCGCATCGGTCCTGCTGGTGCTCGGCGTGACCCTGCTGGCCTTGCTGCCCTTCTTTTATGCTTTCATTCCCAAGGCCAGGGAAACCGGCACGCGCGACTTTGCGGAAGCGCTGATCTATACGGTGCGCCTGCCGGATATTTTCCAGGTGGGGCAGGAAAATCTGTTCCTGGGCAAACTCTACAACGCCGTCCTGCTTGCCCTGTATCCAGCCTACCAGCCGATACACGAATACAACAACACCGGGATCGCGATCGTCCTGTTCATCGCCTTCGCGGCCGGCGCCCGCCAGCTCTACCGCCGGCGCGGCGAAAACCGGGACTTCTTCCTGGTCTGCATCATGCTCGCCACCTTCATCACCTGGGCCTTCACGATCAAGATCGGCAGGTACAGCCTCTGGTATATCCCCTTCCACCTGGTCCCCGGCGGGCGGGCGCTGCGGATCGTCGCGGCCTACTATATCTTCCTTGCGCTGCCGATCATCGTGATCGCGGTACGCTACCTGGCAAGCCGCAAGCTGGCATGGCCGGCGATCCTGGCCGTCACCGCCCTGCTGGTCGTGGAAGAACTGAATGCCCCGGCACTCGGATTGAGCCGGCAGGACGAGCTGGCGCGCATCGCCTTGCCGAATGCCCCGCCGCAGGACTGCCGGGTCTTCTATGTGTCCGCCTGGAAGGGACAGTCGACCTGGCCCGGCCCCGCCGACATCTATGCCCACAATGTCAGCGCCATGATGATCGCGCAGGAAGTCGGATTGCCCACCGTCAACGGCGTGGCCTCCTTCCAGCAGCGCGACTGGGACTTCGACAAGGCCGAGCAAGCCGATTACGATGCGCGGGTCGCTTCGTATGCGAGCAAGCATGGGCTTGGCGGGCTGTGCAGGCTGGACCTGAACGACAAGACCTGGAAGATGATCCCGCAGTCCGATATCCGCCCGGCGGCGCGGAACGTCAACTTCTTCCAGAAGAGCGACTGGCCCGGCGGCATCACGGACATCGACGGGATGTCCGGCCCGGAATCCTGGGGCGCCTGGTCTGACGGCGACCGGGTCAAGCTCGACTTCACGGAACCCTTGCCGGAACGGTTTGCGCTGAGGCTCACCGCGAATGCCTTCGCGTACAACATCGGCAAGGAATTCATCGTTCAGTTGGGCAAGCCCGGCGCCGGACGGGATACCGAAGTGGCCGGCAAATTTGTTCTTGGTTCGACCGAGCAGGAACAGACGGTCGTCCTCGACAATCCGCGGCATGAACGGATGTTGACGATCAAGGTGCCCCACCCGGTGGCGCCAAGCGAACTCGGGGCTTCCGACAGCCGCCGGCTTGGTATCGCCGTGCACAAAATGCAGATCCTGCCGCTGCCGGCGGCGGCGTCTGCACCAAGGAGCAATTAACAACACAAAACTTTCGCGTGCGCACCATTTTTTAAAAACATTGTATCTTCATCATGAAATAGGCGGACAGGACCCGTGCGGCATTGCCGGCGCCATCGCTCCGCCATCGCGAATTTGCGCCAGCCCTTCATGAGAAAGACGACAATGAAAAACCGCACCCTCCTCCTTACCATCGGTTCCGCCCTGATCCTGTCCGCCTGCGGCGGCGGTG
>Ga0265798_10012178_pt1 | contig 10411 bp, 8 predicted proteins | sample P3T30metagenome_FD_192430 | JGI IMG/M metagenome (GOLD analysis project Ga0265798, IMG submission 192430) | Plant litter microbial communities from East Loma Ridge, Irvine, California - P3 T30 | ecosystem: Environmental > Terrestrial > Plant litter > Unclassified | place: USA: California...
GAATATACCGATCAACAAAGAGATCCTGCAAGGGAAGGAAAATTCTATGCCTTCTGGAATAAGGACCTGAACGCCCCCCTTGGAAAACCGCACATCTTCCTGGAAGGGCAGGGCAGAGGCACTGGACTACTCCCTGGCATTCAGTCGAACAGGAGGCTACCGCTTGTTCGTGTCAGACAAGATGCCTTTTGAGGAAAGCCTGCGGCACATCATTGAACATGGACCGGAAAACAACAACAAGCGGGTTGATTATACCTCTATTGCGCTTTATTATGCCGAAAAGGCCATTCATAAGAATCAGCAGCAGCCACAGCATGCGCTTACCACGGTGTACATCCCTGATACACTCATGCTCTATCCACAGCTGATGAACTATGGTATAATGGGTAACTTCAGTATTGATGGCAATACTTATACGGCCAATAACAGTGGGAATATCCGCATCAACCTTTCCGAAATTCCGGCAGGCCGGTACAAGCTATACGCAGATCTGGAAAGTAATATCCAAGGGGCTACGGTGAGTCTTTGGCAACGACAAAGTCTGCTGCGCGATAGCCTTTCTTTTTATGCAACAGACAAGCAGATCCGCGATAAAACGTTCCTGGTACCCATAACATTGGATGCCTTTAAAAGCAGCATTACCTTTCAATTTAAACCAGGTCAGGAGGGTAAAAAGATCTGGATTAACCGCCTGATCTTCATCCGGGAGTAATCCTGCCTGAAGAGCAGGAACGTTACCCTGCTAGTGGATCGGAACAGCCTCGGTATGCCAGGCCTGAACAGCAGTCGAAACTCGTCGGGAACCGAGGAATAATTTGATTGTATCATAATAGTTACATCGTTAATACAATAAATTTTTTATAAGAAAATTAAACTTTCCTGTCCCTAAGTGGTTGAGTAGTATATCACAAGCGAGTTATGGAACAGCAAACACATGAACCAAATACGGTAATACCAGTTATTGAAGAGCAGCTGCACATCTCAAAGGTATGGCAAGAAACCGGCCGTGTGCAAGTTTCCAAAACTGTTACCGAAGAGGCGGTTGACTACAATGTACCGGTAAACCAGGAAGAGGTGCTTATGGAAAGAAAACCCATCAATCAGTATGTGGACACGGCACCGGCGGCCAGTCGTTATGAAGGCGACACGCTGATCATTCCGGTGCTGAAAGAAGTGCTTGTTGTAGAGAAGAAACTGATGCTGGTGGAAGAGCTGCACATTCGGAAGCGCCACACTGAACAAATCGTTACCGGCAGCGAAACACTGCGGAAAGAATCGGTCGAAATCAACCGCTCCAGCGGGCAGGAACCTGCTTCGAGCTAAAAGACAAAAGCTAAAAAAACAAAGACCCTACGAAAACAACCTAATACAAAAACAACCCCCTAAAACTTAAAACTATGTCACACACCGTAATTGGAATTTTTAAAACTTTTACAGAGGCTTCAGTAGCCCGTCAACATCTGGAAAACAATGGCTTCAATACAGGTAATATTGATGTCGCGGATTCAAACTATACCGCACCAGACTACTCCGGCAATGACATTACCGGTGGTGTAACCGACGTGACCACGGAGTCCAGGCTGCATGAGCATGATCAAAAGGATAGTGACTCGATCGGCGGTTTCTTCCGCAACCTGTTCGGCGGCAATGATGACGACGATGGTCAGGATCTTGTAAACCGGCACATCGAAGCGGGAAAACGAGGCACTGTCGTTACCGTACATGCCAACTCCTACGATGAAGCAGAACGCGCAGCAGATATCCTAGATGAATATGGCGCGGTAAACGTGAACGACAGCGATGACTGGGATACCGCGTCAGGTAACATCCCTGGTGCTGCAAACCTGGGCGGCAGCGATTATGATACTGCTACAACTTCGAATTATTCGGATCTGCCAGCAGGCGATGCGACACCGATCGGTGGATTTGCCTCGACCGGAAGATCAGATTTTGATGATGCCGCACTCGCAGATATTGATGAAACCACCTCTGCAGCTTATACAGATGGCAATGATGTGAACGTTGGGAGCAACCTGACTGCAGATCTTGATTCAAATATTTCCAATCCAGACTCGATTAAAGTCGTGGAAGAAAACCTGAATGTAGGTAAGCAGGAAGTACGCACCGGTGGTGTACGATTACGTAGCCGCATTGTGGAACGCCCTGTGGAGGAGAACATTCGTTTACGCCAGGAACGGGTAACCGTTACCCGCACACAGGTAGATCGTCCGGCAACAGAAGCAGATTTCAACACCTTTGAACAAGGTACAGTAGAAATGACCGAAAGTGCCGAAGTGCCGGTAATCAGTAAAGATGCACGCGTGGTGGAAGAAGTTAGCTTGAACAAGGAAGTGACCGAAAGCGATCAGACCATCATAGACACAGTTCGCCATACTGAAGTAGATACGGAAAACATTGATCCGGACCAACGTGACCGGAACATCCTGTAATTACATCCTAAGCCTGAAAACCCGGTCGTCATAAGCGACCGGGTTTTTTTGTCGCTAGTATTCTAATCTCAAGGCAAATTGCTTATGTTTAATAACCTGAATACCTTGTATGATATTGAACGACGGTGCTCCACTCGGTCCGGAGAGCTTGAAAATTTTTGAGACCCTACCTTACCACTGTTTAATCCTTTCCCCGGATCTGCGGATCCTCAATGCCAGCAATGCCTACTTGCAACTGGTCGGTAGAACGCGTGAGCTGCTAATGGGTCGTAATGTCCACGAAATCTTTGATGAGAATCTGAATTGGAGGCGGGCGCTGGATGCCGGCATGGAGCAATCCTTTCAATCGGCCTTGGAATCCGGCCAAAGACATGAAATGCCGGTGGTGCAATTCTTCATCCCCAACTGGACCGCACCAGATACCACACCAAAGGAATCGTACTGGAAGATGAGTCATACGCCCGTGTTTAACGAAGCGGGAGCGATCGCGTACGTCATTCACGACATCAATAACGTTACTGAGCAGATCATTTCTGAGCAATACCTGCAGGAAAGCCTGGAGATGGAGAAACAAGCTACGGCCAAAGCAAACCTTTCCAGCCGACAAATGCGGCAGCTATTCGACGAGATCCCAGCGCAGATTGCAATCGTATTAGGTGAAGACCTGATCTATAAGTATGTGAATCCCGCTTACGAGCGTGAGATGGGACAAGGCCGTGGTTTGGTGGGACGGCGGGTGCTCGACGTAATGCCGGAAGTGAATGGCAAGCCCATCTGGAACATTCTGAAGGACACCTATCAAAAAGGTACCACATTCGTAGAGGCCGAAATTGAAATTCCTTTGCCTACAGAGCATGGCAACGAAATGGTAAGTCGCTACTTCAACCTCGTTTATCAACCATTCAAAAACGGACGAGGCGAGATCCGGGGTGTCTTAAGCTTTAAGTACGAGATTACATCGTATGTTTTAGCGCGGAAAGCGCTGGAGCAGCGGGAACAAGAAACGAAAGACTTGAACGAGCGTCTGAACCAGGCTTATGAGGAGCTGATGGCTTCGAATGAGGAATTGAATGTCACCAATGATGAACTTGAAGGCATCAATGAACAGCTCCGGCAATCACATGAACAACTCCGCCGCCTGAATGCTGAGCTTGAGGAACGGGTAAACCTGCGCACACAAGAATTAACGCGGCTGCAGGAGAAAGCAGAAAGTGAAAGCGAGCGGCTACGCTTCCTGCTCAATGCCATTCCACAACAAGTCTGGACAGTCGATGCTGAAGGTCATCTGCTTGCTGTGAACGATGTGCTCTGTCATTCCTTTGGAGAAACGGCAGCGAAGATCCTGGAGATCGGAATGAGCTCGTTTACTCACCCAGACGATCTCCCGGCGGCCTACCAGAAGTGGGAGGAAGCAAGGCGCTCAGGACATGAATACCAGGCAGAATACCGCCTTCGTTTTGCTGATGGCAGCTACCGCTGGCACCTTGGCCGTGCAGTTCCAATGATCGAAGATGGGGCAGTAACGATGTGGCTGGGTACCAATACCGATATTGATGCGCAGAAAGAGAATGAACAACGTAAAGACGAGTTCCTTTCCATTGCCAGCCATGAACTCAAAACACCGCTTACCAGTATCAAATCTTTCAACCAGCTGATGAACCGCGTGCGGGATGGACAACAGATGGGCATTTACATTCAGAAATCTTACAACAATATTCTCCGGCTGGAGAAGCTGATCAACGACCTGCTTGATGTGACCAAGATCAACGCCGGTAAGATGATTTACGACATACAGCCCTTTGACTTCCTGGAAATGGTGCGGGAAACAATTGAGAACATGCAGCTGACCTCAAGCACACATGAAATCGTTCTGAACAGCTGTGAACCTTTCGAAATTGAGGGCGACCGGCTGCGACTCGAGCAGGTGCTGATCAACCTTCTTGATAATGCCATCAAGTACTCGCCCGGTGGGGAGGAGGTGTTGGTGCGTGTGGCACTGGAGGCTAAACATGTCATCGTGTGTGTGCAGGATTATGGCGTCGGTATCGACAAAAATCACGTGAACAGACTTTTCGATCGCTATTACCGTACAGACAATACGGCCATGCGTTTTGAGGGTCTCGGTCTTGGACTCTTCATTTCCGCAGATGTCATCAAGCGGCATTACGGTACCTATTGGCTAGAAAGTGAACCGGGAAAAGGATCCAGCTTCTATTTTCGATTGCCATTAGCGCCCGACACTGCGCCAGGTCCCATCATTGATGGGCATACCTCGTACGAGGATGCGCATATTAGCGTCTGGTACAATCCTGCCCTCAACCAAATTGAATCCAGGTGGAAAGGATATCAAGAGGTTGATTCTGTGAAGCGCTGTGGACTAAAGATTCTGGAACTACTCCAGTATAACCGGGCAAAAAAACTGCTTAATGATAATACAGAGGTACTCGGAAATTGGTCGGAAGCTGCAGAGTGGGTCGCCAATGACCTGATGGTCAATCTTGAGTCCGCGGGGCTAAAGTACATTGCCTGGATTCAATCCAAAAGCGCCTTCAGTCGCTTGTCTGCACAGAAAGCAGCAGATATGACAAAGGTAAGTATTGACATGGCTTTTTTCGTAGATCGGACTGCTGCTGAGGTCTGGCTGGCCGATAAAAACTAAGAGGCCCGGTGTTTGCATGATCTGTATGGAAAAGAAGTTTAAAATAACGCTCCCATGCATTAGGACGCTTTTTCTCAGCTAACTCGCTTTCAAACAGGGAATTGTTGAGAACAAATGACCACAACCTGGGTAAATTTTACACTTTCTTGAAGAATTAACCGATTACGGATCTATCTAACGAGAAAAAAAATGGCAGTACATCAGGGCGATGTTATCGAAAGAATTATCAGGAGACAAGGTCATTCACTGACCGATCTTGCAAGACTAACCGGCGTAAACCGTCGCTCCATTTACAACTGGTTCTTACAACCACGCGTTAAGCCGGAAAACATCATCAGAATCGGGCAGGCAATTCATCACGATTTTTCTGTGCAGTTTCCTGACCAGTTTGTATCAGAGGACTTTACACCCCCTGCGGATCAAGTGAAAGTAGCAGATGAAAAGCTTGATGTGTGGAAAGAGAAATATGTTGATCTCCTGGAACGCTACAACCTTTTATTGCGTATTTCGAGTGGCGAACTTCAATTACCTGTGGAAGCATCAACTTCGCCGAAACAGGTTAACCGCGATGGCCTATTGGTCTAAAGGTATGCACGAGCGTAACCTTTCAGTTACCCCCATGCATTAACGCTCTCTGAACAAATATATAAGTCATTATAGCATTCGTAAAATGTATTTTGATATTGTATAATTTTTTCACAGAAGTTAACGTCTTTATACATTATTAAGGCGCGACCATGCTGTAGGTCACGGTAGTGGTATAAGCACCTGGTGGTTTTCCAAGCAATTTTGCACTTTCAGCTGCATCGATGCTGTACCGGATGTTTGATTGATGATCTATCGCTGGCATGGCGGTCATCAATTTCTGGCGTGTCGTCTTTAAGGTCACTGGCGTTACATTCGTTGTATTTCCTGGAGCAGCTGATATCCTCAGGATGCTGACAGGTATGCTGTTGCTGCCGCTGCTCATGTTGCTACTGCTTGCCTGTACGTAAACGTCATAAGGCGCTGTCGCGCTCGTGCTAAAATGTGCAGGCAGATCTACCGTTACGCCATTACGATAATCTTGTGCAGTTTTAAAGGCTAGAGCAACCTCGGTATGATTTACCTTTATTTCAGCCATATCGCTCACCACGACCTGCGCAGTACTGCTCAGTTCCTGTGCGCTTGCACCGGCTTGCTCCGCATCCCCAACAAGATGTTTGAGGTTCAGTAAATAGCTACCCTTGTTCATGAAATTAGTTTTCAGGATCTCGGGACTAAGGCTGTAGCTAACTTCAAGATTATTGGTGTTGCCTGCTGCAAGTTCATGGCCGGTACTCGGCGACCAGTTCTGGTAGCTGTTGCTCATCTGCGCTACAGGCCAGACGTTGCTGCCCACTTTAAGTTGTGCCAGGAGCGATGCTGCTGATACGGCAGGTATATTCGCGCCAGCATAGCCCCCCGTATACCTGAACGTTGAACTTTCGGTTCTGCCTTGAAGGTATGGTTTAACTGTGCTTTGAATCAGAAAGTTTTGCTGCTGTGAAGGAATCGCTTTGTTTCTGAAGTAGTTTAGGTCATTGATCGCAAAGCTGATCGGCTCTGGTTGATTCACAGTTATCAATGGATCCACGAAGATGTTTATGGTATTTGTCAATACCTTTAAATTGCCCAGGGTAACCCCTGCAAGTTGAAAATCCAACCGGTTTGTGTACGTTCCTGCCTTCCATACAACAGCCTTTGTATTAGGGATGGTATATCGAAGGTTCATCAGTCCGCTGGATAGCAGTCCAAGTACGCTGAAGTAGATGTTATTGTAAGTATTAGATAAGACTACTGCTTGTGCATTGCCCAGGGTAAGCAAGTTTGCAACCTGACCGGCAGAACCAATGATCTGCACCGTAAAGATACCTGAACTAATGTTTTCCGGGGAGCCGGCTTTTGTAAAGCTGGCATTCGTTGTCCTCAGGTTAATCGTGGGAATCAAACTGAGTACAGCGGAATAATCGAGGGATTGATTATCCTGATAAACCGAGCTGCTGTTGATATTTGTCCTGTCAATGCGGATGTTAACCTGCGCTTTGGCAGGCAGCATCAGACAGAGCGGTAATAGCGCCAGGGCAAGTTTAATGAAAAGTGACGTCCTTCTTTGCAACTTTCAAGTTGGTTTCTTCTCCATTATCCAATAATGCGACCAAGAGGTAGTCGCCCTGCAAATTGTCCGGTAGTTCCTGGTATACCACCTGCTCATCGCCGGGAAGCATGCTCAAGGCCTGTAGCGGTAGTTTCAAATCTTTTCCATTGCCCTTGTTGGTCAGCTCCAATTTTAGGTGCCCATCCACAACAACATTTCCAGTATTCTTAATCTTTACTGCCACACGCTGTTGTGCGCCTGCGGCGGTTCCCCGGTCCAGGTACATCGCGGTAAATTCCATGTCTTTCAACTGGTTTGTCGGCGGCGTGTAATATACATGAAGGCCAAATTCCAGCTTGATCAATACCCCAAGACTGGTTTTTCCACCGGTCGGTAGCTTGGCTTTGCCGGCATTTACCTGGGTCAGGAAAAGCATGGAATTGCGGAGTTTGGGATTGCCGGCTTCTTCTTTAGGTACATGTAAAACCACGGTGACTTCTTTTCTTGCGCCAGGTTCAATCTCAACAATATTGGGCCTAACCTCCACCCAGCTGGCATTACTGCCCTGAAATGTGCCTGCCGGTGCATAAACCTTGTTGCCGAGGCTGTCACGTTTCCAGTCCATTAAACCGGATCTGAAAATTGCCTTCTCAGATCCGGAATTATGTAGTAAAACCTGTTGGCTGTATGTTTGCCCCGCAACGCCGCTGAAAAATAGCCTGGAAGGGGACACGGATATTTCCTGTGCACTGATGCGCGTCATTAACAATAGCATCAGAAATATGCTGCTGATTACTTTCATGACTTTGCTGTTGGTTTTAATGTTTCTCGTTTTTGATTTATTGTGAAATCGTATAAGTAACTACAGTGGTGTAGGTGTCCGCGTTTTTACCCAAAATCTTGTTCGTTCTGGAAACTGCAGCAGGTACAGCATAGATCACATCAATGTTTTGCTCTACTACCGGTTCAGCACCAGTGATCAGCTCTTGTTCTGTTGTGGTCAATGCAGTTACAGGCTTGATGGTTCCACCAAGGGCAGTGTTGTTACCGGTGTTTGGAAAAGTAATGGAAAGTACGTCTGCATCAAGTGCACCATTTGCGGTATTGCCTGCGGTAAGATTGGTACCAGCACTCACTTTAACATTGTAAGGTTTGTTGCTGGTTACGGTCAGGTGATTGTTCTTAGGTGTGGAAATGCCTTCCTGGTAGTCTGTTGTTGAAGCAAATGTTAGTAGTACTTCCGGGTCATTCACCTTTAAAGACATGACGTCTTGAAGTTCAACTTTTACGTTGGTAGAACCGCTGATCTGTGCACTTGCACCTGCAGCTGTCAGCAACAAAATTGCTACTGAGAGGTTAATTGTTTTTTTCATCTCGTTTTGGAATGATTAATGTTATTGTGAAAACTTGTGCAAAATTATATACAATTTGCGATAAAGTGTGTATTTTTGTGAAAATAAATAAATCGCTCTCCGTTTGCATCCCATTATAAATAAGCTAAATAAGATATTTCTAAGGTTTATGGCCCTTTTTGGCATGTTTGTTGGTGTCTGCGGAGCCCAAAATCTACGAGCCCAGAACTCAGAACAGCTGATCAGCTATTACTTCGAAATTGACACCCTTGAAATCGGTCAAGGGGAAACCTTCGCAAACCGGCTTCATTTAGAGAATCACAGCAGCCAACCCATCACCCTTGTGAAGTCTGGCATCACAGCCGCTGCACTTCTTGCCCTGCCGGATACCATAAACCTGTTGGCGGGTGAAAGCAAGGTCTTTCCGGTGAAATATTTGGCATCCGCCCGTATTCTACATCAAACCGTTCAACCTTTTGTCGCACAATATGCCCCTATTGGGAAGCCTGCCTTACCAGCGGCAACGTTTTATACCCGGATAGATGATCAGGGCCGGGTGACTGTTGGTCTGCAGGAGCCAATAATGTACTTGCAGCCTGGCAATAACCGGCTGATGATTCGCATACGCCTACGGAATACCGGTTATTCATCGGCAAAGATCAATTTATCCTTTAGCAGCTATCCTGCAGGATTGCAGTTTTCCGGAATGCGTTCAAGCCTGGGCCTTAGTCCCGGTGCAGAGCAGGCGCTGGAGATCGAAGCCATTGATCTGAATGCCGGTAAACTCGCATCAGACTACCAGGTCACCATTGAAGCGAAGGACGGCGCAGGTGAAAATCTGGCGACAAATATGTTGAAAGTGGTGCGACTGGACAGTCGCAAGGTTCAACGCCTGGGAAATGGAACAAACAATGGCTTTCAAAGCAATACAACTGCGCTGGATTATACCAATCTGGGTAATGGTTTTGACTTCTACAGCTTGCGGGCAGCCGGCAACCTGGCCGGATCAGATAGCCTGGGACTTCGCTATAACTTGAACCTGAATTATTATCAGAACCAATCGGCATTGGATATCTATGAGACATCGCTGAACTACCGGTCCAGGTACTTCGCAGTTCAGGCTGGAAACATCAACGAGAATCTTGACTTTCCGGTATACGGGCGGGGATTAAAGGGTTCGGTTTACCTCAACAAGGAAAGCAGCTTTGACGTTTATGGACTTCAGAACAGCTACATGTTATTTTCTGCGGGGGCACAGCACACCGCTTCCCATGTTTATGCAGCAAGCTATAATTACAATCCTGGTCTAGACCGGAAAGCCAGGGCCAGCTTTTTATATAGCAATAACCCGGTCACTGGTGTATCGACCTACCTGAGCAATGGCACAATGCAATTGAAACTTTCCGAATCCAAGCGCCTGGAATTTCGCGGCGGCTTAAGTACGGAGTCCACCCTGCAGCAACGTAGCCTTGGTTATGCTTCGGGGCTGAACTATTATGCACAGTCCGCCAACTGGGACATTGCATTAAGCAACTATTATAGCTCCAGTCGTTATGCTGGCATGCAACGTGGTGCACTGATGCTGGATGAGCGCATCTCTTATCGCATCAAGCCGCGCACAACGGTATTTGTACGTTACAACCGCATGGAAAATGCGCCAGACTATGGCAACAACAGCGTTGCTTTGCTCAGTTTCAACAGTAAAACGGTTTCTTATGAGAGCGGCGCCTTTATGTCGCTGGGTCGATTTAACCTTGGCCTCCGCCCCTATGTGTTGGAACAGTCACTAAATCGGCCGGAGCTGCTGTACCTGGGGGCTACAAATCTTCATTCC
>Ga0265798_10012179_pt1 | contig 10410 bp, 8 predicted proteins | sample P3T30metagenome_FD_192430 | JGI IMG/M metagenome (GOLD analysis project Ga0265798, IMG submission 192430) | Plant litter microbial communities from East Loma Ridge, Irvine, California - P3 T30 | ecosystem: Environmental > Terrestrial > Plant litter > Unclassified | place: USA: California...
TTGAATGCCGGACTATGATTCCGGCGCGGTCGCTTGCTCATCATGCCTCCTGTGTACAGCCATTCTGGCTGCCTTCAGGCCGACAATCCACTTATCCCGCTGTGCAGTTTCGCCGAGCCACCTCTGGCAGCTTATCGCGAATGCTTAGCAAACCTGACAGCGCAAATGTTGCGCTTCTGCAAAGCGTTACGCACGGTAAGGCCGGGATGATCAGACCCCTGCCAGCCGTATTATTTTCTACTTTAACCGATATAGCCTACTAGGTGGGCGACATAAGACACGGCATTAACTCTCAAGAGGTTGTATAATGAAGACCGTTCGGCACAACCTCAGGAGCAAGTAGAACAAATCACCTGCCACATACGACTGGCAAGCTTGGGAGTCCATCGCCCGATATCTCATTATAGGTGCTTTAACAGCACGTTGTGGAGGCTATGCATATTTTTTTGCTGCTACGTAGTTACACGAGGGTTTCCAATACACAGCGTGATGTAGGAAGCACGTCCACATACGAGTCAACTTGAAATACTTATAATAGAGATCGGCTGGTTATCAATCCGCCTGATCAATAGTTGTACTCACCGCAATGTCGCCGTTTTAAAAATCCTTAGCAATATCACAGTGCCATTCAAATATACAACAAAACGGAAATTATGATCAAGAGTAGCACCCAAAGTGTCAAACTAATCGGTATGCCAATCCAAAATCCGCGCATCGGTCCGTAATTTTGATTTGACTTTATCACAGCCCGAAACCAAGATTTTAAATTGTAAATTGAACTATACTCCCTTAGTCAGATCTTGTAATGCCACGTGAGTTTACCGAGATCCGTCAAAAAATCCGTTTGGTACCTGTGTGCACCCAAGTACCAAATATTTTCAGACGGGCAACGTTAAATCCGGTGAAAGTTTAGGTGGCGGTTCCGATCTCTTTTTTGGATCCATTGGGCATAGCGCAGACAGTCCAAGATCCTTCTTGAAACAATATCCTGTGATGCAGCGTGGTTGTGCGAGCACATCAGCTTCGTTACGTTAGATAATGCTCGCGACATCGGAACTCGTCCTTTTTTATAAAAAGCGATCTCCCGCATGATCCTCAAACAAGTCCTGGCTCCGTACATAGTCTGAAAGAACATCAAGTGACTTATGCCGGCTTTGGTCGCGCATTTTAAAGATGTTCGCGCCGCGTCGCGCCGCCTCAGTTAGAAAGCCTGCCCGTAACGAGTGTCCCGAAACTTGGGTTGGATCGTATCCAGCCGCTTCAGCCCAAGCCTTGACGATCAACGCAACCCCGCGGTCGCTCATGGGTTTCTTCGTGATGCGTCCCTGTGGGGTAAGCTTGCGGAAAACAGGGCCTTCGGTAAACCCAGCCTGTGTGATCCAGTCTAGTAGTAACTGTTTAGGCTTGATCCGGGTTCCTTCCGGTATAGCGATCTCAACACTTTGCCCTTCTTGGTCAGTCTTCGATCTGCTGATCCTAATCCGGATACCCTTGGAAACCATTGTGATGTCGCTAAGCTGCAACGCAACCAGTTCGGAACGACGAAAGGCCCCGGCCATGCCGATCGCCAATACTGCTCGGTCGCGGATAGCGCGCGGTTCGACGCCGACAATTTGCTGAAGCATGTCACGCAACATGTCGCCATCGGCCGCGCGTTTACGAGCCTTTCGCGCTCCATTGGTGCGACGGATTCCCGCCACAACGTCACGAATGGCTTGCGCGCCGACAGTTTGCTGCGGGGCGATGAAGCCAGCAGCGCGGTGCATATATCCAATTGCGGCAAGCCGTCGGCCGACCGTCGAGCTTTTCACACCCATTTGTGCTTCACTCGCAAGAAAGGTCGCTACAACGGCAGCTGTCGCTGGCAGTGATACAAGTCCGCGCGTGTCGCTCCACGCCGTGAAGATTGCCCAATCAGAGCGGTAAGCACGGCGTGTCGCGTTTGAACGTGACGCCTCAGCATAGTCTCGTGCCGCCGCAACATCTGCATGAAGCAACTCAGGCAGCATCGGCGCTTCAAGCACAACCGTTGGCGGTATCGCACTCAGCGACCGGCGCTCGGGATCATCAAGGATTACCATGTTTGAAACTCTATCAGCCTCCATCTTGCGACACCAAGTGTTTCTTCCGGGAATGATGCTTATCGGAAGTTACAGCGGTAGTATGGTGAGCCTGCTGCGCCACAAGCTGGAGTCTCTGCTCGTCAGCAACGAAAGCCGGCTGACCATACAAGTGCCGGGATCACGGCAGCGGGTGCCGGGGCATGCCCCCGCACCCGCTTACCGATGACGACCCGACCGAATTTCCAGACCTCGCGTTACACAAGCTGATTGCCGCGCTGTTGGACTTGGGCATGACGATGCCGGCGCCCCTGCCTTCAGCAGGGCAGATCGCACCGAAGATCCACGCCGAAGCCCGGCGTTAATCCTTGGGTGCGCTTGGGCGGGTGCCGCGCTTGGCCCCAACGCCAAGTGAGCTTGGTCTGTTGGCCAACGCGGGCCTCATCTTGCCACCAACGCTTTACCGGCGTTCCTGTGGAGAGACGCCGGTTGATCCACGCTAGGCGGGCGCTGAAGCTTTTTAAAAATCGGCTTCTAAGCACGATGGCGCGGCCGTGCAGAGAGCTTGCGATAGCCAAGCGTACGGAGCTCACGGCTGAGGGTGTGGGGCGTGACCAAGAGGGTGAATTCATCCCAGGTCCACTGGGTCAGATCGGCAAGCTTATAGCGTACGACGCCATGCGCTGAGGAGATCGGCCCCACCTCGATTTTACCGAAACCCCGAATTTATCTTGATGCCTTCCGTTGGCGCCATCAATGACGGTCTTCCCGAAAGCACGAGCGCCTCGATGACATTCCTCGCGAAAGCACGTCCCGTTTGCCCGGACGGTCTTCCCGAAAGCACGAGCGCCTCGATGACGTTCTTCGCGAAAGCACGAGAATTGCACGGTCGAACTCCCCGAAAGCACGAGTCAGAGACGTTTCGCACCGTTTGTGTATCGATAATCATATGCGTGATCGGCATTGGGATTTGCGGCGAGAGCCGGGTCGGGCGCCGGTTACGTAGGGCGACAGCTAAGTCGACCTGTAAGGTTAAACGAGGAGGTACCGTGCTGACATGAAAAGCCCGGCTTGCAGGCCGGGCTTTTCGAGAGTGCCCACTAGTGAGCGAGGTAGCAATCTTTCTCTAGCAGCACCCTCACATTTTCACAAGTTTTAAGCGTGTTTAACGCGCTGATTTTGTGTGTCCGCGCGGCCTCTAATGAGGGGGTCCGAATGATGGTGCGTACTCAAAAGCCGGGAGCGGGCTTTAGGCGCTTTGACGTGGCGGCTGCGCATGCCGATAAATTAGCTGGTGCCTTCACGGGCTTGCCGGAGGGGCGTGGTACAGGCCATGTTTTGGCCGCGTTTAAACGCGCAGCCTGCTATCTCGAAATTCCGCCGAGCATTGTTCAATTGATAGACGTGCTTTTTTCGTGGACAAAGAGAGAGGATTGGGCGCCCGGCCGCAGTCCGATTGTGTGGCCGCGCAATGAAAAGCTGGCTCGCAAATTAGGCCTTCAGGTTCGACAGGTCCAAAATCTTCTAGACCGAGCAGTTGCCCTCAAGTTGATCAGTCATCGTGACAGTCCAAACGGGCACCGTGGCGGCGTGCGAACGGAAGATGGGCACATCAAATGGGCTTACGGAATCCTGCTAAGTCCGATCGGCGCGCGCTATGATGACTTCATCAAGATCGCCGCCCAAGGAGCCGCTGAGGAGGAGTTTATCGACCAATGCAAGCGACGCCTTGCCTCTACTCGGAGACGGATAGCTACCCTTGCGCAAACCGCAACAGACAACGGTTTGGAGGGTACAAAAGCCGATGAGGAGTACGAGCTGGTACTCATGGCGACCCGCCAGATGCGAAAGATGCGTGATACACGTATGTTCATCGACTGCGTCGAGCGGTTGGAGGAACGTGCGATCGTTTTAGAACAGGTGATTGCCGCACATTTGCTTAGTGCGGAGCCGCAGTCCTTGAGCGCAGTTCATGATAATAATGCATGCAAGGGTGTCGCAGCATACACGCACTCTACAACTACAAATCAAATTCCAACTGCTAAAGCAGTTACTAGTAGTGGCTTAGCGAGAGAAAGTAGCCGCAGGGCCCGGAGCCTAACTGAGGTTGAAGAGGATCTCGACAGTCACGGGATTGACCCCGAATTTATAGAGGCAATCGTTCCAGATCTGTGTCAGGATCTTGGCTCCGGAAATTTAAAATGGGGCGCTGTCGTTGCATTAGCTGAGGGGCTTGCAACTCAAAATTCCATTCATCCTCAAGCCTGGAGGGAGGCTTGCCGTCTAATGGGTGAGCGCGGCGCTGCTGCGTCCGTTCTTGCCACTATTCACAAATATCGTGCTGGAGAGGTTCGTCGACCCGGAGCTTACCTGCGTGGCATGAGCGCTCGAGCCGCTAAAGGAGAGCTGCACCTCGGGCGAACCTTTCACGGTTTAAAGGACCTCCACCGCTCGCCCAAAATGAAGTCGTTTCATATTGGTAGCGATGGTCCGCAGTCGGTAGGGGAAATCGCGCGACGTGCTATGGCTCAGGCGTCACTCGTGCTTTCGGGAAGGTCGTTATGATCGACTGGGCGGTAGCGGTTACTCGCAGCAGCGAGTAACGACACTCTTCCCGAAAGCACGAACGGAAAAGCCGAGTGGATCGAAAAATCAAAGGCATACGAGCCTTAATCGTACAGCTTCGCTGTCATGCTCAACAAAACTCGTGCTTTCGGGAAGGTCGTCCTCTCCGACAGCTGCATCTAGTGCAAGCCGACGCTATAGGATGAATTATCAACACCCGAACGTGGGGCGCCATAGTGACAACCAAGCAACCCGTCGTCGTTCGGCAGCGATCCCTTCTAGATCTTGATAGCCCGCTGCACGGAAAAGTTCGTGGCGAGCGATCAGTGATGGACTTTCCATTTTTCGCCTTGTCGAAAGTTGCAGTTCATAAGCCTATGGAGTGGCAGCTCGGGGACGTGACAATTGCTATTCGACCAAGCGCCACCGGAATGGCGACAATGTACGATAAAGAGATCATCCTCTATATCGCATCGCTGATGGCACAGGAGATCGCTGATGGCGGTCAAATCGATGATACATTCACTTTCACAGCGCACGATTTCTTTCGCATCACCGGAGTGCCACGGCCCTCAAAACGCGATTATCAGCGCTTTAACGAAGCGCTGGAACGTCTACAGGGCACACAAGTTCGTACCAACATCCAGACCGGCTCAAAAATTGATCGTGGTTGGTTTTCCTGGCTTTCAGAAGCGCAGGCACAATATCATCAATTGCCAAACGGAGATGAAGTGCTTCGTACAGTCAGCGTTCGATTATGTGGCTGGCTTCACCGAGCAATCTCACGCGATGGTCATATTTATCACTATCATCATGACTATTTCCGTCTAGGTACAATCGAGCGGCGGCTCTATGAAATCGCACACTGCCATTGTGATGGAGACAGCGTTGAAATGCCGCTTGAATTGTTGTCTGCTAAGGTAGGATCGACTGCATCACTTCACCGTTTTAAGCACCACCTTAAAGAGGTTGAGGCAGGTGATCGTCTTCCGGAATATTCTGTGACCCTAAAGAACGTAATTCCCGATCAACCTCGGCTGGATAGCAGAGGGCGTAGGATCACGAAGCCGGACACCGTTGTAGTGCTGACCCCGAAAGGCAAGTCTGCTGCAAATCCGATCATGATTGATGCGGGCTCTTAATGATATTATTTTTTCCAATCTGGTAGTTTCCCAAATGAATTAACGTGAAATCGAAGACGAATAATACAGAAGCAAAACCTTTTAATCGCCGCAACCACGTAGGCGCCGAACGCCCCGCACTGTAGTTTAGCGGCAAGGGACTGCCTCTCCGAAAATACGGTTTGCGCTCAGCACACCCGCTTGTGATTAGCGATGCTGTCAGAACTGCTGGCAGCAGTCTGTTTGTGAGGTGCCCCCACTTAAATGACCTTCTATGAGGAAGGTCAACGCTGGTTTGAGCTCCGGGGCGGAATTTGGTCACATGGTTTTCTGCCTTACCTATTTGGATACGGGGATGAGCTCGTTTGCATGACCCGACCCGTCTCCGAACCCGGTCCACCTTCTATGCGGTCAGCTCAATAATGAGACTGTACCATAATCCCGCTTGCGACGGATTAGAGCTCAAGGCGACGATACCATTCTGACAAAGCGGCTAGTTAGACCATGGTCATTTTCGGTTCGCCTGCCCAGCATCCACCAAGACTGATCTGTCTTGGAAGATCTCTGAAATCTATCTCTTATTTGATCAAGCGGAGTGCATAATAACCCCCTCAATCAGCACGCCAGCGGTGACGTACTTCCATAGTGCCACCAACAACTTGCGGGCCAGCGCAATGATGGTCGGCTTTTTGGATCTCGGGCCACGCTCGGTCACGCGCGTGATAAACCAGCGGCTCAGTGCAGAATCCGGTTGGTGTCGCACCCATAGCCAGGCGAGCTGGACGAGGGTGGTGCGTAACCTCGGATTTCCACCTTTGGATACCCCTTGGTCGTTATTGATATTGCCACTTTGCCAATGGGACGCAGCCAGTCCCGCATAGGCGGCGACTTGTCGGCGATTGTCGAATTGGCGAGATAATCCCTCGAGCCACAAGACCGACGCTATCTCCGGCCCGATCCCCTTCAACCCGATAAGCATGGCCGGGATAGACGGCTGCGATACCATGGCCTCGCGCGTGTGCTGCGGAGTGCTTCTTTGTCGTGATGGCGTCGGGTAGCGCTGCTGTTAGCAAGGCGTCGCGGATTTCTTCGACCACCTTGATCTGCTCCAGCAGCAATTCGATCCGGTCGAGCTCCCGACCGATCTGCGCTTTCAGGTAAACTGAAAGCGGCCGCCCGTCGCCGGTCACCAATTCGTCCAGCTGTTTGCGCCGGTTCCGTCGGAGCGGCTCGTAGCCCGTGATCCCTTGTCCGAAGAGCAGCCCCTTGATGCGATTTACGTGCCGAATTCGCTTGTTTGTCAGTGCTTTGCGCTCACGGGAAACTCGACGACGATCCTCGTCTTCAGGGGTTGGCGCTCTCACCATTGCGCACACACGCGGGTCCCCGCGCATGTAGGCGAGCAGGGTTCGCAACAGCATTTCGCCATCGATGCGGTCGGTCTTGACGCGGCGCGCGCGGCGCGGAACCGCAATTGAGGCGGGATCGACGACATAGCTATCGACCCCTTCCGCTTCCAGAAACCGATGAAGCCAGAAGCCATCGAGCCCGGCCTCTTGGATCGCAACAAAACCAAAGTGCCGTCCGGTGCGAGCCTCCGCTTTGCGCCGCAGCTCGGCGAGGCAGGCAAGCAGCCCGGCAACATCCCTTGCGGCGACGATGAACTTCGACATCTTCTCGCCGTTTCCCGGCGCCAGAGACGTGATCAACCATTTCGATTGCGAGAGTTCCAGCGAAATGAAGATCGCGGTAAGCTCGGTACGAACAGCGGACGGTGCATTGGATCGATCGGCTTCAACGAGCATGTCGGCCTCCAGGATTGGTTTTTTGGCAAGAGCAGTCTGGCAGAGCGCCGCTCGTTGTTCACCTCCTCATGGAATCTGACAGGACCCAGCTCTTAGATAAGAGTGAGGCACATGACTGACGGTACGACCAGGTGTTACAATGATGGCGAGGTCCTCTCCGGTGTTCAGCGCCGGAGGCGGTGGACCGGAGGAAAAGGTCCGGATCGTCGAGGACACGTATCTGCCCGGGATGAGCGTTTCGCTCGTCGCCCGCCGACACGGCATCGGTGGCAATCAGATCTTCACCTGGCGGCGCCTGATGGCGCAGGGTGCGCTAACCGCCGCGACAGTGGGCGAAGAAGTGGTGCCCGCGTCCGAGTACCGTGCGCTCGAGGCGCAGGTGCGCGAACTACACCGGCTGCTCGGCAAGAAGGCCATGAAGAACGAGCTGCTCCGCGAGGCCGTGTCTCGGGCCGCAGGCTCAAAAAAACTGCTGTTGCGCTCGATCTCGTTGCCGCGGGATGGACGGTGAGCGCGGCCGCAGAGGCGGTGGGCATCGCTCGCCCACACCTATCCGGAATGCGCCATCGCCCAGCGTCACGACCACGCGGACGACCGCCACTGCCGGATGCCGAGCTGGTTGCTGACATTCGTGCGCTCGTTGCCGATCTGCCAACGTACGGCTATCGCCGCGTTCATGCTTTGCTGCATCGGCAGGCCGAAAGGACCGGGTGCGAAGCGCCTAATCCGAAACGCGTCTACCGCGTCATGAAGGTGCACGGGCTGCTGCTACAGCAAGACGGCGAACGCCGCGAGGAACGACGTCACAACGGCCGGGTTGCCGTCGACCTCCGCAACACCCGCTGGTGCTCCGACGGATTGGAAATCACCTCCGACAATGGCGAGAAAGTGCGTGTCGCATTCGCGCTCGACTGTTGCGACCGGGAGGCGATGGGACACGTAGCGACGACGGGCGGCATCACCGCCGAGGACGTCAAGGACCTGATGGTCGCCACGGTCGAGCATCGCTACGGACAGGTGAGCCGCGTGCCCAAGCCAATCGAATGGCTCACCGATAACGGCAGCTGCTACACCGCTCGCAACATACGCGCTTTTGCCCGGGGTACTGGATTGATCCCGCGCACGACCCCAGTCAGCAGTCCCCAATCGAACGGCATGGCTGAGGCGTTCGTCCGCACCCTCAAACGCGATTATGTCCGTGCGAACCCCAGGCCGAATGCGCAGAGTGTCATCGACCAACTGTCTGGCTGGTTCGCCCATTATAACGAGGTGCATCCGCGCGCTTTGCACTATCGATCACCCCGCGAGTTCATCGCGCAAACCTGCGAGGCCCTGTCAGATCTTTAGGGGGCAACAACAGTTTGCTGGGCTGGGCTTCGCCCGATGTCCGCATCCGGCAGGCGTGGCATAACGAACTGGCTTCAGTGAGTGAGCTTTTTAGACGCTCAGCTCAACGCCCGATAACGGACTGACTGCCATCAGGCGGTTGCAATAAAGCCATTCACATCGCGATGTGTGTAAGCGAAAGCAAACATTGCCCCTAACGTTGAGTCTGCCTAGTCCGGTTGCATGAGCTACATTTTCCTCACGATCGCGATTATCAGCGAGGTGATCGCCACTTCCTTCTTGAAGCAGTCAGAGGGCTTCACGCGCCTCGTTCCGTCGTTAATCATGATCGTCGGCTCCATAATCACGTTCTACTCCATGTCCCTCGCTCTGCGAACCATCCCAACCGGAGTCGCATACGCCATTTGGTCTGGTGTCGGGATCGTTCTAGTCGCTGCGATCGCGTGGGTTGTTCAGGGGCAAAAGCTGGACACTGGCGCACTGGCAGGCATGACCCTGATTATCTGTGGCGTCGTTGTGATGAACGTCTTCTCAGGCACTAACGAGAATTAAGTACTGCATCGAAAGACTGTATTCCGGGCTGCAGAGGTGAGTTCTTCCACGAACTGTCTCCCTCATGAGTTTTGCAACAACTTCATACTGGCACATCGAGATGCCAATTGTAGGCCGTCCACACCAATAGATCTGCACCATCGTCAAGGGGAACACCGCGATAATTGCGTCCGGGAAGCCTTTCAGGCCGTCGACGACAGCGAGCAGGACATCTTCGACGCCGCGGTTCCTGAGCTCGTTCATCACGCGGAGCCAGAATTTGGCACCCTCGTTATGTTCAAGCCACAAGCCGAGCACTTCCTTGGCGCCATCGGCACGCACGCCCAAGGCGATGTGAATCGCCTTGTTGCGCACCATGCCTCCATCGCGGATCTTCACCCGGATCGCGTCAAAGAACACGAGCGGGTAGACCGCGTCGAGTGGCCGCTGCTGCCAGATCGCAACCTCGTCGAAAACGGCGTCGGTCACCGTGCTGATCAGATTGGGCGAGACGTCGATGCCGTACAGATTGTGCAAATCCCTCCGCAGCCATTTCGATGATCCTTCGGATCCACGCTTGAGTGGGTCGACTGGTTCAATCATCGCCGGCTGCTTGAGCCCATCGGCAACATCCCGCCTGCCGGCCTGCCGGCCTGCCGAAGCCGAAGATCAATATTATGCTGCAGCGGACAACATCGATATGGCAGCGTGACTCACAACCCAACGCCTCCAGTAGAACCGGTGCGGTTCACCATGCTACGGCGCCGGGCACGATAAACACAGCCTTCTCAAACGCGCTCTAATACCAAATCTTACGGGGCCTGACTCACGTGGGGGATTCACAAGGCGGGTGCGATCTGATTCATATGTGGACGCCCCCTATGGCAAAGGCTTTTTCGGGATGGGCTTGATCGGTTGCTTTCATATGTCCGGCCTGTTTGTGCGGTATATTACCGCTGGCCCTGATGGAAATCCGCCGAT
>Ga0265798_10012181_pt1 | contig 10408 bp, 10 predicted proteins | sample P3T30metagenome_FD_192430 | JGI IMG/M metagenome (GOLD analysis project Ga0265798, IMG submission 192430) | Plant litter microbial communities from East Loma Ridge, Irvine, California - P3 T30 | ecosystem: Environmental > Terrestrial > Plant litter > Unclassified | place: USA: California...
CCGTGCGCTGCGCAAGATCGGCTACGACCCGGCGCTGGTGGGCTACACCACGACCACGCCGGACCCGCGCACTACCGGCCCGAAGGACACGCGCTTTCAGTCGTTGGGCGACCTGATGGAGGGCTTCCGCCCCGTCGGCGCGTTCGAGCCGACCATGGATGGCTACTTCGGCTGGTTGGCACAACAGGGCTACACGCTGCCGCCCAAGCGCGAAGACGTATGGCTGCCGGAAGGTGAAGATTCGGAACCGGGCGCGACCGACCGCCCAGGCCGCCTGCCTGCCGAGCTGTCCGACACCGCCTATTTCACTGACCGTGCGCTGGCCTATCTGAAGGGCAAGGGCGACAAGTCGTGGTTCCTGCACCTGGGATACTGGCGTCCGCACCCGCCGTTCATCGCACCGGCGCCCTATCACGCGATGTACAAGCCGGAAGACATGCCGGCGCTCAAGCGCCGCGACACCTGGCAGCAGGAAGCCGAGCAGCACCCGCTGCTGGACTTCTACCTGAACGCGATCGACCGCAAGTCCTTCTTCCATGGCGCCAGCGGCCCGGCCGCCACCATGGACGAGGCCGCTATCCGCCAGATGCGCGCCACCTACTGCGGCCTGATGACCGAGATCGACGACGGCCTGGGCAAGGTCTTTGCCTACCTGGACGAGACCGGCCAGTGGGACGACACGATGATCATCTTCACGTCCGACCACGGTGAACAGCTGGGCGACCACTACCTGCTGGGCAAGATCGGCTACCACGACGAGAGCTTCCGCGTGCCGCTGGTCGTGAAAGATGCCGGCAAGTCGGCATCGGCTGGCCGCGTCGAAGCGGCCTTTACCGAGAGCGTGGACCTGCTGCCCACCATCGTCGCCTGGCTGGGCGGCGAGGCGCCGCGCGCCTGCGATGGCGCATCCATCTTGCCGCTGCTGCACGGTGACAAGCCTGCCGATTGGCGCGATCACCTGTTCTACGAATACGACTTCCGCGACATCCATTACTCGCAGCCGCAAACCGCGCTGGGCCTGGACGGTGACGACAGTTCGCTGTGCGTGATCCAGGACGAGGACTGGAAGTACGTGCACTTCAGCGCCCTGCCGCCCCTGCTGTTCGACCTGAAGAAAGACCCAGACCAATTCACGAACCTGGCCGACGACCCGGCGCACGTCGCCGTCGTTGCACGCTACGCCGGCAAGCTGCTGTCGCATCGCATGCGCCACGCCGAACGCACGCTGACCCATTTCCGCGCCGGCCCGGCCGGACTCAAGGAACACGCATGATGATCTCCCGCCGCTCTGTCCTGAAAGGTTCTGCCGCCCTGATCGGGATGGCTGCCCTGCCCCGCTTCGCCTTGGCGCAAACCGGCGACACTCGCCCGACGATCACCATTGCGGTGCAGAAGATCAGCAACACCAACACGCTGGAAGTGCTGCGTGAACAGTCCAATACCGGCGAACGCATCTTCTTCTCGTCCTTGTGGGAAGGGCTGATCGGCCGCGACTGGCTGGGCAACCAGGGCCCGCTGCCCAGCCTGGCCACCAGTTGGAAACGTGTCAGCGACCGCGTGGTCGAACTCACGCTGCGCCCAGGCGTGAAGTTCCACAACGGCGATGTGATGACCGCGGAAGACGTGGCGTTTTCCTTCGGCCCCGAGCGCATGTTCGGCGAGACCAAGCCGTCTGCCGCCGGCCGCACCATCGAAATCCGCGGCGACCGTATCCCTAGCCGCGCCGGGCGTGAGCTGCCGACGGAAGTGACTGCGATTGCGCGTCGCTCGTGGCCGTCGCTGGAACGCGTGGAAATCGTGGATGCGCAAACCGTGCGCTTCATCAACGCCACGCCCGACGTGACCATGGAAGGCCGCATCTCGCGCTTCGGCAGCCAGATCGTCAGCAAGCGTGGTTACCTGGAAGCCGCCACCTGGTTCGACTGGGCGCGCAAGCCGGTGCTGACCGGGCCGTACAAGGTGGTGGAATTCCGCCCCGACCAGGCGCTTATTCTGGAAGCGCACGACGAGTACTGGGGCGGCCGCCCGCCGATCAAGCGCATTCGGTTCATGGAAGTGCCGGAGGTGGCCGCGCGCATCAACATGCTGCGCGCCGGCGAAGCCGACTTTGCCTGCGACATTCCGCCCGACCAGATCGCCAGCATCGAGGGCGACCGCAAGTTCGAGGTGCAAGGCGGCACGATCCTGAATCACCGAGTGAGCACCTTCAACCAGTCGCACCCGGTCTTGAAAGATGCACGTGTGCGCCGCGCCTTCACCCATTCGATCGACCGCAACGCCATTGTCGAGAGCCTGTGGAATGGCCGCACGGTGGTGCCCAAGGGTCTGCAGTGGGACTACTACGGCGACATGCTGATCGCCGACTGGAGCGTGCCCAAGTACGACCCGGCGGAAGCCCGCAAGCTGCTGAAGGAAGCCGGCTACCGGGGTGAGCCGATTCCTTATCGCCTGCTCAACGACTACTACACCAACCAGACCGCAACCGCGCAGGTGATGGTCGAGATGTGGAAGCAGGTTGGGCTGAACGTACAGATCGAGATGAAGGAAAACTTCTCGCAGGTGCTGGACCGCAATGGCATGCGCGGTATCTACGACTGGTCGGCAAGCGCCCCCTTCAACGACCCCGTGTCGTGCATCGTGAACCAGTTCGGCCCCAACGGCCAGGTACAGCAAGTGGGCCTGTGGACCAACGAAGAAAGCAATCGCATGGCCATGGTGCTGGAGACCAGCACCGACCGCGCCGAGCGCCGCAAGGCCGCCGCCCGCATGCTGGAAATCTGCGAACGCGAAGACCCCGTCTACCAGGTGCTGCACCAAAGCGCGGTGTTCACCGCCAAGCGTCGCGACGTGAAGTGGAAGGCAGCCGGCGCCTTTGCGATGGACTTCCGCGCCGAGAACTGGAAGTCGTGATGATGCAACCCAGCGCCCTGGTAGAGATACGCGACCTGCGGGTCAGCTTCGATGGTGTCGCGGCCTTGCGCGGCATCGACTTGAACGTGGGTCGTGGCGAATCGCTGGCCTTGGTTGGCGAGTCGGGTTGCGGCAAGTCCGTCACGTGGCTGGCGGCGCTGGGCTTGCTGCCCAAGCGAGCATCGGTCACGGGCAGCGTGACACTCGACGGCCAGGAACTGCTGGGTGCACCTGCCGGCGCGCTGGACAAGGTTCGTGGCGGTCGCGTGGCCATGATCTTTCAGGACCCGGCCAGCAGTCTGAATCCGGTGCATCGCATTGGTCGGCAACTGGTCGAGGCATTGCGCCTGCATCGCGGCATGACGGGTAGCCAGGCGCGCGAAGAAGCGCGCCGCTTGCTCGATCAGGTGGGCATGCCGGACGCCAGGCGCAGGCTGGACGCGTATCCGCACGAACTGTCCGGCGGACAGAATCAGCGCGTGATGATCGCGATGGCGCTGGCGGGTCAGCCTGAACTGCTGATTGCCGACGAGCCGACGACCGCACTCGACGTCACCATTCAGGCGCAGATTCTGCAGTTGCTGGCCGACATTCGCCGCGATACCGGCATGGCCTTGGTGCTGGTGTCGCACGACCTGGGCGTGGTCGCGGAAACCTGCGAACGGGTCTGCGTGATGTACGCAGGACGGATTGTGGAACAAGCCCCGGCCCAGACCCTGTTCGACGCCCCTGCCCACCCGTATTCGCAAGGCCTGTTGGCTGCGCTGCCGCCCATGGATGGCGCGCGGCGACCGCTTGCCGCGATTCCTGGCGGCGTGCCGGAGCCCTGGGCCATGCCGCCCGGCTGTGCGTTTGCACCGCGCTGCGTGCACCGCCATGCAGCTTGCGATGCAGCCGTGCCGCTGCTGGCCGCAGCAGGCACTGGCCGTGCGCAGCAAGCAGCCTGTGTGCTGACCCGTCAGCCTGCGGTCGCGCTTCGGCCGCGCATACCGATGCCCCCGCCGCATGCGCTCAGCCGCTCGCCGATCGACACCGTGCGGGAACGCGCATGAGTACTGCCCCTTATTTGCTCGAAGCCGATGGCCTGGTGCGCCGCTATGGCATGCGTCGTGGGTGGCTGGGCAAGCAGACCGAGGTACGTGCGCTGGATGGCGTGTCCTTGCGCATCGAGCACGGCAAGACCCTGGGCTTGGTGGGCGAGTCCGGATGCGGCAAGTCCACCACTGGCCGGCTGCTGCTGGGTCTGGAAACGCCGGACGAAGGCAGAGTTCGTTTCGACAGCGCGCCCATGCCCGCGCCCGACACGCAGGCCTGGCGGCAGCAACGCGCACGCATGCAGATGGTGTTCCAGGACCCGCTCGGTGCGCTGGACCGCCGCCTGCCGATCGGCAAGCAGATTGCAGAACCGCTGGAAATCCATGGCCTGCGTGCCGATAGCGACCGTGTCGACACCTTGCTTCGCGCGGTAGGTCTTCGTACTGACCACGCACGCAGTTATTCCCATGAACTGTCGGGCGGACAGCGCCAGCGTGCGGTGCTGGCGCGTGCGCTGGCAACCGACCCGGCGCTGCTGGTTTGCGACGAGCCGATCAGTGCGCTGGACGTGTCCATCCAGGCCCAGGTGATGAACCTGCTGTCCGAGATACAGGCAAGCCGGGGCGTGGCCATGCTGTTCATCAGCCACGACCTGCGCGCCATCCGCCAGATGAGCCATCGGCTGGCCGTGATGTACCTGGGCCGCGTGATCGAGGAAGGCGAACCCGACGACATCCTGCGCGAACCCGCACACCCGTACACCCAGGCACTGGTATCGGCAATTCCGCACCCGTCTCGGCGCGGGACGCGCATCGTGTTGGTGGGCGACCCGCCGAACCCCGCGCAACGCCCGTCCGGCTGCGCCTTCCATCCGCGCTGCCAGGCAGCGAGCGCGCTGTGTGCGGTGTCGACACCTGTGCTCAAACCCATGGCCGATGGCCGGCTGGTCGCCTGTCATGTCGCGCACGGCGAGGCCAAACCGGCCCGACAAGCAAGCGTGTTCGTGGTGCCAACTCAGTCGGTCGGCGCGACCGCCGGTCACGTGCTTCATCGCCCCGTCTCTTCGAGTACTTACTGATGCTGCGTTTCTTCGGCATACGGTTCTTCCGTGCCCTGCTGACCCTGACCATGGTGGTGAGCTTCGCGTTCATCGTGCTGCGCTTGTCCGGCGACCCTGCCCTGCTGGTGATGTCGGCCGACGCCCCGCCCGAGGCGATTGCCGCCTTCCGCAAAGCCTGGGGCCTGGACGACCCGCTGTGGGTGCAGTACCTGCGCTACTTCGGCGCGATTTTCCATGGCGACCTGGGCAATTCCATGCGCGACGGGCGCAGCGCCTTGGCATTGGTGGTCGAGGCCATTCCGGCCACGCTTGCGCTGACGGTGCCGGCCATCCTGATCAAGATCGGCATCGGGGTACCGGCCGGCGTATACGCCGCCCTGCACCGCGACACGCTGGTGGATCGCGCCGTGATGCTGCTGGCGGTCGCCGGCTTCACCATTCCGTCCTTCGTGCTGGGCTTGCTGCTGGTACTGGTGTTCGGCGTGCAGCTGGGCTGGTTGCCCACGGGCGGCCAGGAAAGCTGGCGTCACGCGATCCTGCCGATCGTGACCCTCGGCATTGGCGGTGCAGCCGTGCTGGCGCGATTCACCCGGTCTGCCATGCTGGAAGTGCTGGGCCAGCCCTACATGCGCACAGCGCTGGCCAAGGGCGTGCCCTGGTCGGTGGCAGTGCGCGGACACGCCCTGCCCAACGCCGCCATCCCCACCGTGACCATCATCGGCTTCATGGTGGGCAGCCTGCTGGCCGGCGCGGTGATTGTGGAAAGCGTGTTCTCCTGGCCGGGCGTCGGGCGCCTGCTGGTGGTGGCCGTGGCCAACCGCGACCTGGCAGTCGTGCAGTGCATCCTGCTGCTGATTGCCGCGACCATGGTCACGGCGAACCTGGTCGTGGACTTGCTGTATGGCGTGCTCGATCCGCGGCTGCGTGCCGGTGTGCAGGGAGCGAACTGATGGCCAGCCCCCCGATGCAACAGATACCGACCGATATCAGCAGCGCTGACGTCCTGCCCACCTCGCCCGAACCAAGCACGGGCGTTGCACGCCCGCCGCGCCGCCGCACCGGCATCCCGATCACAGTGCGCATAGCCATGGTCTGGCTGGCCGTGATGCTGATCGTCGCCATTGGCGCAGACTGGATCAGCCCGTTCTCCCACACCGCGCTCGACCTGCGCAATCGCTTATCGCCGCCGGTTGGATGGGGCGGCAAGTGGCTGCATCCGCTGGGCACCGACGAGCTGGGCCGCGATGTGCTCAGCCGCCTGATCATGTCGATCCGCATGAGCCTGCTGATTGCCTTCGGCGCCACCTTGATCGGTGCGGTGCTGGGCGTGTCGCTGGGCTTCCTGGCAGCCCACTTCCGGCGGCTGGTGGAACAGGCCGTGATGGCGCTGGTGGACTTCCAGGCATCCATGCCCTTCCTGATCCTGGCCTTGTCGGTGCTGGCCTTCTTCGGCAATTCGCTGCCGCTGTTCATCTGCCTGCTGGGCCTGCACGGCTGGGAACGCTACGCCCGCATTGCGCGCGGCCTGGCGATCAGCGCCGGCTCGCAAGGCTACGCGGCTGCGGTCAAGCAACTGGGCGCGTCGCCATGGCGGGTGTACGGCAAACATGTGCTGCCGAACATTGCGTCCACGCTGATCGTGTCGATGACACTGGCCTTCCCGGAAATCATCCTGCTGGAAGGCGGCCTGTCCTTCCTGGGCCTGGGGGTGCAACCGCCCGCCACGTCGCTCGGCAACATGGTGGGCTACGGTCGTGCTTACCTGAGCATGGCGCCGTGGATTCTGCTGGCGCCATCGGCCGTGATCGTGGTGACGACGCTGTCGGTCAGCCTCCTGGGCGACTGGCTGCGGGATCGGCTGGACCCGACGCTGCGCTGACGCAGCCTTGGGGCTTGAACACCCGCCGCGTGGACGGCGGGTTGTTCGCCAGCTTGGCGGCGGGTCGAAGCGGGCGAGGCGCGAAATTGCCGCCGCAATTCGGGCAAACGCCGCCAAGCTTGGACTCCACGCAGTCCACGCAGAAGGTGCACTCGAAAGTGCAGATGCGCGCAAGCGGGGACTCGGGCGGCAGGTCGCGATCGCAGCACTCGCATCCGGGACGTAGTTCAAGCATGGAAGCTCCTGCGGAGGGAAAAACGGCGCGGCGGTCATGACGCATGCGGTCGCGTATTTATGCGCCTATCTTGCGGGCCCGCGGTGCGTGGCACGCAATTATGGGCCACTACTGCTAACGCAAAGGCATCGGCGCTGCCCGCACGGTGACGGTCTTGTTCACGGTGGTCGACAAGATTACCGAGGTCGTGACCGACCCATGGGCGGCCAAGGCGTCAACCACACGCTGCAGATCCAGCGGACTCGGAATCGCGCAGCGAACCACAAAACAATCCGCGCCCGTCACCCGGTCCGCAGACAGCACTTCCGGCATGGCCTCGAACAAGCGGGTGTACAGCGCAATGCCGGCATGGTTGGTCTGCACCCGGATGATGGCCTGCAGCCCGATGCCGACCGCCTGCAGATTCACGCGCGCCCCGTAGCCGTCGATCACGCCCGCGTCTTCCAGCTTGCGCACGCGCTCGCTCATGGCGGGCTGGGACAGGCCGATGCGTTTTCCCAACGCGGCCAGGCTTTGGCGGGCATCTTCCTGCAAGGCTTCGAGGATCTGCCGGTCTTTCTTGTCGAGTTCCATGCGGGAAGTCTAGCTGGAAGCTCGGCGTCGGAAAATACGTGCACGGCGTTGGGGTGCAGCACCGATGAGACATCGGTTCAAGACGGGGATTTCCGATTACATGCCCTTCATGCCGCAGAAGGCACCCGCTATCGTGGACGCTTGTTCCACCAGCCGCCAGGGCTTGATCGCCCGGCTTGTACCATGCAACTGATCGGCATGCTCGACTCCCCCTATGTGCGCCGCGTGGCGATCTCGCTGCGCCTGCAGTCGATTCCGTTCGAACACCGATCGGTGTCGGTGTTTGGCGGTTTTGCTGACTTCCAGCGCATCAACCCCGTCGTGAAAGCGCCGACGCTGGTCTGCGATGACGGCAGCGTATTGATGGAATCCAGCTTGATTCTGCAGTGGCTGGAATCAGCAGGCATACGCAGCCTGATCCCGAGGGATCAAGTGCAGCGACTGCATGTTTTTCGCGTCACAGGGCTTGCGCTGGCAGCCTGCGAAAAGACCGTGCAGATCGTCTATGAAAGAGAACTGCGTCCGCCGGAAAAGCAGCACGCGCCGTGGCTGGACCGGGTGCACGGGCAACTGCTGGCGGCCTATGCGGAACTGGAAGCGGCCGTGAAGGCGGCACCGCTGGATGCAACCGAAGCCAGCATGACCCAGGCGGGCATCAGCACCGCAGTCGCGTGGCACTTCACACAAATGATGTTGCGCGGCACGGTTGGCGTAGATGCTCACCCGATGCTGTCCGCGTACAGCGCCCAGGCCGAGGCTCTGCCAGCCTTTCAGGCTTTCCCGCATTGACGCTGTGCGCTGCTGCCGCTCACTGATCTCATGTGCTGATCTCATGCGCTGATCTCATGTGCTGATGCCTTCACTCAAGCGGCATCCACACCAACATCACTGCCAGCACCAGCATGAACACCGCGATCAACGCATCCAGCACGCGCCACGCGCTCGGGTTGCGAAATACGGGCAGCAGCAGGCGAGCGCCATAGCCGAGCGACGCAAACCACAGCACGCTGGCGCAGCAGGCGCCCAGCGCAAACGCCCAGCGTGCGTTTCCCGCGTAGCGCGTGGACAGGCTGCCCAGCAGCACCATGGTGTCGAGATAGACGTGCGGATTGAGGAAGGTAAAAGCCAGGCAAGCCAGGACCGCGCGACGTGCCCCGGACTGAGCGTGGTCGGTTGGCGCAAGGGCTTCCGTGCCCTGCCAGGCCCGGCGCGCCGCCATCAGGCCGTAGGTGGCGAGGAACGCAGCGCCTGCCCAGCGCAAGACCTGCAGCAGTACGGGCCACTGATGCACCACCAAGCCCACCCCACCTACGCCAGCCAGAATCAGCGCGATGTCTCCCAGGGCGCAGATAAGAACAACCCGGCCGACATGACGGCGCTGCAAGCCCTGGCGCAAGACAAAGGCGTTCTGCGAACCGATGGCGAAGATGAGACTGCCGCCGGCAACGAAACCGGCGGCGCTTGCTGTGAAAAACATGGTGGGCTTCGGAAAAGAAAAATCAGGCCTATGTTGGCTTCCGACAGCAATCAAGACAAACTAATTATTCTTTTGTCAGTTAAGCAAAACTATTCCGGGCGTTTCCGGTGCGAGGCATTATTGGCGAAGCTGCTGCCACGAAGGCAAGCACAAGCGAACCCGTCGCGTGACGAGGCCATCGTGCAGCGTCCTTGGCACGTGACCTCTGAGCGCAAGGTATCTCATGGACCTCATCCACCCGCAACTCGCCGCCTTTTCCGCAGTACTGGAAGAAGGCAGCTTCGATGCCGCCGCACAGCGACTGTCGGTGACGCCATCGGCCGTCTCCCAGCGCATCAAGGCGCTGGAAGACCGATTGGGGCAGGTGCTGGTCGTGCGCCAAGCCCCGTGCCGTCCCACGCCCGCAGGCGAACGGCTGCTGCGACGCGTCCGCCCCATGCAGGCGCTGGAAGCGGAGGCGTTGGCGGACTTCCTGCCTGACGCGCCTGCCTCTGCCCGCACCATCCCGATTGCGGTAAACGATGATTCGCTGCACACCTGGTTTGTCGCGGCGCTGGCGCGATTGCATGACGAACATGGCTATCTGTTCGACGTCCAGGTCGACGATCAGGACCACACGCTTGAATTGCTGCGAAGCGGCGCGGTGCTGGGCGCGGTGACGTCGGATGCGACGCCGCTGCAGGGCTGCAACGCGCAGCCGCTTGGCACCATGCGTTACTGCGCCATCGCGTCGCCTGCGTTTGTCGCACGCTACTTCGCGCACGGTGTGGATGCTTCCGCCCTGGCACACGCACCGATGATCGTCTTCAACCGCAAGGACGCGCTGCAGTGGCGCTTCGTGCGCCGCATTACCCGCGCGCGGATCGCACCTCCCGTGCATTACCTGCCGTCGGCAACCGGCTTTGTGGAAGCCGCTGCGCGCGGGCTGGGCTGGTGCCTCGCGCCGGAATCGCTGATTGAAGCGGGCCTGGCGGCACAGACCATCGTGAATATCGATGTGGCGCGATGGTTGGATGTTCCGCTTTATTGGCAGCACGCTGCCGTGCGCTCCAGCACCTTGCAGCAGATCGGACTGGCCATGCAGGAGGCTGCTGCAGTCGCACTGCATCGGTAGCAAACCGATAATTGCTTTCAGGCCCCGGCGTCGTGCCCCACCCGCCGTGGCAACACTGCAAAGATCAAATCGCAAGCTCGCCTGACGCATGCGCAAGCAGCAGAAAAAACCCGTCCTGCTCGACG
>Ga0265798_10012182_pt1 | contig 10407 bp, 6 predicted proteins | sample P3T30metagenome_FD_192430 | JGI IMG/M metagenome (GOLD analysis project Ga0265798, IMG submission 192430) | Plant litter microbial communities from East Loma Ridge, Irvine, California - P3 T30 | ecosystem: Environmental > Terrestrial > Plant litter > Unclassified | place: USA: California...
CCTGACGCAGGCGTTCACCCGCGGAGACGCGGCTCGCCCGCCCGTCGGTCGCGCCGATGCGGCGGCACACCCGGACGCGGCTGCTCGCGCCGACGCGGACGCGGACGCCGACGTCGACGCGGACGCGGCCGCCGACGCCGCTGCCCGTACGGACGGAGGAGGCGCGGAGCCGGTCCGCCACAGCGGCCTCGGTCTCGCGATCGTCGCCTCGATCGCCCGGGCGCACGGGTGGACGCTCGAGGTCGAGCCCCGACCCGACGGTGGTCTGCGGGTGACGGTCGGCTGAGCCCGGCCTGTTCTGCCGAGATGTCACGACTTGCCGCTCAGCTCCGAACCTGAGCGGCAAGTCGTGACCTTTCGGGCCTCCTCCCCAGGGGCTCGAGCAAGCAGATGGTCCACAGGCCGGGCCGCGAGCCCCCGTCGTCCACCCACCGGACGGCGATGCTCGGAGGGTGCCCACCCCGATCCCGTCTCCGTTGGCGGGCCGGGCGTTCTCCGTCGTCGAGGCACGAGCCCTCGGCGCGGGGTTCGACCGGCTGCGACGAGCAGACCTGCTGGCTCCCCATCACGGTGTCCGTGCGCATCGGCCACCGGTGAGCCTGGTGGAGCGCTGCCGCGATCTCGCCCCCGTGCTGCCACCCGGAACGGCGTTCAGCCACGTCACGGCGCTGGCCCTGTGGCAGCTCCCGCTGCCGCGAGGCAATGGCACGGCGAGAGGGCCCCTGCACGTCGAGTCGACCCGGGGCGGGCGGGTCCGTCGGCCCGGCGTGGTCGGGCACGTCGGGCGGCTCGACACCGTCGGGAGGCTGGAGCATCAGGTGGTCGGTCTGCCCGTCGTCGATCCTCTGACGGCATGGGTGCAGTCGGCGGACGGACTCGCCCTCGACGATGTCGTGGCGGTGGCGGACGCCCTCGCCGGCCGATGGTCCCCGTTCGGACCGGCCAGAGAGGTCCCGATGGGGCACCTGTCGGACCGGGTGACGGCCTGGGGATCTCGCCGCGGTGCGGCGGTGCTGCGTGAGGCCCTGGCCTCGGCCCGGCCGGGGGTGTGGTCCCCTCAAGAGACCCGGATGCGCCTGCTGCTCGAGCGGGCCGGCGTCACGGGCCTCGTTCCGAACCACCCGGTGCTCGACGCTGACGACCGGCTCGTGGGCATCGTGGATCTCGCCGACGTGGACGCCCGGCTGGCCATCGAGTACCAGGGCGACCACCACCGCACCGACCGCGACACGTACCGCACCGACCTGCAGCGACGTGAGGACTTCGAGGACGTCGGCTGGCGCCAGGTGCAGGTCTCGGACGACGACCTCGGGCGCCGCGCTCCGGCATTCGTGTCTCGGGTGCGACGGCTCGTCCGTGAGCGCCGAGGGCCGGGCGAGATGTCACGACTTGCCGCTCACCTTCGAACCTGAGCGGCACGTCGTGACATCTCGGCGGGCCGGGCCGGGCCGGGGCGGGACCGGGAGGGGGGCTAGTCGCGCTTGAGGACGAGCTCGCTGAGGGGGAGGCGCTCGCGGGGGGCGGTCTCACGCTCGGCGAGGGCCTCGATCAGCTTGTCGGCCTCGTCGACGACGCCGACGGCCGTGACGGTGACGGGCTTGAGGTTGTCGGTCAGGCCGAACGCGGCGACGATCTCGTCCCACTCGACGCCGGCCATCTGGTGGGTGTGGAACCCCTCGGCGTGGGCCTGGACGCTCAGGTGGGCGACGGCCTGACCGAGGTCGTACTCGGCCCACTGGCGCACCTCGCCCTCGACCGTGGAGGTCTCGGCGACGGCGACGACGAGCGCCGACGCGTTGCCCGCCCAGGCGGCGTTGAAGCCCATGAGTGCCTTGACGATCGTGTCGAACGTGGGAGTGCCGCGACGGCCGACGATGAACCGACGAGGCTGCGTGTTGGCCGCCGACGGGGCCCAGCGGGCGGCTTCGAGCAGGGCGTCGAGCTGACGGTCCGAGATCTCGGCGGTCGGGTCGAACGAGCGGGGGCTCCAGCGCTCGTCGAGCAACGGCACGAGCGGGACGCTGGTCTCGGCGGTGCGGAGGGTGGACGGGGCGGCGGTGGCCTCGGAGATCGACATGACGACGCTTCTTTCTCGGAACGGGGAGGGGGTCGCGGCACGCCATCGAGCCACGGTCACGATAACCCTCGATGCGCGGGCGTGATTCCCGACGTCAGGAGGCGCGGGTCACCTCGGCGAGGATCGCCGCCACCCGGCCGGGCACCGTCTCGTCTTGCAGGCTCGTCGTGTCGCCCAGCACGCGACCGTCGACGATGTCGGCGAGCAGCCGCCGCATGATCTTGCCCGAGCGCGTCTTGGGCAGGTCGGGCACGACGAGCACGGTCGCGGGCTTCGCGATCGGCCCGATCTGGTCGGCCACGTGGGCCCGCAGCGTCGCCGACAGCGGCCCCGAGAGCGGGGCCCACACCGACGGCTCCGCGGCGTCGCCGGCGTCTCGCACCGCGCCTCCTGCGGGTCGTGCCGCCGGCACCACGAAGGCGGCGATCGCCTGACCCGTGCGGTCGTCGGTCACGCCGACGACCGCCGCCTCGGCGACCCCCGGGTGCGACACGAGCGACGACTCGATCTCGATCGTCGACAGGCGGTGCCCCGACACGTTGATGACGTCGTCGACCCGCCCGAGCACCCAGATGTCGCCGTCGGCGTCGTACTTGGCGCCGTCGCCCGAGAAGAACCAGCCCTGACGCCAGTACGTGGCCCAGTAGCTGTCGCGGTAGCGCGCCGGGTCGCCCCAGACCGTGCGGGCGAGCGCCGGCCCGGTCCGCTGCACGACGAGGTAGCCGCCGCTGCCGTTCGGCACGCGCTCGCCGGCGTCGTCGACCACCGCGGTCGACAGCCCGGGCAGCGCCCGCAGCGACGACCCGGGCTTGAGCACGTCGGCCCCGGGCAACGGCGCCATGACGGCCGCCCCGGTCTCGGACTGCCACCAGGTGTCGACGATCGGGCACTCGCCCCGCCCGAACTGCTCGTGGAACCACACCCACGCCTCGGGGTTGATCGCCTCACCGACCGTGCCAAGCAGGCGCAGCGACGAGAGGTCGTAGGTGTCGGGCAGCCCGTCGGGGAACCAGGACGACAGCGTGCGCACCAGCGTCGGGGCCGTGTAGTACGTCGTCACGCCGTACCGCTCGATGATCTCGAGGTGGCGGGCCGGGTGCGGGGTGTCGGGGGTGCCCTCGTAGATCACCTGGGTCAGCCCGTTCGACAGCGGGCCGTAGATCTCGTAGGTGTGCGCCGTGACCCAGGCGAGGTCGGCGGTGCACCAGTGCACGTCGTCGGGCTTGGCGTCGAAGACGGCCCAGTGCGTCCAGTTCGCCTGGGTGAGGTAGCCGCCGCTCGTGTGCACGAGGCCCTTCGGCTTGCCGGTCGTGCCGCTCGTGTACATGATGAACAGCGGCGTCTCGGCGCCGAAGAACTCGGGCTCGTCGGTGTCGGGCTGCGGGTCGACGACGTCGTGCCACCAGAGGTCGCGGCCGTCGGTCCAGGGTACGTCGGGCGTCTGCTCACCGGTACGCCGCACGACCAGCACGTGCTCGATCTCGTTCTCGCCGCTGACCGCGTGGTCGGCGTTCGCCTTGACCGGCACCGCGCCTCCACGTCGGAACTGCCCGTCGGTCGTCACGAGCAGCTTGGCGCGGGTGTCTTCGACGCGGAACTTGAGCGCCTCGCCCGAGAACCCGCCGAAGACGAGCGAGTGGATCGCCCCGAGTCGCGCGATCGCCAGCGTCACGACGATCGTCTCGGCGATGACCGGCAGGTAGACCACGACCCGGTCGCCCCGGCCGACGCCCAACGAGCGCAGGCCGTTCGCCGCCTTGACGACCTCACGCTGCAACTGCGCGTAGGTGATGTCGCGGCGGTCACCGGGTTCGCCCTCGACGTGCAGTGCCACCTTGTCGCCACCGCCCGCGTCCACGTGCCGGTCGACGCAGTTCACCGCGACGTTGAGCGTGCCGTCGGCGAACCAGGTGGCCTCGGGCACGGTCAGTTCGCCGTCGGGCCCCTCGGTGACCGGAGCCCAGGTGTGCGCCACCGTCCACGGCGTGTGCCAGTCGAGTCGCTGCGAGGCCTCGGCCCAGAACGCGACGGGGTCGGCGGCGGCCCGGGCGTGCTCGTCGGCCGTGACGTTCGCGTGCTCGACGAGTGCAGGAGGCGCGGCGAAGGTCCGTCGCTCGTCGAGCAGGTTCGAGATGGTGTCGCTGGTGGCCATGCCGACCACGCTACGGGCGTCGCCGTCGTCCCGCCGGGGTGACGGCAACGCTGCGTAACGCGAGCCCCGACCCGGGGGCTGGGGGCGAGCCGTGCCACCCGACGCGCCCCTCGGCCCCGGTCACCGGCGACCCCCGAGTCGGAATCGTCACACCGTCGTAACACGCCGGCCCCTAAGGTGGTCACATCCGGCTCTGGGGCCGTCCGATCTCGGGGGGCCGAGCGGGGCGCGACCCGGGCCACCGTGATCTCGCCGCGATGTCGTGCGCGAGACGACCCGACACCCCAGGAGCACCTCCGTGATCAGGAACACCGCACGCCGGGGGCCGCGCATCGCGACGTCGCTGGCGCTCGCCGGCGCCCTCGCGCTGGCACCCACCGCCGCCTTCGCGGCCGACGGCGACGACGCCGCGGCCGACGAGGTCGTCGGCGCCGACACCAGCGCCGAGACGTCCGCGCCCACCGGCTCGACGGACGAGGCGGAGGCGGCCACCCCGGCCGCGCCGGCCACGCCCGCCGCGCCCGCCGCCGACGCGACCGAGGCGGCGCCGACCGCCGAGGCCGCGCCGACCGACAGCGCCGAGACCGAGGCGCAGGCGGCACCGCTGCCCGCCGCCGACGAGCTCGTCGCCGACGGCGTCGTCATGAACTACGTCGTCAACACCGCGGCGACCGGCGCCGCGGCCGTCACCGCCGCCGCCGCGGCGGTCACCGCCGAGGGCGGCGTGGTGCTCAGCGAGTACCCCGCGATCGGCGTCCTGACCGCCCAGTCGTCCGACGGTGAGTTCCTCGCCGCGATCCGCGCCGCCGCCGGTGTCGAGTCGGCCGGCCCGACGCGTACGGCCCCCGTCGGCACGACCGAGACCGCGCCTCCTGCCGGTGGCACCCTCGGCATCGACCGTCCGCTCGCCGACCAGGCCGTCACGGCCGACCCGCTCGAGGCCCAGCAGTGGGACATGAACGCCATCGGCGCCCCCGAGGCCCGCCAGATCACGGCCGGTGACCCCGGCGTCGTGGTGGGCGTGCTCGACAGCGGCATCGACGTCTCGCACCCCGACCTCGCCGGTCAGGTCGACCCCGCGCTCTCGGTCGGCTGTGCCGTCAACGGCGTCCCCGACCAGACGCAGTCCGCCTGGGTGCCCGTCGACGACAGCGAGTCGCACGGCACGCACGTCGCCGGCACCATCGCCGCGGCCGACAACGGCGTGGGCATCGTGGGCATCGCTCCCGACGTCACGCTCGCCAGTGTCAAGGTCGTCAACTACGACGGCTACATCTACCCCGAGTACGCCCTCTGCGGCTTCATGTGGGCGGCCGACCACGAGTTCGACGTGACCAACAACAGCTACTACGTCGACCCGTACGAGTTCTGGTGCCAGGCCGAGGCCGACCAGGGCCCCGTGCTCGAGTCCCTCACCCGCGCCGTCGAGTACTCCGAGACGCAGGGCGTGCTGAGCGTCGCCGCGGCCGGCAACTCGGCCTACGACCTCGCGAACAAGACCACGAACGACTCGAGCCCCAACGACTCGACGCCGATCGAGGGTCGCGACGTCTCGCAGGGGTGCTACGACCTGCCGACCGAGATCGACGGCGTCATCACCGTCTCGGCCCTCCGCGAGGGCACCGACGGCCAGCCCGTCTTCGACGCTCGCTACTCGAACTTCGGTGACGGCGTCATCGACCTCGGCGCACCCGGCTCGAACATCCTGAGCACCGTCTTCGGGGGCGCCTACGAGGCCTACAACGGCACGTCGATGGCGTCGCCGCACGTCGCCGGCGTCGCCGCGCTGCTCGCCTCGACCCACCCCGACGCGTCGCCCGCCCAGTTGCAGGCCCTGCTCAAGAGCCAGGCCGTCGACAAGGGCGAACCCGCCCTCTACGGTGCCGGTGTCGTGAACGCCTTCGCCGCCGTGACCGAAGACCTCGGTCTCGGCCCGATCGCCGCCGTCGCCGACGGCACGGTCCAGGCCGGAGCACCGTTCCGCGTGCTCGGGGCGAACTTCGTGCCCGGCGAGACGGTCACGGTCGAAGGCCTCGAGGGCGAGTTCGTCGTCGACGCGAACGGTCGCATCGACGACCTCGCGCAGTTGCCGTCGCTCCTGCCCGCCGGTGCCACCACGCTCACGCTGGTCGGCTCTCAGGGCAGCCGGGCGACCCTCGACCTCCTCGTCGAGGCCGCCATCGCGGGCCCCGCGATCACGGCCCCGGTCGCCGGCTCGACGCTCGAGCCCGGAACGGTCACCGTCACCGGCACGGCCCAGCCGAACGCCACGGTCACCGTGCTGCTCGCGACGGCCGACCAGCTGGCCGACCTCGACCAGCTCGTGCCGTCGTCGTCCGCCCGATCGGCCCGCGTCGCCGCCGATCCGGTGGCCTACGACCCCACGATCGGCGGTGCGATCTCGATCGTCACCACCGACGCGACCGGTGCGTTCTCGGTGCCGGTCACGGGTGTCCCCGTCGGCGACTTCGGGGTGACCGCCCTGCAGACGCTGACCGACGGCACGACGTCGACCTTCACGACGCCGGTGCTCTTCTCGGTGGCGGCCGTCGTCGTGGCCCCGCCCGTGACGACGACTCCGGTGACGACGCCCGTCTCCACCGGCGTGACGCCGATCACCCCGACCCGGGCGAACTCGGCGCTGGCCTACACCGGCTCGGAGCCGACGCCGTTCGCGGCCGCCGCGCTGTTGATGGTGCTGGCCGGCACGGCCACCGTGCTCGTGGCCCGTCGTCGTCGCTCGATCGAGGCGACACAGGCCGACTGACGCCCGGCGGTCGGGCCGACGCCCCCGTCGACCCGACCGCTCGTCACGCGACACCGAACGCCGCTCGTCCCCTCGGGGCCGGGCGGCGTCCGGCGTCTCGGGCCTCGTGCCGGGTCGGGCCCGGACCTCGGGCCCGGCTGCGAGACCTGCCCCGACCCCGCCCCGACCCCGACCCTGCCCCGACCCCGACCCCGACCCCGACCCCGACCCCGACCTAGGATGGTCGGCGACCTGTCGCCCCGTCCGGAGGAGCCCTCGTGACCAAGGCCCCCACCGTCTACGACGTGGCCGCCCACGCCGGCGTCTCGATCGCCACGGTGTCGCGGGTGCTGCGGCGCCCCGACGACGTGCGCCCCGAGACCCGCGGCCGGGTGCTCGAGTCGGTGCGGGCCCTGGGCTACGTGCCGAGCGGCGCCGCGCGAGGGCTCGCCGGTCGACGCACGGGGGTGCTCGGGCTGTTCTTGCCGGGGCACGACGGGCTCGACGGGCCCGAACCCGACCGTGCCCGCACGTCGGAGGCCACGACGATCCCCCTGATCGACGACCGCGAGGGTGCGTCGGCGGCGGACGCCGGGAGGCGCGCTCCGTCGGTGTCGCGCGCCGCGCCTCCTGCGGTCGACGCCGGCTCGAACCCGGCGAACCTCTACTTCGACGAGGTGCTGCGCGGCGCCGAGGTCGAGGCCTGGCGTCGGGGCTTCGCGCTAATGGTCGCCGCCGGTCGCGGGTCGAGCCGCGAGGTGATGGTCAACGACATCGCCGGCCGCGTCGACGGGCTGGCCGTGCTGGCCCAGACCGTGCCGGCCGACCTGCTCGCGCACGTGTCGAGGCGCATCCCGGTCGTGGTGCTCGCCGACTCGCGACCGGGCGACGAGCTCGACCACGTCGGCGTCGACAACGTCGCCGGGATGCACGCCCTCACCGACTTCGTCCTCGGTTCGCACACCGTGCGCGACGTGGCGTACGTGGCCGGTCCGTCGGACTCGCCCGACGAGCTCGACCGCCACGCCGGCTTCGACCGGGCCGTCGAGGAGCACCGGGCGACGGGGGCGCGCGTCACCGTGCGGGTCGAACCGGGTGACTTCTCGCGCCCCGGCGGACGCCGGGCGGCGACGGCCCTGCTCGCGGCGGGTGAGCTGCCGCGCGCGATCGTCTGCGCCAACGACCAGTCGGCCCTCGGGGTGCTCGACGTGCTCGACGAACACGGGGTCGACGTGCCGGGCCGCGTGCTCGTGACCGGCTTCGACGGCATCGACGCGGGACGCTTCGCCCGGCCCCGGCTGACCACCGTGCGGCAGCCGATGGGCGAGCTGGGCCGCGTGGCCGTCCGCACCGTCGTGCAGCGCCTGACCGACCCCGGGGCGCCGCCGCAGCGCATCACCCTGCCGGTCGAGGTGCTGCTGCGCGAGAGTTGCCCCGCACCCTGAGCGCGGCCGGCCCGGCCCTACCCCAGCCCGCGCTGCCCGGTGTCGGCGCCCGTGACGCTGCCGTCGTCCGGCCCGAAGACGAAGTAGTGCACGCGGTCGGCGTCCACCCCGTGGGCGATCAGCGCCGCGCGGGCGATCGCCATGAACGGCACCGGTCCGCACAAGAAGACGCGATGGGTCGGCGTCAGGTCGACGCGGCCGAGGTCGATCGGGTCGAGGTAGACGCCCGGCCCGTCGATCGATGACTCGGCAAGCGCGCTCAGTGCCGAGAGCGAACCCTGGGTGTAGCTGACCCGCAGCGTCGCGTTCGGCATCGCGGCGACGAGGGCCTCGAGCTCGACCCGGTGGGCGTGCCGTTCGGGCGTGCGCTCGAAGTGCAGGGCCGTCACGTCGCGGTCGGGTTCGGAGCGGGCGAGGTGGTCGAGCATGCCGAGCACCGGGGTGCAGCCGATGCCCGCCGACACGAAGAGCAGCGGAGCGTCGTCGAGGTCGTCGATGGTCAGCGACCCGATCGGGGGCGAGACGGCGACCACGTCACCGACCCGCAGCTCACCCATCAGGTGTGCCGACACCTCGCCGTCGGGTGCCGGGGGCACGCCGACCAGCAGCCGGGCGCTGATCCGCCACTGCTCGTCCGGCCCGCCACGCAGGCTGTACTGCCGGATCTGCCGCGCCCCGTCGGCGAGCCGCACCTGCACCGACGCGAACTGCCCGGCGCGATAGGTCGGCAGGGCCTCGCTGTCGGCCGAGACGAGGGTGAGGGCGACGACGTCCTCGGCCTCGACCCGACGTTCGGTGACGAGGGCCTCACGCCAGTCGTCGCCGGGCTCCAGGTCGGCCTGCCGGTAGATCGCCTCGACCGTGGTGATCATCTCGTCACGCGCCTGGCGGTGGACGGCCGCCCAGGCGTCGGCGACCGCGGGGGTGAAGGCGTCGCCGAGCCGAGCGGCGAACGCGTCGCGCAGGTGTCGTTCGAAGAGGTCGTACTCGTCGCGGGTGACGCCGAGCGCCGCGTGCCGTTGGGCCAGTCGCGAGACGATCTCGCCGGGTGTCGCCGGGGCGAGGGTCGGCGCACCGACCTGCCGCGCATCGGCGTCGGTGCCGACGGAGGCGCCGGCCCCCGCGTCCTCGCCCGGGGTGACGGACACCACCGAGGAGGCGCGCCCCGCCTCGCCGACGGACGCGCGGCTCGACCGCGGCGCCGCGTCGAGCACCGCCTGGGCGAGTGCCACGAGGGTGCGGGCGAACTCGCGCTGCTGTCGGCCCTGGGCGATGTCGCCGCGGTTGAACTGGTCGCGCAGCAGCTCGGGGTGCGAGGTGAAGAGCCGACCGTAGAAGTCGTCCGCGATCGCCTGCGCGCGGGCGGCGACGAGCGGCAGCGACGCCTCGAGCGTCCGCAGCTGGTCCGTGCTCGCCATGCGGGTCCTCTCGGTGCCCGAGCCGGGACGGCCGGGGCTGCTGCCGATTCTGGCGTGCGACCGTGCACACCGCCTGACGGTTGGTTCGGTGTCGAGCGACCTCGCGCCTCCTCGGCCGCACCCGCTCGAGATGTCACGACGTGCCGCTCACGTTCGGAACCGGGCGGCAGGTCGTGACGTCTCACCGGCCCCGAGCGCTTGCGCGACAACGATGTATGCGCTTACAGTGGGCCGAGCTCACCTCGAAGACGAATGAGAGAACGTGGCGATGACGCACGCGACACCACCCCGAACCGCCGACGGCCCGGCCGGTCAGCTCGCCGGCCGCCCTGTCGGCCGCCCCGCCGGCCCGCCCACCCGGCGACCCGCCCGACGCGGCACCCGGGCGCTGGCCGCCCTGGCCGCGGCCACGGCCGCCGTGCTCGTGGCCACCGGCTGCAGCATCCAGATCCGCAGCCAACCCGACCCCACCATCGGGGCCGACACGATGCTGATCAACGCCGACAAGGGCAACCCGCAGTTCGAGCGCAACTTCAACCCGTTCCTCACGAACAAGCGCACCGCCTCGA
>Ga0265798_10012183_pt1 | contig 10406 bp, 5 predicted proteins | sample P3T30metagenome_FD_192430 | JGI IMG/M metagenome (GOLD analysis project Ga0265798, IMG submission 192430) | Plant litter microbial communities from East Loma Ridge, Irvine, California - P3 T30 | ecosystem: Environmental > Terrestrial > Plant litter > Unclassified | place: USA: California...
GGCGACACGACCGATCTCCTCGTGTGAGTCGAGCACGATCGTGCCGAGCCCGATCTCGACCGCGCGGGCGATCTCGGCGTCGGACTTGTCGTTGCCGTGGAACCCCATCAGCGCCGGGTCGGCGCCAGCGGCCAGCGCCACCTGGATCTCACCGGCGGTGCAGACGTCGAGACGCAGGTCGGCTTCCGCCATCCACGCGGCGACCTGCGTCGTGAAGAAGGCCTTGGCGGCGTAGTAGACGTGCGCGCGGCTGCCGATGCGCTCGAAGGCCTCCCTGAAAGCGGTGCGCACACGGACGGCACGGGACTGCACGTCGCGCTCGTCGACGACGTACAGCGGCGTGCCGAACTGTTCGACCAGGTCGGCAGCGGTGACGCCGCCGACGGCCAGCGAGCCGTCGTCGGTGCGGGTGGCGGAGGCCGGCCAGATGCGGGCCGTCAGCGCCGAGGCGTCGGACGGGTACCGCAGCCGCGGCGGGGCAAGGGGGTTCTCGCTCACGCGACCGATCCTACCGAGCCGCACCGGGCCTCCTGGCTCGTGTGACGCGACCTGTGCAGAACCCGCGTCAGCAGCGTCCGGTGGTCTGCAGGCCGCGCTCGCTCAACGGGAGCTCGTCGGCGACGATCCGCACCGTCGCCTGCTGCTTCGTGACGTCGAGCGACCGCACGCGGAGGTCCTGGGGCAGGAACCGCGCCGTGCAGACCGGGACCGGCGTGTTCGTGACGCCGGGGATCGCTCCGACGTCGAGGTCGAGCGACGAGTTCGTGATCCGCACGGTCTTCGGGGTGATCGTGATGCCGCGGCCGTCGTCCTGCGCGACGACCGACCCACGTGCCAGGTACGAGATCTGGTAGCCGAGCACCGCGGTCGTGCCGGAGAGCTGCACGCCGCCGTCCACCAGGGACATCCGGTCGAACAGCGGGCTGTACTTCGCCAGGTCCTTGATGCTCGACGAGGCCAGGGTGACCGTGCCGTCCACGTCGTGCACCGCACCGGCGCCGTCGAGCGGGACGTCGTGCACCGTGACGTCGGCCGCCAGCGGGATGCCGTCGACGGTGATCCGCTTCGAGTGGATGTCGACGTCGTCGAGGGACCCGCCGAGGAGCTGCGGGATGATGACGCCCTTCGCGTGCGCGTCGACCGAGCCCGTGGTGCCGTCCGGCAGCGACTGCTCGACCTGCTGGGCGACCTGCCGGTCGACGACGCCGCGCAGGACGAACTCGGCGACCACCACGAGCACGGCGAGCACCACCAGGACGCTGACCAGGACGATCGCCGTGGTGCGGCCGCGGTGACGCTGCTTCGGGGCAGTGGCGGGTGTGGACATGCGTCCCACCCTGCCAGGGCCCACCGTCAGACCGCCTGGGCCCACGCCGCCGGTTCCGGACCGACGCGCCAGCGGCGGGCCGGCCGTGCCGGTGGGGAGAGGACCGGCTTCCGCCCGGCGGGCCGGCGCGCTACATGCGCTCGGGCGCGCTCACCCCGAGGAGGCCGAGGCCGTTGCGCACGACCTGCCCGGTCGCGTCGTTGAGCCAGAGGCGCGTGCGGTGCAGGTCCGTCACGGGCTCGTCACCGAGGGGCGTGACGCGGCAGGCGTCGTACCAGCGGTGGTAGAGCCCCGCGAGCTGCTCGATGAACCGTGCGATCCGGTGCGGCTCGCGCAGCTCGGCGGCACGGCGGACGACGCTCGGGTACTCCGCCAGCGCGCCGAGGAGTGCGCTCTCGGCCTCGTGGGTGAGCAGCGAGGCGTCGAACACGGAGCGGTCGACCCCGGAGGCGGCGGCGTTCCGCGCGACGGACTGCGTGCGGGCGTGGGCGTACTGCACGTAGAACACGGGGTTGTCGTTCGTGCGCTTGGTCAGCAGGTCGAGGTCGATGTCGATCGCGGTGTCGCTGGCGAACCGGACGAGGGCGTAGCGGCCGGCGTCGACCCCGACCGCGTCGACGAGGTCCTCCATCGTCACGATCGTGCCGTTGCGCTTGGACATGCGCATCGGCTCACCGTCCTTGAGCAGGTTGACCATCTGGCCGATGAGGATCTCGAGGTTCGTGCCCGGCTCGTCACCGAAGGCGGCGCACATCGCCATCATCCGGCCGACGTAGCCGTGGTGGTCGGCGCCGAGCATGATCAGGTTGCGTTCGAACCCGCGCTCGCGCTTGTCGAGGTAGTACGCCAGGTCGCCGGCGATGTAGGCGGGCTCCCCGTCGGACTTGATGACGACGCGGTCGCGGTCGTCGCCGAAGTCGGTCGTGCGGAGCCACTCGGCGCCCTCGGCCTCGTACATGTGGCCGTTCTCACGGAGCCGTTCGATGGCGCGCTCGACGGCCTTGGACTCGTGCAGCGCGTTCTCGTGGAAGTAGACGTCGAAGTCGACGCCGAACTCGTGCAGCGACTGCTTGATGTCCGCGAACATGAACTCGACGCCCTCGCGACGGAACAGCTCCTGGGCCTCGTCCCGCGGCAGGTCGTGCACGTCGCCGTCGAAGGTCGCGAGCACGCGGGCCGCGATCTCCGGGATGTACGCGCCGCCGTAGCCGTCCTCGGGCGTGGGCTCGCCGAGCGCCGAGGCGACGAGCGACCGGGCGAAGCGGTCGATCTGGCTGCCGTGGTCGTTGAAGTAGTACTCGCGGGTGACGAGACCGCCCTGCGCCTGGAACACGCGGGCCAGGCTGTCGCCGACCGCTGCCCAGCGGACGCCGCCCATGTGGATGGGACCCGTGGGGTTGGCGGACACGAACTCGAGGTCGATGCGCACGCCGTCGTACAGGTCGCCGCGCCCGAAGGCCTCGCCGGACTCGACGATGGTGCGGGCGACCTCGCCGGCGGCGGCGGCCTCGAGCGTGATGTTGATGAAGCCCGGGCCGGCGATGTCGACGGAGTCCACGCCGTCGAGCTCGGTCAGCTCGCCGGCGATCTCCGTCGCGAGCTCGCGCGGGTTGGTGCCGAGGCGCTTCGCGAGCTGCATGGCCGCGTTCGACGCCCAGTCACCGTGGGCCCGGTTCTTCGGGCGCTCGAGGGCGACGTGCGACTGCTCGACGGTCACGGTGTCCGCGGCCCCTCGTCGCTCGACGATCCCGGTCAGGATCGACAGGTACGCGGCGGAGAGTTCAGCAGGAGTCACGGCAGACGAGTCTACCGGGCGGCATGCAGCATCATGGCCGCATGACCTCCCGCCGATCCGCACGGGCCATCGTCGTCGCCGCACTCGCCGTCCCGGCCGCCCTGGTGCTCGCCGCCTGCACCGGTGGCGGCAGCGACTCCCCCACGCGGTCGCCCGGCGCGACGTCGACCACCGGCACGATCGGCACGCCCGTCACGCAGCGCTGCGCGGAACTGCTCCCCGAGTCCGCCCTGGCGGTCTACGGCAAGCGCTTCGAGCTCGACACCGACGCCGAACCGGCAGCACGGTCCGCCGCCGCGACCATCGCCCGGCAACGCGGTCGGGTGTGCGTGTTCCGGCAGGTCGGGGACCGCTCCGTCACCGTCACGCTCGCCGTCGCCCACCTGCCCGAGAAGTCGCTCACCACGCTCAAGGACGCCCTGTTCGAGCGCGGCGGCTCGGTGCCGACCTACACGGTGGAGGGGTACTTCGCCCTGCGGGACGGCGTCGGACGTGCCGATGCCTTCCCGGACCCGTACTGGATCACCGCGTCCTCGGCCCTGTTCACCGAACCCGGGTCCGCCCAGCCCGTGCTCGACGCCGCACGCCAGGCAGTCGCGCCGACGTCGTCCGCGTCCCCGAGCTCCAGCGCGACCCCCGCGGGCTGACACCTGCCACCTCTCCGGCGGGCTGGCTCCCTCTTGCCGGACGGGTCGCCCGTTCCCGTCCTCGGAGATGACGGATCCGGTTCGCGATCCCCGACGATCGAAGACCGGATCCGTCAACGTGCTCGACGGGAACCGACCTCCGTCGGCCCGGGCACCGCGCGCCCGCCGAAGGGTGCAGTCAGCGCGCGCCCGGGCTGATGGTGCGGCGCCGAACATGCGGGCCAGCGATGGACACCGGTTCCCGTTCCCGGAGATGACGGATCCGGTTCGCGATCCCCGACGATCGCTGACCAGATCCGTCAACGTGCTCGACGGGAACCGACCTCCGTCGGCCCGGGCACCGCGCACCCGGCCAGCGGTGCAGGCCGCCCGCTCGGACCTGCTACGGTTGTTGTCACCCAGGGCCCCCATAGCTCAGGGGATAGAGCACTGCCCTCCGGAGGCAGGGGCGGAGGTTCGAATCCTCCTGGGGGCACAGTGACCTTCCCGATCAGGCGGGCGTCTTCGCTTCGCTCAGTCGGCCGCGATCGATGTCGCGGCAGGCCGCGACTGATCCCCCGTGGCGCCGTCTTCGACGAGCGTTCCGTCATGCCGGGGCGGTAGCGTCGGCGGATGACGATCCTCTTTCCTCAGCCGGAAGTGGCGGCGCTGCGCGGCGGGACGGTGCTCCGGTGGGGCGTCATCGGGCCCGGGCAGATCGCCGACGACTTCACGAGCACCCTGCACGCCAACTCCGACCAGCGCGTCGTCGCGGTCGGCTCGCGCTCCGCCGACCGGGCAGCAGCCTTCGCCGCACGCCACGGCATCGACACCGCGCACGCCTCGTACGAGGCCCTCGTCGCCGACCCCGCCGTGCAGGTCGTCTACGTCGCCTCACCGCACCCGCAGCACCTCGAGCACGCCCTGCTCGCGATCGCCGCCGGCAAGCACGTCCTCGTCGAGAAGCCGATGACCACCTCCGAGGCCGACACCAGGACCCTCGCTTCCGCTGCCCGGGCCGCCGGCGTCCTCGCGATGGAGGCCATGTGGACCCGCTACCTGCCCGGCACCACGGTCATCGCGCGGCTCCTCGCCGACGGCGCCCTCGGGACCGTCCACCTGGCGAGCGTCGACGTCGGCTGGCCGCACGACCCCGACCCCACCGACCGGATGTTCGACCCGGCGCAGGGCGGCGGCGCGCTGCTCGACGCCGGCGTCTACGCGCACTGGTTCGCCCGGTTCGCCGTCGGCGCCCCGGTGACCAGCCGCACGACGGGAGCGGTCTCGGACGGTGGGGTGGACCTCCAGTCCGTCACCGTGTCGACGGCCACCGGCGGCGCGCAGGCCGTCGCGACCACGTCGATGACGGCGTGGACCCCCGGCCTGGCCACCATCGCCGGCAGCACCGCGACGATCCGGTACACCGACCACTTCGTGTTCCCGGCCTCGTTCGCGCTGCACCACGGGGCGGATGCCGAGCACTGGCAGGAGCCGACCGGGCTGCAGGGCCGACAGGGACTCGTGTGGCAGGCGGCGGCGCTCGCCCAGTACGTCGCGGAGGGGCGCACGGAGTCCCCCGTGCACGACCTCGACGTGTCGATCGGGATCGCCGCCTCGCTCGACGCGGCACGCGCGGCGCTCGACACCGCTGTTCCCGAGCAGGACACCTCGGCCCTCTAGGATCACGGGCCGGTCGTCCTGCACGCGACCGGGAAGAGGACTCGATGACCACCGCCACCGGGAACCCGCAGTCGGAACTGGCCCGCGGGGACGCCGCTCCCCCGGCCCGGACGCTCCTCGACGTCCTCACCGCCACCGCCGCGATGCACCCCGACGCGCTCGCGCTCGAGGACCCGGACGGTGCCCTGGACTACCGCTCGCTGCTCGCCGAGGTGCACCGGCGGGCCGACGACCTCGCCCGCCGCGGCGTCCGTCGGGGCGACCGCGTCGGCGTCCGCATCCCGTCCGGTGGCCGTGACCTGTACCTGTCGGTCCTCGCGGTGCTGGCGGCGGGTGCGGCGTACGTCCCCGTGGACGCCGACGACCCCGAGGAGCGGGCGACGCTGGTGTTCGGCGAAGCCGCGGTCGTGGGCGTGATCGGCGCCGGCGGCGTGCTGCGGCCCGCCGCCGACACGGAAGCCGACGCCGACGCCGACACCGCCGACGCGGACGCTCCGCCGTCGCCGGTCGTCGACCCAGCGGCGAGCGCCGACCTCCCGACGCAGGACGACGACGCGTGGGTGATCTTCACGTCCGGGTCCACCGGGGTGCCGAAGGGCGTCGCGGTGACGCACCGGTCGGCGGCGGCGTTCGTGGACGCCGAGGCGCGGATGTTCCTGCAGGGGGCGCCGATCGGTCCCGGTGACCGGGTGCTGGCGGGGTTGAGCGTCGCGTTCGACGCGTCGTGCGAGGAGATGTGGCTGGCGTGGGGGCACGGTGCGTGTCTGGTGCCGGCACCCCGGTCGCTGGTGCGGACGGGCGTGGACCTGGGTCCGTGGTTGATCGTGCGTGGGATCACGGTGGTCTCGACGGTCCCGACGCTGGCGGCGCTGTGGCCGGACGACGCGCTGGAGCAGGTGCGGTTGGTGATCTTCGGGGGCGAGGCGTGCCCGCCGGAGCTCGCGGCGCGGATCGCGAGTCGGGACCGGGAGGTCTGGAACACCTACGGGCCGACGGAGGCGACCGTGGTGGCGTGCGGGGCCCTCCTCGACGGCAGTGCTCCGGTGCGGATCGGGTTGCCGCTCGACGGGTGGGACCTGGCGGTCGTGGACGCCGCGGGGCAGCGGGTCGCGCCGGGTGAGGTCGGGGAGCTGGTCATCGGCGGTGTGGGGCTGGGGCGGTACCTGGACCCGGAGAAGGACGCCGTGAAGTACGCCCCGTTCCCGGAGCTCGGGTGGGCGCGGGCGTACCGGAGCGGGGACCTGGTGCGGTACGACCCCGAGGGGCTGGTGTTCCAGGGGCGTGCGGACGACCAGGTCAAGCTCGGGGGTCGGCGGATCGAGCTCGGGGAGATCGACGCGGCGCTGCAGGCGCTCGACGGGGTGGCCGGTGGGGCGGCCGTGGTGCAGCGGACGCCGGCGGGGAACCAGGTGCTGGTGGGCTACGTGGCCCCGGTCGCCGGCGGCTCGGTCGACGTCCAGGCGGCGAACGCGCGGCTGCGTGAGGAGCTGCCGGCGGCGCTCGTGCCCCTGCTCGCCGTCGTGGACGAGCTGCCGACGCGGACGTCGGGCAAGGTCGACCGGGCGGCGCTGCCGTGGCCGCTGGCTGCCGAGGACGGCGGGGCCGCGCTGCCGCCGACGGTGGCGTGGATCGCGGAGCGGTGGGCGGCGATCCTGGGCGTGCCGGTCGCGAGCCCTGATGACGACTTCTTCGCGCACGGCGGTGGGTCCCTGACGGCGGCGCAGCTGGTGTCGGCGATCCGTGAGCGGTACCCGACGACGACGGTCGCTGACGTGTACGACCACCCGAGGATCGGGGCGCTCGCGGACGCCCTGGACGCGTCGGGACCGGTGGCCGCGGCGGAGCGGGACGTGCGGCCGACCCCGCGGGCGACCGGGCTGGCGATGACGCTGCTCGGGCTCCCCGTGCAGCTGCTCCGGGGCCTGCGGGTGCTGACGTGGACGGCGCTCGTCGCGGGGGTCCTGCACGCGACGACGCTGCCGTTCCTGCCGGTGCTGCCCGTGCCGGCGCTCGTGCTGGCCCTGCTGGTGTTCGTCACCCCGGTGGGGAAGATGGCGCTGACGGTGCTGCTCGTGCGGCTGGTGCTCGTCGGTGTCCGTCCCGGTGACCACCCCCGTGGTGGCTCGGTGCACGTGCGGGTGTGGTTGGCGGAGCGGATCGCGGAGGCGGTGGACGGCCCCTCGACGGCTGGTGCCCCGTGGATCAGCTACTACGCCAGGGCGCTCGGCGCGACGATCGGCCGTGACGTGGACCTGCACACGCTGCCCCCGGTGACGGGGTTCCTGACGATCGGCAAGCAGGCGTCGATCGAGCCGGAGGTCGACCTGGCCGGGCACTGGGTCGACGGTGACGTCTTCCGCCTGGGTCGGGTGCAGGTGGGTGCGGACGCCGTGGTGCACAGCCGGTCGACGCTCCTGCCGGGTGCCGTGGTCGGCGACGGCGCGGAGGTCGAGGCCGGTTCCGCCGTCACCGGTGTCGTGGTCCCCGGCGAGCGCTGGGCGGGGTCACCGGCGGAGCGCGTCGGGTCGGCTCGGCACGGCCGGGAGGCTCGTCCCCCGTCCCGTCGACGTTGGCTCGTCGCGTACGGGGCCGGGTCCGTCGCCGTGGCCGGGCTGCCCGTCCTGGGCGTCGCGGCCGGGCTGGCCGTGGTCGTCGTGCTGGTGGGACGGGCGCCGACGCTCGGCGGTGCGCTGTCACGGGCCCTGGTGTCCGTGCCGGTCGCCACCCTGGTCGCCGGGCTCGTGTACGCGGGGCTCGTCGCCGCCGTGGTCCGGCTGCTCGGCATCGGGCTCGACGAGGGTCGGCACCTGGTGCGCTCCCGCATCGGCTGGCAGGCGTGGTGCACCGAGCGGGTGCTCGACGCGGCCAGGACGCTGCTGTTCCCGCTGTACGCCAGCCTGGTGACGCCGCTGTGGCTCCGGCTGCTCGGGGCGCGGGTCGGGCGGAACACGGAGATCTCCACGGTGCTGCTGCTGCCGTCGCTGACGCAGATCGCGTCGGGGGCGTTCCTGGCGGACGACACGATGGTCGCCACGTACGAGCTCGGCGGCGGACGCATGACCATCGGCCGGTCGAAGATCGGGCGTCGGGCGTTCCTCGGCAACAGCGGGATGACGGGTGCCGGGCGGTCGGTGCCGCGTGAGGCCCTGGTCGCGGTGCTCTCCGCCGTGCCGAGGAAGGCCAAGCGCGGGTCGTCGTGGCTCGGGTCGCCCCCGGTGCGGCTGCGGCGGGCGGCGACGACCTTCGACGAGGAGCGCACCTTCCGGCCCCCGCGTCGGCTGCGGGTGGCTCGCGGCTGCTGGGAGCTGCTGCGCCTGGTCGCCCCGATGGTGTCCGGCGCGATCGCCCTCGGCGTCGGGGGGACCCTGCTGGCGCTGTGGTCGTCGGTCGGGCTCGGCTGGACGGTGCTCCTCGCCGCGGTGGTCCTCGTCGTCGCCGGTGCGGTGGCCGCGGTGGTGTCGACGGTGGCGAAGTGGGTGTTCGTCGGGCGCATCACCGCCAGGGAGCACCCGCTGTGGTCGTCGTTCGTCTGGCGGAACGAGGTGCAGGACACGTTCGTGGAGACCGTCGCGCGACCGTGGTTCGCCGAGCAGGCCGTCGCCACGCCGGCGCTGGCCGCCTGGCTGCGGAGCCTCGGGGCGCGGATCGGCCGCGGGGTCTGGTGCGAGACGTACTGGCTGCCCGAGGCCGACCTGGTCAGCATCGGCGACGGCGCGACGATCGCCCGCGGGACCGTCGTGCAGACGCACCTGTTCCACGACCGGGTGATGCAGCTCGACCAGGTCCGGCTCGGACGTGGCGGCACCCTCGGCCCGCACAGCGTGATCCTGCCGGCGGCCGGCATCGGCGCGGGTGCGACCGTGGCCCCGGCGTCCCTGGTGATGCGTGGTGAGCAGGTCCCGGGCGGCACCCGGTGGGCCGGCAACCCGATCGCCCCGTGGGTCGTGCCCGAGGACGGCGTCTCCCGGACAGCGGAACCGGTCGCCGCCGGGTCGGTGCCGCACCCCGTGACAGACTGACCGGCACCGTGAAGCCGATGAACCCCGCACCGACCGAGCACGCCGACGCCGACCCGTACACCCCGCACGACGGCGACCGGCGGTGGCGGGCGTCGCACTACGAGCTCCGCCTCGACTACCGGGTGTCGACGAACCGCCTCGAGGCCGAGGCCACGATCACCGCCACCGCCGTCACCGCCCTCGACAAGGTCGTGCTCGACCTGCACGGGCTCGGTGTGGACCGGGTCGACGTCGACGGGCAGCGGGCCCGCAAGGCGTCGACGGGCGTGCACAAGCTGACGGTCACCCCGGCGACGCCCATCGCCGCGGGTGACCCGTTCACGATGCACGTCCGGTACAAGGGCGCCCCGCGACCGCTCCGCAGCCCGTGGGGCCAGATCGGCTGGGAGGAACTCACCGACGGCGTCATCGTCGCGTCCCAGCCCACCGGCGCCCCGTCCTGGTTCCCGTGCAACGACCGCCCGGACGACAAGGCCACCTACCGCTTCGAGATCACCTGCGAGTCCGGCTACGACGTCGTCGCGAACGGGGAGCTGCTCGGCAGGGAGCGCGCCGGCCGCGGCACCCGGTGGACGTACGCCACGACCGACCCGATGGCGACGTACCTGGCGACCGTGCAGATCGGCCGCTACCGCACCCACACGCTCCGCGACGCCGGCGCCGGCGTCCCGGTCACCGTGCACCACCCCGCCGACCTCACCGCGGCCGTGAAGACGGACTTCGGCCAGGTGCCGGAGATGCTCGTGCTCTTCGCCGACCGCTTCGGCCCGTACCCGTTCCCCGCGTACGGCGTGGTCGTCACCGACGACGAACTCGAGATCCCCCTCGAGGCCCACGGGCTCGCCGTCTTCGGCCGCAACCACGTCGACGGCGAGCACGGCACCGACCGGCTCATCGCCCACGAGCTCGCGCACCAGTGGTTCGGCAACTCGGTGACCCTCGGGCGCTGGCGGGACATC
>Ga0265798_10012184_pt1 | contig 10406 bp, 8 predicted proteins | sample P3T30metagenome_FD_192430 | JGI IMG/M metagenome (GOLD analysis project Ga0265798, IMG submission 192430) | Plant litter microbial communities from East Loma Ridge, Irvine, California - P3 T30 | ecosystem: Environmental > Terrestrial > Plant litter > Unclassified | place: USA: California...
CGCACCGCCCGCCGCAGCACCAACTGGGAGAAGTGGGGCTGGATCTACATGCGCGTCAGCGGCGCCGTGCTGGTCGTGCTGATCTTCGGCCACCTCTTCGTCAACCTGCTCGCCGGCGAGGGCGGGGTCAAGGCCATCGACTGGGGCTTCGTCGCGGGCAAGTGGGCGAACCCCTTCTGGCAGGTCTACGACACGCTGCTCCTCTGGCTCGCGCTGATCCACGGCTCGAACGGCATGCGCACCATCGTCAACGACTACGTCGGCCGGCCCGCCGTCCGTCGCGTGCTGCTGGGGACGCTCGTCGTCTCGGCCGCCGTGCTGCTCCTCCTCGGCACGCTCGTGGTCTGGACCTTCGACCCGTGCCCCGCCAACGCGCCGGCCGACATGCTCCCGTCCATCTGCTCGGCCTGACCGCCTCGGCGTGACGACCTCCGCCTCCTCGACCTGTCCCGCCGCCGGCACCACCGTCCCCCGGAAAGAACTGTGACCACTCCCTCCGCTCCCGCCTCGTCCGACCAGGACTCCGTCGTCGACGGCATCCACTACCACCAGCACGACGTCGTCATCGTCGGCGCCGGGGGCGCGGGGATGCGTGCCGCGATCGAGGCCGGGCCGAACGCCCGCACGGCCGTCATCTCGAAGCTGTACCCGACCCGGTCGCACACCGGCGCGGCCCAGGGCGGCATGGCCGCGGCGCTGGCCAACGTCGAGGACGACAACTGGGAGTGGCACACCTTCGACACGGTCAAGGGAGGCGACTACCTCGTCGACCAGGACGCCGCCGAGATCCTGGCGAAGGAGGCCATCGACGCCGTCCTCGACCTCGAGAACATGGGCCTGCCGTTCAACCGCACGCCCGAGGGCAAGATCGACCAGCGTCGCTTCGGAGGCCACACGGCCGAGCACGGCAAGGCCCCCGTCCGCCGGGCCTGCTACGCCGCCGACCGCACGGGGCACATGATCCTCCAGACGCTCTACCAGAACTGCGTCAAGCTCGGCATCGACTTCTACAACGAGTTCTACGTGCTCGACCTCATCATGGGCGAGGTCGACGGCGTGGCCCGGCCCGCCGGCGTCGTGGCCCTCGAGCTCGCGACGGGCGAGCTGCACGTCTTCCAGGGCAAGTCCGTGGTCTTCGCCACGGGCGGCTTCGGCAAGATCTACAAGACGACGTCCAACGCCCACACCCTGACGGGCGACGGGGTCGGCATCATCTGGCGCAAGGGCCTGCCGCTCGAGGACATGGAGTTCTTCCAGTTCCACCCGACCGGCCTCGCCGGGCTCGGCATCCTCCTCTCGGAGGCGGCGCGCGGCGAGGGAGCGATCCTCCGCAACAGCGAGGGCGAGCGGTTCATGGAGCGCTACGCCCCCACCATCAAGGACCTGGCGCCTCGCGACATCGTGGCCCGCTGCATGGCGACCGAGATCCGCGAGGGGCGCGGCGGCGGGCCGCACAAGGAGTACGTCTACCTCGACATCACCCACCTCGACCCCGCCGTGATCGACGCCAAGCTGCCCGACATCACCGAGTTCGCCCGCACCTACCTCGGCGTCGAGCCGTACACGGAGCCGGTGCCGGTGCTGCCGACGGCCCACTACGCCATGGGCGGCATCCCCACGAACGTGCACGCCGAGGTGCTGAGCGACAACACGACGGTCGTCCCCGGGCTCTACGCCGCCGGAGAGTGCGCCTGCGTCAGCGTCCACGGGTCGAACCGACTCGGGACCAACTCGCTGCTCGACATCAACGTGTTCGGCAAGCGCGCCGGCAACAACGCCGTCGAGTTCGCCCGGACCGCCGAGTTCGTGCCGCTGCCCGAGGACCCTGCCGGGTTCGTGCGCGGCCTCGTCGCCGACGTCCGCAACGCCACCGGCACGGAGCGCATCGCGACCCTCCGCAAGGAGCTGCAGGACAGCATGGACCGCAACGCCCAGGTGTTCCGCACCGAGGAGACCCTCGACGAGGTGACCCACGTGATCGCCGACCTGCGCGACCGCTTCAAGAACATCTCGGTCCAGGACAAGGGCAAGCGCTTCAACACCGACCTGCTCGAGGCCATCGAGCTCGGGTTCCTGCTCGACCTCGCCGAGGTCGTCGTGTACTCGGCCAGGTCGCGCCAGGAGAGCCGCGGAGGCCACTTCCGCGAGGACTACCCGACGCGGGACGACGAGAACTGGCTCGTCCACACGATGGCCTACCTCACGGGCGACCCGCACTCGTCGCTCGCGGGCGACCACATCCGACTCGACACGAAGCCCGTCGTGATCACGAACTACCAGCCGATGGAACGGAAGTACTGAGCATGAGCTCCGCAGTCCTCGAGAACGCCCCCACCGCCTCCGACGCGGTCCCCACCTTCACGGCGACCCTGATCATCCGTCGGTTCGACCCCGAGGTGGACGACGAGCCGCGCTGGCAGGACTTCGACGTGCAGGTGCTGCCGACCGACCGCGTGCTCGACGCCCTGCACCAGATCAAGTGGGAGCAGGACGGCTCGCTGACGTTCCGTCGCTCGTGCGCCCACGGCGTCTGCGGCTCGGACGCCATGCGCATCAACGGTCGCAACCGGCTCGCCTGCAAGACCCTGATCAAGGACCTCGACCTCTCGCAGCCGATCTACGTCGAGGCGATCAAGGGCCTGCCGCTCGAGAAGGACCTCGTCGTCGACATGGAGCCGTTCTTCCAGTCGTACCGCGAGATCCAGCCGTTCCTGATGGCCTCGTCGAAGCCGGAGAAGGAACGCATCCAGAGCGCCACCCAGCGCGAGTGCTTCGACGACACCACCAAGTGCATCCTCTGCGCCGCGTGCACGTCGAGCTGCCCCGTGTTCTGGACCGACGGTCAGTACTTCGGCCCGGCCGCGATCGTCAACGCCCACCGCTTCATCTTCGACTCGCGCGACGAGGGCGCCCAGGTGCGCCTCGACATCCTCAACGACAAAGAGGGCGTGTGGCGCTGCCGCACGACCTTCAACTGCACCGAGGCCTGCCCGCGCGGCATCCAGGTCACCAAGGCGATCGCCGAGGTCAAGAACGCCGTCCTCCGCGGCAGCGTCGCCCCCGTGAGCTGACCCCGGCTCGGAGAGGGCCCGGCACCGTCCAGGTGCCGGGCCCTCTGTCGTGGGTCGTCAGCCGTCAGCCGTCAGCCGTCGGTCGTCAGTCGTCCTCGACGATGCACGTGGCCTCGAGGCCGAGTGCCAGCCTGAGCGCCACGGAGACTCCCTGCTCGCCCTCGGCGCCGTGGGGAGCGACGGCGTCGACCCAGTGGACGGGGAGGCGGACGACGGGCGGGTCCGGGAGCAGGCGCTCGATCTCGCCCGCGACCGTGATCTCGTCGGACCGGAACACGGTGAGGACGGCGTCGCCCGACCCGCCGAACACCTGCAGGGCCGCTCCGCCGTCGATCTCGCGGACGCCGAGGGAGTCGTCGACGGCCCTCGCCGCGGTGGCCAGGTCGAGGGCGTCCACGACGTGGGGACTCAGGATCGTGATGTCACGGGGCACCGGGAGGCGCCTCCTCGTCGGTGTCGGTGTCGGTGTCGCTGGCGCTGTCGGTGGACGTGTCGCGGTCGACGCCGGGGCGGGCCCCGCTGACGTCGCGGGAGTTCGGGCCCTCGTGCAGGAGGTCGTGCTCGTCGAGGTCGTCCTCCCAGGCCTCCAGGAGAGGCGGGGAGACCATCTCGGCGAGGCGTTCCGGCCCGACCGCGTCGAGGGTGTCGTGGAGGGCGTCCCAGCCGGACGTCGCCGTGTCGCCGAGCGGCACGACGTAGGCCGGGAGCCTCGGACGCCCGACCACCGTCACCGGCCGGGGCACGGGGATCGTCGCGACGGTCAGGCCCAGCCGCGCGACGGACGGAGCGCCGATCAGCAGGACGACCGGGTTGGGCGGCGGGTACGTGACGGCCCGGACGCTGCGGTCGGGCTCGCCCTCCCGAGCCACCACGAGCGCGAAGGTCGGGACGGAGGAGCGGGCGATCTCGGACAGGGCGTCGGTGAGGCGGCCGACCGCCGCGTCGACCGGGTCGACGGCGCCGACGTCCTGGCCGACGGGCACGGTGATCGTGAGCGCCGTCGTCTCCTCGATGCCGTTCTCCGTGACCCGCGCCGTGAGGGTGCCGGAGAGCCCGGGGCCCTCGACGACCACCCTGACCAGCTCGGGCGCCGCGTGCCGAGCGCTCTGCGTCAGCACCCATCGGTCCCAGGGGCGCCGCAGGGGCTCGGTCTCGCCCCACCGGTCGGGCGCCGACGAGCCCACGGCCTCGGAGAGCACCTCGACGGCTCCGCCCAGCGTCGTGTCGTGGTCGGTCCGGTGCAGCACCGTGAGGTCGACCGAGAGCTGGGCGATGGTGTCGACGGCGTCCTCGACGACCGCCGGCTCGGGGGCGACGTCCTGGTCGCCCAGGTCGTCCGCGTCGTCCGCGGCGCTCGGCGGCCAGCCCGCGGCGTCGAGGTCGGCGTACGGGGTGCCCGTCAGCCCGTCGCGGAGGTCTCCCCGTTCGCCCCGCACGGCCCAGGCGGCGCCTGCGTGCACGAGCGCGGCCCGGGTCCCGACGGTCAGGCGGGAGGACTCCCCCGTCACGAGGACGATCCGACGGCGGCCCCGACGTCGGGCCAGGAGGTCGGCGAGCGGGGCGCTCAGCCTGACGACGCGGGAGCGGCTGTCGACCCGGACGACGCGCGTGCTCACGGCGTCGATCAACGGGTGTCGGATAGGGGTGCCCACGAGTACGAGTCTGCTCCCCGCCCCTGCACGGTGACCGGATGGCGACCTCCCCGGCCGGGAAGAGGACGGGAGGCGGCCGGTGCGAATAGTCTGTCCGTGCCGTCCGCGACGCCCGCGACGTCGGCACCGCTCCCGATCCCCGATCACGACCGAGAGGCACCGACGTGGACGTCGCCCGACAGCAGGACCTCCAGAACCAGATCGCCGCCAGGGTCGCCGAGTCGCTGGTCGACGTCGACTGGGCCGAGGCCACCCTGTTCCTCCTCCAGGTCGGCGACGTCCGCCGCACCTGGGTCGACGCCCTCGACGCGGCCGGCAGCGTCAAGCAGGGGCTCCCGACGCCCGACGTCGAGGCCCTCGGCGCGCAGCTCCGCGAGGCCATGGCCGACCCCGAGCGGGGCACCTGGTTCTCGCTCGTGCTGACCCTGTCGTCCGACGGGTCGTTCACCGCCCGCTTCAACGGCGAGCGTCGCGTGTTCGACGACGCCGCGTCGCCCTTCGAGGCGGCGGGCGACGTCGTCGTCCCGAGCGACGCGGACTACGCGGCCGACCTGGCGCGGTTCCCCCGTGCCGAGAAGTACCGTCCGGAGTGGCTGCCCGGGGGCGTGCCCCCCGCGGTCTCGACCACGTCCGACGGCGACCGCACCTCGGCCGCGACGCCCGAGGACGCGCCGGCCGCGACGCTCCCGGCCCCGCTCGCCGGGCTCGACGGGCGCTGGGGCTGGTCCGGGGTGCTCGCGAGCGTGGCACAGCAGACCGCCGCCTCTCCCCTGACCTCCTCCCCCGAGGCGCCGGCCGACGAGGCCGACGGCCCCGAGCTCTCGCTCGGACAGCTCGCCCGTCGCGTCCGCGAGGCCGTCGTCATCGACGTCATCGCCCCCCACCGGGTGGCCACGCTCCTCCGGCTGCACGCCGAGGCCGTGGCCGTCGGCGTCCTGCCCGCAGTCGACGCCACCGAGTCCGTCGACCCGGAGCTCGGCCTCGAGGAGGCGCGCGTCGCCTCCCCCGAGGTCGTGCCGGTCGTCGAGGCGGCCGTCACGAGCGTCGTCGACGCCGTCGTGGCCGCGCACCTGGAGACCGTCGTCGCCTGACCGGCCGTCTGCTCGGGCGCACGGCCGCGGGGCGCGGGTGGTCCGCCCGCGCTCGGGCGGGCTGCCGGGCTCAGGCCAGGCGGACGAGCACCGGTCGGTCGACGGGCGGCCGCCACGAGGGGTCGGCCACCGGGTCGGCCCCCCGACGGACGTCGATCACCTGGCTGCGTGCCGCCCGGTCGTGCCAGCCCCTCCGCCGCCCCGAGGGGTCGAGGGACGTCGCGGAGAGCAGCAGGAGCAGCAGCCAGATCCACGCGAGCCCGAGTGGGAACACGACGAGCCCGCGCAGCAGGGCCCGCCCGACGCCCACGGTGCGGCGCGGATCGGTGTCGTGCACGACGCGGAGACCGAGCAGCGACATGCCGGGCGTGCGCCCGAGGAGGCCGACGGCCACGCCCAGGCCGGCGAGCCAGGCGAGCTCGGCCGAGAAGAACGCCGTCGGGACGGCCCAGGCCTCGACGGCGGGGTCGGGCACGGCGAGGACGGCAGCGAAGAGGGTGCCGTAGAGCACGGCCACCGCGAGCACGACGTCGATCGCGAGCGCCGCGATGCGCCGCCCGACACCGGCGACCACGACGCCCGGCCACCGCTCTCCGGGCCCCAGCTGGACCACGGGGACGGGGGCGACCACGGGGGGCACGCCCCCGGGCTCCACGGGCCCTTGGCCGACCGTCGGCGGGGGCCCCCAGCCGCCGTGCGGGAGCGGACGCGCCCGGGCCGCAGGCACCGACGGGATCGTCGTCCCCGGCTCCGGCCGCTCAGGCTGTCCCCCGCGAGCCCGCGAGCCCGTGGCCGGCAGCACACTGCCCAGTCTGCGGGGCGCGTCGGGGTCCAGCACGAGGCTGACGATGTCGTCGGGGGCGAGCTCAAGCACGTGCGCGGCCCCCACGGCCGCGCGACGAGCGTCCGAACCGGGGAACGAGACCCTCTCGTCGCCGGCGTCCGAGTGCCACGACACGGTGACCGCAAAGGCGCTCTCCTCGACGTGAACACCGGCCGGGACCGAGGCGAGGTCGTCGCCCACGGCGATGCGCTCGAGCCCGAGGACGGCGCGGACCGGGACGCGCAGCTCCCAGAGGAGCACGCGCAGGGCGAGGTCGAGCGTGCCGGCCGTGGCCCGGACGCGCCCTCGGCCCCGCTCCGTGCTCTCGACGTCGAACCCCGTGCCGGACACGGTGACCCGGAACCCCGTGTCGCCGTTGCCGACCGCCAGCTCCGTCCCCGGCTGCTCGACGACGCGGAGCCGGCCGCGCTCCGCGAGCGCCACGACGAGGTCCCGGACGTCGACGTCCACGTCGCTGTCCGGCTCGGGCTCGGGCTCGTCGACCGACCGGTCGACGGCGGCGAGCCGCGCGTCGAGGGCGGCCTCGATCACGGTGTCGACGACGTCGCCGAGGTCCTGGAGCACGAGGTCGAGCGGCGACCCCGGGACGAGGTGGGCGCCGACGTCGGACCGAGGATCGACCGCTGCGCCCCGCGACGGGTCGCGCCCCGTGGCCCGGGCCCACGGCTCCCAGAGCCCGACGACGCCCACGGCGTCGAGGGACAGGACCCGCTCGGCCCAGACGGCCGTCCAGGCGGCCCCGACGACGTCGTCGGTCTCCTGCACGCGGTCGCGCTGGGGAGTCGACGCGAGGAGTCGGGCGACCTCGGGACGCAGGGCCCGGTCGAGGTGCGACACGACGCTCTCCCACATGCCCGCCCACCCGGGCAGCGCGACGACGTCGGCCACGGAGGGAGGGGGTGCCAGGGTGCCGGCGGCCCGCTCGGGCTCCGCGACGTCCGGCCGCGGCTCGACCGCCGGCAGTGCGACCGGGTACCAGGCAGGGAGCGCCTCGGGTCGTCGAGGGTGCCGCTCGAGGTCGGCGACCAGGGCGGCGTCGCTCGGCCAGCCGTCGGGGTGCACGTCGTCGCGGTGACCGGCGAGAGGGTCGCGGGCGTCCGACCACGACGGCCGGCGGTCGTGGTTGTACTCGAACGTGTAGCGCCCCTCTGCCGTCACGGTGAGGAAGGCGCTGAGCCAGGCGCCCTCCCCCGGTCGTTCCGTCTCACGGCGGAGCTCCCGCATCGGCGCGTCGACGTCCCCCGGCACGGGGATGCTCGACCTGGCGCCCTCGGCGTCCCAGATCTCGAGGAACGTGTGGCTGGCGCCGGCGATCTCGGACCAGAACACGCGGACTCGCACCCACGGGCCACGAGCGGAGCGCGACACGGCCCGGAAGACGGCGCGCGCCGCCTCCTCCTGCTTGGCCTCGACGACGGCGACGTCCATGACCCTCCCTGTGCCGGGGCCCGGCTCCGGGCGCGACCGACCTGTCCATCCTGGCCCGTGGCGGCCACGGCGTCGAATCCAGGTGCCGTGCACCCGCCGGGCCGCGACTCCTAGACTCGGGGGATGACGTTCGCCGACGCCCGTGCCCACCTCGACTCCGTGGGGCTGGGGCCTCGCGCCGTCCAGCTGCCCGGCGACCCTGCCGTCCCCCCGGTCGAGGGCGCGCTCGTCGTCGAGCGCGACGCCGACGGATGGGTCTTCTCGACCCTCGACTACGGCATGCGGCAGCCGCTCGGCCGTGCGGAGAACGAGGACGCCGCCGCACGGCTCGTCGTCGACTACGTCGGCCGCGACCTCCCCGCCCCGAGGCCCGTCGACCGCGCCGAGCTCGACGCCCTCCGCGACGGCGTCGCCCACCACTACCCGTCGCTCCACGCCCGGGCGCGCGAGGCGGGGGGCAGCCCTTTCCTCATCGAGATCCCGCCGGGCATCCCCCTCGACCGCATCGGCGTGCTCGACGGCGTCCACCTGAACCCGCTCGACTCGTCCGTCGAGTCCCGGTCGCTCCCGCCCACGGCGCTCAGCGTGCCCGCGCAGGTGCACCGCGTCGTCACCGACGGGCTCGTGCTAGTCCGGGTGCAGCTGACGCCGCCGTGGTTCGGCCAGCCGGGCGGCGCCCTGCGCTTCACGCTCGCCGACGCCGGGCAGGGCATCCGCGACCTCGTCGCCGACGGCAAGCTCCTCCGCCTGCAGCTTGCCTGAGGGATCGGCGAGGGATCGTCACCGGTCAGACGAGGCCGTCGGGCACTCCGAGTTCACGTGCCGCGTCGAGGCGTCGGGCGATGACGAGCAGGTCACGCCACGAGGTCCCCGCCGTCCACGACGCCTGGACCGCGTGCGCCTCGGACCCGCCTCCGCCGAAGCGCACGACGATCCGGGTCGCGAGGTCGGTCAGGACCGCGACGCCCGCAGCGCGGTCGACGTCCAGGGCGAACCGGGGAGAGACACCGCTCGCCTCCACCGGGAGCCACGGGAACGGGTAGCCGAGCGCCCTGCGCGTCGCGCCGACCGACGACTGGGCGAGCCGTCGCTGGACGTAGCCGACGTCGGGTGTCGACAGGACGGGCACGAATGCCCCGTCGCGACCGCTGTGGGACACCACCCATCGGGAACCGACCTTCTCGACGGCGTCCCTGTTCTCGAGGTCGCCGAACTCGAGACGGTCAGGGCTCACGGACACGGACGTCGCCTCCCCCCGCGCGCGAAGCAGGTCGAGGAGGTCGTCCTGGTCGGGGATCACCGGGGCCTTCCCTGACCGTCCGCTCACGAGAGGAACCCGTAGACCTCGACGAGATCGTGTGTGGAGATGGCCTCCCCGGACGCGTCGAGGACCCGCACCTGCAGTCCACCGCCGGGCCGTCCGAACGCTTTCTCGACGACGCTGACCTCGATGGTCGCTCCGCTGGGCAACTTCGACGGGTCGACCGTGTAGGTCGAGTACGGGTCCGCGAGGTTCGACGGCGGCAGAGCCCGCTGCTCGAAGGAGGTCCCCGGGAAGGAGAGGAACTCGCCGGCGTCCCTGCCCAACCGGTCGAGGACGCTGCCGTAGTGACGCACGAAGGCCGCAGGATCGGTGAAGTCGACGAACGTCCCTGCGGAGCCGGCGTTGCCGGGGTACTCGGGACGGCCGTCCGGCTCGACGTAGAGCTCCTCGAACTCCGCCCTCGTGAGTTCCCGGCCCGTGACGGGATCGTTCCCGTACAGGTTGCCGGGCTCTCGGATGAGGCTCTGCACCTCTGGTGAGATGGTGGCGGGCTTGCCCGCGCCTGGGCGGTAGTCCGGGTCGAGAGGGTGCATGTAGGGCTCGGCGAGATGGCCGTGACCCACGATCGGCGCCGTGCCGTAGTCGGCTCGGACCGTCTTTCCCCGGATGTCGGAGGGGTCCGACAAGGTCCAGCCGTCGCCCCGTGTCGCGCCCGAGGCGTGTGGAGCGCCCATCTCGGGACGCCAGTCGACCTCGACACGCGGGCCACCCGCTCCGCCGGGTGTGGGGTCGGCCGGGTCCGGCGTGGGAGGCAGGTCGATCGGGTCCGTGCCGCCGGGGTACTGGGGCGTGCCCCCTCCGCTCCAGCCGTGCGCGCCTCCTTGGCCCCCGGCGCCTCCGTGGCCGCCGCCTCCCGGGTGACCGCTGCCACCCGCGCCGACCGACACGGTCTGCGGGACGGCCTGGGACGCGCCGGACCCGCCCTCGGAGCGGGCGGGCGGCACGGGCGGGTCGCCGTGGGCCGACGAGTCGAGGTCGAAGCGACCGCCCGAGTAC
>Ga0265798_10012186_pt1 | contig 10405 bp, 10 predicted proteins | sample P3T30metagenome_FD_192430 | JGI IMG/M metagenome (GOLD analysis project Ga0265798, IMG submission 192430) | Plant litter microbial communities from East Loma Ridge, Irvine, California - P3 T30 | ecosystem: Environmental > Terrestrial > Plant litter > Unclassified | place: USA: California...
CCGTCATTCACTTTCAAATCTTCAACATCCCTAACAGCCCTCACACGCTGATACATAACCGGACAATCGATACTATCACACATGATAGGTTCGGCAATTGGTGTCGAAGAGCATGACGCGCAGATCCGATGAATCGCGCTTAATCGGGATTGAGCGAGGTGTGTACGAGAGAGGAGGGTATGGGATGTCCGGGATGGGTCGGAGGTGCATTCGGCGCAGATCTCTGGAAAGTCAGCGAGAGTCGAGGACGACAAGCCAGTACGATAACAAAATAGACGATAGATGAGAGGTGAACCAGGAATGGACTTACCGGTAGTACTCTCCAACCCACAAACAACACAATGACTAGATTTGAAATGACTATCGATCCTAATCCCACCACCACCCGCACCACCATTAGTAGAAGGCCTAAAATCGTATTTCCCAGCCCTCTTGATCCTAGGCATTGAATCATACCAATTCTCCACATCTGCTCCTACTAAATTGAATATTCGAGATAAAGGGGGAATGAGGAGGTTCCGGATATAATATTCTGCGTCTATATTTAGGGATCTACAATATCAGCTCAATTCCTCTAGAACCAAGGGCATTGATGTGTTGACTTACCTGCTAGCTAGCATTTCCTCTGGCATTCTTGCTCGATCTATCAGGCGACGACCATCTGCGTTGGATACTATATATGGTACCCTCTCTGCATACTGAGGTTCATCCCGCGGATCCTTCAATATTCGGCGATATGCAACTGCTGCACCTGGTGGCGGAACTCCTTTCTCCCTACACGTCAGCTATAATGCTTTGGTGGTGAGTACATACGAATAAGACCCAAGTCGAACTTCCTTCGCAACGATAAAGTCTTGAATCGAAACTCGACCTTGGAGGATCTTTGTCCATTCCTGCCTACAAAAGTCTTTGATCAGACTGAGGTCTTGATGTCGGAACAACATTCTATAAATCAGCTCCAAATCTCATGAGATCTATAGACATACTTCAAGCAGACCTCCTCGATCTTGCCCTGCGCGGGAAATCCATCCCTTCGAATAGTCTCAATTCCCTTGGCATCAAATACAGGTTCCTTGTCATCTGGATGTTCATATTTGAACCCGACATATCGCTTTTTAGCCATCAATACACTACCCATGTAGACTTTTTCAAATTTCAATCGAACAGGTTTCGGGTTGATGGCAGTTACTGAATCCGCTATATCGTTTCCAATGACGAAAGCTTGTTCTTTGGATCTACCGGGAAGAGCGACAAAGAGGGAATCGGTATCACCATAAACTACTTGGGCATTCCATTCGGGTCGAGAGTGGATTAATTCTTGAGCCTGGCCATTAGTTCCTATCCTGATCGATTGATGGATCGTACCTTCTCCAGAGTCTCTCGACCAGTTTGGACAATCGAATCGGCAATTTCAATACAAGGCATACGACCAGAGTAGGTTGCACTGGTATATCCATAGGTGACATTCTAGGTATCAGCACCGGATCGAAAGTGAAAGTGGGACGTACCGCCATGAGCTTCAGACCTAGTTGACGGGCATTGAGAAGGGAGCTCAGAGACTGGCATCAGCATACTGCCGTTACCGTGATTAGAGTAGACCTACTTTGTCATCCCTACACCCCTTCATCGCATGTTTGATCATGACCCTAGTATCCAAGATCTCCGCCAACATCTTGGCTAACAAGCTCTTTCGCACAGCCGGTTTGACAAACACCATCCCATTGGGCGTTACTTCAAATCAGCCAATATTCAGAATCATCAGTCAAGTATGACGTACCAGTCAAGTAATCCTTCAACAATTCCAATAATCCATCTGCGACTTTCAATTCCGTAAACCCAAATTTATCCGTCCCTTTAAACTTCTCCACCCGACCAAGACAAGTGGAATAACAAAGATTATAAGCAATCATTACCGAAGGATAAAGAGATTGAAAATCAAGAACGATAATTGGATGATTGTAATACTTTGATTCAGGCTCTGCAATGAGTGGGACTGCGAATGGAGCGTTTTGAAGCCCGACTTGTTGTTTGGAAGGAGAGACTAGGACGAATGATTCTGGTTTTGCAAGGCGGAAAATGAAGGATTCGACTTTATATTGGGATCCTCGGAACATGACTGATGCAAAGTCAACTCCGAAGACTCGGGCAAACTCTCTATATGTTCAGCTGAGTCACCTTAGGGAAGGAGCAGGTGATTCACGCGTTCTTGGTAATGATCTCGGCTCGATCGATGAGTTCGACATACATGACCACACGCTGGAAGTAATACTTGAGCACCCGATGAGTATGTTCGAGAGTCTTGCTCTTCCATAGCGCAGTCAAGCTAGCAGAAGAAAAGTGGGGTATACTGCTCGTCAGTTGCATGGGCATTGGACATAGTCGAGACTTAGGACGTACCGCTGATGAAGTAGATGGAATACGACATTCTCAAAAGTATACTGAGTCAAGTTGAATTCGGAACGACAGATTCGCCAAATATTCAGAATATGTCGACCAGAGACTTTGAAAGTGGAAGAGTGAGTAGCCGAATAGAAATCCTTCTTCGGTCCCGTATGTCCCCCAACAACCCTTGAAAGTTGCTCCGTAAAATCGATACCTAACATCAGCAATGAGACGAAGACAGACATACCAAAAGCCTGATCTGCCCTGGAGGAGATCCAGCCCCAACTTGAATTATGTAACTCCCATCCAGCTAATACATCCGGATCCCACATTTTGACCATATCGATAACGGTATTGATCAAGTCCAATTCACTATCGACCGCTTGACACGGTATTCCATCCAGTTTAAGTCGACCAGATCGGATAGCAGTAGGATCAACGACGATATAGCCGGCATAATATCCTGGGAACGAAGTTGTATTGGGCAGAGATTCGTCTTCGTTCTGATAGCAATAAAACACTGCGGTGAGTTCATCCTTTTCTGGGTCGGGGAGGAGTTGATGGCGCGATTTGGCTGTTCATCAGCTCGGTGACTTGGCACAAGCAATCTATAGCTCACCAAAAATCTCAAGAGCAAGGACGGACATGTTCTGATGTTCACGTTCCGTTTCCTTTGATTTCTTCTTTTGCGAAAACCTGAACCCGTACTTGTTTCTCTGAGTAGGTCGGGCAAGCTGCGAAGTAGCATACGCATCTTGGCGTGCTGTCTGATCAGTCTCACTACCAGCATTGAGAAAATTATGCTCACATCTTTCCGCCTCAGCGTCCCGCTCCGCGCACCACGATACAACCGCCTGTCTTCTAGGCGGAAGCGGTGCGTATTCCCACCCGTGATGTCCCACTCTATTACCCTTTCCCGCTCGTCCCTTCCCCTTTGATCCCCCAAAACTACCCTCAAACTCCTGCATCTCCTTGATCCCATTGCCGCGAAGAGTGAACATCCGACCCGCAAACATCTTGGCCCGGCCTGGTATATCGCTTCGATTCGAGTAATGCGGGTCAGTGTAGATCACAGAGTCAACACCGAATTCTTCCATCGTATTGGCTATTTGTTGACGTGATGGCGGAGCTGCCCGGTAAGTCCAAGCTGTTGATGATAGGTTGGAAGGTACGGTAGAAGTCGAGTCTTCGGTGACATGTGACTTGGCCGATAGTTGAGATAAGGTAAGCCGCTGGGGCGTAGGCAGGAGGGATTGGCTGGAGACGACTTGAGACGGGGCGTGAGGACTTGTCATCCGGACCTTTTTGGTTGGGCGAGGTGTATCCTCTTGACCGAGGGTCGGTCCGTCGACATAGGTGGCCTGTAAGGGATCATCGTTCCGCAGTGTCGGGCTCATTTCGCGCTTGACACCATTCGTCACTGACTTCTCGTCAGACTCGCCGGATGACTTGGACGATCGAACGTTTTGCCCCCCTTGCACATCAAGAGGTTCATCAGAAGCCTGAATCTCCTTCAATTCCTGCTTGACCTCCTGGAATGTATGAGTCATCGACTCTTTGATCTTTGTCGGCGTCGGACTGCCCTCGGATCCATTCTCGGGTTCGGGCGAAGGGGATTGCCAGCCCTTCACGGACCGCTTAGAGGGAGTGAGGACAATTGTATTGGATGCTGGATATGTTGGAGGTTTGGAGGGAGAAGTGTATGGAGAGTGAGACGGTCGATTTTTGGCAAACATATTGCGCAACATTGAATTAGGAGTGACTTTATCGCTTGGTGGATGTGGTTTGGTAGGTGTTGAATGTACGTCATTGAATGGCTTGGAAGGTGATATAGATACAGATGAACGATCCATGATGGTACTACCGTCAGCTTCCTCGATGGATTTTTAACGTACCTGAGATCCCCCAAGCCAGCTTGTTCCCGCATCCGCTGATCCCGCCTTGCCCTTCTGGAAGCTAGCGTTGAACCGGATCCGATACTGGTAGGAGTTACACTAGGACTACCTCGACGTTTCGTAGGCGTCGTAAATCCACCATTGACAGTCTGCCGAAATAGCTCGTCGATTTCCTCATCATCATACTCGCTTCGCTCATCTTCTTCCTTTCTCTGCACCTGGGTTGCTCTGACCCGCGCACTTTCATTCGCGTGTTTTTGGGCGTCTTGCTCGTGGAGCTGCTGATCTCGATCTGGATCATCATCATCTCCCTCCTCCTCTTGGACAGGTCCAGTATTGCGCTGAATATACGATGGATTTACTTCGGGTTTGTCCTCGGGGAACCTCTGGGTCATGTTCAGGATATCGAATGGATTCTCCTCCTCCTCTTCTAAATCTGAGTCTCCAGCATCTGCCATTGGAGCGGGCTCATCAAAAGTCTCGATCACTTCCGTTTTCAGATCAAGTGGAAGCGAACCGTTTCTTGTGGCTGACGATGGTTGTTGAGGTGAGGAGACTGGATATTTGGGAGAGGTACTGCCAACATGCGTAGGTGACGATGGGATGTGAACGGATGATGCCTTGGCGGACCGTCTAGATCGTTGGGTAGATTTGAGTTTGGGTGGTTTGGGCCAATGGGCTGCAACAGCATCGAAGGTGGTCATGATCCACTACTGATTTAGCTCCTGATTCCTCCCCCTACTACTGACTTACCTTGTCGTACTTCCGTTTCTCGCCGTTCTTGCCAGCAGCAGCCTCCATCGAGAACTTTTCAAAAGTCAATTTCCCCTTTGTAGTCCGTTCCTCTTCCATCCGCTCCTGCAACATCTCCCACATCTCATCACTCCGCTTCCAATCTCCTCCCTTGTTTTCCGGTTTCACCAGTCCAGGGACTTTATATCCCAATTCAGCCATGTTCCGCCCATCCATCCCTCCACTCGGTAACATTGCTCCCTCACTCAGAGACAGGTCCTTCATTGCCCTTCTCCGTTTCTCATCCTCCCATAACTCCTTCACTGCTGGTACGAGCTTATCTGCTGGATCGAGGGGTTTATGGAGGAGCTCAATAAAGTCCTGGTGAAGCGGTCTTTTGACCAATCGACGGCGGTTCATGATCTGCTGAGGAAGGATGTCGATTTCTAGAGGAGTATATGTATCCTTAGGTGGAGAGAAACCGGAATCGTAGACCATACTCGGTGGTACCGTAATGGTATTGAAGATGGTTCGTCGGGAAGATGGGGGAGAGTCGAATGGATCACCCTCTAATCATCAGCTCCATCAACGACTGAATTGTGACGAGGTTGAACGCACCAGGTAGAGGATCTCTAAACGTCCCACCGCTCAACTCAAGCCATCCACATCCATAGAGATCAAAGTCGCACATGAACTGCAAGACATGATTAACATGAGCCTCGAACGGCTGCCATTCCCTGCCCAGCACCACCGGCTTCCTCAATTGCTCCATAGCCACATAGTTCCTCCCTGGGTTGACGAGCGACACTTTCAAGAAGTAACTGTAACCAATGTGGTATCCATAAAACGGGACGCCTTTGCATAAGACGACCGAAACGACATGAAGGTGCTTTGGATCCGTTCCTCCTCCATATTTCCCATCCGTCGGGTTCTGACGCATGGCAAGGCAGATAGCATGATTGAGAGATACAGCGAAGCGTTGACATATCCTAACAACTCGTTCGGGACGTAATGGATCGGAAGTACTCGAGTCCATAGGGAATGGGACAAAGAAATACGGATAACATAGGTGGATGTTGGCGCATATCTTCTGTAGGTGCTGTGTCGTCCCGAATATTCTCATTACTGGGAGCTGGGACGGTGTGACTCCTGGTGGTACGGCCGTTGCGAGGTTCGAGGGAGTATAGTGGGGTATAAGAGTGGGGAGAGGCCCGGCCATGGTCGAGGTGACATGGGTGATTCGGAGTCGAAGCACCGGCTCATCGCTCGCTACATCACCTTGGGTCTCCATCCTATATGCTAGCGTTCTAGATGTATTCTCAATATCATCTCTCGGATGATTTTATTCTGACAGCAGTATGTAATGAAAGGTATGACAATTGGTACGGATCATCGTCAACGTTCAACTGCCAAGAGTGGAGGTGAATGTGGCAAGAATGTGGCAAATTCAAAACTCGCGGGCGACCTGGCTTTACGTTGGAGGAAGCTGAGGTGCAGGTCGTAAGCGCAGGTCCAAGACAGTGCTCCTAGGCGAAGAGATCCTACACCTTACCTTGTATCTGAAACGTCCACCTCAACGCTATTCTTTACTCGGCGACGTTTTCCGCAGTCGTGCAAAAGAATCAACGCTATGCACAATGGTTGTAGATCGGGTGAAGTGTGCTGCCAAGAAACCTATATACACAATCCCTCGCTGTCCTCTCTTCTCTGCCGCGCCTTCCCTGAATATCCTTGAAATCTCACTAAGAAGCGACCAGCTGCTCATAGGGGTCTTTCAGGCATCGGACAGCTTCCTCCCAGGCATGTCACGAAATAATACAGTCTCACCTGCTTCACGAACAGTGAGACCGGCACCTGACCTCGTTTCCCTTCCATCTGGTCTCAGTGACCAAAGTGTACCGTCCTTCCCCTTCACATAGACTTCGAGTTTTGTCTGTTGGCTGAGCGGACCTCCGTTCATAGCGGCGTATAGAGTGTCACGCCTTCGGCCTTTATACCCCCCAACGGCAGTGCCGAGACCCATTATATACTGTCGGGGATCAGTATCGTCCAACAAGTCTGCCCACTTGCTTGGATCGACGAAAGCCACGCCGGGACATTCGTCTTTAGGGTGTTTTTCGGCCATGACTTGGGTCATAACTTCGGTGAATGCGATAGTGATCGCGCGGCAAGTGTCGGCTTGGAGTCGATTCAGCGGCGTGTTCGGATCGGCGGTGGTGATAAGCCCCGACTTGTAAACTGACTCATCCTGGAAAATGGCGTCTTGTATCACATGTGAGAGGAGACTGGGGATTTCCGCGGTGTAGCACTTCAAGAAGCTTTCGCGCATCACTTCATTGTAAACTTTCACGCTGCAGCTCGGATCGATGGTAGGTGGTAGGAAACGGGAAGGAAAATATCGGGGCTCAAGGACCAACGACGTTGGTTGAGAGGTGTCGGAGGAAGCATGTTGGAGATATCCGTGCCCGTCGAGGGAGACTTGTTGGACGGAGTAAGTCACTCATACACAAGGTCTTCTAGGATGATAATCCCTCCGGCTTGTAGCAATCGAGGGGGGCGGCATGATTTAGGTCTAACCTGCGATCGAGTCAGGGGGAGTTTCGGAAGGTAGTATGTTTGACGTGGCGTGACGACTGGGTATGTGTGCGTGGGTAAGTAGCGACAGATTATTCGATTGTGTATGTAGCTTGGTCGAGGGGAAGTGGAAAAGAAAGTATGGAGCGGATGGAAGCTGAACGCTTAAGTACCCATACTATCGGACATTGAAATTTCCCTGATCAAAGGTGAATGACGAGGAGTGGAACGGGAAACTTACAGTCGTTTTCTGCCCTGGGCAGGGGCATGGTCCGAGGGCTAGCCGTATGAAAGGGTCACTATCATCCTTTATCTCACAAGAGTAGAGGTGAATGTGGCCAGGATTTGGCAGATTTCGAGGTGACGCTCTGGTCTGCCCACGGCTACAAGCTGAGGTGCAGCCACGGTAGAGCCCGACGCAGTCGTACAAGCCCAGAGGTATCTCGGGTCCGTCCAGTATGCAGAGATTCGGCAGTCAATCGGACTCGATGGCGACATGTGAGCAACGGCGGCAAGTGCTTGGGCTAATGGTGAAGGCCTGCCCGTACCGCCGAGATCTAATTAGGACAGCTCGCTTGATGTGGTTTTGGCGCAGTGTCTCAGAGACATGTCAGAATGGAGCGTGTCGTACACAGGATGTGTGCGATGGGTGCGTCCATATCGTGAACCCGTGACAAGGCATTGATCCATACATGTCTGCCTTGCGCGGTCAGCCTGGACCTTACCAATTGACAAATTCAGAAACGACCACAGTTCTCGGCCGAAGCGCCCCCATGTCGGGGCTGGGTTCATCAGGAACTGCCTGAAATCGATTGGTACATTGACATACAGCGGAAGAGAACATCACATCTGCTATTCTAGCACCTCAAGGTTCACCCAGTCCCCACGTCCTTGCCTGATCGGACCAGACTTCCTCATCGGTTTCAAGATAATCCGCCCAAGTAAGTCCGGTATACCCCTCGTCAATATGACCCAGCGCGCCATTCCATGTTCCCTCCGACTTCTGTGGCTGGTATGACCCTAGATCACTGTCAAGTCCCCGTCGCACGTCAAGATCACTGTGGAGTCCATACGCCTCTATCCCGTCACCACCTCCATCCACCTCAACATCATCGTTCGGAGCAGTGTCGTGTGGCGATACAAAGAGCTGATCTTGCAGTGTTTTGCCCTCTTCTTGGGCAAAGCGAGACTGGTCCCCGAGACGACATTTCTGAGTAGCTTGATTCGGCTTTGTATCATCCGGGATACAGATTAAAGACGAGAGAAGGCTTGGTTCGGGGTCGCCCAAAAAGTCTGGATGTATTTCGACCAAACTCCCGTCCTTATTCTGCCAATAACCTTTCAAGGGGCTCCTCTTGCCATTCCACTCGTCTAGGTTGCGCATTATTCGAAATGCACCTGCATGAATCCTTTTCTGAGCTTCCGCCGACCTCCTTTGTCCACCAAGCATGCCCTTCTGGGATCCAACACTGTTCCACTGCGAGGGCTCAATTTGAGCGATGCCCACGTGACCAGATAGTCTTGCGCGACGGTGAGCTCGAAATTCCGACGCCGACTCGGTCGGCTCGTGTTTCAGAGTCTGCTCGATAGCGAATTTCAGTAGAGTGCCGAATGACCTGATCAGAGTGTTCAACTTTCTTTCGTCATAAGATTCAAGGGGCTCGGAGGGGTCATGTGATGCAACTGCGAATGCTGCTCCGTCTGCGAAGGTGTTTTGTAAAAGGTACTGAAAGCCGGCTGTCACTCTAGGTGACGCTAGACTTCGCAAGAAGATCTGCTTTGCAGCTTGGTTTCCCTCGTCTGAGTCGAGCCTCGAGTAGGGAGTAGTCGATGAATGGAAACGAGCATTGATGATGAATCTGGTGGTTGATCTTGCGGTGTCTGCGTTGGTTCGCTCGAGGTTCCAAGTCATCGCGACTGTCGGGGTGACGCCTTTCATGGGTGCTGCGTCACAAATTGTTGGGGCAGATCGTATGGACATGTCGTTCGAATTCACACCAATCCGGGTTGCGGAGGCTGTCGTATCTGACATTGCGATCGTAGTGAGTAGTATATTTAGTGTTGAGAGTGTAGCAAGTAGTAATGGGAGTGTAGTAAGTGGTATCAGAGAGTGTGACAAGAAGTATTGGAGCGTGTCAGTAAGTGATGTTGAAGTAATGAAGAGAAGAAGACCGAATGGGGGATGTCGGTGGCGCGGTGGAGCAGACATGACAGTTTCACTCGATACCCTGGTCACAAAGGATCTACCGGCTTGATATAGACAAGATAATCTCTCCTTTATGATGATTCAGGGCACAGCAGTTCAGTCTGGCGTGGGTATGTCCCCGGAATTGCAGAATGCAGGCAGACGACGCCAGGTATATAGAGAGGCCGATCTATCATACTCCCCTGTACCAGCTCAAAGGATGGACTGTCTGAGCCCTGCCATGAAAAGAGTTATTGTATCGATCCTTTGTCGTCTTTCCTTGGGTGTTCACCCTCGTTCTCCTCTGGCGCCGAGTACATACAGAAGCTGAGTTATGATACTACCCTGACTCATATTAAAGGATGTATTGTCTTACCCCTGCCGTGACAAGAACCACTGTGAGGATCCTTTGTCTTCTTTCCTTGCTTGTTCACCCTGCGTCTCTTTTTGTTGGAGTCACTGTCTTGCTTGAAAGGATTTGGCCACAAGCCGGCGGCGATAAGGTGGTTGGACGGCGGTATGAAATTATAAGTGGTGAGCGCATCCTGACGTTTGTGCGATGAGCATATACATGTCAATCAGGTACCTACGCCCAAATCAATGCCTTGTGATCTAAATAGCTTAAGCATAGTAATTG
>Ga0265798_10012187_pt1 | contig 10403 bp, 14 predicted proteins | sample P3T30metagenome_FD_192430 | JGI IMG/M metagenome (GOLD analysis project Ga0265798, IMG submission 192430) | Plant litter microbial communities from East Loma Ridge, Irvine, California - P3 T30 | ecosystem: Environmental > Terrestrial > Plant litter > Unclassified | place: USA: California...
AAGGTCTGGATACGGGGTAGTGTAGCGTGATTGATCGAAAGGTGAACAACGATTTGATCCATTACGGCCCATCTCAGTTGCGATCCTGGGATGTGATTAGCGATATGCTCTGATAAGAACATGGCTCCTTACGTGTTTGATCCTCTAGCTGAAGAGCTTTGTGGATGACTACCATTCGTCCAACATCCACGATGCAAATGAGTAAACGCGATCCGAACAGCCAAAACACAATGGATTTGGTATGCGCTTTCATTTGAACACCCCGGATAAGTGGAAAGATCCAGAAAGCAAGCACAGCGTCGCTTAATATGTTAAAGATCGTGATCGGATAGTACACGTCGCCATGTGTAGAGCAATTCTTCGGACTCAGTATCCAAGGTTGCGGTAGTTGGCATTGGAAGGCGATCAGAAAGAGAGAAAGTAGTGTGTAGACAGCGACCATAGGTATAAGCCATCTGGTGGCTTGAGGCCTGACTTGTTTGGGAGCGATGCGTTGGAACAGAACAACGAGCGATAATTTAGCGAGAGCGAGAGCAATGACGCCCGAGATTTGTGCGGCCCAAAAAAGCTATGAGTGTATGTTTAGTATAGTCCGCAGCCCCTAATACAAATGTTTACCTTGAAGTAATGAGCGATTTGCTTGTCGTCAAGCTCATCCTGGTGTCTTCCCAGGCCTGCTCGGACGCAGAAGTGAGACAAGATGGACGTGAAGACACCAAAACACTAAGCTTTGTTAGCAAAGTGAGTACAGGAAGTTGGGAAGTAAAATCGTACAAGGCCTGCAACAAACACGATGTCATCAGGCTCGAGCTGATGGAACTTTTGACGCCGCATTGCCATGCGGACAGTTGCGATGAGGATACTTGTAACTGGAAGAACGATGGAGACAATCGTGTTGATCGGGCCATGGTCTTCGGCCGTGAGTGCGGCTATGGGTTGAACAGTGCCAGCCATGATAGAGCAACGAAGTATTGTTGGAGTTGGCACGACAGAAACGCTGACGTCTAAGATCACTCATACTAAATGTCCTTCTTCACGACCAGCTCACTGGGTTCACTGTGCGTTCATTCGTGCAGGCACGGCAGGAGCAGAATCCTTCTCGCTGATAGCCAACATAGGAGTTGGCGGGCAGTACCCTGCTCGCATAAAAGAGGTGCCTATGATAAGAGAGTCGCCGCCGCTCTTAGGAGCCTCATCTCATACGCGACTATGAGGCGCAGTAAGAATGACATTGCTCAGAGACCGTGCCAGCTTCGATGATCACGTCAGAAGGATTCACCAGGGACATGGCAGCATGCGGTGTCGCTTGCGAGATAATCTCCTGTGGCCTCATCTCTGTTCCTTCTTTCAAACTGAGTGATAACTGAGAGAGGTCCATTAGCCGAGGCGTACTGCATATGGCGCTACGCAAAGGATACTTATGGCTTGCACAAGAGTATCATGGACGGTACAAAGGTTCTAGCAAGGCCACAGATGCTCACTTACTTGGCCTACCAGGGTGGGTGTGATAGCGAAGGGCAGGTCGCATCGTCCGAGAGTGACTTGGGTGTGCATCCACAGGGAACCGAGCGGCTGGGTTTCCGGCGCCGCGCACGGCCTGAAGCGAGGTTGATGAAAGCAGTAGAGTCCCGTCAACATAGGAACAAATTGAACAGGTCTGCAGCCTACATTAACATCAATGGATGAGAACATGCAAAGTAGGCGACCTGACTTCGATGCAGGCTCCGGACCTGTTCATGTACACACCCAAAGTCCCTCGCGAGAAGACATGAAGCTCGAGCGCGAAGCCCAGAAGGTGGACTGATGATTGAGGCGACGGCCGAAGAGCGGTTAGCAGTGATAATGCGCCAAGACCCGAATGAGGTTAAAATCCCGGGCTAATTTCCATCAAGCCCTCGGGAAGGTCGGGCCCGTGCCGTTGCTGTTCCCCCACCCGCACGGCAATGCTTCTTTCACGCCGCCTCAGATCCGAAGAAGACAAAGAGCTACGAGCCGCAGCTGCTAGCGCCATCATATAATGATATTCCTTGTTACCTAGGTAATCAGCAGACGAGCTGCTGTGCCGCGCGCGCAGAAACGCCAATCCTTCAATTAGCGCTCTGCTACCTGGGTATCTCTTCTACTACTGCCTAGGTAGAGTGCGATTGTCGAGCCTCAATAGTACATCCGTTAGCAATCTATATGTTGCAAGGCAATAATGAGGAGGGCCGTCCAGAGGCGACCTGAAAGCAAGGAACTTACCCTGTCAATGCACATTCAAGGTAACATTCGAGCGCAGCTCCAACCACCCCAACGACTTTATTAGGCATCTCGCGTCGATGCAGACTTGCGGCGTGGGCATCGTGCGATCCCCACCGTCTCTTTTGCGACTGGCTAGGTCTCCTTCCTCGAGCTTGACTACATGTTACACCTTGGAATCCTGAGATCCGCCCGGGCACGGGACGCAAACAGGAAGTAGACTGCAGTTCGCTTCGCAGATGTCAGGATCTATGCCGCTCAACAAGAGGTCGGCTCTAAAGATCGTCTGTGGTCAGCCCCAGGATAAAACCTCCGAACCCCATGTCCAGTGAAATCCCTTACCACTCACAATGCTTCGTACTTTGACGGTTTCCCACAACCACGACGCATTTCTACGGCCCCCTCCACGTTCCATCGATATGGACAAAGATGCGGCGCTTGTTACGACGACCGTTCCAGATTATCACGATGGACTACGGGAGAAGACGGACAAACCCAAGGATGACTCTCTCCCCTCTGGTTCCTCGAGTAGTGGCGGATTCCAGGTAAGTCCCACTAATCCATTGCTCGAAGATTGGCCATCTCATTGCTCTCTCAGCGCTACATAAACCAACTCGCCATCAACAACTTTGGCTTCACACTCCAAGTAGCATGGGAGGCTGTTGGCTTGTCGTTCCAGCTTGCATGGCTGAACGGTGGCCCTGCCGCGCTCGTCTGGGGATCTATGATCGCTGGCGTCGGCTCTACCCTCGTCGCTACAGCTTTGGGGGAGATGGCCTCCATGGACCCCACCGTAGGTGCACAGTACAGATGGTCGGCGCGCTTCGCTTCATTCGCTCCCGAATTCTGGGGGTTTATTCAGGGCTGGATCACAGTCATTGCCTGGATTTGCAGCTGCGCCGGCGCCTTCTCCTTCATGTCGAATACTTTATCCGGCTTGATCATCTTCAACAGCCCAAGCTACGAACCAAAGGCCTGGCACTCGACGGTGTTTCTGATCGCCTTCCTCATTGTTCCGCTGGTTCTCAACCTCTACTTGCGAAAGATCATCAACTATCTGGAAACGATCGGTGGCATTTTCCACGTTGTCTTCTTCGTTGCTATCGTTGCGACACTCTGCACGCTTGCGAAGCGCAGTACACCCGAGTACGTCTTCATGACCTTGCACACAGACGCCGGTTGGGAAAATCCCGGTGTCGCATTCTCTATTGGCATGCTCGCTGTAGCATATCCCATCAGCAGTTTTGATGGTGTCCTCCACATGAGTAAGCTGCACAACCCAACTCAGCCTCCAATGCCAATGCTAATATGGTCCACAGTCGAGGAGACCAAAGAACCTCGCAAGCGGGTACCCAAAGCTATGATTTTGGCAACCTCTCTGAACGCAATCATGATGATCGCCTTCTGTATATGCCTGATGTTCTGCATTGGCGATGAAGAAGCCGTCGCGAAATCGATCTTGCCGATTACGGAGGTCTTCTACTCTGCGTAAGCGCACCACCTGGGAGGCGACAGACGTTCAATACTAACATATTCCAAAAGCACAGGGTCTAAGGCAGCATCAACGGCAATGACGGTTTTGATGGGTCTTCAACTCATGGTTGGCAACTTTAACATCGTTGCATCCGTGGCTCGATTAGTCTGGCGATTCGCATCCGACAAAGGTCTTCCTTTTCACCAGCATTTTACCTACGTGAGTCTTAACCATGCCCATAGTGATCGAATCAAACTGACAAAGCCCTAGATTCATCCGACGCTCCAAGTTCCAATTCCCGCGCTCTTCCTAGTTGGCTTCATCTGCTGCCTTCTATCGCTCATCAACCTCGGTTCCGCAGCCGCCTTCAATTCGCTTATATCCCTACCTACCATCGCGCTATACGTATCATACCTCGTCCCTATCTCGCTATTCACGGCTCGACAGCTTGCCGGTAAACACCCGAAGTACGGACCCTTTCAATTGGGCAGGTGGAGCATTCCGATCAAGCTCTGCGCCATTGTCTACTTGGTATACGTTATCGTCTTTGTATCGTTCCCAGCATCAAGACCGGTGACAAGCTTGACAATGAACTATGCGCCACCGATCCTTATCGGGTTCATGGTCATTGCGATGGTGGATTGGTTTGTCAGGGGTCGCAAGAAGTTTGAGGTACCTACAGCTGCACTCGAACACGCAGAGGAAGAGAGGCTGTAGATGTGGAGGATAGAGGCTATATGACAAGATAGTATGAGTAATTCGGTTTGTCATTCTGGGTTCCCACTGGAGGTGCATCTTTCGTTGGCGTGTCTCATCAGCGCTTCTAAGACGGCAGCCTCGAAAGGCGATACGCGACCTTTTTGTCAACTGAGAGCAACAACAGGACGCCCAAGGATCATTGATGCGCAATTTGGTTGGAATCTCAGCCCGCAAATGCAAGTCCGGGCGAACCGATACGAAATGGACTGTTCCGAAAAGAAACTGGAAGTGATCGTTGCGCATTGAGGAGACCTGATCAATCTGTATGATGTTTGATCATACCCTTGATAGTAATCCCGACTTGACCTCAACCGCTGCCGAGGATGTGCAGCACCTGCACCACAGTAGTACCTCTGCACTCCTCAACCCAATCTCCAACCACCATCCACAGGCCTCAAAGAGACCTTCATTTCCTTCGCATGAAGCTCCATATCACTCTTCTTCTCCAGAGCCTCACTTCCTCGCGCTTCGTCCTGCAAGCCACCAAGTAGCACTGCCAGGCTTGAAGATTTCCAGATACCGTAGCGCCGGCCGCTCTCATCGCTCCTCCATGTTTTCCAAATGGTCGTGGCGAGAAAGATCATCGTGCATGCGATCAAGCTTGCGGGAAAAATGATCCAGGCCCATCGAACTTGAACGCACGTTGCCGTCTCCATGACAGTCCCCTTAGCGAAGCCATACTCTGGATCTCTCAATGACCTGATACGCCGTGTCTGCTTGGTTATGGCTCGCGCTATCTTACTAGCATGTGCCTCCACTGTGGTGAGATTGGACTGCCCATTGTGGTAGAGACTTTTGAGCCAAGCTTCACCATTCGGTCGGCTCTGTCGATCAAGAAACAAGGTCTGATCTTGGTACATCCGGTTGAAAGTTCGACGGACCGCGGTAACTGCATTCCATTCGATGGTCCAGACGCAGTCCTGTGCATACCATGTCGTCATGTTGAGGACGGGTTTCTCTGGGGTTTCCACACTCGAACCGGTGCATGGTTCCCAGGATCCGTCCCGTAGCACCTGAGCGGGTATTGCGTCCCAATTGTCGTTATAACCTCGATATCCTTCTTTCAAATCGTGATATATGAGGGGCTCCGAATCCACGGTGGTCTCGTACAACTTTGCCGATTCGATGCGCGCTTGTATAGTGAGAATGGCCGGCCAGATCCCGCACTCAACGGCGAGTGCCATGTCTGTTGACATTTGACAGGAGCTCATCTCGCAGTTACTTCTATCGACCTTTAACATCAGCGTCGTGAAACTAGCGATTGGGGGTTCGTTTTGCTTCGCCGTCCAGTATTCTGGGAAATACGTCCTGCCAGTTTCAACCATCGTGGCCACTAACCTAGTCTCTACTGGCCCAGTCCCATCGGAGGGCCTAAAAGAGATACTGTTCGCAGTGAAATCTGCATTGTGATTCACAAGGAGATGACCCCAATCTTTCTGGTTCGCCGACTCTACATGCTCGTTAGTGGCAATCCTGGGGATGTACCAGAAGTCTCCCCCCTCATCAAGCTTTTGCATTCGAACCTCCTTCGAGACATCAACACATGCGGACTCGAAGCCGAGAGTCTGATAGGATACGTCTGGATTTGATTTCTGGGTGAATGTGCAATTGCCTGTAGAGCATTGCACGTCGATTGGCCGATCACCCTCGATGAGATCAGTGTATATGCTGGCCAGCATGCTCATCTCTAGACCTTGATCGTCGTCGTAAATGGGATCATCAAAACTAGTGAGATTGACTGCACGAGGAACCTTTGCTAAAATCCCAAGCACAGTTCTATCACACACTACAGGATGAATGATCTGTTGTGTGAAAGGATCGATGGCTAGTGCGAGCAAGGTGATCCATGCGCCAAGTATAGCGACATGTCTTGAATTAGGCAATCAGAGATGTCTAATATGGGAATACTACAAGACGTACCGGTGTCTCAATCGGAAGATAAGCAGCAACGATCCCCAAGGCCCACGGCTCGCAAGGTCAAAATCCTCGAAGTCGATTAAGCGACGTGCTTTCGAGTACCACAGCCACTTCGACTGACTAATACCTTGGTTAGATTAGCTTCTGTGTACACAAATCATAGGCGCAAGCTACTCACATTCCGCGACTGGTAACAAAAGGGAAGACTTTATAATACCAGCAAGGATGGCGACTAACGTGTTGATCGAGATCTTGAGGGGCATCTTTGTAATGACACGCCCATCAAAATAGTGAAGCGTCGCCACAAGACAAGACATTGCAAGGATAGACAATGCACAGCTCATCAATTCTGCAGCCCAACCATCGATCCATCGTGAGTGCAATCGGCGGTATTTCGAGCGCGCTGCGGATGTAGTGGATGAATGACTGCTGAGAGATTCTTCGGCTCGCACGGCCTTGTCACAAGGCCCTTCATCAGAGACACTGATGGCAGTATAAACATTGCGGTCAACTTTCGGGTGTGACGCGATTGGCGGACGCTCGACCGAGTGATTTTCGCTGTCATCACTTCTGGTAGATGCAAAGGAAGACATGATGCGATGAGAGAAGGATCAGGGTGTGCGAGCGGGGACAGCAGGCCATTAAAGGGCGCAACGAGCCGCGTTCTCTTGGGTGGCAGTGCGTCTCGCACTGTGTGGGGGCCATGATTGAAGACGATCGAGTGGATGTGGCGTCAAGCCGTAACGCGCAGCCTATCCAACTGAAAATTGTTGAAGCCGTGTCGACATCCGCCCTGTAAGATCAGGATGCATCGCCGCGTATACCTACCTAGGTACTTTGGTCAGCTCGAGGAACTTCAACGCACGGTACCTAGGTATAGATGAATGTACCCTCTATTATTCCGAACTGTCTTGTCTCGAGCGGCTTGTCAAAATCGCATGTGCAGTTGCTTTTTCCAGCCTTGTAGGCGAAGCCCTACCAAACCTCGGGATGGTTACAGCCTCTCAGCCTTGTACATTACCGTTAAGAATAACGGTCGCAGAAGTAGTCGGGAAACTTAGAAAAAGGAAGCTAGGGTAACTCAGAGACCCTGCGAACTATCCGTGCTCACTCCTGGAGTTCGTGTGCAAATCCGTGATGTATGTATAGATCATAGGTTTGGGTGCCAGCACATGCGGGCCTTCCCCGCGATGCCGATCTGCGGGCCCAGCTGCGCCCCATGCTCCTCTATCCGTCTTCTGGGCACATGGACGCAGCCCATGAGCCCAGACGTTGCGATTATCTGCCTCAAGTTGCGAGTCTGATGACACATTAGTTCGCCTGCTCATACGGTGTCGCACGGGATCAAGTCCCCGCTTGACCCGGTAGACTCTCTGAGTAGCCTTACACAATACAATAGTGTCTGCTGGAAGGCCGATCACTAAGGACAGTCCATATTCATAACGTCCTTTAGCACATTATTAATAAGTAAGACCCAGTCTATTACGATGTCTAAACGATTTCGAACCCTGAACGCCTTCGCAATGCTATGATTCCTTATCAAAGCCTTTTCTGGCTAGCTGCACTTCGACATCATGCTGTTTCACACTGGGAAAGCAGCAGCGTTCTCACATCCGCATGCGCGTTGCGCCCAAAAGACACCTTGGCTAGCATACCAGCCAAAGGCCTCTCTTTGCAGCCTTAAGCAAGAAACAAGAACACCATCGCCACCAAGCTGAGAGCAAGGGTAGCCGGTGCAGCTCCCACCGCCGACGCACCAGAAGCCTCAGGAATATTGTTCGTAGCCGCACCGCCCATGTACCACGATCCGATATCCGTCAACTCGCCGTCCTGGGTAAGCATAGCAGCGTTCGCACCTACATTGCTGACATCCGATCGGAAAGCGCCGAAGTAGGAGTAGTGCGTGATGTTTCTGCGTATGATGTCAGTACATGTTCGTTTTCCTGGAGACATTCAAGACAAGTACTCACGGCCAACTATCAAAGCTCTGCGCACTCATATTATAAAAGCTCTGTGTCTCCTCCAGCGGCTGATTCGGATACCCATACTCCGTAACCCACACCGTCATGTTCGGCCACATCGTCGTAACGCGTCCAATATGGCTCATCATACCCTCAAAATTGCCATACCAGTGCACAGGGATGAAGTCGGGATTACATCCGCCGTCGCACTCGTTGAAGAAGTTCTCCAACCACTGCCATCCAGACTCCGCGCCTGTGACACCCGGTGCGCCTAGCTTGATGCCGAGTTCTTTCAAGGGCTCGATTTCGGCTTTCCAGCGTGCGGCCGCGGTGGTGACGGCGAGGTTGGAGCCGCCGGTGCTGTGGCCGCCGTCGGGTTCGTTGAAGCCGAGGACCGCGGTGATGTTTGCTCCGTCTTTGATCTGTTGCTTTACGGAGTCGAGGAATGGGGTGCCGGTGTCGCTGTCAGAGGCGCCCCAGAGCATAGGGACGAATTGCATGTCTGGGTTATCTTTGTAGGCAGACGACGGGTCTTTTTGGTAGTTGTAGTACCATGTTGGTGGGGATGGACCGGTTGTCCAGATCTTGTCGTCGTCGGGGTGGTCATCGGAGGGGACGTAGACGAGACCGCGTTTTGATGATGTTGAGGCCGTGGATTGTGCGGTTGTGGAGGATGTGCTCGTGAGCAGCACTGTTGCGGCGCTGAGGAGCGCGGTTCGTCGCATCTTTGCTGTGAGGTTTGTGTGGTGAAGTGCACTCGGCCGTAACGACGAACGAAATTGAGCTTTTTTGGAAGTGGATCTGGGTGTTCGGTACCAGCGATACGAAGATGGGCCGCGAAGGGGTCCGTTGCTGATAGTTTGGTTGTCGCTATCCAGGGACACCTCAAGATACCTCTTTGCTTGTCGCAATGTGCAAAGACGAAGTAGACAACAGGAGGCGATCAGGTAGGTAACGAAGCAAGAGTACCTTCCAGGGAATTCCAACTCTTCTAGCCAGCTCAGCCACGAAAAAAATCCAAAGCTGTCAGGAGAAACCTCTAAAGCGAGTCGTTACGCAAGCCACAAATGCGCCTTTGCAACCGGGCCAAGGCGAGACAATTAACAAGCCGGGTATCGTAAACAGGTCCAGAAGTCCGGGAAAGAGAACAGGAAACGAACGATCAGTTGCACAGCGAGCGCGCTCCTTCCTAGATAGATACCCGTACGAGTCAAAGAATTGTTAGCTTCCAACGCCGTCAAGCGTCACGAACTCAGGTACTTCAGAAAAAAGATGCCTAGGTGCGCTACGAGGCTGGAGATAACAGTATAACCCCACCGGCCACCCACGCTACACCTGCACCATGGCTGTTAGCATCTATCGAAAAGAGATAAACCGGCATCTTGGGAGCCGGCTAGATTGGTGCCGCGCCGCTCAGAAAAGCGTAGTGGCGTTGTGCTAGGTAGGTTTTGGAACCTTTGGTGACGCCTGCCGTGACGCAGGTACAAGCGCCCATAAGCCCGCGCCACAAAAGGGGACAAGGCACGACCCAAAGTAAATTCTCGGGAGATCGACTTTGCCGGAGGCGTTCGGCGGGAAAAGCGTGGTTTTTTGGTGGGACGAGGGTGATGGAATAAGGATTGACATCGAGCGATCTGAGTGATCGGCAGGTACAAATCTGCGTCGGGCGGTTGAGAGTTTTGCGTCGTTCTCTTCGTTCAGATACTACATGTCGCAGCCCAGGCAACGTACGTCGCTAGAATGTATTGGCTCAGGGGTGGCGCATGCGAAGTGTGTCCCAACATTTTGGGGCTGCAGCGAGTGTTCAGCTGGCCCGCTGGGTAGCTCTCTGCCTGCAGGGCTTATCGGCGAAAGTTAAGATCGCACGTGCCCTGGACGATTCTAGGCCAGGTGCCGCCGAGCCGCGTGTAGTAAGTTCTCAAGACATGGCATTTTCTGGGCAGACATCACTCACAACCACGCAGAGGTACATGAAACAGTGATATAACAGTTGGGTATTGGTATTTACATCTTTCGCTACATCCTAGTTCACATTGCAGTTCCCATTCCATTTC
>Ga0265798_10012188_pt1 | contig 10403 bp, 16 predicted proteins | sample P3T30metagenome_FD_192430 | JGI IMG/M metagenome (GOLD analysis project Ga0265798, IMG submission 192430) | Plant litter microbial communities from East Loma Ridge, Irvine, California - P3 T30 | ecosystem: Environmental > Terrestrial > Plant litter > Unclassified | place: USA: California...
ATCCCGTACATGCGAACCATGCCAACAATTTCGAGCGGGTCGATCTTCGCGCGTGGGTTCAGCAGCTTGAAGTTCTCCACCACGAGCTGATCGCAGATGGCCAGGGCCTCTCGGAGCGCGCTGCCAGGGTCAGCCGCAGCCGCGAGGAAGGGCGTAGGGCCGCCTCGGATCAGCCCGGTGGCCAGCAGCTCCGGAGGCCGGTCCTCGTGGACGCGCAGGAGCGCCCAGCCGGTCCCACGGACCTCCTTCGTGCCCTTCGCCTGGTCGCCTCCACCGTCGACCGAGACCACCCACGTGCTCACGACAGGGCCTCCTCTCGGTTCAGCTTGTCGGCGTGCCCCTGTGCTCCCTCACGCGTCTTCCAGCGCTTCGGCTTGCTGTCCCCACCTAGCAGCACGGTGTGACCAACAGCGCGCCCGCCTGCGATGTACACAGTGCGCTCCAGCATCCACGGACGCAGGGCTTCCCCCTTGTTCGTCACGTACCATCCGATCTTCATTTGTGCCACCCGCTTTCCGCGACGTAGTATCCACGACTGTACAGTCCGCGAGCATTGATGCCGTCATAGACCCACTTGATGTCGCGGAACCACAACTGGTCCTGGACGGCATCATCCCAGCGCTCGATGACGTTTGCTGTATACGCGCCTTCTCGACCGCCGCTCGGCGCGATTGACTCAGCGTGCCTCACGGCAGCCTCAAACGAGTCGAACACGCCGACTGTCGTGCCGCTGTCCTCGGTGTCGGTCAGAACGAAGTGCGCCATCAGCTTTCCTTCGGCGGGGTTACGTCGCGGATCGTGGACGGGTCGACCTGGTGGCTGCATTGATGCCGTCCGTCGTGTCCCGGGTCGAGCACACAGAGACACGGGCTGACCTGGTCCTCACCCGCCCACGACGGCACCGTGCCGGACACCTCCTCATGGCACGTCGTCCCCAGTGCCATGTCGGCGATGCTCGGCGGCTCGGCACTCGGGGCCTGCTCGGCGAGCATCGCGTCCATGCGCTCAATCAGGGAGTCGAGCGGGACGAGATGGTCCGGCGAGTCGAGTTCGGCGAACATCTCGTCGCGGAGCGCCTGGACCTGCTCGCGAAGGCTCGGCTCGGCGCTCGGGGTCGGTTTCGGGAACAGGGCGAGCACGGCGTCGGCCATGTGGAGGTACACCGACTTTGCCCAAGCGGGCAACTGCATCCACAACATGCCGCGAATGGGGCTGCCCTGTTGGCGGTATAGCGCCTCCGCGATCTGCTCGCGCGTCGGCGGGTACTGCTTCTCGGTCATGCGCCCGGCTCCTCAATGTTGGTGGCGACCTGGAGAACACGGCCGTGTCCGTTGCATGCCGTGCAGTTGATCGGCCCGAACAGCTTGCCGCGCTTTCGCCAGCCGGTGCCGTCACATGCCGGGCACTTCGTCCAGTTCTGGTTCTCGTGCGAATCCATGGTTCATGTCCTTTTTGAGCTTGCGCTGCTGATAGAGAACGAGACCAAGTGAGATTCCGGTGACTCTCGCGATGAGCTTGGTCGATGTGCCGGTCTTGATCGTCTCGGTGAGAAGGTTGGCCTGCTGGACCTTGTTGACGTCACCGGTGAGGGTGAGCATCAAGTCGAGCGCCGAAGCGTTCAGCTTGCCGCCTTCGATCGGCTTCTGGCCGACTCGTGCGTTTGCCCGTACGACTTGACGCCGGACGGACCCTGGTGCGTATCCGACGATAGCACCAATTTGTGGGTCCGTCCACACTTCTTCAGAAGCAAGTCGCACAATCTGCTCCACGATCCACTGCCGATCTGCCATGCCCGAGTTAACCTTGTTCCGGACGTAGATCGCATCTAGAAGTGCTTGCTGCTTCACAGGAACGCCTCGATCCATCGACCCTTGCTAACGGGGTCGATCGTACTGCGGCCCATGCCAGACTGCACGAACCCTTCGACAAGCTGTGCGAACTCGTTGGGGCGCTTGTCCATCTTCGAGTACGCCTCCTCCCACTTGACGTGACCGCCCTTCGCGATGATGAGGTCGCGAAGGTGGTTGAGGTCCTTCTTCCAGAACGACTCGGACACCAGTTCGGACGAACGCACCATGTCGATCGCCCAGTCCTGTGCGTACCGAAGCGACACCAGCACGTCGTTCATGTTGACCTTCTCGCGACCGTCGGCCATTGCGATGAGTGCCGCCGCCTTCAGCGCTGACTTGCTCATGCGGTCGAGAGCTGCTTCCAGAATCTCAGCTCGCTCGTGCAACTGAATGGCTTTTTGCATTTCCCAGTTGGCCTTGTTCCAGCGACGCCACGCGTCATCCTCGAACCGGATTGCGCGAGTCTCGAAGTCGGGAACCTTCTTAGACCACTCGTTGCGCTTCTCCATCAGCTCCTTGACCATCTTGACGTACAGAGGATCGCCCTGCGCAATCTCGTTGATCGGTGCTTGGTCAAGCCATTCGCTCTCTTCTGTCCGCGCCGGTGCTTCACCAATCACGTGGATGAAGCGAGCGAGGAAGCCGGACTGGAAATCTTCGAGCGTCAGAATCTCGGTGATCTTCGAGACAATACCCATCATGAAGATAACAAAGTTCGTCTCAGCGGACTCGCTGCTCTTGTTCTCTCCACCCGTGGCACGCTTTTTGCCACCCACTCGACCGTCGTACAGCTCAGTCAGTTTGTCATTCAAACCGGCCATGTAGTTCTTGCCGTTGATTTCCTTGAACAGGCCCTGAACTTCATCACGGTGAATGAGTGAACTGCGCTTGTTCTTTTCCAGAAGAGCCGTCTCCAGACCTTCGGCCGTGAAGTTAGACCCCTCGTCGTACTGATACTTCGAGGACTGCAAGCCCTCTAGTACCTTCAGCAAAAGGTTACGCGAAGTCGACTTGCGTGCACGAGTCGTTTTACCCATAACCAGAAACCACAGGTTCAACCTGATCTTGCCAAACTTCGCACCAACGTGACCAAACTCTCCAAACACGAGAGACAAGATCGTGAATGCACTCGCAATGTGGTAAACAACCGCGGCATCAGTCTTCGACGTGGCCCAATCAATGTACGTGTCAATCCACGTACGATGACTGTAGCTGATGCCGATTTCCTCATCAGTGAGCACCTGCATCGAGAACGCCGGGGGACGTGTCAGCACAGGGGCGGACTCGTCTGCGGGTGCGGGCGTGCCGTTCACTGCAAATGTGGAGCCGCTGGGGTTGTAGTCGACGGCGGTGTGCGTAGAGCCGCGCATGACGTGCGTCTGCTCGGCCTTGTAGACGTCCTTCCACAGGTCGAGGTCCGGATTGCGCCGCGGAGAGAATGTGCCGTCGGCGTTACGAATGCCACGTGCATACTTGTTGCACGCTGAAGAGCGGGCGATGACGAAGACCTCGCGGGCTCCGTGCCCCATGCGGAACAACTCGTTCTCTAGGGCGAAGAGGCGTTCGTCCCACCCGGAAGAGTCGCCACGGCCTGAAGGCGTCTCCGAGAAGAGCGCAATGATGTCCTGACGGTGACCCAGGTTGGCCAGCAGGTCTTCGATCTTTGGCAGGTCGGAAGGCAGCTCTTCCATCGAGAACGTGTTGACGTACTCAAAGTTCTCCGGGACCTTGAATGCGGCTTCCAGTTGCTCGATTGTGTACCGAGCGCCGGAGTCCTCCCATGCCACCCTGTGCTGGAACCCAGGGCCGTACTCCGGCTTGTTGTTGATCGAGCCGGGCACGCGCAGAAGCTGCGTCGAGTCCCACCCACCCGGGTCGGTGCCACAGAACTTGTGTTCGGGCTTCATGTCGCCGTGTGCGATGTTGTCGTGCTGGTGCAGCGCCGAAATGATCTTCCCGAGACGCAGCGAGCGATTCGGATCGGCGGGCTCTGAAAGTACCCAGTAGTCGTGCTGGTGCCCCGGCGAAGAGAACACGGACACAGACGGCGGAAGGGCGTACCCTCCAGTCTGAGAGCCGTCCACTCCGTCGTTGTCGACGTAGATCGCGGAGATGGCCTTCAGGTTGACTTGCTGGCGCTGGGGGGCAGAATACAGCGGGACAGCGAAGTAGAGAGTGTCTTCGAGACGGTCATTGACGGTGAACCATCGGCCGATGCGATCGCGCTCTTGCGGCCAGCGATACTCCTTTGTGTCGGTCGGATCACCAGTGCGGTGTCCCTGTTCATCCATTCGCTTCTGTGCGAATTGGACGAAACCCTCGGCCTTGCCCCATACGAGGTCGAGGAAGTCGAGCTGTTCCACGCTGTACTCCCGTGCTGTGGTGTGGTGGCGGTGGTGCAGAAGCGGCGCGGTAACCCCGAAAGGCCACCGCGCCGCCCCCTAGTTGCGCGAGGTCACCACCCCGAGGACCCCGGTCCCGCCGCGGGAGCGCCACCGGGGGTGCTCCACACGTCCTGGGACGCAGCGCCGCCCTGCACGCCGGCCTGCGTCGTCCACGGGGTGCCACCGCCGACCGCACCGGCCGAGACGCCCGGCGCGAGGCGGGGCTTCAGCTCCTTCAGCGAGCCGTCCGGGTTCGTCAGCGAGGCCAGGTCGACCTTCTCGCCCACGGCGTAGTACCGCGTGATGCGGTTCGCGTCGAGCATCTTGGGCGTGCCGTCGGCGTTGAACGAGGGCTGCTGCGAGTCCTTGTCGTTGCCCTGCCACGGCTCGTTCTGCACGAGCACCTGGAGCTTCAGGCCCTCCAGCTCATCCTTCGACGGGAAGGCGATCCACTGGCCACCGGGCGTGCCGTCGGCGTTGTGGCGGTAGTACGTCTCGCTGACGCCCGCCGCCTTCAGGATGCCGTAGAGACGGAAGATCGTCTTCTCGGTGAGGCCGATGTAGTTCTCCTTGACGTCCTCGCCATCGAACGCGCCGCCGTCGATGCGGAGCGTGAGCTTCCAGAAGTCGGCACCGTTCTTGGAGCCCTTCTCGGCGGTGAAGATCGTGACGTCGTGGAGGCCCACGAGGGAGGTGAAACCGGCGGTCTCGGTCCAGTTCGGGTTGAATCCCTGGGGGAGTGCTTCGGGCATTAGCTCTGTCCTTCGTTCTGGTTGTTGTTGCGGTGGCTCTCGATCATCTCGAAGATGGCCGGGATGGTGGGGTCGTCAATCGCTGACGGCAGCGACGACTCGTACCGCGACCCGGTGACGTTCCCCGTCTGGGGACCCACCTGGAGCGTGCGAACAGCCTTGCCGTTCGCGTCGGTACGAACGGTCAGGTGGCCGATCAGATCGAACACCTGCCCGAGCTTGTTCTTCGCTCCACCCTGAATGGCGAAGCCGGTCTCCCACTTGGCCGACTGCGCATCCTTGTCAGTGGTCTCGTGGAAGAGGAAGATGACGAGGAACGGTGCCTTGTGCAGCGCCCACGCCGTGCGGATGGTCCAGTCCTTGACGTCGCCCCACGCAGCCTGCGTGTTCGCAGCGCCGATCATGAGAGCGTGGTCAATCTCCATCTCCTGGAACTTGTCGAACGTGTCGACAATGACCACGCCGTAGTTGTGCGGCACGGTCAGAAGTTCGTTGACGGCCTTGTTGAACAACTGGATCGACGGAACTGCGAGCTGGTCGACCTCCGGGTACTGCTCCGCAATCGAAGCGGTGCCGGTCTCGGCTTCGAGGATCAGGACGTCCTTACCCGCGGCCACGAGGCCGGGGATGCGGCAAGCACTCGCCGCGAGCGTCGTCTTGCCGCTCTTGAACTTCCCGAGGAACGCCATCGACTTCGGTCGCGACGACTCTGAGACCTTCGTGATGTGCCCGGCGAACGAGAGGGTGGGTGCGATGGCTTCGGGCTGCGGAAGTGCGGCCTCGTTTGCGTCCATGGGGGGAAGTGATGGATCACTCACTGTACGTGTCCTCCTCGGTGATGTACGCGGAGCCGGTACCCTTCAGCTCCTTGACCTCGATCACTTCCTGCACGAGGTCGTTGTGATGCTCGATGAACTGCTGGGATGCCTCCATCCCTGTGCTGGCCTCGATGTTGTCGACCATGCCGGACCTACCGGTGACCTTGAACTTCTTCATGTCTCCTACTATTGGTTCAGCCAAAGTAGCGCGGGAAGCAGTTATAGCAGTCCGCGTGCTTTGGCAGTTCGTGGTGGCGGTTTGCTCGAACCCAGGCGAATACGTCAGTGCATCGCTTGATGAGGCTCAAGGCATTTTGTTCTTGGTATTCTACCGGGAAGGTCCAGATGTCTTCGACCTTGGCCGCGTCCCTCGGTATGAACACTAGCACACCTTGTGTCACATCGTAACCAAGAAGACGCAGTGCGTGCATGTACATCGTGAGCTGGCCGACGTACGAAAGCGGCACGCTATTGGTTTTGTACTGCGACACCTTTTTTTTCGATGAAGACTTCCAATCGACAATCGCCAACTGAACTCGCAGGAATACGTCGATCGACCCGTAGATTGTGCCGTACCCAGGAATGGTGCAGACCTCGACGCGCTTCTCGAACTCGGCACGGTCCTCTCCGAAAAGCTGCCACGCCATGTCGTTAAATCCTGGGCGCGGGCGTAACCGATCCCGAGTCTTCTCGATCAGCGTGTGTATCGCCGTTCCAAGCCAGGGGAACATCGTCCACCGGCCGATCTTCTCGCCAGCCATCTTGCGTCCGAGACAGTACAGACAGTCCGTTGCCATGTCGGACGGCCCAATCTTGACCTGTTCGTCACGATCCGATGGCTCGGTAATGATTTCGTGGGTGGCGCGGATGACCTGTTGCTCTAGGAGCTGCGTGGGGAGCTTCACGATGACAGTCTAGTCGGCAGCACAGACACTATCCGTGGGTGCGCTCGACTTCGGCTCGGAAGACGTTGAGGGCGAGGCGTTGGGATAGAGCCCGCCCAGAAACAACGACCTGCCCGTACCACTTAGCTCCAACAAACTGATCTTTGGCATCGAACCACACCTCTCCTACTTGAATCTTGTTACGGTCGCGGAACTCGAACGCCCCACCGTCCACGTCGTGGTCACCGATCATCGAGATGCCGGTACCATCCAGCATGTTGTACACGGTGTCGTAGTCGCTCTTTGACTCATGTGCGATGTGTGACCCATCAGTTGACACGGTTGTCACTGTACTTCTCGATGAGCTTGTCCACGTCTTCGCCCAAGATGTACTCATCCGCTGCCATGTCGTCAGACAGCCACATGTGTGTGCGGTACACGTCCTTCAGCTCACCGAGGAACTTGTCGAGTAGTTCGCGGTCACGGTTGGGGTATGCTGCGTCGAGAAGGTCGACTCGATCCTCGAAGTACCGGTAGAGCGTGCCAACGGCGACTCCCGCATGAGCCGCGACCGCCTCGGTGGTAAGACGGTCGCGGCCATCCGACTGGTAGATGGCCTTGGTTGAGTTGACGATCCGAGCCTTCGTAGCGATGCCTCGTGCTTGCGTCGGTTCAACTCGCATTACTTCGGCCAATCTGAGAACGAGATGCAGCGGCTTCCATTCGGCAGGCGCTTGTCACCAGCCGACGCTCCGCACTTGCAGCGCTCGAAGTACCCATCCCACCGGTAAGCTCGGTGCACGTGCAGGGCTCGGTGCCGCGGACGCGTAATCAAACTCAGGAGGTTCAAGTTGAGTCCTACGATAACGCCCGACACAAACCAGACGAACATGATGACGTACATCATCGTGGTGTCGAAGGGGCTCATCGGGCTGCCGCCTCTACCCGTTCGCACTTCAGGCACTTCGGCTGACTGCCAATGGCCTTCTCTGCGAGTTGCATGCTGTTGAGCTGGTACGCCCCGCATCCCGACTTCCGGCCGAAGCCAGGGAACCAGTGTGCCTTTCCGGCATACAGAGTCGGATACCACCAGCTCGGCCCTGTCGGCTGCGCTTCCTCTCCGCTCACTTGTTGAACGCCACCTTCTTGGTGCCCTCGTGGTAGAACTTCTCGTACTCCTCGGCCGAGAGGAACTTCTTGGCCAGCGGGCCGTTCGCCTCGATCTTGTAGTACGGGCGGTTCGGGAACACCATGCGCTGACGGACGACCTTGTTGCCGTTCTCGTTCGTCGTCACGTAGTCCTCGATCGCGTAGTGGTCGAACGGGTACGCCTCCGCGAACTCGGCCTTGTCGAACTGCTTGTTGTGGCCGATGGAGATGGAACCCAGTGAGGACTCGCGCTCGTTCTTGCCGTAGTCGAGACGCCGGGCGATCGCCTTCAGTTCTTCCTTGCGGGCGGTGAGGGCTTCGAGCGCACCGTCGATGCGTGCGGCTTCGGCGGTGATTTCCGCGAACTCCTCGTCGGTGAGGGTAACCGGCTCGCCCTCGGGCACCTCGTTGACCTTCTGCTCCACGAGGGTCGCTTCGAGCGACGGCAGCTCGGGCAGGTCGAACGTGGCCAGCTCTTCGCTGATTTCGATGGTGGTGGTCATTTGTTGCCTCCTGGCAAAAATCGACGTCCCGGATGCTCCGTGACGGTCCGTGGTTTCCTCAGTCTACACTCTGGCGTGCAGCCTGTACAGCCTTGCGTGCCACCTCTTTTGCCACCTCGGGATGCTCTTTCAAGTACAGCCCGTTGTGCCGCATGGCTTCGGTGATACGTTGCATACCCTCCTCAGTATGCCGGTAGGCGATGCTTTTGGTAACCTTGCCGTTCTTGTCGCGAGTCTCTCGCACAACCTGCTCGGCCAAGCCCTCTCGGTACAGCTCATCCATGGTCGGCACGTGAATGAGCCCGTCGTCTGCCATTAACGTGCCTTCAGTGCATTGTCGAGGACGCGCTTCTCGTGGCGCTTGTTGGCATTGACGCGCTGCTCAATGGTGCCTCGGGTCACAATGTCCCAGCGCTGCACGCGACGCTCCTGGCCGCGACGACGGAGACGACCAACCGCCTGCGTGTTCAGCAGGTTGTTCTCATCCCACGACAGCCACACTTCACGACGGCAAACAAGCTGAATCCAGTCGGTACCCTCGGCCACCTTCGCCTGCGTCGTGACCATGACGTTCGGGCCACCCTCGCGACCAAACGTCTGCTTGATGATGGCGTACTCGTCCGGCTTGGTGTCTCCGGTGTAGCCGACGGCGCGAATGTCCTTACCGAAGCGCTTGTTGATGCGCTCGACCATCATGTTCGCGAACTGCTTCGAGTGCGTGAACACCAACACCGGGTCGCCGGGCTCCACAATGTCGGTCAGCAGGTCGAGAAGGGCGTCGGCCTTCGATGACTTCGCATCCCACAGCAACGTGATGTCACCCATGGCGTTGACGCTCGGGGTAGCCAGAGCGACCAAACGCTTGCGCATCCGGCGAACCATCTCGTTCTGGTTGACGACGGCGGCACGCGATCCGTCTTCAGCGTCAAGCCACATGGCCATCGGCTTGTTGGGGTCAAGCTTCTTCGCCATCCCCTTCTCTTCCGGTGCGAGCTGGTAGTACACCTTCGCCTGAGCGGGCAGCATGTCGACGTACAGCGTGATCGGCTCTTCGTCATCCGGCAGTGTGGCGTTCACGCCCTCCGGGTGGTGAATGCAGCACGCCTCGTTCTCCAGGTGCTGAATGTACGTGGGAATCTCGCGAACGACGGAGCCCGGCACCTTTTCCTCGCCAATCTCCTCGCCCGTGTCCCGGCCGTAGTAGTTCGGCTTCTCCACCAACCAGAAATGACGACGCACCCATGCGCGCACCTCATCCCGACCGGCCTCGCCCATGTACAAGTTGAACCGTTCGTAGCTGCGCTTGATCTTCCGATCCTTGTTGCCCCACCAGACCCACCGGCAGACGTTGTACAGGCCCTGCACCTTGTTGCCCGCGATCGTGCCCGAAAGCGCAACGCGGTACGTCGAGTTCAGGTGCCACAGCATCTTCGCCGTACGGGTGCCATGGCCAGCCGCACGGTGCGACTCGTCGCAGATCACACCGTCAATGGCCTTGTACTTCGCGAAGTCCTTCGTTCGCATGTACTCCCAGCCCATGAGGTGAACGTGCAGTTCATCCCCTGTACTGTCCTCCAGGAGGTCGATCAGGCCGGTGCGGTTGCGTGCGTTGACGTAGGACACTGTGGCGTCGGGGGCCCACTCATACAGCGCTTCCTCCCACTGAGGCAGCACAGAGAGGGGGGCCACGATGACCCACACGCCTCGCAGGACGGCCATGAGGCCGACGCCTGTTCCGGTCTTGCCCGATCCAACGCACGCGGCGACGAGGGCTTGCCCGTCGTCGGCCACGATGCGCTGAATGTCTGCCCGCTGGTGCGGGAGCATGGGGCGACCCGGCATCGCGTCGATGCGGGCTGCAACTTCCTCGAATGTCAGGTCGCGTGCACTCATTACAGCTTGACTCCTTGCTCGATAAGGCACTCCACGCCGTTCTGCGTGGTGTGCACCTGCATGTTTTCCTTGTCCACTTCGAATACGTGCGGATGATCACACGTTGCGAGCGCACCTGCAATACCGAACAAGAGCTGCGGAAGCGACGCCTTGATGGCGATTGTGTACTT
>Ga0265798_10012189_pt1 | contig 10401 bp, 8 predicted proteins | sample P3T30metagenome_FD_192430 | JGI IMG/M metagenome (GOLD analysis project Ga0265798, IMG submission 192430) | Plant litter microbial communities from East Loma Ridge, Irvine, California - P3 T30 | ecosystem: Environmental > Terrestrial > Plant litter > Unclassified | place: USA: California...
AAGCCGAAGAGGTATTTGTCTTTATAATAGCGGCGCACCGAGTAGCCTACCGAGCCCAGCACGAGGGTGCGGGTGCGGTCGTCGGGGCTGCCAGCGGGTAGCTCGGGCGTGGCGGTGGGGTTGGTGGTGTGGTTTTCGTGGGCAATGCTGCTGGCCACGATGAGCCGGCCGGGGTTTTCGTAGCCCAAATCGTAGGAGCGCAGCCGGAAGGCGCGGCCCACCCACAGGCTTTGGCTGGTGAAGGAGCGGGTGCGGTAATTGGGCTGCTGGCCCTCGGGCGGGGCATCGTCGCGGGGGAGCACCACGCGCAGGTTATTGACGTCGGCCGTGAGGGCCCCGGCCCAGCGGGCGCTGGGCGAGTAAAAATCGCGCCGTACCGATAAGCCACCGGAGTGCGACTCAAACTCGTTGAAATAATGCCCCTCGGCGTACACGAAATTGCGGAACGGTATCCGGTAGTTGCCTTCGTAGCCCCAGGTCTGGGGCAGGTCGCGGCCCGACTGGTAGCGATTTTCGAGCCGGTGGCCCAAGCCCAGAAAGTTCTGGTCGCCGAGCGTATAGATGGCCTGGCCCGGCCCGCCGCGCAGCTCGTAGCCCACCGTGAAGCTGAACACGTCGGTGGTATACACCACGATATCAACGCTGTCGCGGGTGGCGGTGGCCTCGTTTACAACCACGCGGGCATCCAGAATTTCGTCGGTCTGACGCAGCAGGCGCTCGCTTTCGGCCAGGGCCTGGGGCAATAGCGGCCGGCCGGGCCGGAACAGTAGCACCTGCCGGATGCGTGAGCGCGCCGTGCGGATGTGCAGCGCATTGCCCGACTTCTCCAAAACGTTGCGGGGCTGGCGCAACGAGTCGTTGAGGCTGTAGCCGAAGGCATCGAAAGGCGTGATGGTGACGCGCCGCACCACCTTGAAATTGTGCTGGTCGAACTGCCGGTTGAGCAGCACCGCGTCGAGGCCGTGGTCTTCCTCCCGGGGCCGGGTGAGGCGGAAAAATGCCTGCATGGCCTGCCCGGCAATGGTTTTGCGGCGGGTGTAGCGCTGTAAGCTCAGGCGCACGCGCTCCTCATCGAAGCGCCGGCCCAGGGAGTCGGCGGGTGGGGCGTCGGTCTGCTCGGCGGCTCGCAGCGAATCGGGCGGCACCGCCAGGCGCGGGCTGAAGGCAGGCACGGGCGTTGGCGGCGGGGTTGGCACCGGCGTAGGCTGGGCCTGGGCGCAGGCCAGCCCACCGAGCAGCAGCCAGCCCAGCAACAGAAACAACCGACGGGAAGAAATCCAAACCATTGGGCATAGCAGCACTACGCGCAAGTTACGGAAGGCCGGCGCGGTTTCCTATGACGAGGCCGGCGGGATGGACGCGACTAAGCTTAGCCGAAAGGAAACTTTTTCTAAAAAAATTAGCTTATCAAAAGCTTGCCTGTATCAATGGCTTGCGCTACTTTTACCCCCGCTAACCCCTCTGTTGCAATGAACGAGCGCATTCAGGAAAAGCTAAGCATCTTAGCTGACGCCGCTAAGTACGACGTATCGTGCAGCAGCAGCGGCGGCAAGCGCAAAAACGAGCAGAAGGGCCTCGGCAACGCCGAGGGCATGGGCATCTGCCACAGCTTTACCGAGGACGGCCGCTGCGTGAGCCTACTCAAAATACTGCTCACCAACCACTGCATCTTCGACTGCGCCTATTGCGTGTCGCGCCGCTCGAACGACGTGAAGCGCGCCGCCTTTACGGTGGAGGAAGTGGTGGACCTCACCATCAACTTCTACCGCCGCAACTACATCGAAGGGCTGTTTTTGAGCAGCGGCATCTTTTCCTCGCCCGACTACACAATGGAGCGCCTCGTGCGCATTGTGAAGAAGCTGCGTACCGAGCACAATTTCAACGGTTACATCCACGTCAAAACCATCCCCGGCGCGTCGCCCGAGCTGATTCAGGAAGCTGGCCTCTATGCCGACCGCCTGAGCGTGAACATCGAGCTGCCCTCGGAGCTGGCCTTGCAAAACCTGGCGCCGGAGAAAAACTACGCCGAGATTCTGACCCCAATGGGCCAGATTCGGGACGGCATTATTCAGAATAAGGAGGAGAAAGCGCTGTTTAAGAAAGTGCCGCAGTTTGCCACCGCCGGGCAGAGTACGCAGCTCATCGTGGGGGCCAGCGACGAGAACGATTTGCAAATCATCAAGCTCTCCGACTCGCTCTACCAGGGCTACGGTCTGAAGCGTGTGTACTACTCGGGCTACGTGCCGATTACCGACGATGCGCGCCTGCCGCAGGTGACGCAGCCGCCGCTCGTGCGCGAGCACCGCCTCTACCAGACCGACTGGCTGATGCGCTTCTACGGCTTCGAGGCTGATGAAATACTGGACCCCGCGCACCCGTACCTCGACCTCGAAATCGACCCTAAGCTGGCTTGGGCGCTGCGCAACCGCCACCTCTTCCCGGTGGATGTGAACGTGGCCGACCGCGCCATGATTCTGCGCATCCCGGGGGTGGGCGCCCGCTCGGCCGAGCGCATTGTGCAGGCCCGGCGCTTCAACTCGCTCACGGCCGAGCACTTGCAGCAGTTTGGGGTAGTGATGAAGCGGGCGCGGCACTTACTCACGGCGCGGGGCATGGCCCCGGCGGCGCTGGGCGAGCTGGATGCGCAGCAGGTGCGCCGCCAGATTTTGTTCGGGGGCAAGGCCACCCGCTCGGCCCTGGTGACGCAGCAGCTGGACTTGTTTGCGCCGGCTGGTTGAGAAACTAAGCGCGGCGTTTTAATCACCTGTTGAATAGTAGGACGAGGCTCAGTAATTGAAATACCCTGAATCAATCCGCGAGTGGCTTTCGCGCCACTCGCGCTAGCTTACCCGGCGCAGGTGCGGCGGGTGTTTAAATCCGGTTCTTTTCACGCATGAAAATCACCCACCGCGCACTTGCCGACGCGTCGGCCCCGCTTACTCTCGCCGCTGAGCCGGCCCTGAACCTAGCTGCCGTAGCCGCCAGCCCCGACAAAGCCCCGCGCTTGTCGTGCTGCTGCCGCCTCTCTGAACTGCTGCCGCTGGTGCGCCAGCTGCACGATGCTGCCCGCGCTACCCAGCAGGCCAGCGAGCCCCAGCCCGGCGTGGCCGCCTAAGCCGGGCCATAACCTTTAGGCCACTGCAAGGGGTATTAGCCGCATGGAATATCCTTTGACGCACCACCAGGTGCCTACCAATGGCCTGCACCTGCACGTGGTGCAATGCGGCCCGGCCGATGGCCCGCTGGTTGTGCTGCTGCACGGCTTTCCCGAGTTTTGGGGCAGTTGGCGCGAGCAGATTCCGGCGCTGGCCGGCGCGGGCTACCGCGTGTGGGTGCCCGACCAGCGCGGCTATAACCTAAGTGATAAACCGCTAGGCATTAGCGCTTATGTATTACCCATTTTGGCCGCTGACATTCTGGGGCTGCTCGATGCGGCGGGAAGCCAGCGGGCCCACATTGTGGGGCACGACTGGGGTGGTATCGTGGCGTGGTACCTGGCCGCGCAGTACCCTGAGCGGGTGGCTAGCACTACCATCATCAACGTGCCGCACCCGGCCGTGGCCCTGCCCAACCTGTGGCGCGTACCCAGCCAGCTGGCGCGCAGCTGGTACATCGGCTTTTTCCAATTGCCGGGCCTGCCCGAGCGGCTCATGCGGCGCAATAACTGGCGCTTCGGGGCGCAGTCGCTCAAGGGCACGAGCCGCCCGGGTACGTTCCCGGCAGCCGAGGTGGCGCGCTACAAGGAAGCCTGGGCCCAGCCAGGTGCCGCTACGGCCATGATAAACTGGTACCGGGCGCTGCGGCTACCCACCGGCACCCGCTGGCGGCCCATCCCGGGGCCGGTGCAGATTATCTGGGGTAAGCAGGATGCTTTCCTGGCTGCTGAGCTGGCCGAGTTCAGCTTAAAGCAGTGCGTGCAGGCCGAGCTGCATTACTTTGCTGAGGCTACGCACTGGGTGCAGCTGGAAGAGGCGGTGGCAGTGAACGAATTGATTTTACGCTTTATAGAGGCTTAGCCAGCGGTTACTCATGACTTTTCTTCCCTTCGTTTGAGTCAGCTTACTCCCCTAAAGCGCCCCGGTGCTAGCACGGGCGTGGGGCCGGTGGCGCCGCGCCCACCCGCGCCCGAGCTGCGCAATCCGCCCGCCGATTATACCTACGATGGCAGCTTTGAAGGGCTGCTGACGGTGCTGTTTCGCATTTATGACCGTCGCTCGGCGCCCAACAGCATCCAGCCCGCGGGTACGGCGCAGGGTGGTTTGTTCGCCCAGGCCGTGGAAATCGCCACCGACGAAACGCTGGCCACCCGCACCTGGGACGGCCTGCTACGTTTCATGCCCGAGCCCGCCCGGGCGCGGCTCTACCACGTATTCCTGAGCGAAGACGCGGAGCGCGAGCTGCTCATTTTTCGCTACGCCGATATGGCGCTGCGGGCCGGACGCGATATTTCGGATAATTACGCCGACGCCACCGTGCGCCGCTGCCAGCGGCTGGCCCAGCAGCTTTTTCGTGAGAAGCACCGCATGGAGGCGTTCGTGCGCTTCGAGAAGGCGCAGGATGGGTTGTTTCACGCTACCATTGAGCCTGACTTTGATACGCTGCCGCTCATTGCCAGCCACTTCACCAAGCGCTACGCCGACCAGCGCTGGCTGATTTTTGACAAGAAGCGCCGCTACGGCCTGTACTACGACCTCACCCACACCACCCTCGTGGAGTTTGAAACCAGCGGCACTACCACCCGCCGGGGCGAGGTGTCGGCCACGGTGCTCGACGAGCGCGAGCCGCTGTTTAAAATCTTGTGGCAGGCCTACTTCGACCACGTCAACATCCCGGAGCGCAAGAACCTCAAGCTGCACCAGCGCCACATCCCCAAGCGCTACTGGAAGTATCTGAGCGAGAAGCAGCCCCGCGAGCGGCGCTTCGAGCCCATCAAAAACAAGCGTCCGCCCGGGCCGCCCACGCTGCCGGGCCAGCCTTAACTTGCGCCCCGAACACTATTGCGGCCCTGCCGCGCGCCTTTTAGCATGAATACGACGCTGGTTTTTGGGGCCTCGGGCCAATTGGGGCAGTGCCTGGCGCACGTAGCGCAGGAGCGCAACATGCAGGGCCTGGTTTTTCCGCCCGAAGCTCAGGCCAATATCCTTAATGTGGAGGGCCTGCGCGGCTTATTCGAGCAGCACTGTCCCGCCTACGTCATCAACTGCGCCGCCTACACAGCCGTGGATAAAGCTGAGGATGAAGTAGAAATAGCGCGCAAAGTGAACCGCGACGGCGTCGAAAACCTGGCTCGGCTGTGCGGTGAGTTCGGCACCACGCTCCTCCAGATTTCGACCGATTTCGTGTTTGCCGGCAGCGGCAACCAGCCGCTCGTCGAAACCGACGAGGCCGCGCCCATCAGCGTCTACGGCCTCACTAAGCTCGAGGGCGAGCAGGTGATTCCGGGGCTGGCCAGCCAGCATTTTATCCTGCGCACCAGCTGGCTGTACTCCGAATTTGCGGGCAACTTCGTGAAAACCATGCTGAAGCTAGGCCGTGAGCGCGACGAGCTGCGCGTTATCTGGGACCAGCTTGGCACGCCCACCTACGCCATCGACCTGGCTGGCTGCATCCTGCACATCATCGAAACCCAGAGCACCGCCTACGGCCTCTACCACTACAGCAACGAGGGCGTGACCTCGTGGTATGACTTCGCCACGGCCATTTTCGAGCTAAGCAATATGCTGGTGAAAACCGTGCCCATCCGCACCGCCGAATACCCCACCAAGGCTACCCGGCCAGCCTATTCGGTGATGGACAAAACCAAGGTGAAGCAGGCGCTGGGCGTGGCCATTCCGCACTGGCGCACGAGCTTGCAAACGTGCCTGGGGCGGCTGGGATAATAGGTAATCCCAAGCGTTCTACAAATGAAAGCAGTTATTAAGCACTGGCATTGTGCTGATAGTGAAGACCTGTCAACCTATGAAGTGGGTGACCCACTAATATTTAGCTTTTCTCTAAATTTTGCTATTGGCACTGCTGATAGCGAGGGGGTAGATTATTTTGAAGTCTTGGTAGCTTCTGCTGGCTACTTGGCACAGCGTAAAGAGGCGCAAGCTCCAGCTTTCTTGCGGCATATTGTCTTGGCACAGGATTACAATGTGCCAGCAGCGGTAGCTTTAATGGAGAAATACGTAAGCTCATTAGAAGAAGACTCCTGGCAGAAGTTGGCTTCTAAAATAAGCCGAATGGCCCGTTGGGAATATGAAGATTATCAGAGCTTTTAAAGTATTCCCCTTTTCTCAGGAGCCCAGAAAGGTGCCCGCTTGAACCAAGCCCCGACCTTACCGCTCGTAGCTGCGGTGTACCAGCAGCGCCAGCGCCACGAAGGCCCCGCCCACGGCGCACACGCCCAGCCAGCCGAAGTGCATCCAGACGAACCCGCCGACCACCGAGCCGATAGAGCCGCCCGTGAAATAGCCCGTCATGTACACCGTATTGAGGCGGCTGCGGGCCTCAGGGCGTAGCGAGAAAACCAGCGTTTGGTTGGAAATGTGGGCTGCCTGCACGCCCACATCGAGCAGAATAACGCCCAGCACCAGCCCGATGAGGTAGGCGCCACCCAGCCCCAGCACGCCGTACGCCACCAGCGCTAGCACGATGCCCACCGTGATAGCGTAGCGCGGCCCCCGCGTATCGGCGGCCTTGCCAGCCAGCGGGGCGGCCAGCGCGCCCACAGCCCCCACGAGGCCGAAAAAGCCCGCCACGTCGCTGCCATAATGGTAGGCCGGGCCCGCCAGGTAAAATGTGAGCGTAGTCCAGAAAACGCTGAACGCCGCGAATATGAAAGCGCCTACCAGCGCCGAGCGCCGCAAAGGCGCCAGCTCGCGGGTGAGCGTGAGCAGCGACTGCATCAGCGAGGCGTACGTGCCCTGGAATGCGGCCCGGTCGCGGGGCAGGCGCCAGGCGAGCAGGGCCGCCAGGGCCAGCATGAGGCCGGCCGCGCCCCCGAATACCGTGCGCCAGCCCAGGTGCGCGCCCACGTAGCCGCTCACGGTGCGCGAAAGCAGAATGCCGACGAGCAGGCCACTCATCACGCGGCCCACAATGCGGCCCCGGTCGGCCTCGGGGGCCAGGGTAGCCGCCATCGGCAGTAGCAGTTGGGGTACGGAGGAGCAGATGCCAATCAGTACGCTGGCGACGGCCAGCAGGATAAATGTGGGGGCCACGGCGGCGGCGGCCAAGCAGGCGGCCGCCGCGCCCAGCATCCACAGGATTAGGTTTTTGCGCTCCAGCTTGTCGCCCAGGGGCACTACCAGCACCATGCCCAGCGTGTAGCCTACCTGGGTAGCCGTGGCAATGAGGCTGGCCCGGCTGTCGGAAATGGCGAAGGTGTGGCCGATAGCCGCCAGCAGCGGCTGATTGTAATAAATATTGGCAACTACCAGCCCGCAGGTGAGCGACATAAGCCACACCAGGGCTTCGTTGAGGAGGGGTTTGGTGGCTTGGGGGGCAGCTAAATCAGGAGTCAGTACGTCAGGCATAGGAGCTAAAACCAGCCGCTACCCCCGAAAGTTGCGCTGTGGGCTACTGTGCTGGCTGGGCTAAGCTCCGTTTTGTTGAGGCTTTTGGGCCCGACCGTGCGCACTGCCGCACCTTGCTACAGCTTTTTGTAGGCCCCCGGCGTCATGCCCTCGTGTTTTTTAAACAGGGCTTGGAAGTAAGATAAGTTGTTGAAGCCCGCTCGCATACATACATCGGCCACGGTTGTGAGCGGCTGGCGCAGCAGGCGCTTAGCCTCCGCCAGCCGTTCGCGCACGATGTACTCCACGGGCGTGAGGCCAAACTCGCGCTTGAACACTCGAAAAAAGGTGGCCTTGCTCATGCAGGCCAGCGCACTCAGCTTCTCTACCGACAGGTTATCAGTCAAATGTTCCTTAATATACTGCACCACCGCCGCGAAGCGGTGCGTAGTGAGGTGCCGGGCATAGTCATGAAAAATCAGCTCGCGTGCCTGCGTTTGCATCAGGCGCACCAGCAGTTCTTGCAGCGTGAAGCCAGCCAGTACATCCTTCGCTGCGTCGGCGGTGCGCGCCACGGCCACGAGGCGCTCCAGAGTGCCGGTAAGTTCGGGGGTGTTGGTGAGGTGCGCATACTCGGGGCCAGCTAGCGTCCAAGGTGTGTGCGTTTCGGCACGCGGGTAGCGTTCGTTCAGTAAGTCAATGGTTTGGCGAATAGTGTCGGGGGCGATAGCTACCGCTAGGCACTGCGTGGGCTGGCATAGGCAGGCCTCGGGAAAGTCGATTTCCATCAGTTCGTCTTCGCCCACTACCACGGTTTCGCCGGGCAGGTAATCGAAGGCCGGGCGGTCGGGCAGGTGCATCACTTTCTTGCCGCGCAGCATGGTGGTGAGAGCCAGCCCATCGAGGCGCAGGGGCACGCGGTGCGCAGCCTGGTGCGTTTCAAAAATATTCAGCTCAAAGGCATCGAGGGAGAAAACCGTACGGTTTTCAACCAGCGACTGTAGCTTTCCCACTGTCAGCGGAGGCACTGCGGCAGGCAAGTGAACGCGAGAAGGCATTTGGAAGGAGTTAGGAGTTGGAAGTTAGGAATTGTAAGTTGAGGGAGACGCCACCGGGCAACTCATAACTGCTAACCCATAAGTCATAACGCTACATAGTGAGTGAGGACTTACTAACGAAAGTTGCGGCAATTTCGATATTTTCTGCGAGAATACCACAAACCGGCCAGCCGGGTGGCCAGCCACCTTTGTCCTGTTCCCACTTTCCTTTAATTCTCACGTACTCATGGCAGAAACGCTCGAAGCGCCCACCACCCTGGTGGCCCGTCCCCAGTTCAAGACGCACTACGACAACTTCATCGGCGGCAAATGGGTAGCCCCGGTCAAAGGGCAGTATTTTGACAACCCGTCGCCCATCGACGGCAAGAATTTTACTAAGGTGGCCCGCTCCAGCAAGGAAGATATCGACTTGGCGCTCGACGCGGCCCACGAGGCATTCAAAACCTGGAGCAAGACTTCGGCTACCGAGCGCAGCAACGTACTCAACAAGATTGCTAACCGCATTGAGGAAAACCTGGCCTTTCTGGCGGCAGTGGAATGCGTGGAAAACGGCAAGGCCATCCGCGAAACGACCTACGCCGACCTGCCGCTGGTAGTAGACCATTTTCGGTATTTTGCCAGCGTTATTCGGGCCGAAGAAGGCAGTGCCACTGAGCTGAACGCCACCACCGTATCATTAAATATCGACGAGCCGCTGGGCGTTATTGGCCAGATTATTCCCTGGAATTTCCCGCTCCTCATGGCCACCTGGAAGCTGGCCCCGGCCATCGCCGCCGGCTGCACCGTGGTAATGAAGCCCGCCGAGCAAACGCCCGCCAGCATCTTGGTGCTGATGGAGTTGCTGCAAGACCTTATTCCGGCTGGCGTGGTCAACGTGGTCAATGGCTTCGGCCTCGAAGCGGGCAAGCCGCTGGCCTCGTCGCCGCGCATCCAAAAGGCGAGCTTCACGGGCGAAACCACTACCGGCCGCCTCATCATGCAGTACGCCGCCGAAAACCTGATTCCGGTGACGATGGAGCTGGGCGGGAAGTCGCCCAACATCTTCTTCAAGAGTGTACTGGACGCGGACGACGACTTTCTGGACAAAGCCATTGAAGGCGCGGTGATGTTTGCGCTTAACCAGGGCGAAATCTGCACCTGCCCCTCGCGGATGCTCGTGCACGAGGACATTTACGATGACTTTATTGCCCGCGTCATCGCCCGCGTGAAGGCCATCAAACTAGGTAACCCGCTCGATATGAATACTATGATGGGCGCGCAGGCCAGCAACGACCAGTACGAGAAAATCCTGAGCTACCTCGAAATCGGCAAGGCCGAAGGCGCCGAGGTGCTGACTGGCGGCGAAGCCTACTCGCAGGCCGATGGCGAGCTGGCCGAGGGCTACTACATCCAGCCCACGATGTTCCGTGGGCATAATAAGATGCGCATTTTCCAGGAGGAAATATTTGGCCCGGTGGTGTCCGTCACGACCTTCAAAACAGTGGAGGAAGCCATCGAAATCGCCAACGACACGCTCTACGGCCTCGGTGCCGGCGTGTGGACGCGCGACGCGCACGAACTGTACCAGGTGCCCCGCGCCATTCAGGCTGGCCGCGTGTGGGTCAACTGCTATCACGACTACCCAGCCGGCGCGCCCTTCGGCGGCTATAAAGCCTCCGGCTTCGGCCGCGAAAACCACAAGATGATGCTGGCGCACTACCGCCAGAATAAAAACATGCTCATCAGCTACAGCCAGCAAAAGCTGGGCTTCTTTTAGACGAACGCGTTGTGTAAAAAGTCCGTCATGCTCATCTGGCGTCCGCTTGCCGAAGCATCTCGCCCGCCTCGTTGAATGAAGCGGGCGA
>Ga0265798_10012190_pt1 | contig 10400 bp, 9 predicted proteins | sample P3T30metagenome_FD_192430 | JGI IMG/M metagenome (GOLD analysis project Ga0265798, IMG submission 192430) | Plant litter microbial communities from East Loma Ridge, Irvine, California - P3 T30 | ecosystem: Environmental > Terrestrial > Plant litter > Unclassified | place: USA: California...
TGACGTTCGCGGACGTGGCGCGGCGCGTCGGGCTCAACACGACGAGCGTTACCTATTATTTCAAGCGCAAGGAAGACCTCGCGGCGGCGGCGTTCGAGAACACGCTCGAATCACTGATCGCGATGCTCGACGTCGCGGCGGAAGAGGCAACGCCGGAGGAACGCGTTCGGCGCTATCTCGCGCTCAACATGGACAGGCTCGGGCGGATCCAGCGCGGCGAGGAAAAGGCCTTCGCGGTACTCTCCGATCTGCGCGCGACCGAGGAGCCGATGCGCGGCCGGCTGATGGCGGGCTGGCGCGAGGTGTTCCGCCGTACGCGTCTGTTGTGGGGGCCGACCTCGTCGCGCGCGCAGACCGATCTCAACGGCGCACGCGCGCATGTGCTGCTGGAAAACACGTTCTGGCTGCCGATCTGGCTGACGCGGTACGAGCCCGACCAGTACGGCCGGGTCGAGGAACGGCTGATGGACGTGTTCGCGCACGGCATCGCGGGCAAGGACGCCAAATGGTCCCCTACCCTGCTCGATCTGAGCCATGACGAGGCGGAGCCGGGGCGCGAGGCGTTCCTGCTCGCCGCGACGCGGCTGATCAACGAACTCGGCTATCGCGGCGCCTCGGTGCAGAAGATCGCCTCCGAGCTGAATGTGACCAAGGGCAGCTTCTACCACCATCTCGACGCGAAGGACGACCTCGTCATCGCGTGCTACCGCCGCAGCTTCGACACGATCGCCGATGCGCAGAGCCGTGGCGAGGCGGAGGGCGGCACCTATTGGCACAAGCTGTCGAGCACCGTCGCAACCTTGCTCGACGTGCAGTTCGCCGAGCGCGGGCCGTTGCTGCGCACCACCGCGCTGAGCGGCCTGCCGGTCGGCGTGCGCAACGCGATGGTCGATCGCTCGAACGGCATCGCGCGGCGCTATGCCGGCATGATGATGGACGGCATCGGCGAAGGCTCGATCCGCGCGGTCGATGCGCTGATCGCGGCGCAGGCGTTGATGGCGCTCCAGAACGCCGCGTTCGACATGCGCAAATGGGCGTCGACGATGCCGCGCGAGCGGGCGATCGCGATGTACGCCTCGACGTTGATGTTCGGCCTGTTCGACGATCGGATGGCCAAGGGCTAATTCGCAAGGCGTCACAGGCACGGCAACAATCGCACTCGTAACGGTTTGGTTACGCGCCGTTAACGCCCAGAGGGCGATCCCGACACCTCCACGGAGGGCGTCATGCACACGATCACGACCGATCTCGACACCGGCATCATCGAGGTCGAGGCGTCCGGATTCTGGACGATCCCGCATGTCGAGGGCTTCCTCCGCGATCTGGATGGCGAGGCGCAGCGGGTGCTGGCGACCGGCAAGCGTCACATGCTGCTGGGCAATTTCTCGCGCTCCGCGATCCAGCCCCAGGAAGTAGTCGCGATGCTCCAGCGCGTGGCTTTGACGATCCCGCTGAAATCGCGGAAAGTCGCCTTGTTCACTGACGGCAAGCTCGCGCGGCTCCAGGTGAAGCGGATCGTCGCGGTGCGCGACGACATGGCGGTGTTCGATGACCGGGCAAGCGCGATGACATGGTTGTTGGCAGATGCGTTGGCCCACCCTGCCGCCGCCCAGCCAAGCTGACGAAGAAGCGATTACTTAGCAGCATCCTCCGCGCGCTTCAGAAGAACCCCCGCGCGCCAGTAATGGAACAGTGCCCACGGCGTCATCAGCACGATGATGATCAGTGCATACCGCAGCGAATCCTCGCCGAAGCCGGGCTTCAACAGATCGCTCAACCACCCGACCATCGTCGGCCCGAGCCCCAGGCCGACCAGATTGATCACCAGCAGCGTGATCGCCGCCCACATCGCGCGGATCTGCAACGGCGCGAGGTGCTGGATCAGCGCGAAGCTCGGCCCAAGATACGAGTTCGCGAAGATCAGCGAGACGAAATAGCTGCCGATCGCGACGACCGGCGCGTCGATCAGGTAAAAGGCGAGCGCGAATGGGAGCGACAAGCCCTTCATCACCAGCACCACCCAGGCCTGGACGTGAAGCCCGTGACGCTTGGCGAGCATGTCGGCGATCTTGCCGCCCGCCAGCGCGGAGACGGCACCGAACAACGCCCCCGGCAGCGCGATATAGCGCGAGATGTCGAGCATCGAGATGCCGAGCGACCGCTGGATGTAGCTCGGTCCCCAGCCGGTCAGCGCGTAACCGATCATCGATGTCAGCGTGACGCCGACCACCAGATGCCGTGCCGGGGCACTCGCCCACATCGACGCGAACCCTTGCGCGACGCTCGGCATCGGCGTCGCCACCGCGCGGGCGGCATCGGACAGGCCGCGGCGCGGCTCGACCATGAACAGGCGGACGAGGATGGCGAGCGCGATCCCCGGCAGGCCGACGGTCATCATCGCGATCCGCCAGCCGTACGAGTGCGCGACGACGCCGCCGATCAGCGTGCCGAAGCCAGCGCCGAGCACCACGCCGAGCGAATACACCGCCATCGCACTCGCGCGCTTCTCGGGCGGATAGAGGTCGGCGATGATCGAGTGGCTGGGCGGGCTCGACCCCGCCTCGCCGATGCCGACGCCGATCCGGAACAGCATCAGCTGCGTGAAGTTCTGCGCGAGCCCGCACAGCGCGGTCATCGCACTCCAGATCGTCAGGCTGGCGGCGATGATGTTGCGCCGACTGGTCCGATCCGCGAGTCGCGCAACCGGAATGCCGAGCGTCGCGTAGAAGATCGCGAACACGAGTCCGGACAGCAGCCCCAGCTGCGTGTCGGTCAGCAGCAGGTCCGCCTTGATCCGCTCGAGCAGGATCGCGAGGATCTGGCGGTCCATGTAACTGAAGAAATAGGTGAAGGTGAGCAGCGCAAGCGTCAGGCCCCGTCGCTTCATCGCCAACGCGTCGGCGATCTCGGGATGGGACTGATACGCTACTGCCATTACGATACCTCGACATCGAATATTGCCCGAGGCTAAGGCATTGGTCGCGTACCAGACAAGCTAAACCTGCATCATAGCGCGGCTGGCGACCACCACGGCACGCGCAAATCGGCTGAAGCGCGCGCCGCGGGCGGGGGTTTTGACGCGTCTAGGTTGAAACGGTGGGATGCGAAGAAGGACGGCGGAAGATGCGACCTCCGTGGGTCGCTCTTCCGCCTTATCCCCTCTCCAACCTCGTGGCCGGGCTCGTCGGTCCATCGGCGATGGAGCGGAGCGTCCGGGCAATCTGAATACCGGGTATGCGGCTCCCTCGCACAGAAAACCGGGATTGCAAAGGGTCTTTTCGTACATGCGCTAGACCGATCGCACTGTGTCGGACGCCTGCCGGCTCGTCAGTCGCTGATCGTCCACCCCAGACGCGGATCACCGCCACGGACGGGTTGCGCGGCAGCGAGACGCTGCGCCAAGGTTCCATAGGCGACGTAGGCGGGCGCGACCTGAGGAGCAGCATCCCCGAATAGCGGTCCGTTCGCCCCCACCCGCTCGAACATCGCGTTGCGCATAGCGGGCGTCGTGACGGGCGGACCGAACCGCGCCATCCGAACGGTCGGGCGGGCAATCGGAGTCGCGGCGCCGGTAAAGGCGGTGAACTCGCGGCCCTCCTCGAAGATCGCGTGATGACCCGTGACGAATGCGCCGGCGACGACGCCACCGATCAGGATCGTACCGATCGTCTCGCCGGTCCGCCCGTCGCCTGCGGCGTGATAGCGGCCGACCACCGGGACCATGCGCCCCCCGACGTCGATCGACCTTAGCTCGATGTCGACCTTGCCCGATTTGCCGAACGCGCCCTTACCGGTGCGATAGGTCACGGCGCCCGTTCCCGCGGTACCGCGTGGGATCACCACCAGACCGTCGACGATCACATCGCGCGCCACCGAGACGGCGACCGGCTGGCCGACGCGGGCGCGGTCGGAGCCGATTTCCTCGTCCAGCCGCAACATCATCTCGGTATGCGCGGGCACGACGATCTGTGAAACCGGGGCGACCGCCACAGACGCGACACCGGGCCGCCCATCTTCGGCCAATGCCGCCGTCGGCAGCGCGCAGATCGCTCCGATTAGTAACGCCGCTTTCATCGATGCTCCCCGAACTGTGCAATCAGCCTGCCGGGGGTTTTAGGTCGCGATGACTGCGATCTCGTCAAACGAGTTGGTTAATCCAGCCTGTTCGTATCAAGATAGCTCTACGCACTCGCACTGGGGCGCGCCGACGCACGCGCGTGCCAAGCCCTCAGGTGCGCCAGATCGTCGGGCATTGCGATGCCGACGAACTTGGCGAAGTCGATCGTCGTGAGCAGGACGATGTCGGCGATCGTATAGCGTTCGCCGTCGAGCCAGTCGCGACCGTCGAGCGCGTGATCGAACTCCGCCATCGCCGCGAGCACGCGTGGGCGCTGGCTCTCGCCGAACTCGGTATATTGCGGCTGGACGATGCGCGCGGTCCAGGGATGCGTGTGCAGCCAGACCATCGACAGCGGGGTCATCAGCCGCAATTCGATCCGCCGCGTCCACATGTCGATCTCGGCGATGTTGTGCGCACCGTGCCCGAACATCGGAGGCTCGGGATGCAGCAACTCGAAATAGCGGCAGATCGCAACGCTCTCGGTCAGCACGCGGCCATCGTCGAACGCGAGCGCGGGCGTCTGGCCGAGCGCGTTGACCGACAGGAACGCGTCCGACTTGTGCTCGGCCTTGGGGATCGAGATCTGCGCCATCGGTACGCGGATATGCTTTTCGGCGAGGAATATGCGGACGCGGCGCGGGTTGGGCGCTGGCAGCGCGCTATCGTAGAACAGCAACGGCGTCTCCTCGAATCCGGTTTTCGAATATACCGTATGGCATTGCCGGACGCGTTCGCCTAGCGATGCGCGGATGACGACCGCCGCAGACATGCTCGCCACCGGCTTTGCCACCCTGCCCGATCTGGTCCGTGCGCACGCGCTCGAACGGGGGGATCGTACCGCCGTCGCCGACGCACAGGGCAGCATCGACTATCGGACGCTCGACGCGATGATGGACCGGCTGGCGGCTGCGTTGCAGCGCGATGGCGTGGCGCCGGGGACGGCGGTGGCGATCGTCGCGGCGCCGACGACAGAGTATGCGGCAATATTCCTTGGTGCGGTACGTGCGGGGTGCGTCGCAACGCCGATCGCGCCGTCCGCTACGCCGGCGGCGATCGCGGCGATGATTGCGGATAGTGGCGCGCCGATCGTGTTCCTCGATGCGGAGAACGCGCGGGCGTTGAAGGGGCAACAACTTGTAGCCCGCGTGGTCTTGTTCCCCCGCGAAGGCGGGGGCCCAGGCTGGGCTCCCGCCTTCGCGGGAGAACAATCTTTTGATGCGTGGCTAGCTCCCGATGGCGCCAAACCCACCCCCGTCACGATTGCACCCGAAGACCCGTTCAACATCATCTATTCGTCCGGCACGACCGGCACGCCGAAGGGCATTGTCCAAAGCCACGCGATGCGCTGGGCGCATATCTCGCGCAACACCGCGGCGGGGTTCGACACCGCCGTGACGATGATCGCCACCCCGCTCTATTCGAACACCACGCTGGTCAGCTTCCTGCCGACGCTCGGCTGGGGCGGCACCGTGGTGCTGATGGGCAAGTTCGACGCGCGCGCCTATCTCGAACTCGCGCAGCGGTACCACGCGACGCATACGATGCTGGTCCCGGTACAATATCAGCGGATCATGGCGCTGCCCGATTTCGACGCCTTCGACCTGTCGACGTTCCGCTTCAAGACCAGCACCAGCGCCCCCTTCTCGGCCGCACTAAAGGCCGACGTCGTCGCGCGCTGGCCGGGCGTACTCGTCGAATTCTACGGCATGACCGAGGGCGGCGCGAGTTGTGCGCTGAACGCCACCGCCAATCCGACCAAGCTCCACACCGTCGGCCAGCCGATGCCGGGCCACGAGATCCGCCTGATCGACGACGACGGCGTCGAGGTCGCACCCGGCGAGATGGGCGAGGTCGTCGGCCGCAGCCCTGCGATGATGAACGGCTATCACGGGCGCTCGGAGGCGACGCGCGACGCCGAATGGCATGACGCCGACGGCAACCGCTATATCCGCCACGGCGATGTCGGACGGTTCGACGAGGACGGGTTTCTCACGCTGATGGACCGGAAGAAGGACCTGATCATCTCGGGCGGGTTCAACATCTATCCGTCGGACCTGGAGGCGGTGTTGGCGCGGCATCCGGCGGTGGCGGACTGCGCGGTGATCGGCGTGCCGTCGGAGGCCTGGGGTGAAACGCCGGTGGGGTTCTACGTGCCGCGCGACGGCGTAGGCGAGGATGCGTCCGCGATCCTAAGCTGGGCAAACGCACAAGTCGGCAAGACGCAGCGACTATCTGCCCTCTATGTCACGGACGAACTCCCCCGCAGCGCGATCGGCAAGGTCCTCAAGCGCGAACTCCGCGAGCGGCTCGCCTCAACAGTCCCGTCATCCTGACGAAAGTCAGGATCCAGGACCACAAGCGCCACGATTTTTGGCTCTGGATCCTGACTTTCGTCAGGATGACGACGGAGGCCAAAACGGAGTTCTACGCGCGCAATGCCCCGCAGACGAGGACGCTAAACGGATGACCAGTCTCAAACAGGCGATCGACGCGCTCGAGCCGATCGAGGGCGGCTGGCGCGGCACCGTGCCGGAGAACTGGACGCAAGGCCGCACGGCCTATGGCGGCTTCTCCGCGGCGCTTGCCCTCCACGCCGCGCAGAAATCCGACGTCGATCTGCCGCCGCTGCGGTCCGCGCAGGTGTCGTTCATCGGGCCGCTGTCGGGCGCTATCACGATCCGGGCACAGCGGTTGCGGCGCGGGCGCAACGCGGCGTTCGTCCAGGCCGATGTCGAGAGCGAGGCCGGGCTCGGCTTGCGCGCGACGTTCGTGTTCATGCGCGCGGTGGAGTCGCGCGTCGATCACCAGACCGGCAGCGCCCCCGACTTCCCGATGCCGGAGCCGGACACGCAGACCTTCCGCGGCCACAGCGCGGTCGCGTTCTCGCGCAATTTCGACCTGCTCGATCGTCGCGACGACAGCGTCGGGCCCGCCGAGTGGCTCCGCTGGGCGCGGCTGGTCGAGCGCGAGGGACTCGATCCGATGGTCGAGATGATCGCGATCGCGGACTGCCTGCCGCCCGCCGCCTTGAAACTGCTCGGCGGCCCTGCCCCGCTCAGTTCGATGACGTGGCTGCTCAATATCCTGGGGCCGGAGCCGGTGACGCAGGATGGCTGGTGGCTGCTCCGCGCGACCACCGATTACACGAAGGACGGCAGTTCGAGCCAGCAGATGGCGATCTGGAACGCCGACGGCACGCCGATCGCCGAACAGATGCAGAGCGTCGCGATCTTCGCCTGATATCCGACATATCTTGCGACACATTGGCGGCCCAACGGCAAAACGCTGCGACAACCGGGGTTTAGACCGGCGTCATTCGATGGGAATTCGTCCCACACAGCCGGAGTCCGACATGCGCAAGACCGTCTTCACCCTGATGCTCGCCGCCAGCGCGATCACGTCCGCTGCCAGCGCGCAGACCGCCCCCGCCCCCCCGCGCCCGCCGATGCGGCAGGATGCGAACCACGACGGTGTCGCCACGCGCGCGGAAGCGATCGCGCAGGCAGACGCGCGGTTCGCGCAGATGGATACAGACCATGACGGCCGTATCACCGCCGGCGAGATGCGCGCCTATCGCGAGGCGCTGCACGACCAGATGGTGGCCAGCGGCCGCGACGTGCCCGTGCCCCCGCCCGGTGGTCGCAAGCATGACGGCATGGGCCGGCGGATGGATCCGAACGGCGACGGCAGCGTCACCCGAGAGGAGTTCGAGGCGCGCGCGCTCAAGCGGTTCGACCGGATGGACGCCAATCACGACGGCACGATCGACGCGACCGAACGCGCCAACGCCGCCGAGATGCGCCACGTCGATCGTCGCGAACGCCGCGAAGGCGTGACCCCGCCCGCGCCAGCACCCGCCCCTGCTCGATAACTCGAAATGGGGAGGCATCGCGTCCCGGTGCTTCCCCTGGACAGCCGCCATGCTAGACACTGCCCCGATGGGAGATATGCCGCATCTGCTGCTCGTCGACGACGAGCGCTCGATCCGCGAGCCGTTGGCGGCGTACCTCACCAAACAGGGGTTTCGCGTCACGCAGGCGGGCGATGCGGAAAGCGCGCGGACCCGGCTGACGGCATATGCGATCGATCTCGTCATCCTCGACATCATGATGCCGGGCGAGGACGGTCTGTCGCTGTGCCGCCATATCGCCGCGACCAGCGACGTGCCGGTGATCCTGCTGACCGCGCGCACCGAGGAGACCGACCGGATCATCGGGCTCGAAATGGGCGCCGACGATTACGTCGTGAAGCCGTTCTCGCCGCGTGAGTTGGCAACGCGGGTGAAGGTGATCCTGCGGCGTGCGACCGCGGGCGGTGCGCGCCAGCACGCGCCCGAGGCGAACGCCTATGCCTTTGCCGGCTGGGTGCTCAAATCGGGCGAGCGCGCGCTGGTCGACCGCGAGGGCGTCTCGGTGCCGCTCTCGACCGGCGAGTATAACCTGCTGCTGGCGCTGGTAACGCGACCGCGCCAGGTGCTCACGCGCGACCAGTTGCTCGACCTGACGCAGGGACGCGAGGCCGCGGCGTTCGATCGCGCAGTCGACAATCAGGTCAGCCGGCTGCGACGCAAGATCGAGACCGATGCCAAGACGCCCGAGTTGATCAAGACGGTCTGGGGCGGCGGGTATACGCTGGCCGCCGAAGTGACCCGCCTGTGATCGCCCGCCCGTGATCGCCCGCCTGTGATTACCCGCCCGTGATCCTACGCTCATGACCCGCCCCTGGCCGCGGAATCTGGCCGGGCAGATGGCGTTGCTGATCGCGCTCGCGCTGTTCGTGGCGCAGGCGATCAACTTCGGTCTGGTCCTGCGCGATCGGATCGAGTTTCGTCTCTCGCAGGCGACCCGCCCGGTCGCGACCCGGATCGCCGATGCGCTCGACCGCGAGGCGCATGGCGGGCGTCCCCTGACCGCGGACCGCGGCCGCGTCCGCCGCCTTCCCGCCGATCCGATCCGACGGATCGGAAACGCCGGAAACGAGAGCCATCCCGAGGTCGCCGCCGAACTTCGCCGCCAGCTCGCGGATCAGGGCGTGACGGTCGGGCGGATCGATACCGGGCTGCAGCCCTCGACGCTCGACGACGACAGCGACCGCGACAATCGTCGCCGTGCGGGGATCCGCCGCGGCGAGCGCGATGGCGCCACGCTGTTGATCGCGGTCGAACAACCCGGCCGCGGCTGGCTGACGATCACCGCGCCGTGGCCGCAACCCGGCGCGCGCCTGCTGTTCGCGTTGCTGAGCCAGACCGCGATCCTCTACATTATCGTCCTGCTGCCCGTGCTGTGGATCGTCCGGCGGCTGTCGCGCCCCTTGCGCGATCTGCGCGTGGCGGCGGAGCGCTTCCGACCGGGCGAACCCGGCGCGCCGATGCCCGCCGAAGGACCCGACGACGTCGCCGCGCTGATCACCGCGTTCAATGCGCTAAGGTTGCGCGTGACGGGTATGCTCGACGAGAAGGATCGCATGCTCGGTGCGATCGGTCATGATCTGCGCACGCCACTCGCCGCGCTGCGGGTGCGGATCGAGTCGGTCGAGGACGATACCGATCGCGCGAAGATGATCGACACGGTGGCGGAAATGAACCGGACGCTCGACGACATCCTGTCGCTCGCGCGGCTGGGGCGGCCGAGCGAGCCGCCGACCGATGTCGATCTGGCGGCGCTGGTCGATGCGGTGGTCGAGGATTTCCGCGACATCGGCAGCGATGTGAGCTTCGTCGAGGCGGACCGGTTGCGGATGCGGTTGCGGCCGTCGCTGATGCGCCGCGCGGTGCGCAACCTGATCGAGAATGCGGTGAAGTATGGCGCCTCGGCCGAAGTCCGCGTCGAGGCTGGGGCGAAGACCGTGGCGATCGTCGTGGCGGATCAGGGGCCGGGGATTCCCGAGGACCGGATGGGCGACGTGTTCGACGCCTTCACGCGGCTGGAAAGTTCGCGGAACCGGGAGACGGGGGGGATCGGGCTCGGGCTGGCGCTGGCCCGCGCGATCGTACGCGAGGCTGGTGGAGAAATCCGGCTGGTGAACCGTGCCCCGTCAGATCAGGCTGGCGGCGGTCTCGACGCGATCATCGAGCTCCCGCGCTAATTCCTTCTCCCTCTCCCCTCCGGGGACAGGGTCGGGGTGAGGGGCAGCCAAGCAGTGCCCCCCCGGAACAGCCCCTCACCCCAGCCCTCTCCCCGAAAAGGGAGAGGGAGCAGTAAGGTCAATCCTCGACGATCTGGCTATGCGTCCGGGTGTCCTTCATGCGGAGGTACACGATCAGCGACACGCCGATCATCGC
>Ga0265798_10012192_pt1 | contig 10398 bp, 13 predicted proteins | sample P3T30metagenome_FD_192430 | JGI IMG/M metagenome (GOLD analysis project Ga0265798, IMG submission 192430) | Plant litter microbial communities from East Loma Ridge, Irvine, California - P3 T30 | ecosystem: Environmental > Terrestrial > Plant litter > Unclassified | place: USA: California...
ATCCTCATCAGTCATGATCGGCTGGCGCAGTATTGGGAGACGTTTGGGCATGTGAGCTTTTATCAGAGGGTGGATGTTGATGCTTTTACGAGGGTGTAACATCTCGATGGTCTCTGGCGCTAGGATGATGGAGTTGGTAGAACGTACGGGATATCGTCCTTAAACTATACATCATCTCTCCATAAAGCCCATATAACACATCTCACACTGCTTCCACAGTCGGTTCAGACAGGAATACTTGCATCGCAGCACGTGCATAAAGCGTCTTTTGACAGACACTACTACCAACCCTTTTACAACCTCTTGCAGATATCCTCGATGATCTCCTCCGTCTTCGCCTTGCCGCCCATATCAGGGCTGAGCAGCCTCGCCTCCTCGAGGTTCGCATCAACAGCCTTGTAAATGCTTGCCGCTGCCTCCTCCTCGCCAATGAATTCAAGCATCAACGCCGTCGATCGGATGGTGGCGATGGGGTTCGCAATACCCTGGCCCTCGATGTCGGGTGCGGAACCGTGGCACGGCTCACCAATCACAAAGTCCTTGCCTACGTTGGCGGAGGGAACGAGACCGAGGGAACCAACCAGCGCGGCGGCGCCGTCGGAGAGAATGTCGCCGTAGAGGTTGGGTGCGACGATGACGTCGTAGTCCTGCGGTTGGCGAAACAGTTTGTACACCATTGAGTCGACGATTTGTTCCTCCACGTTCACACCGCCGTATTTCCTGTTCTGGAGCGCTCGCCGGGCGGTCTCGCGGAAGAGGCCATCTGTTTGCGATAGAACGTTCGACTTGTGTGTGATGGTGACGAGAGGGCTGGAGTGGATAGAAGAAGCGCCGGCGTCGCGAACGCGTTGGCGGCGGAGGGCGATGTCGCCGGCCATTTCGGAGATGTTGAAGGAGGCGGTTTCGGAAATGCGCTTGATTGCTTCGGCGATTTTGCTTCCATCAGGCGCCGCATACGTCTTCTCCTCCTTAACATAAAGATCCTCGGTGTTCTCACGCACAATCACCAAATCCACATCCCTTGCCGCTCCCCTAACGCTCTTAACGGGCCGCACGTTGGCGTATAGCTTCATCTTCTTCCTTAGGGCAACAATAGGGCTTGAATAGCCCTTTGTTTGCACGGTGGGCGAGCTGACGGCTCCGAAGAGGGCGCCATCGCAGTCGGACTTTAGGGCCGAGACTGTGTCGTCGGGGAGGGCGGCCCCGGTTTTCTGGAACGTGGACCAGCCGGCTTCGTGGTGCGAGAAGGAAAATCTCAGGTTGAAGGACGAGGGGAGGGCTTCGAGGATGCGGCGGCCCGCGGGGATGACTTCGCGGCCGATGCCGTCACCGGGGATGAGGCCTGCGGGGTGTTAGTCGATCATAGTAGCTTGAGGTGTATTCGATATGTAGAAGTGCAATTGGGCGTCTTACCTATCCTCAGAGTGCGTGCGGCCATGTTGGGGATGTGATGCGGGAATGACAGGTCCGCGATGGAATTTTTGGTGTTGCTGCAGCTCCCGCCGAAGTTCGGAGGTCCGAGCTTTCTTTGCCCGCGGCGCCAACGTTGTGTCCCCGCGGGGGAGAACGGAGATTGCCATGCGCGTGGGAATTATGGTCAAAGTTACATTGATTTCTGCTTTTGCTGCCGATACCGAGCGCAATTCCATATCATCCCTAGCAATAGCCCCACCCCATCCCACCCCATCCCATTCCATCCGATCCCACATTACCCACACCCCGCCAAACGCCATACCAATGCCCCCAATCCAACCCCCCATCACCATCACCAAACAAACTGCGGATACCAAGACCCGATCCCCTAATCAAGGTCACTATTCCCATCCTCCTTCTTCCCACCGCCATGAACCTCCTCAAACTTCTCCTTCGGATCTTCCGCGCCCTCTTTCTTCGCTTGCTCAGTCGGCAGTAATTCTATAACCACGACAAAGAGCTCCTGGTTGGTTTCCCGGTTCTTGAGCACATATCTAAGGGTGTGCGGTCTGATTAGTGAATGCGTCAAGTCAGCTCCGTATCCCGAGGTCCAAAGAAAAGGGTAAGTAGTAGTGATGGTTGTGGTGGTAGTTGTAATGATGATGATGATGATAATGGGGGATACAGGAGAGGAAGGGATGTGTACTTACCGCAACGGCTGTCCATCCCAGTGCCCAATCATACTGATAACAGGCAACCCATACCCGATCTTCAGCGCAAACTCATTAAAGTCGAGATACGGGTTGAAGAAATCGCACTTGTATTCCCTCCCCGCCTCAAACACAAAGTCCTTCCTGTTCTGCTCCGTGAGGAAGAACTTTTGCCTTGCGCTGGCTCTGTCGGGTACATGTTTGCTCTTCCTGACGTCCACGCCGTCGCCATCTGCGCCTTCTTCGTAGACAACGGCCTCGCCGTCTGAGCCAGGCACTTCCACGTCTCCTTCTGTTTTTGCCTCGCCTTCCAAGTCGCTCTTGGCCGGCTTGTCCGCGTCCTTCTTGCCGCCGATGCGCAGGACGTTTATCGAGGAAAGAAGCGCGCCGTAGAGGTACGGCTCGTCTGCGTATACATCGCCGTCTAGTCCCGGATCAATCCACCACTTGACTACCCCAAACGCCTTGTCGAACAGCGGCGGTAACCGGTCGCGAATCGGGTGGTCGAAGTCGTTTCCGAAGACGAGCTTGTCGCCGGCTATGTCTTGTTTGGGTGTGAAGGAGAAGGATATCGAGTAGCGATCGTAGGGATGTTGGGGTGTGGAGAAGTAGGGTGAGGTCTTTGGGGAGCCTTCTGGCAGGCCTGAGCGCTGTTAGTGACTGGAATGTTGGAGGGGCAGCATGATGGAGGGGTCCAGGTGGGAAGGCGTACCGCGATAGTCTTTGATGCGCATGTGTACGCGCGCGTCGATTAAGTCGGAGGATATGTCGACGGGCTTTTCGCTGTTGACGAGCACATCTTCGTGTTTTGACGTGTCGTATGTTGCGCCCGCTGTGACGTGCAGTATGTACTGCTCGTGTGTCGCCATGTTTGCTGTGGGACGCTCGTCGATGTGAGTGAAGGTTGGGTTTGAACGAATATCCAAATAAAGATTGGTTTTCTATGCGAGTGAGTAAGGCCTGAAGTGCTGCGTGGGGTCGTCGTAATGTTCGTCAGTGTTGATCACACGCGCTGTTGGGCCTGCCCCAAAATTTGGTGATGGCCGATGACGCAGGAGCCGCGGAAGCAGGGATTGTTAAGCTAGCCCTCAAACAGGCCGATCTACCACGCGGGTCGCGGCGGCTTGCAGCTGTCCATCAACGCGAACCGTGGCACATCACCACTGCGCCAAGTTGAAGACAGATGCCATGCGCTTCTTTGCGACGCTAACTATTACAACCGACGCAATGATTCTTCAGGGTGGAGATGCCGCGAGAGTCAAAAGCTGACCCGTTCACCAACCCCTAGTGTGGCTGCGTTTACAACCGACATTCCATGGATAAAACCACAAGGACACCGAGCTCGATGCCATTCTAAAGAACGATACCGATGTCATGCCCGGCTGTGGAGATGTTCCCTTCTGGCGCTTGATGATCGTTTAGAATCCATGCCGAGACGCCTCAGCTACAATGAGCTGAGGGCCAGCGTCATGCCCCACCTGCTCGATGCGGTCAGCCCCTGTGCGCGGCAGGAGCTGTTGCCTAAATATCCTCAAGCAGCACACGTTTCTTCTCTTGCAATTTTTTCCCGTCTCTCCTCGATATGGAGACGTCACTTTACCAATATCAACCGTTACAACACAGCGACTCTATTCGCATTCTTATCCTACATCCTAGTCCAGACGAGTCGGACCCAATTGAATGCACGATATGCCACGAGAATCTTTCGGACGAAGAACTCTACTATGAAGCTGTGTCGTATACATGGGGGAACAGCAACCTAACACATGTAATCCACTGCAACGACGCCAAACAGAGGCTGTCAGTTGGGGAAAACTGTCATGCTGCGCTCCGTCGCTTGCGGCTTCCAGAAGAACGTCGCGCACTCTGGATCGATGCTGTCTGCATCAACCAGGAGGATCTTTCGGAGCGAGGCCATCAAGTCCGCATGATGAAAGATGTCTATGACTTCGCATCCGGTGTTATGGTTATGCTCAACGATAAGGTCCCGGAATGCCGCCTTTTACTGGACGAATTGGCAGAAGCGAACAGTATTCTGGATGAACTAACAGAAGCCGGGGTTGAGCGTTACTATCGCGCACGTATGCAACCGCCCGTAAGGAACCGCCCCGGTGCAACTATCGTGAGGGAGCTGGAAACGTTGTTCGAAGACCCGTGGTTCAGAAGAACCTGGGTTCTCCAGGAAGTCCACGACAAAAACCTAGTAACAATAATGTATGGCTCCACCACGATAGGCGTTGATGCTCTAAAGATGCTGTACTTTGGCTACTCTGGCACTAGGGTGACACGTACTGCTTGGCCCCTCCCCTTGAGACTTATGACCGAGGATTTGGACGAGTACACTACATCGCAGTTCAATTTGTGGAACCGACTTTTCCGAAGTAGAACATGTCTAGCCACCGACCCTAGGGACAAGGTGTTTGCTTTGACATCCCTAGTCGAGCTCGGGCAAGAGCAATTGAACCACCTAATCGACTATGCGCAAAGTGTTGAAACTTGCTTCAAACGAGCTGCGATATTTTTTCTACCAGTTTTGGGTCTTCGCATACTCGCCGCCACTCGTCACCCACATGAGTTGGAAATGGCTTCTTGGATACCCGACTGGTCCCAAACTCTTCCTCTTCGATATACCCCATTCTATTTCGAAGCCTGGGATGGGGACCTGGACGAAGGTGTATACTCATCCATCAATATTGAGAATCAAAAGCGCGCCCTGCTGTCGCACTCGTACGACGAATCTCACATCAGCCCTGCACTACACGTTGTTGGATGTCAATATGCGCGGATTGTCGAGTGTAGTCAAGTCTTACAGTTCGTTGATGATGACGACGTGGCGAGGCAAATGCTTCAAGTGTACAACCATATCAACAATCTTAGGTTATGCTTGAACAAGGAAAGCAAATCCGATAATACGGAAACACCTAAGCACTTCAGTGGGGAGATTCTCGATGGTAAGACCTATGAACGCATGATAAATACTCAGCATTGACTCATCATAGCAATGTCTCTCATGGATGGCGTGTATCTCGATAGTAATTTACGTCGCTGTGATGGTTTATATCCTCATTCCGTAAGTCAGTTCCTTCCCCGCCACAGCAGATCTTTAACAGGTCCCCAGAAAGATAAGCCGATGATCAATGTTCACGAGGAATGTTCGGACTTATATGAATCTCTCCAGGCTTGCAGCATTGCTTTGATGCAGGACGGTGGGCTTGCAATCGTACCCGGGGCCGCACAAGATGGCGATGTAGTCTGCATACTTGAAGGTGCCATTGCACCTTGTCTTCTTAGACAGCGTCGAGATGAATGCTGGCTCCTTGTCAGCGGTGACTGCCACATATTTGGGGATGATCCACATACGATAACTGCGTCGTATGCGTACATCGACTCGCACCAAAGCCAAGCGGAAACATTCGTCTTGAAATAATGGAGGTCTCGGTTGACCAGTATAGCTGTCTTTCGCACGGGAGGTGTTGAGCACAACACAGTCATGATACTTCAAGCTAGTTTAAGCGCACCACCAACCCACGTCAACCCTATCCCTCCTCATAACCGAGCGACCCATTCGCACACATCCCCAGTCACCACCGCCATCCTTCTCTAATCAAAACCCACAGCCCTCAACCCCCTCTCTACACCCCCTCATACCCTGCTCAACCACACTATTCTCTACAACGCCATCCTGCCAACAAAACCCCACACTCAACCCCCCATCCGCCCCCGTAACAACACTCGTAGTAACCGCCGCGCCAAAAGCAACGGCACTACGACTAAACACCATCCTACCAATCCGCCAGTGCGCGGCGTCGTCATTGCCATGGCGAAGAAAGCCCGCGGAGGGATCGTGAAAGCGGCCCAAGTTCGATATCTCAAACGCAGCATCGCGGGTCGTGCCGAGCAGAGATGTAAACACCGCAGCAACATCGGGAATGAGTTTGAACGGCGCGATGGAAGTGTATGGTTCCCCAGTCGGCGAAGAATTGGCCAGATACCTCTTGATCTCTTTCGACGCATGTTGCGCAGCTCGCAGACCGCTCATCTTGCTTTCTCCATCACCACCGCCTTCCCCGAACTGCTCCCGCCTCACCTGCACCTTCATCGCATCAATAAAACTCCCCATCGCCACATCCGCCTCAGTCGCAGGTAGACTGAGCCACGGCCGTAAGTTAATCGGTATAATCCCCGTTAGCGCTTCCACGGTGTCTGGTAAAGCAGAGAAGAGCGCGCCTGCTAGAACGGCGGTAAGACCGGATGTCACGCTCACGCCGTTGTCCTTGCATTTCTTCGCGAAGGCTGCGGTGGTTGCGGGGGAGAAGTAGAGGGTTTTGTAATGCGTCTTCAGAGGAGTGTGGATGGGGGTTCCGAACCATTCGGCCAACTCCGAGCCGTTGTCTGCGCGGTGGGAGCGGGGAGTGGGGTTGATCGGGAGGGGGTGGAGGTGCTCTAGGGGGCAGAGAAGCTGGATGGTGGGGTCGATGGGTATGCATGTGTTGTTGTGGGTGTCGAGAGAGGGGAGCGAGATAGCGGTGTTCAGGCCCTGGAGGAAGGACGTGTGGAAGATGGATCCTGTTGCGCCGTCGCCGAGACTGTGGTGGAAGATGAACGACGCGGTGAAACTGAGTTCCGTCCCAACGTCTCGAAGTATGATCAACCGCCAGAAGGGTACATCACTGTAATCGCATTTAAACCCGACATTATGCTGCCCTTCAAGAATCGCATCCAGCTCCCTATCCTCTGCCCCCCGCGTAACACAGCCAGCCCGCGTCTTCCAGAACACGCACTTCGCAAGATCGATTACCTCTAATCGCGCAAAGTACGCCTCCGGCGCCGCTTCGTTTATGGGGATAGCGGATAGGATAGGATGCTTTCTTATAACCTCTGTCAAAGCCGCATACACCACGTTTTGTAGATCGGGTGGATGGATAGTAGTAGACAGCTGGAGGGTGTAGTGGGCGGACATGCCGACATTCTTGAAGAAGCCGAGGGCGTGGGATACTGCGGAGAGCTGTTCGGATTTGCCTGTGGGGTGGTGAGTTGTTGGGAAGGGTATGGGCGAGGATTGGAGTTTGCGTACCCAGTGGTCGCAGCATGGGAAGACTTTGCGTTTTGGGTGCCTGGTCTGGTATGCTACGTGTCATTTTGCAGATAGTTACTTTGGTGGTGTGAAGGATAAGATGTGTTCGATGAGTAAAGGAGGTCACGATAGAGCTTCTATTGCATTATGGAATGAGATGATATCTATCTGATATCCCGGGTGGTATACGAAAGTAGTCTAGGCTGTCGGAACGGATACAACGAATAACGCGGCATAGCCGAGCAATACCAAGCCTACCAGCTCTTGCACTAGCGTCTGTGGGAACTTCGACTCTAGTCTTTGTGTTCTTGGCTATATGAGCAATTTATTAACAGCCATCGATCCTTCGCTAGTCGCTGTAGCGCTTTCAGGTTGGTGGATGACAACATGTCCGAGGCTAAGCGGGATAAGCCACACGTCGCAAGTCGCAGCATAATCCAAGAGATACCTGAAGGCATTGGCGAAAAGGCCGACAGCAGACTGCGGGTATTTGAAAGTGGGCTTGCGACAGTGATCATCCTATCAAGGACATAGTTTCGAAAGGACGAGAGTTAGGATGTTGATGGCCAGGTCGATGTGCCAGCAATGAGCACCATGATGAATTAGCCGTTGAGCACATAGAGAGGCGCGGATCGGATCGCGAGCAATAGACATCATGAAAGTATATGTCGCTAACGACATCTCGGATGAATATGGAGCATAAATCGGGATAGTCAGCGCGAACACAGATATGACAACGGCAAGCACGTAACTTCATGTCGTGCTGCCGTCATCACCCAACGGCAGCATCATCCTCCTCAGCCAAGCCCTCTTCGACGCAATCGCAGCCCCCACAACCGGCACCTTCGGATTCTCAACAGCATCAAACAAGTGCGTCCCCCCAGGCCAGACATGCAGCTCACACGCAGAACCACACCGCCACATATTCATAGCATACATGACTGCAGGATCGCGAAAGACCTCGCATTCAGCCGCATCGATGTAAGTCTGAGGTAAGTTGGACAGGTCGGTAGCGCGGGATGGGGCCTGATATGCGGTGACTGTGTTGGTACCACGCTGACCGGCCAGGGCGTGGTTCCAGGCCGCGCGGTTCGTGGCGCCGTTCCAGGGCACGCCGTACTCGAATTGGTGGTCTGAGACACTGTCGCAGCGGTCGTCGAGCATGGGCGACAAGAGCATTTGCGCTTTGATCGGGACGGTTGGTGTTGCCTTGTCGCGGGCCATGAGACAGGTTGCTGCAGCGAGGGGCGCACCGCCTGAGGACCCGCAGATCACGATCGCGGCTGGATCGATGCCTAGGCGCGCGGCATTTGTCGAGAGCCAGACCAGCCCGTCGTAGCAGTCCTCAGCCCCTCCTGGTGCAGACGTCTCGGGTGCGAGCCGGTATTCGATCGAGGCGATGCCGCATGGGATGTCTTGGACGAGATCGACTAGTTGCGCAACAGCGCTGAAGCGATCGCCTGAGATCATGCCGCCACCGTGTATGTAATACAGGACTGGTAATGCATTGGGCGAGGCCTTCGGGGCGAACACTGACAAGGCGATGCTGTGGCCGCACGAGCCGGGTACGGCATGCTCCGTATGCGTCAGATGCGGGTTCGCGGCGAGGATTGGTTCGGGACTGCCACCAACATCGAAGCCGCGGAGGAAGGCTACATCCAACTCTTCCGGTAAAAGCGCAGAGTCGATCAAAGGTGCTAGACCAGGATCGATGGACGGTCGCGGGAGGGTGATGCGCGGATCTTGCTGCGCAGCCTGCGAATACGGATATGGGTATGGTGTTGAATCGTGTGTCATGTTGGCCGGTGAGTACGCGATAGCGAGCCGCGACGCATCATGGTCTTGCATGTGTACATGTACTGGACGTTTGCGGCGGGCGTAGGGGCGCCATGCTGACAGTAAGCGGGGATGCAGACACGACCCGCGAACCAGGGTGAAGTTGGTGAAGCCGTACGCGAGCACGGACCCTGTCCAACGGCCCGCTCCACTGCAAGCGGTCTGAGGGCATATTACCCGCTGCTGTGGGCTTGGTTCCGACGCCGTCATCCCACGCACCAGGCCTTCAACACATGTCGCCCACGAGGGCGCAGCCGATTCTAGTCCTTGCCATGAGGCACCCCGCCGGATCAGCCACCTAGCTGCACGAGATAAGCGCCTTCTCAAACAAGCGCATTCTGCCGTGAGCGCGTTTTCGAATGAGCGAATTTCGCATGAGCACGTTTCGGCTATCAGCTGCTCTTATTAGCAAGTCTAGCGACGCATCTTTTGCCGCTAGAAATGTCATGTAGAAGTCCGACACACGACTGAGCTCTTTCTTAACCTCGTAGGGAGATATACTCCGTAGCCAAGAGATGGACCCCGCCCACAGTAATCCGGCTCGCGACAAGACGACGGAGAAGAGTGTATTAACTTGTATCGGAGGATAGCCAGGAGCTTTGGGATGATGGTGGAGACATGGACGGCATGGGCAGCATGTTGGAGGCGCGGATTGGTACGGTCGAAAGACTACGAGGCAGAGATTGCGCTTCTGGTTCAGACTACGGTCTAGTCTCGCTTCGGGATGCTCGTAAGACTGCTGTTGCTGTCAGCTTTCATACTCCCATAAAACGGCGACGCTTACTCGGTTCTCTTAGCCTCAAGATGTAACTCGTATTGAGCCGTTCTTTCCACTTCTCCACCGGGAGGCAACGGTTGGACAAAGCTATACCGCAACATCGCGTAAGCTAGGGATGGTTGGCGTTGACGCCGCTCTAATCCGCCTGAGGTCAAGGAGTCGCGATGGCGGTTGTTGAGTTTGCAATTGCCTGGAACCGTGCACTAAGATTGGCGGATGAAGAGCATCGTTGAGGTGATGTTGAGAGCATTGGTAATGTTGGTGTCAGCGTGTTCCTAGGTGGCAATGCATAATTGGGCAACATGCTGCTCGTAGCCGGTTAGCATAAATCGCATCTTCAGGTGTTAGTTGTGATCAAAGCGTGAGTATAGGCTGTACTGAGCCTGCGTCCGACTGGTGGCGGCGCGGACGCAGTAGAGGAGATGCTTGGCGGTGAAGCGCGACGCGACAGATGAGAGGATTTCGCGCTCGGACTGCCGCTAGAGAACACGTGACGCTTGGCACCCCTCGTCAAACCTCACCGCGGCAGGCGTCGCCAACATGCCCTCACACACCAACCGACCTGCATCCTCGACCATCACGCGTCC
>Ga0265798_10012193_pt1 | contig 10397 bp, 10 predicted proteins | sample P3T30metagenome_FD_192430 | JGI IMG/M metagenome (GOLD analysis project Ga0265798, IMG submission 192430) | Plant litter microbial communities from East Loma Ridge, Irvine, California - P3 T30 | ecosystem: Environmental > Terrestrial > Plant litter > Unclassified | place: USA: California...
GATAACCACCCCCGCGCAGGGCTACGGCTCCCGCTGCGACTGCGCCAGCGCTCGACGACCCATTGCGGGACGAATCGTCGAGGCGCAAGCCGTTTCCCGCCGGTGACCGAGAGCGAAGTTGTTGGTCGTCTGCATCTTCATCAGAGTCGGGGTTGCTGTTGTCGCCGGTTACAATTTGCTGAAGAGAGGGAGGGCCTAAAGGGACGGGGGAACGGCGGCGGTAGAACAAAAGGTAGGCGTTTCTCGATACGGCCTTGCGGCCGGATTCACACCGAGACACTATGGAGTCTAGTGAAGTTAGCATCAATGTGACTGTGTGTAAAGGATATGCGGTAAAGCCTACCATTGTAGTCGTACCACTGCTTGTCGAAGAAGTTCTGAGCAGTGGCCGTGTAATGACCGCCTCCAAGCCCACCGTAGTGATTGTCGACTGCGAAGAGATCATAGGTGAGATCCTTGCCTTCAGGGAAACCGACTTTGCCGGACAGATCTAGTCCCTCTACAGGGAAGTCAACCAGATCTTCGATCTTGTCTCTCAGGTTTCTCGCCCCGCTAAAGCGCTTCAGATGGATAATCAAGATGTCAGGAACTGTCCAGATTTCGAGTGTCTTTGTCGCCCTGCGCCTCTCCTTGCAACGGCTGCAATACCATGCGTTATCTTCGGAAAGAATCTCGCTCTTAGAAGATTCGACAAAACATTCATCAAGGTTGATGCCGTTTTTGCGACGAGCTGCGCGCCTCTCTTTCTTTTCGCGAAGCTCTGTGTCATCGAGAACCTCTATGTTCTTCATGACGTCCGCGCCTCTGTCATCGTCCGCCGTAGAGGCGCCAAATAGAGCATCATAGGCCTCGGCATTCCAATCAAGGACAAGGGCCTCGCCCATTCGGAGCAATCTCTCATCCGACTCGTCGTCAGGTTCGTCAGGGTAGTTCGGCTGGTCTGGCACTTTGCCTGCTTTCTTACTCTTGAAGTTCTTGTTGTTTTTGTGCTTTCGCTCCATTTTGCGCTCATGCTTCCGCGCTTTCTTGCTCTTCTTCTTGTTCTGACGGCCCGAACGGGCAAACTCTTGTGCTGCCGGCTCGACTGATTGCATTTCCTCGTCGCTGCTGACGTTGGCGGCATCAATCGCTGCGTCGGCGTCGACAATCGTGGACTGTGACAGGTCCTCGTCTTCGTCGCTAGATGTAGTTTCGCTTCCAGCAGCGGACGATTGTACAGACTCTTCTCGAGCTGGTGGTATTCTGACTCGTTTGGTGATAGGCTCAAGTGGCTTTGAATAATCGACGGTACTCCAACCTGTAGTAACAATCTCTGAGCTCTTTCGTGTGTGCTTCATCTCGAAAAGCGCCCTATTCTAAGTTAGTATTTTGCTGCGCGAATCCAAGGTCGGTCTCAGAGCTGCGACCTTGCGTCACAAGCTGGGCCTGGAACTAGCTTGTACGTACCTGAACTCAGGATGAATGTAGCTACCCGGCCGAAGTACTTCCGGAACCTGGTTAGCCTCATCGACTTGAGCGAAACGCGTATCCTTTGCATCCGTCATCGTCACCTCCACAATGTCCTCGCCCTCAACAGAACCGTCATTGACTTGTGGATCGTTTGGCGACGCATCTTCTTCTGTTGTCAGTACAACATCAGACCCAGGGCGGGATTGTTCTGGCCCGCTGAGCTCACTAAGAATCTTGCGACTAGTCATCCCAGCGACTCTAGACAGAACCTTCCTCAGGATTGTGTCGTAATCCTTGGCTTCCTCCCGAGTGAGAACAATGAAGCTGGGCCAGAGCGCCATAGACTGCCCTGTGGCTCTATACGAGGACGTGCTTGGGATGCGGTGGAACAATGGAAAGATGACGCGATCGTGGAGTGGTGAAACGGTCTCCGGAATCTCCTCGTCGGAAGATTGCGAAAGCGTCATCCGGTACTTGGCGCCCTTCTTCTTAGGTGCAGGCCAATTACTTGGAGCCATTTCTAACTCATAGAAATATATTTCGTCCCGTGCCCCAATATTCGACTCCGCTATTGACGATGCATCGTCCAAGTGTCGATAGTATTTGTGACTATACACCTCGGACGCCATGATACGGTTGGCTGGAACGCCGCCGCAGCGCTTGCCGACGAACTCCTTCAAGGCTTTGATAGTGGCATTTTTGTCAAAGTCAAGCTCGATTCGGCAAGGCTTCCCGTACAAGGGCACGTATGTGACAGTATGGGACCAAGACTGCTCTACCGGCAGCTGCAGTGTAAGCTGGCTGTATGGGTCGAACGTGATGCTGACCTTCTCGCAATCCGGACAAACCATGGTGTTCTTGTAAAAACCACTAAACAAGTCCATGGCTACAGAATCGTTCCGAGCTCGGTGGTTCTCCCGATAGACCTCGCCGAGTTGCTTGACTGCCTCAGGGTCCCGGAAGGTATTGTCATCGGAATCAGGGTTCTCTCGGTACGGCTTTTTGTGTATACGGTTCAGATCTTCGTGGAGCGCATCGACTAGCCAGCTGACGAATTCTTGAGAGTCCTGTTGGCCATAACCAGAAAACATGGGATTCGCCCTACCAAGCTTGAGTTTGAAGTCTTTGGGCGAGACAGATGAGCTGTTGTCGAAGCCATAGATGGAGCTCAAAAGACCAGCGTACGACTTGGCAATTACACCTTTGAAGCCTATGGGGTTGTCGATGTTGACCTCGTCTTTCCATTTGTTATTCAGAAAGTACATGCTCAACTCTTCGACACTCCGTAGACATTGGAGAGCGGAATTCATGTAACAGGTATTGCCAAGGTTCGTAAGTCCCACGTGGCCACGGACTTTGCCATTCTGCTTTCTTCCGCGCGTCATGGGGCCTCCCGTTGGAGTGCTCCTACCACTGTTGGGGTTGCTCTGCAGGCCCTTGCCAGTCAGGGCACCAGCCTTGTTCTTGGGAGCTGTTTTGGTGGTGTCGGCAATGTATTCACCCTTGTCGTCATGCTCCTCAAGTACAATGATCTGGTCCTGGGTCAGACCAGCGTCAGCCAACGTCAGAGACGCGTTGAACGTCTCATTGGCCGTCTCGTCTTTGCCTGTGACCAGCTCACGCTCTGATCCAAAGGCAAGAGCACTGAAACTGTCGGCCGCCATAACGAGTGTAGGCCGTTGCGTGGGTGCGGGTGTAACAGGAGATCCGTTCTGGGGAGACGCGTCGGGTGTTAATATGCCAGATGGCTGTGTTGCCTGTGGCTGGTCTGTAGGAGCGGGCGTGAGAATGCGCCAAATGCGAACTTTGTTGTTGGGGTCAACGCCTGCGGCTTTCTTGGCAGCGTCGACAAAGGCTACAAAGCTCTCGTAGCGGCTCGCGACGAACCTTGCGGCTGGTTTCGTGCTGTCAGCGGCGTTGGGAGTTTTTCGCACTTTCTGGATGGTAAAGATGGGAGGGTGCAGCTCGTAAGAAATATCCTCGCTGACTTGGCCCGGTACCGTGTTGTGGGCGTAGCGGCGTATGACGGGACTCGACTTCTCAAGCCCGTACCAGCTAAGGACCAGATCCCACGCTTTGCGGGGCACAATCTCGAAGTCTTGGCCCATGGTTGTCTCTTTGCTGAGCGCGACGAAGTCATCGCCATGCTGGTCGACCAAGTTCTCGTGCGCTAGTTCTGGGTCGACGAGGTGCGAGTTGTCGACAGGGCCCACGGGACCCAAGGTCGCGTTCCTGCTGAAGTCGTTGGGCCTGCCTCTGTTCTCCGACGTCCTTGCCCACACGCGCTCTAGCCACTGTTCGGAAATAATGTAGCCCTCCTGCCCTTCTACAAGGGCCTCGCTCGACATCATGCCCATGACGCGAGTCACCTGCACGTCGATGTCGGGGAGCCCCTGCTGCTCAGTGGCGTCATCGTCGCCGTCGCCGTCGGGGCTGCTGCCGGCGGGCGCGTCAGCCATCTCTACGGAAGTTGCGCGTGCACTGCGCTGTGGTGTGCTGGTAGGCAGGGGCTTGCTGGCGCGGGCGGCCGAGGGCGCGTCGCTGGTGCGCGTGCCGTGTGCGTCGGGCTTGTCGTCCATGTCGGAGTGGAGGCGCTTAGCGGGTGAGGATGCGCGTGGAGGGGGCCGTTGAGGATGTGCTTCGGTGGTGCGTGTGCGGTCCAGGTCGGTGACGGAGCCCTCGCGGCTGTCGAGGGTGAGGTTGGCGTAGGCTTCGCTGGGGGAGCTGGCCCCGGTGTAGCTGTCGCGCGCCGAGAGCGTGCCTGGTTCGGGCGTGTCGACCAGGACTTCGTCGTGCAGGTGCGGTGGCAGATAGCGTGGCGGCGATGCTGAGGGTTGCGGGGAGGAGCGAGGGGACCCTACACCGACGCTGCCCACATTCGGTGAATGCGTGCCGTCGCCGTTGGACGAGTCTCGTGCGGGGACCACGATCTTCCGCTTCTTGTTATTAGTGGAGGCCGTTTTGAAGCTGATTGCCTACCGTGAAGCCCGCGAAGAGCTTCAGGGCAGACGGTAGAGGGCGGACGAGCGAGGGTGAAAGGGCAAGCAAAAGGCGGACAAGGACTATGCAGCGGGCCGCAGTACCTGGGCAATGGCGCCTCTTCTTCACAAACACAGTAGCACGGCGGTGAACAAACGAGGGGTAACAGCGCAATGTCCGCAAAAATCAGAGCAGCGCCGTGACATGGGCCGTCGTCACTATCGCTGTCCGACCGCTCAGCCTTGCGGACACTACCTTGGTAAGCGAGCTTGGCGACGCGGTGAATGCTCCCCCCTGTCGCGTGTCCGAAGCTGCCAGAACACCATCTGTTTGTGTTTGGTGCATGTCACAATCGCCTAGACAACACCATGGGAAACCACAGCACATGCATGTGTAGAATTCATGACGCCATGTCAACAGTCTGTATTCTGTCCGGCGTTTGGTGTTACGTATGATACAAGCGCAGCATCGCGTTTCATTTTGACCCGCCACTGTTCAGCCATGCGAAAGCAGAGGCACCGCCTACTGGATTCGCAGATCGAGGCTTCGACAGGCCAGGCATATTTTCCCTTGCTTTGTCCCCAGACACACTCCTCTTCACCGGAGGAGCCGCCGCAGGGTTGCTTGCTTCGCTCTCGCCTCTGCGCTTTCCATCATCAAAGAAGCGTGACTGCCCGGTCACAGGCGATGAGTTTGACGTCGACAGAGTACGCGTGGATTTAGAAGGTTTCAATACTTTGATGCCTGTATCACGTCGCTGGTAGCTGGGATCTGAGCTGGCGGTTTTACCCACGTTGGCCCAATCCAGAGAGCCCGTGTTTGTCTTCTCCGCTTGGTCACGGCGCCAGTTGCTCCAGATGGCTTGCGGTGCTCCTGATTGTGGAGCTCCACTTACAGAGCCCGGCTCCTGAGCATCCTTGTCAGAGCGACTTGACGCTGAGAGGCCTGGTTGTGGACGCTGTTCGAGACTCCTCCGGCCACTTGACCCGCCATCCTCAGAGTTGGTCACTGGGCCTGTGCCATTCGATTTCTCCATGGACGAATACGTCTCACGGGTCGGTGAAGTGCTAGACATCTGAGTTGTGTGATGCGCGTGCGCTGAAGCCAGAGTCGAAGTAGCGCGGTTCGGATCCGTCGTAGAGGCACCGCTAGCGTGCAAGCACTTGAACGCGCGATCATCTTCAGGACGGACGAGTGGTACCTGAAGCTTGTTACGGTCATCATCATACAGAGTCAGTTGGTTGCATGAAAGAAGGAGGTCGGCATTATGTGCTCGAAGCATGTCGCTACCAAGGAAAATCTGAATGGCTTTTGGATTCACCTCAGCGTCGTGCTCCTCGATGACGGTGAAATCTACGCCTATCGAAGGAAGCTGCGGCGCCGGGCTGTCGGATCGTGAAGATGCTGAAACAGGCACAGCCTCTGGAAGGTAGACAGACAGCTTGATCTTGCGAACCCGGTCCTCGTCCAGAATGACCCGATCCTGAAAGCCCAGGTGTTCAATTGTGTACCAGTCCAGATAGGATGTGTATGAACCTGAACAGACTGCTGCATACAGCAAGGTGTCGTGTTTGAAGTTGGTGTTGAGCCAGCAACGTATTATGGCAGGAACGGAGCCGAGAATGAACAAGCCAGGAGCCAGCCCTGGGACGTCTTGAGGCGTTGTCGGACCAAAGCTAGTGAGGCTGTTGGCGCGACCCGAAGCCATAGAATGCACCGACTGGCCGGCAGAACTTTGCCTTCCGTCTGACTTGTGGGAGTAGCTGCGCTCGCTCATGACATGCCCGCCCATGCTGCTACCAGTGCGGGGTATCAAATCCAGCGACGATCTCGATGCATGCGCCCAGTGACCGTGATTGGCAGTCTCATCGAAGCGGACGCTGTTCGCGCGAGATGTGGCCCCTACACGGCGGGGTTCCTCGTCGGCGTCAAGTTGGAGATTGCCGATGAGATTGCTGGACTGGTCGTCGAAGTTCGTGAAGTGTTCGGCGGTTGGCTGCTGCAGGGGAACTAACAGTTTTCAGCTAAAGATGCACAAATTCAGGTGAAGCGTCTTACCCTGTTGGGGTGTTCCCCCCAGCACCGAAGGAAAGGGCGATGAAGTCCCCCAGACGTTCTTCAGACGCGAGTCGTCTTCCTGCTTGCGCTCCAGGCGGGCGACGCGATCGGCGAGTTCGGCTTGGTGCTCCTGCACACGTAGCATTTCGCTTTGAAAACGCCAGAAATCGTCGCGCGGCTGGAAGGCTACGCTCTGAGGATCCATGCCCGTGACTCTCTCATCCCTTGGTGACGTGCTCAACAAAGAGACACCAGCCTTCCCGTGGGGACTCCCCTACCTTCACCACCGAGCGACCGCTGCCCAGTAGCCCAGTTCTTTTGTGGCAGTCTCTCTTGTTTAGTAGAGTAGGCGTTTGCGGTGTGCGCGGGTCTGGGTCGTCGGTTGTGAGGAATGCGTTTGAAGCCGACTATCGAGGTGTTCGGTGGGCAATTTGGAGGTAAAGGCAAGATCTGTGAAGAGATATCGGCCGTGCTACTATCTCAGACAGCAGGCGTTGGGTGTTGGGCGGTGTGATTAGTTGGACTACTGGAGCAGAAGGTACGATGGTCGCAACAGCGGTCTTTGCCGAAGATCAGGCGGTTCCCGAGACGGCGCTAGAGGGAGCGAGATAATGTACAGTGTCCCAGAAAAGTTTGAACAGGAAAGGAAATAGGAACAGGAAAATCTGACTGCTGGTGTATTCTTGCGTCCTGTTGACGCGATGCTGAGCTGAGGTTCGTCGAGTGACGCTGCTAACCACAAGCTGCCGGAGTTATGCACCCTCGCCCGATTGGACACGACTTCCCCAGAGCCCCGCTTGATCGCGCAGCTGAAATCAAGCTTGCCCACATCCATCATGTCTACCACTTTTGCGCTAAATCGAAGAAGACTGAGCACTCTCCCACTGTTTCCACGCTTCCTGATCGTTCCACGGCGGCAGTACCATAGGCAGCTTCTCAGGCGACTGCAAAAGTGGAGGCACGAAGTCAGTATCTACCTCATATGCATTTCATACAGTCAGAACTTACTTGATCCGGCCACTGCTCTGCGATGACCTTGATCAACTCCTGGTAGAAGATCTCGTATCCTGCTGGGTTCAAGTGAAGCCCTGAAACGTGCAGTTAGCATGGCGAGGAAACAGGAAGGTTTTGCGAAACCCTTACCATCGTACATAAGCTCCACCAAGGCGTCATTCTGCGAGACGTCTAAAGAGCCCGGTAGATCATCGCCCAGCTTCCAAATATCTGCTTTGAAGTCCGTCTTCGCCATGAAGGCTTTCCAGAGATTTACGACAGGCAGGCCAAGCTCGGCGCCAAGTTGAACGACTGCATCGGCATATGTTTTGGTCGCACCCGCCAGGCGCGTCACGCTAGCATATCCGTTCGACTGGTCTCTTGGCCACCACAGATGCTCGTTGATTGGGGGAGGAGCCACCAGGATGATACGAGGGTCGTGAGCTTTGATCTGCGGATGGGACATGATGTCCTTTAGGTTCTTGATGAACTCATCAAGAGGAATATGCTGCTTGTTTGGCGCATCTGGTAACGATGAGTCGTTGGCGCCGAAGAAGATGGTCTGTATGGTCAGTCAGGGCTGCATCTAGCATGGACAAGTCTTACCATGAACCGAATCTTAGCCTGATCCGGCGGGGGCACGATGGCGGGCAGTATCTGGAGAGCTTGGCGGGTGTTGTACCCACTGTCATGGTGTTAGTTGTCGGTGCGGTCGTAAGGGTAGGACGTCATAACCTGAAGCCGCGGTTGACTACATCCAGTCGCCTGATGTATGCTGTTGGAATCATTAGTGCCTTTTACAGTGGCCCGAGCCAATGGCCGCCATGGAAGCTTCACGAAGAGATGTTTTGCATGGGGTAGTAATCGGGAGACATGATGATATTTGGACTGACCAGCTTGAAGGGCTGCAGAGAAGGCAAAGCCTCGCTCCTGGGAGAAGGAGTCCTGGGTTATGCTGTCTCCGAAGAGGAAGAACTGTTCATAGAGAGCAGGCTACAGTCATCAGCACGCAGTCCCAATGGCACTCAATGTCCAGCAGGACTCACCATCTTGAATGCTTTTAGAGAGATGTAGGCACGATCGTCGTCAGACCTTCCGGAATGTCTGCTAGTACCTTGGATATCTCGCTCGGCGAAATCCCGGTGTTCCGAAACCGGCTTTCCCGAGTTGCGTCGTCTGTATCTTCAGATCAGCGGCTCAGCAGCAGATGGATGCACGGGCGGATAAGAAACGACAGATTGGCAGCCTCTACCCCCCAATTCTCCCGACCGCGAGACGCACGTCAGTGTGTAGTGGTGGGGCTGGGGGCTGCGATTGGCGGCTACGGCATCGCGCCTTCTCCGTGTAGGGTTAGCACCTTCCGTTTGCCCTGCGTTCCGTCACCATCGCGTCCACGGGTGCACCCCAATAATCACATGGGACGCGCCTACCGCCCTTTGCGGTGGTGAGACACCTGAGGTCAGCCTCCGAGGGCTGCGCACCGCTGCCTGCTGGAGTTGCTCGAGCTGCTGCTTTTGCTGCTTTGTTCGCCTGGCCGCCCTGCACACGCAAGCCGGTCTGAAACAGCTGGCGGACCCGCGGCGGAGCCTATCTCGCCCCGGACACAGGACAACAACGCATCCTGGAGGGATCCGCGGCATAGTGGGGAGCAGCCATGGTGCCCAGCCATAACATATCCATCGTGACACCGCCATCGTTTTCCGGATGACCATGATAGCGGCCTCTGCTCGGCGACATGTCTCTGGCTGCCCTCGACACTAATAGACCGCCCCTGCCCCGATTGTAGCTGCTGCCTCCCTACCCACCGCCCTCGCCATGCCCAAGTCGATGCAGTCGTACCACAGCGTCGACGACTACGACGCCGACGATGACTACGCCGCCGAACAGCGCGAGCGCGACGACACCTTCAGCAGCACCACGCCCACGTCGCCCACGCTCACCTTCAGCGCCCAGCGCCCGATGCGTGCCTCGGACACGGACCTCACGAGGTCGACGGGCAGCGTCAACGAGCGGACCGCCCTGCTAGGAGTGCCCCATCTGCGGGGTGCCAGGTCCTACAAGAGCCTGCCCGCCACCTCCCCGGGCACCCCTCGCCCGGGCATGACGCGCAACAACAGCCAGCTGCCCACCAGCTCGCGCATGCGGAGCCGCCGGGGCTCCCTCACCGGCGGCCACACCTTCAGCCAGCGCCTCGTCAATGCCCTGGGCGAGCGGGGGGCGGGCCTCGAGCAGAGCATGCACTCCGCAAAGGCCTCCTTCTTCCAGGACAACCGCGTGTGGTACGATCAGTTCACGTCGACCGACTGGGTCCACGACAACATCGCCGACGCCTACCGCGTCAAGGCCCTGCGGAGCCGAAAGGACATCAGGGGCCGCCTCGCCGCTTGGTTCGACGGTGCGCAGGGCTGGATTCTGGTAGCCCTAATCGGCGTGCTCACTGCCGTGTGCGCCTACTTCGTCAACACCACCGAGACCACGCTGTTCGATCTGAAGCAGGGCTATTGCACTACCGGCTGGAACAAGAGCCGCAAGGCGTGCTGCCAAGGTGCCTCGATATGCGACAACTGGCTCAAGTGGTCCGAGGCGGTCCGCAATGACAGGCTGGACGTCGTCCAGACCCAATATGGCTTTTTCGTCCTCTCCGTCATCTTGCTCTCCATGGCCTCGTGTCTGCTCACGCTCACCACAAAAACAGTCATCCCTTCAGCCATCTCACTGTCCACACTCGACGAAAACCTCGGCGCAGAAGTCCGGAGATACTCTGATCAGGCAGAGGAAGAAGACCGCAAGCGCAGCATCAGCCCAGAGTCAAGGTTCCAGGAAGTCCAGGCACGGCCACCCATGGTCTACTACTCCGCTGCTGGCAGTGGTGTAGCCGAAGTCAAGGTCATCCTCAGTGGTTTCGTTCTCCACGGTTA